>ENA-UOOD01000114-UOOD01000114.1-human-gut-metagenome-genome-assembly--contig:-CS67-NODE-114-length-110413-cov-55.966627_pt1 | contig 110413 bp, 80 predicted proteins | sample MGYA00242464_ERZ724011 | MGnify/ENA metagenome assembly ERZ724011 | reverse complement strand
CTCCGGTTACGGTCTTGCTGTAGCTGTCTGGGCCTGTGATCTTAAAGCTGATATCAGCTGCTACATCCGCAAGCGTCTTGTCTCCACTTACTGTCTTTGTCAGTTTCAGGCTGCCGACCTGCTTCTTGTAATTGTTTACAAACTCTATGTTGCTGGTTGCTCCATCTGTTACAGCTGCCGTTGCTGTCTTTCCGTCAACTTTGCTTCCGCTTCCTACCTTGTGGCTGGTTGTCAATGTATAACCTGTGATTCCTGCTACAGTTTCGACTACTGTGTAGTCACCTACTGCAAGGCCATCAATCTGTACACTGCCGCCTGCTGTTAACAGTTCTGCTCCGGTTACGGTCTTGCTGTAGCTGTCTGGGCCTGTGATCTTAAAGCTGATATCCGCTGCTACATCCGCAAGCGTCTTGTCTCCACTTACTGTCTTTGTCAGCTTCAGGCTTCCTGCCTTCTTTGTATAGGTATTAACAAAGTCTACCTCTGTATTCTTTTTTGCCTCTACAGTTGCAGTTGCTACTTTACCGGTTTTTTCGCTTCCACTTCCAACCGTATATTTAGTAGAATGCTTAAATCCTGTAATATCCGTTATTGTCTCGGTTATCGTATATTGACCCGGCACAAGACCAGTAAGGGTCTTTGTTCTGGTTGTTGCATCCAGGTCTTTGCCCTTTATGGTTGCACTGTAGCTTCCCGGTCCTTTTATTTCAAAGCTCAAACCATCCTTAACATCAGCAAATGTCTTATCTCCACTTACTGTCTTTGTCAGAGTCAGGCTGCCACTCATATCTGCCGAATTATTGAAACTGATCATTTCCGGAATAGTATTACCTATTAATATTCCATCTTCCGAATACTTATCTATACTGTTTATATCTGAATAAATCTCTCCTGTGGTAGCATCCTGCTTCACGCTTACGGTTGCAACATAGAAGGATGTATCGTATGCAATATTCGAATTTGATCCTTTCTTCTCAGATATCTTGTAATAAAATTCTTTTCCTATATCCGAGGCTGTGTAATCTATTACATTGAAATCACCAATACCGGTCGCAGTGCTTGACGTAATCTGCTGGTTTACACCAGACGTCTTGTCTGTATATGTGATCTCTTTCTGACCATTTACAGAACTGATACTTGGTTTATTTATCTCCTGAAGTTCAAATGTAAACGCCTCATACTTCTGTAGATTTTTCGTTGATCCATCTATAGTCTTCTTTATCTGAAAACTACCTTTTTCGTTGTTATATCTCAGGTAACTGCTGGTTACAATCCTCTCCAACTGGGAGGTCTGCTGTACCTTCTTATAATCGTCACCCGGAAGTACAAAATACATAGGATCCGGATTCACCTTATATCCAAGCTGAGATCCTGTCTCAACCAATGCATATACAATATCGAGTCGGAGATTGTCAATTACCCACTCCGTCTCATCATCTCTCAGTGTCTTCTCCTTTTCCGGAGTGGCACTGCTGTCATATGTATATAATCCGGTTGCTTCATCATATGTTGCTCTGTATATCTTAAAGGAGGATCCTCCCAATGGTTTCATATTACCATCGGTTCCTCTGTAATACTTTAACAATGTTATAGATCCGGTATCACCGGCACCCTGTACCTTTGATGAATATGCGTAATTATATCTGGAAACCTGATCCTTTGTATCAACAGTTTCTACGCCTTTCACTGTAAATGTATTACCACTGTTTTCAAATGTAATCTTGTCTGAATCCGCAGCAGTTCCATCACCATAAAGAGCCAGCTTTACTGTATATGTGATCTGGATATGTGTTTCATCAGGAATCTTAAATGTAATGCGGTTATTCAGCTTATCATACGAAAATGACGCTGAACTGCACTCCGATGAATTTCCGTCATCATCAATCTGCTTGATCTTGACTGTAGATGGATCAAGGATCAGGCTGGTACCCATATCATCCTCACAAGTAAGAACATCTGTACCTGATGCCAGATCATATCCACATTTATTAATATCAACGGTATAGAATATTTTATCAACGCTCTTGCTGGTATTATATTCCATCTGTTTGTCTACAAGTTTTCCCGGTGTCAGCTGTGACGACACCGTCTTCTTTCCCACACTTGTTCCGTCATAAGTAGCTGATACCTTGTTCTTAAATGTAGTAGTTCCGCCCTTGTGGAATTTCATTCCATCCTTTACCTTGGCTGTATATGTGACATATATACCACGTTGGTTCGGCGCAGCATTATTGATATTATCGATCATCTCCTGTGATAAAGTTACAGTAAAGACAACTTTTCCGTCTTCTGCAGATGTATCCGTAACACCAAGCTGCGAGCTCTGATAGTTATTATGGTTATCAAACCAGCCATCAACCTGTCCTGCACCCAGATAATCAACTGATTTCAGCACCATGTTGTCCGGCATCTCATCTGTAAAGATTATCTGCTTTCCAACCTCCGGAGTTATAGAATCGTCCTTTGAGAAATCAACCCATACATTGTATTGGATGGTTTCTTTGTCGTCGTCGGCAAAAAATGCTCTCTTATCCGTAATGCTGACAGCCTTGAATTTATAATCTGCAGATACCGGTATCACACCCTGTTTTCCATTACTCTTATATCGAACTTCACCTTTGTTTGAATATGTTCCTATTGGATCTTCATCTGTTATGTGAGTCTTAAAGGTCAATGTCATATGTGCAGAGCCGCTTGCCTGCAATGATGCAATATATGAATCCTTAAATGTAAGATTATTTTGTTTATTAAAGTCTGTATATGTGGTCTCCAGTACATCAGAATCCATCTGCTGGTTACTCTTTTCTGTGTACTTCAGGATAGTTGCATCTGTATGGGTGTTATCAGTCAGTGTAACTTCCAGATTGCCGATATTGAAGTCATGATTTCCTGAAGCACCGTACAGACTATCATTTACCGCAACATCTGTAATATTTTCGCCTGTTGGTATATCCACATCTATCTTCCATGTCAGAATCTTTGAAGCTTCATCGTAAGATACATAAGATTTCTTTGCCCAGTTTGACTCTGTAATTCCCACTTCGGCAGAAGTGTTGTACTTGTGTCCATCAAATTGAATATTTGTTACATCGTTCTGTGCGGTAACCTTTGATGAAGAACTCTGTGCGTCAGTCGACACATTTGTTGTATATTCATATGTGTATGTCTTATTATCGGTAGTTGTAAAATCATTCTTGGTAAAGGATATATCCTTAGATGCTCCGAGAGCAGTACCCCCAAGCATCTCTGTCACTTTATCCGTAACCCCGGACATATCAACCTTATCCCATCCAACGACTCCCGGTGTAACAGTTATCTTCCAAGTAACCTTTCCTGTTGTACTGTCATATGTACCATTCTTTGAAACAGATGGCATATCAAGATCCAGATTAACACTATTACTGTCTGATGTTTTAGAATTTCCTTTGTTTGTCTTATATTCTGTCTTGAATTTATTTGTCTCGCTTCCTGTATAATGGTTTGTACCCTGTTCCAAAACAGATGCATCAACCTTCATATCATATGTAAAGCTGATTTTCTGATCCTTTGTCATTGTTGAACCGATTGCTGTACTCAGTTCTGCCAGAGAACCATAGGTTGCACCATTATAAACAAAATTTGTGGCATCGGATAATGCAGATCCCGCCTCATCACTTAATACAAGATCCGAAATATTGTCATTCTTACATGCAATATCAACCTGATATGTCTGGTTTAATGTTCCGTCATCATTCAGAGTTGCTTTACCTACAGTCTTCTTCGCTACTTTAAGATTACTTTCTGCCTGATTAAATACAACATGGATGTCAAATTTATTACCGCTGACAGCGATCGTCGCATCCGTGCTTGCTTTATTATCATCGTTGTTAACCGAAACCACACCATCCAGACTTGCCTTTCCTGAACGGTTGGAATAGTTATCATAATAATCCTTATTAATAACAAGTGTGAACTCGCTACTGTTTATACTGTATTTACCCATCTCTGCATTGGTCGTATCATTAAACGGAACATTTGTGATACTGTCCATACTGATATTATCAATACCCAGATCGATCTTCGTTATGTAATCTCCTCCCGCTGTTGTCGTTGAGGAATTCGGGAACTGCCAGTTGAAATTAATCCTCACCTTCGTCTGGTCATTCAGCGTTATTCCGCTAGTTAACGGCTTGTACGCCCCCGCTGCTTCATCATAGTATTCAACAACCAGATTGGTTATCGTCATACTGTCATCATCGGCAAATACTGCACCTGAAAAATTAACAAATAATGTATTGATAACTAATACAAATGCAAGTAAAAATGCCACAATTTTACTTCGTTTCATTTGATTCATCTTTCTTCCTCCTACATTAAATATTCTTTCTCTCTGTACAACTCTACAGATTATTAAAAATGAACAGACCACCCCCAGGGCATAAACGTTCCAGTTCATCACATCATACGCCATTACCATAAAAAAGTCAACAAAGCAGCAAGGTTGTATTTATTAAATTTTGCCAAGGATTAAGTTTGTTTTTTAAATTAAGAAAGCTGTTTGCCGACCGTATTTGCAGGCAGCCATTTTCCCTTCCATGCATAGAGCACCATAAGAGCCGCTCCGAACGCCCATGAGACCGGATATAAGACAAAAATTCCGTCAATATCATGGAAAGTAGGAAGGATAAACTGAATCCACACGATACGGAACAGACATAAAGATGTCAGCAGTACGACCATTGGCGGTACACTCTTTCCTGCCCCCCGGATGGTTCCTGCCAGACCGTGCATGATACTTAAAATGAAATAAAACGGGCAGAAGTACTTCATCGCCAGTTCTCCGTATGCGACGACTGCATCATCATTTGTGAATAACCGCATCAACGGGTCTGAAAATACCAGAAGCAGGATTCCTGTGGTGATCGTATAGATCAATCCCATCGCGATCGTCACCCACATGCCTTTCTTTACCCGGTCTATCTTTCCGGCTCCATAATTCTGTCCGGTAAATGTCGTAACTGCCATGCTGATACTCATAACCGGAAGGATATTGAAGCCGTCGATCTTCAGATATGCGCCAAATCCCGCTACCGCATCTGCTCCGAATCCGTTCACACTGGACTGCACAAGGATATTTGACAGGGAAATGACCATATTCTGGATTCCGGTTGGAAGTCCGATCTTCACGATACGTCCTGCCATCTGTCTATGTATCTTTATCTTTCTCAAAGAAACTCTGTAATCTGCTTTTACGCGCATCAGATAACCGGTCGCAAGCACACTTGATACCACCTGACTGATATCTGTTGCGATCGCAGCGCCTTCTACACCCATGCCAAAGCCCCGGATCAGAACCAGATCGAGGATGATATTTGTAACCGATGCATACGCAAGGTAGATCAGTGAACGCTTCGAATTACCACCTGCGTTCAGGATGCCTGCTGCCATGTTATATAGAACATTGAATAACAGTCCACCAGAATAAATCTGCAGATAGAGAACTGCGCCGTCAAATACTTCTTCCGGGGTATGCATCCACAAAAGAAGTCTGCGGCTGAACAGAACACCACCGATCGTAAGGATCACACCTAATATAACAGATATCGCAAGGGCTGTATGAACAGCATCCTCTGTCTCTTTTTTCTTCCTTGCGCCCAGATACTGGGAAACTACGACACCTGCACCTACGGAAGCGCCCTGACTGAATGCGATCAGCAGGTAAATCACCGATGTACTGGAGCCGACTGCCGCAAGTGCATTCTTTCCTACAAAATTACCAACGATGATCGAATCTGCTGTGTTATACAACTGTTGCAGCAGATTTCCTAATATTAGTGGAATTGCAAAAAATAATATATTTTTTACGATGCTTCCCTCTGTCATCAGAGTGCCTTTTTTCGTTTCTGACTTCATCTGTATCCCTCTGTTTCTGTCTTATCTGTCATGTAAGCTTTCCACCATCTAAAATCTTAGCAATGGCGTACTTCTATCATTATCCTAATATCTTTTTCAACATATGAACACGATTAAATGGGAATGAAAAATAATATCCGTCTGCAAAATCATCGGTCATTGCCATGAATTCTCTGGTAAGCCGGATACCACAATTTTCTCCTTCTTCTCTGCTCATATCCTCTCTGTAACGATCTATAACTGAATCCGGTATCTCGATACCCGTCATTTCATTCTTCATAAAGACAGCATTTTTCCTGCTGACAAGCGGCATCAGTCCGACAAGGATCGTAGCTCCGGTCTCTTTCTTCATCTGCCTTATAATCTCTGCCTGCTCTGCCGAGAAGATCGGCTGGGTCATAAAAAATGTCGCTCCTGCCGCCATCTTTCTTCGGATTCGTTCTGTCTCTGCCTTTGTATTCATCCGGTTATGATTGATTGCACCGCCATATGTAACCGGGTGCTCGCTAAATGTATCACTGTTCATTTCCTGAACGATCTTCATCATTCCTACAGAGTCGAAATTGAACACGCTCTTTGTCGTCTGACGGAATAATACGGGAACCGGATCACCTGTCAGCAAAAGGAAATTCGTGATATGGTTCAGACTTGCTCCAAGTATCGTGGAACGGATCGCGATCGCATTCTTATCTCTGCAGCAAATATGCGGCATAACGCACAGTCCTGTCTCAAGTCTTATCTTCTCTGCCATCAATACCGAATCGGCTCTGGTTCTTCCCGATGGAGAATCCGGGAAAGTCACGACATCGACTTCTGCATTCTTTAATATATGCGCTGCATCGAGTAACTTCTCATCATCTGCATTTAACGGAGGAACCAGTTCGACTGCAACCAGCTTATGGGACGGATCCTTCACCCGACGCTCCATGAAACCATATGCCGGTTTCTCCGAAGATACAGTTACCTCTGCCACTGTTTCCCTGCTGCCAACCGGATAATCCGGTGATATCCCTGCTGCTATCTTCCGAATATAATCCGGTGTTGTTCCACAGCATCCACCGAAGATACAGATGCCTGACTCTGCGATCTCTGATATTTTCTCCGCAAAATATTCTGCATTATCCGTAAAGGTCAGACGGTTATTCAGATATTTCGGATAACCGGAGTTCGGGAATACCGAAAGGAATGTAGCATCGTCTGCCGATATATTCCGGATCAGCTTCTTCATATGGCCCGGTCCGACACCACAGTTTAAGCCGGTGCCATCTATATATCTGCATGCCTCTGCATCCGCGATCAGTCGTTTCGCAGACAGGCCTGTATTGCTATAGCCGAACTGATTGACACTGAAATGTACCAGAATCGTACAGTCATGTGTCTCTTTCAGATATGCGATCGCCGGGAGAATCGTTTCCAGTTCCGGAAATGTCTCAAATAACAGAATGTCGATTCCCTGCTCGATAAATGTCTCTCCGATCGTGATATATTCCTTCGTCAGGTTATCGGAATGCGGTACACCCTCGACGGGGATCGGGCCGATATCTCCTGCAATATAAATCTCATGCTCCGCCTTTTCTACCGCTGCCTTCGCACATGTAACTGCCGCCCGGATATTCTCTTTTACCGCTTCTGTATCACTTAAAAGGCTCTTTGTGTTTGATGCAAATGTATTCGTGCGGATAAGCTGTGCTCCCGCTTCTATGTATTCGGTGTGGATGCCAATGACCCGCTCCGGTGCTGTTATATTCGCAAGCTCCGGAAGATTTGAAATCGCAAGCCCTTTTTCCGGCTTACTTCCATCTCCATATAATGACATGTAATAAGTACCAAATGCTCCGTCTGCAATGATTCGTTTTGTCTGTATATATTCTTTCAATCTCATAAAAATCTGTTTATCTCCTTGTCCGTTTCCAAGTTCGGCCTATGTGCTACAGTCTGCCTTTGTCTATCATTAGGCGTTTTTCCACACCATTATATATGGACATCCATCAGAATTCAATGGCATGTCGCCACAAGAGCCAAATGGCATCTGCCACTCCTGTACTTCCAAACAAAACCCGCAAAACATCTTACTTCTTATAACGCAAAAAATGATCTGCATACAAGTCTGTCATTTTCTGACTGCCCTTGTATACAGATCATTTCATTTTAATCGGAACTTTATGATACTCTTATCATCTGTTCCTTCTCGGCAACGTACTTCATCATCCGAAGCACATAGGACGGCATCTTTCTTTTTCCGGCCTCCCAATCTTGCACGGTACGATATGGGATTCCATAATAATCGCAGAATTTTTTACGATTCATACCCATACTGTCACGAAGTTTGCGAACCTCATTTCCGTATACTTCTTTCTCATCCATGCTTTTTTCCTCCTTAACCCTTTTGTATTTGTCCCCAAACCAATATATAGTTTAGTTTATATAAATAACGCAGGATTTGCAATACACCTTGCAAAAATGTCTTGTTTTCTGCATTATTTTACCATTTCTTTACCATTTTCGAAGCTGTTTCCCCAAAAATGACATGCAGAATCAGATCAGATTCCTGTTCTTCGCTTCCATAACTGCGCCGGCTTTGTCTTTTACTCCCAGTTTTTTATATGTCTGTGCCATATGATATTTTACATTTGCCTCCGTCATATTAAGCTGCTCCGCAATCTGGATCCTAGAGAATCCCTCTGCCAGAAGTTTGATGATACGGATACCGGTCTCACTTATCCGGACTTCTGCCTTTCCCATTTTCAGATATCCCGGATATGATCTTGCAACACTCTCTGTCTCTTTCATCACCTGTCTATGATACTGACGATTCTTTTTTATAAGTTTCGGATCATCTTCCACCTCTTCCGGTACAAACGGCAATGCCCGAAGCAGCGGATAGACAGCTGCTCCCTCTCTGGAAATCACTCTTACAAAATGATAATCTGCCGCTTCCTTTATCCCTGCCTGCAATTCTTCCCGCCAGGCTTTATTTCCCATACGATACATCGTGATCGCCATCAGTAATCTGCACTCGATCTGAATATAAGTACGTTTCATGACTTCGGCATAATACTGAAGCTTCACCAATAAACTGTACGCCTGTTCATATTTGCCTCGTTGAATGTATACCCGAACCTTTGTAAGATAAATAAATCTGTCATAGATTGAAAATTCCACATTCTCATCTACCGTCTGATCCATCCACCGATTTACTTCTGTCCATTCGCCCTTATACAGTGCACATCGGGCAAGAAATGTCTGTATGTTCGGCAACAGCTTTACTGCCCCCTCCTTTTCAGCTTTCTCATAAAAGCTTCGGAGAACTTCTTCTGCCTCCTGAACTTTTCCGTTTATAATATGAAGCCATGCAAGGATACCGTCAGCTACAAAGCACTGTTCAATCTTGCCTCCGGCTTCTGCCTGCATACGACCTTTATTTGCAAGGACAGCCACCTCGTAATTGTCTTCGCCTTTTTCAAAAAAGCTCTCTGCCAATGCCAGATTGATCAGCCCTTTGCCGTATTTGCCAAGAACAAATTCCACAAGCTTACCTATCTTTCCTGCCAGTTCGCGATCCCTTCTGCTCCATTCACAGAAATCTTTCCCTCCATTCATCATAGACGGTTGGTTAGAAGTAACTGAAAATTCGCCCAATGTCGCCTGCCTGTCAAATACCAGTCGATATGCATTCTTCATAATACTTATCATATCTGCTGAACCTCTATGAGGCAATCCGATCTCCAGATACAGCAGATTATTCTTTGCTACCTTTCGAATACTGCCCTGATGACTGTCTGCAAATGCCTGCAGCTCCGAATACCAGCGTTCACTTTCCTCCGGATTCAACAACAGCGATTGCAGCATACTCATGCCACACATAAGCTCCGGACTTTTCTTCACAATCTCCTCCGACAACGCAAGATAATATTTCTTCAATTCATAATAATACGCACTGTTTGCTGATTTTCTTGCATTATCGATCAGAATAGATACCATTCGTTCCATCGAGTCTGCTTTCTCGTACATTTCAAGTGCCTGTAAAGGTCTGCCTGCTAACTGATAAAACAATCCTGCATTTTCATATACATTTTTTATCTGTTCTTTTGTATATTTTCTGTTCATTCTGCGCAACATGGATAACCGCATATGATCTCGAAGCTTATAGATTTTTTCTCCGTTTGCTCCCATCTGTTCATCTAAGAAATTACCCATCCATCTTGCATGCTCGATCAGATTCTCTGCATCATTCGCTCCCGTGATCATCTCAGCCAGCCGTATGGTAAATGTATCTACGATCGATATTTTCATCAGAAAATCCTGCATCTGGATATCCCAATTATCGTATACATGGAACTCCAGATAATTCCACATCTGCTCTGTTACTTTTCTTGAGTACTCGTCGTACTCCGGATCGGACAATCCATTTTCATATCCCAGTTCGTAGTACATGGTTGTTGCTACGCTTAATGCAAATGGCATACCATAGGTTTCTCTTGCCAGTCGCTTTTTCTGCTCTTCAGTCAGAACCATCTGTGTCAGTTCTATATATTTCAAGATTGACGGCATATCCATAATAAGCATGCTTTCATCTATAATATAAAATCCTTCCCGGAAGCGCAGTGTTGAAAGCCATGGGGGAACAGGACATCTGCCTGCCAGGATCATCCAGATATCCTCTCTTATAATTAAATTAAAAATTGCGTTTCGGAGTTCATCATCTTCTTCCCATGTAAGCTCATGTATATCATCGATCACAACAATCTTTCTGGCTGTTCCCTCCGGGATCTCAAGGTCCTCTGCCGTTATTTCTCCTGCATGGAACAGGTTGTATTTTCTCTTACCCAGATAATGGGTGATCAACTCACTTTTTCCGGTTCCGCTGACTCCAAATATATATGCGGTTACGTTCTCATCGTCTGCCGTCTTCAACAACCGCCAGGCTTTTTTCGGTTTGATATAGTCGCCTTTTTCTATTGATGGATTTCCGTTCATAACCGCTGTTCCTTTCGTAATTTTTATATAGTGTAAATAATTACACAGCTTTGCCTGCTTGCAGGCATGCTGTCATTCACTTATTTCTTCTCCGTGAATAACTACGATTTCTCCGTTCTTCGAACTCCCGAAATCGCCTCAGCCATTCGCTTTCCGGACTTTCGTCCTTCATGCTCATGTCTCTTCTCCGTGAATAACTACGATTTCTCCGTTCTTCGAACTCCCGAAATCGCCTCAGCCATTCGCTTTCCGGACTTTCGTCCTTCATGCTCATGTCTGTTTGCCCGGCAAATAATTACACAGCTTTGCCTGCTAGCAGGCATGCTGTGTAATTGCTTGCCGGGGTTATTCACTCATTATATCACTTGTTTTGGCGCACTGTACACTGGACAAACGGCTAGTATTGCACATTTTTTTATTATTTTTCATTCTTTCAAATAAAACACTTGCTTTTTTCAGAATAAATATTTATACTAGTACAGGTATTGAGATCCATACATTTGAGTATGGATTTTCTTTCGGCGCGTGGCTCAGCTTGGTAGAGCGCTTCGTTCGGGACGAAGAGGTCGCAGGTTCAAATCCTGTCGCGCCGATTTTTTATGCTCTTTTTTACGCACAGTTATAAAACAATCCGTTTTTCCGAATCTTAAAAATGGAAGAACACATTACCCATTATTACGCAAGACGTTTGCACTCTATTCTAACGCAACGGTGCTAAGTTCCCCGCCTTTGGCGGCTCACTAAGAACCGGCGTTAGAAAAGGCTTGCTGCATAATAGTAATGTATCCTTCCATTTTTGTATTTCAACACAAGAAACGGATTGTTTTATAACCGCGCATACAGGTAAGCGAATTTTTATCTTGTCACCGACAGTATTTTTCTCTGTTTTAAAGTTCGTTTAAGGATTCCCTTTTAGAATACAAGTAAATTAAATAGTTCCTGTACATCTATATCATCTACCTATTATTTCGTAAGTCGTTTCCACTCTAATCCTCGTGCAGCGATATTTACATTACAAATACGAATTGTGTGATCTCTCTTTCCGATGGAACGATCACAAATAAAGACAGCGACAGCTACCTGATGAATATTTGCGGCAACTCCGCTTCCCATGGCTGGGGTACCGCTGGAGCAAATGGCGCACAGGTAACATTTTCCGCAAGCGACCAGACCTTAGACGGTGATATCGTTGTGGATACGATCTCCACGCTTGATATGACATTATCTGATAACAGCACCTTTAACGGAACGATCAACATTATCGATAATGCCGATGGTGGTACTGCTGTCTCCGACAATGCCGTTGTTACGATTGATTCCGGAAGCACCTGGAATCTGACTGGTAACTGCACGATCAGCAGCCTTACCAATAATGGCACGATCAATTTCAACGGCTACACCATCACTCTTGCAGATGGCACGGTGTTGAAGTAAATTTCTGAAAGCACCCTATGGTTACTCATAGGGTGCTGAGAAATTGATCCAGCATATACAATGGAACATTCACCATCCAATCTTGTTTTCTAAATTTCGACATAGAAGATCGTATTGCCATTTCAGGTTTATATTTTTCACAAAAAGCTCGCAAACTCTTTGCTCGTAGGTTTTCTTCTGCTTTTACCTCAATAGGAATACACTGCATCTCCTGTTGTATCAAAAAGTCAATCTCCCCACTGGAATTTTCTGTAGAGTAATAATACAATTCTCTATCAGCTGCTTTTAACTGCTGTGCAACAAACTGTTCTGTCAATGCTCCTTTAAATTCTTCAAAAATTCTACACCCATCCAGCAACACTTTTGCTGCAATATTTCCCTTTGCCCCAAGAAGCCCTACATCAATCATAAACATCTTGAAGCTGCTCATCTCCATATATGCAATCAAAGGAATATCCGGTTTACTAACACGATAACTTTTTATAATCAAACCGGCATCTTCCAACCACTGGATTGCTAATTCAAAATCCTTTGCTCTGGCGCCTTCCCTCACACAACCATAAATAAACTTACGATTTTCTTTTGCAAGCTGAGCCGGAATAGAATTCCATACCATCATAATTCTTGGAATTACATCTCTGGGTGCATGCTTACTAAAATCCTCTTCATAATACTTCAGTAAATTCTTCTGGATTTCTCTTACTTCATTAAAGTCATCTGTATCTAAATATGTTTGAATAACTTCTGGCATTCCACCTATATAGTAATATTTTTTTAATAGCTCCGTATATTTTATAGAATAGGCATTTATCATTTCATAATCACGCGATTGTAATAATTTTGCCAACTCATTTTCACCATTTGCGCATAAAAACTCGCTGAAATTCAAAGGATAAAGCTGCATGAAGTCTACCTTTCCAACAGGAAATGAAGTACCACTATGAAGTGCTACTCCTAATAATGATCCTGCAGCAATTATGGCATATTGTGGTGCATTTTCATAAAAATATTTTAACGATGTAAGAGCCTCAGGCGCTTCTTGTATTTCATCAAATATAATCAATGTATCTGCTGCTTCAAAACTTTTTCCATACTCAATTTTAATAGCAGATACAATACGCGCAATATCAAAATCAATTTGAAATACCCTTTTCATAATTTCATTATTATCAAAGTTAATATATACTGTATTCTTAAAATATCGCGCACCAAATTCCTTCATAATCCATGTTTTTCCAACTTGTCTGGCACCTTGGATAATTAAAGGTTTTCTTTTTTTCTTATCCTTCCATTTTTCTAACTTTATAAATAAATCTCTTTCCATAACTTCATACCACCTTTGCACTTATCCGTAGCAGTTATGCCAATATTATATGCTTTTATTTATATTTTATCAACATTTTTCAGGTGGTAATTTGTTCGTCTATAGCATTTTTCAGGTGGTAATTTTTATAAACTCAACAATTTTCAGGTGATAAATATACTCATTCAATTCTTCCATCCTCTATCCTGTACCGGATCGGACACCGCATCGCAACCTTTGGATCATGCGATACGATAATGATCGTTATCCCCTGTCTGTTTAGTTCCAACAATAAATCCATAAGACTATCGGTATTTTCAGAATCTAACGCTCCCGTTGGTTCATCTGCAATAATTATTTTTGCATCCATTGCCAATGCTCTGGCGATCGCAACCCTCTGTCTTTGTCCACCGGATAACTGATTTGTCTTTTTTTGCTCTAGTCCTGAAAGCCCGACAGCCGACAATATCTCCTTTGCTTTATTTTCAAATTTGCGGTTATATCGTCCTCCGATCACTTCGGGCAGACATACATTTCGCAGAACTGTATCGTTTCCAAGAAGTCCAAAATCCTGCATGATCATCCCTATCTTTTGATTGCGTATTCTGCATCTTTCTTTATCAGACATATCAGAAACCAGTTTCCCACAAAAACGATATTCTCCGGAACTCGGCGAATCAATTCCCGCAATAATATGCAGCAGAGTTGATTTTCCGGAACCGGAAGGTCCCGTAATGGCAACCATATCCCCCTCTTCTATTCTCAGATTAATATCCTTTAATGCATGCGTCTCGGTTGCTTTTCCTGCATTATATATTTTTTCAATCTTTTCTAATTCGATCATATCAGTCACCACCCTTTAATAATTCAATCTCCGCCTGTTTTCCGGTGCGCCGGAATCCCATCCATATGCTCAATAGCAAAATAAACAAAAGCACACCTGCTGAAAATCCATAACTAAATATCCCTATGTATCCGTAACTCTCCTGTATTTTTAATACCGTTTTTGTAAACCATGGATATAAAAGTACCGCTATTCCAAATGACACAGCCAGCAAAATTGCACCGGATGAGAAGATAACCGCTATCATCTTCTTTCTTGTCATTCCTAATATATAAAATACTGCAAACTCATTTTTCTTCTGTGCGATCATAAGATACAGATACCCTCCATATCCAAATACTGCGATCAAGGTCAACAAAGCAAATGCCAGCACATACCATGCATTTTCTTCCAGCATATTCTTAAAAGCTCCTGCTGCTATCGTCCGATAAGTATTTAAAGTTCCATAATTTCTCATTTTGCTTTGCAAAGAGGTTGCCAGATTTTCTCCCGATATATGTTCTTCCGGTTCTATCAGGAAATTAACATTTGTCAAACGAGCAAATAATTCATCCATAGCCTTGCCAAATACAATAAATCTGTATTCCGATAAATCTTTCGACGGAACTGCCATATCTCCCAGTTCCATGATATCTCCATAACTGAAAACCACAGGAACCGCACTGTCTTCCTGTAAGATACCCACCACTTCACACGGTATTTTTATCGTATTATCAAAAGCAAGATTGATTTCCGTCTTTGTTCCAACTGGTAATTCCTCTGCCAAAGAATCGCTGACCAATATCGGAACATATCCTTCCGATACATTTTTCAACGCCGCTGATTCCGTATTTAACTGGATAACATCTAACATTTCACTCGAATATAAAACCAGATTTGCGCTGCTCATCTTCCCATCCGTCTGCATATAAGTACCATTTTCAAATACACATCGATCTACTTTTTTCACACCGTTCGACTCCCGCAGCAGCTCATAAATCTCTTTTGCCGCAGTTCCATTTCCGGTCATTTCCTGCGCATATATTGAATTATTCTTGCTAAAATGAACCATAGAATCAAAGTCTAATGTATATACCGCTTTTACCTGCTTTTTCTCCATCAAATATGAATCGACCGGTTTTAATACAACAAATGACATTTCAAGCATACATATCAACTGAATGAATAAAACGATCTCCCCAAATAACTTCTTTGTATATAAATACCTGCATATCCGAAGAAAATTCATACGATCTCCCCCTTTGTATATAAACGAACCACCTTTCCCATCGGTCTTAACGTGCATAATATCGAAAATCCAAACATAACAGCTAATATATATATCAGGCTGTCAGGCATTGGGAACGCATTTCCATAGACATATTGAAGTAATGGAAATGTAAGATATTGCAGAATAATCGCAATGATACTGCCAACGCCATAATATAAAAGCCAGTGTCCATATATCAATAACATGCACCGTACTTTTGGCATCCCACACAACCACAAAACGGTGATCTCTTTTTTATAAGTTGTGATCCATTCTGCCATGAGTCTGATCACTGTTATCCCGGCGATCATACACAAAAGAAATGCCAGTATTTCATATTGCGTCCGTCCTTCTTCCAGCACATCATCGGAATTGCTATCGGGTAAATATACTTGTGTCGATGGAAACATATCCTGTATTTTTTCTGCATATTTCTTCAAATCCTCATAAGATGCATAATTGAATTGCGCCAAAATCTGTTCCGGTTGAAATTCTTCTTTATAGCATTTATATGGGATCAACATATATTGCATTTCCTCACCGGCTTCTTCCCCTAAAATGTCGATCTGTGACTGTGATGATCTGGCTGAAGCAAAGGACCATGGAATGATCCAGCCCATACCGATTACTTCATATGTATGCTCGCCTGCCTCAAAGCTTCCGCTTCCGGCTATTGCATTTTTCATATTATCAGATACAAAACCAACATATTCACCTGCTGCCTGTTCCTCCTTGTTAAAAAAATTTCCTGAAGTAATCGGGAACCAATTGTTTCCTTTTGTTCCATCCCAGCCTACCAATACTTTTTTGTTTTCCAATCTTGTGAAATATAATACATTTACCATGCCTTTCTTTGAAATGCTGTTCAGATATGCAGACATCTCATCCATATTTATACCGTTTTTCTCGTCTATATCGATCGTCAGAGATGCTTCCGTATTGCTACAGGTAGCCAACTGATACTGTCCAACTGCCAGACCAAGCATGATACTGATACAATATACACATATGACAACGCCCAACAATAACAACCCGGATATGACAGGATTCATGCTTATGTGTTTCTTTAATACATGTCCGAATATCATAGATATGCCCTCCTTCCTAAACAACCTTGCAAGCAGACAATTTTACGGCCATGGCTCATTCCATACACCTGAAAGATCATCCCTTGCAAGTAAATGATTTTCATCATCATACCATCCACATTCCCCTGTTCAAGGCACGCCGGCGCAAACAACATCCTGCCGGATGCAAACAACATACGGAAATGAAATTATAGTCTTCACAGCAAAGGCTGGTATGTTACAATAAATATTGTAGAAGTGTAGATTTATCGAAAATGAACACAAACGATATGGGAATGCGAGGGGATATTTTTGAGTGACTATATTGCAGAATTTATTATAAATATCTGGGTATCATTTCTTTTTCTGATACTTGCAAACGGAAAATTAAACCGGCGAAGCTTCAGATATTCTTATCTGTTACAGATCCTGTCGGTTCTCGTATTGGCAGAATGTGCCTTATTACTGGATGTCATGCAGGCTCCCGTTATCATCAAATCCCTGACTATACTATTGGTCTTACATTACCTGTATACCTGTATATTCTTTACGTTCCAGATCAGCAATCTGTTCTGGGTCGTTATATTCTGCATAGTAGAACTTGCTTCCAAATTCACAGCGACCATATTCCCTGTAGAATGGCTGCACACAGATGCCGATGGGATGCTGACGGATTATGCAGTACAAAGCTCGGTTACGATCCTGTATCTTCTGACCCTTACGGTATTGACATCCATTCTGCTCTGTTTCTCATCCAGAGCCTTCAAGCTCTCACGAACAGAAAAAATAATCTTCGTTCTGTTGTCAGTCTTATGCATCGTGATTGAAAATCTTATCGTTGCCGGTCAGGTAAATATCCATACCGGAAGCCCGGAAACCTATGCAGATCTTCTGTCTGCCATCTGTTTCCTGATCTTGATCTTATTTGTCTCCCTGACAATATACCTGTACCATCTCGGCATAGAACGTGAGAAAAATATCCAATTGTCCAGGCAACAGCTCCTATCAGAAATGGAGCGTAAGCAATACGACCAGATCATCAGCTCCATATCAGAGCTTCGCTATCTGAAGCATGACATCAGCAATCATCTGGACACCCTTCACGCCCTGATGGTAAATCATGCATATCCGGAAGCAGAGGCATTTATCCGGGACCTGACCGCAACCGTAAATAACAACCACTACATTCTTGCGAGCGGCAACTCCACGGTAGACAGCATCCTCACAAATAAACTGATCCAATGTAAATCTGCACAGATTCAGGTTGAATACTCGGTATTTCTGCCGGACAACATTCCGCTATCGGATATTGAATTATGTTCCTTACTTGGTAATTTATTTGACAATGCCATCGAAGCATGTGAACAGCTTCCGGAAACAGAACAACGCTCGATTGATTTTTCGATGAAACCATTTCAGAATATGCTTTCCATCGCCATAAGCAACCGGACAAATGGATATTACAGAATAGATAAGAAGAATCATTTCCTATCAACGAAAACCATAGAGGATACACCCGAACATGGATTGGGGCTGTCGAGAATCCAAAGTATTATAAACGATCATAATGGTATTTTTAACATTCAACCAACGACGGATACCTTTATGATCCAGATATTGTTGCCACTTAAACGAAAGGATGAATTGATCGAATGAATATAAATATCGCTGTACTGGAAGACATTCCAAAACATTATAAACAATTAGCGGAAGTTATACATAACTGGGCTGAGAAAAAGGAATATGCTGTTTCTGTCAAATGGTTTCACGATGAAACTTCTATTTTAGGATCAGCATTTATGAAAGATTGTAATTTGCTGTTTTCCGATATTGAACTGAAAAATGCCGACACGAATATACCTGCCGATGATCACATCAAAAATGGAATCGATATCTGTACACAATTAAGGAAAAACGGATATCAAGGAGATATTATTTTTCTTACAGCCTTCCGTGAATATGTCTTTGACGGATATCAGGCACAGGCAATCAACTATTTATTAAAACCTGTTTCACCTGAAGCGATCGAACGTTGCCTGGATCAGTATATTTCACTGCATTCTTCAGACTATTATTGCCTGCATAAGGACAATAACATCACACGGATTCCGTTCAATGATATCATTTCCATAAGCAGGTTGGGGCATGACTGCTGTATCACAACAGCTTCCGGATTATACACAGAACGAACCTCGCTGAAAAACATGGAACAGCATCTGCCCGAACCATTTATACGGTGTCACAAGTCCTGCATTGTCAATATAAATCATGTCACCTCATTATCCGGCTCCACGATCTATCTTGCAAATAAACAAACCCAGACGGTCGGAAGAAATTATCTGGATGATGTACGAAAAGCATTGCTGCGAATCGCACAATAAAACAGCACCCTATAAGCATGATACCTTTCAAGCAGTCAATGAAAATAACCAATGTCTGCTCAAAAACGTATCACTGCCCACAGAGTGCCTGAAATAATACATCTCTTACTGATTCTTCACATTCTCCACAAATCTCAGGATCTTCTCCCGGTCTTTGCCGATTCCGGTGTCGTTCTCCACACCGGAGCTGGTGTCTGCACCATCCACATGAGTTGCGGCAAATGCCTCTGCCACATTGTCAGGATTTAAACCTCCGGCAAGAAGGGCAAACTTCTCATCATGTGGAATATCGGAAAGTACAGACCAGTCAAAGGCCTTCCCACTGCCCGGTGTCTGTGCATCAAAGATATATCCTTTTACTATATCAGCCTGATGATATTTCTCATAAGAAGACAGATCATGTACATTAAATGCTTTGATAACAGGAATATGGATCTCCTGCAGCAGTTCCTCGCTGATATCCCCATGAATCTGGATCATCTGGATTCCGGCAGCTTCGATCTCCCGGATCTGATCGAGCGTCGGTTCTACCGTTACCGCTACGGATGTGACCGCAGGGTTCAGCTTTTTTATAAGGGAAGATGCTTTTTCTACTGTGATATTCCGCTTGCTTTTCGGAAAGAACATCACCATTCCCATAAAATTCACGCCGGCTTCATTTACATATTCAACTTCCTGTTCTTCTGTGATTCCACAGATTTTTACCAGACTCATAGTTTCTCCATTCTGTCATTTATATGTACGACCTCTTTATCATAGTGGTAGAACAATACTTCTATATAAGAATCGATTATTTACACAGTTCATCTGCCAGTGCATCGATCTGTGCAAGGCTTGCGTCATTTAATGCCGCCTTGATCTGAACTGTTGTATCAGTAAATGTCAGATTCTTGCTGTTTTCAAACATACCCTTCATAACCTTTGCAGCCATTGGAGCCCATGCGCCATTCTCGATCAGACCGATCGTGCGGTTCTGGAAATTACGCTCTGTCAGGTGATTGATGAACTCTCTCATAAATGGGAAAATGTCACCGTTATAGGTCGTTGTTGCAAGCACCAGTTTGCCATAACGGAACGCATCCTCTACTGCCTCTGCCATATCACAGCGGGCAAGGTCATTGACTGCTACCTTTGGACATCCCTTTTCAGTCAGCTTCTTTGCAAGAAGCTCTGCTGCTTCTTTTGTATGTCCATAGACAGATGTGTAAGCGATCACTACACCATCCGTTTCTACTCCATAAGATGACCATGTATCATATAAACCGATATAATATCCGAGATTCTCTGTCAGAACCGGTCCATGAAGCGGACAGATGATTTGGATATCCAGTCCTGCTGCCTTCTTCAACAATGCCTGAACCTGTGCACCGAACTTTCCTACGATTCCGATGTAGTAACGGCGAGCCTCACATGCCCAGTCCTCCTCTACATCCAAGGCTCCGAATTTGCCGAAGCCGTCCGCGGAGAATAATACCTTATCTGTGCTGTCATAGGTCATCATAACCTCCGGCCAGTGTACCATCGGAGCCATGACAAATGTCAGCTCATGCTTTCCAAGTGATAAGGTATCTCCCTCTTTCACCATCATTCTTCTATCAGCATAATCTTTTCCAAAGAAGTTCTTCATCATGTTAAATGCTACCGCTGTTGCAACAACTGTTGCTGTCGGATACTTCTCCATGAAATTTGCAAGATTCGCCGAATGATCCGGCTCCATATGCTGAACCACGATGTAATCCGGTGTCCGGCCTGCAAGCTCCGTTTCCAGCTTTGCAAACCATTCATCTGTAAAATTCTGATCCACCGTATCCATAACGGCAATCTTCTCATCCATGATCACATAAGAATTATATGCCATGCCATTTGGCACAATATACTGTCCCTCAAACAGATCGATCTCATGGTCATTCACACCGATATACTTAATATCATTTGTAACTGTCATTTTTTTCTTCCTCCTGCCATTTCATATATATATTTCTGCCTGCAATCACTCTGTACACCTGCAGTTTTCTTATAACATATGGTATCAACACAGAACCCGATACAATATGTTCTTTGCATTTTTTATCTTATCCGCTTTAATCCACAGACTTCAAGGACTCCGCCATATTGATCCGCTCCAGTCTCACCGACATGAACAGGTTGACACAGCCATTAAAAGCAAATGTCAGAATAATGCTGTACACATAACTAAGCGGTGAAATGTAAGTGTCAAATGAAACCATATCCACACGGATCTGATCCATAACAAAGCTATGCAGAAATACTCCGAGCACCAGACCGACTGTAATTCCGATCGCTGTCAATACCCAATTCTCACGGAACACATAAGACGAGGTTTCATTTCTGAAAAATCCAAGCACCTTTACTGTTGCAATCTCCCGGATTCGTTCTGTAATATTGATATTTGTCAGGTTATACAGCACGATAAATGCCAGTGCTGCCGCCGACAGGATAACGACCAGAACGATATAGTCCAGACTCTTCATCATATTGCTGATACGTTCGCGCATATCTCCATTCACGACTACTGCAGAAACTACATTTTCTTTCATAAGATCGGCAGCCACTTCATGTGCATCCATATCAGGCTTCAGATTGAAATAGACGGAATGATATACCGGAGCTTCTCCCATCTGATCCATGTATGTTTCCGGCGACAGATATACATAATTATATACATAATTTTCAAAGATGCCGGAAATCTTTGCCTTGATCTCTTTCATATCACTGTTCCGGATCGTAATGGTATCCCCAACGGACAGATCATACCGGGTTGCCAAAGCACTGTTGATAACCGCCTCATCCTTGCCCGGATATGCGACCTTCTCATTCTTACTGTTGTGAAAATCCATATATTTGTCCGAATGCTCCGGTTCTTTCATAATAACTAGATTAATGCTCTTAATGCCATCGGACTCTATCAGATCCCAGCTTGTCTCACCAACAAAATCATAGTCCTGCATATATTTGTCTAATTTATCATACAGATCACCGGCTGCCGCTGATTCCGAACCCGTCTGCGTTGCTTCCTGCTGATCCTTCTGATTTTCCTCAGAAGCTGCATTCGTTTTCTTTACATCATCAACACTCTCTGCAAGGGTCATCGTTCCGTCTAAGATCTGGATCTCATCATACTGACGATCTGCAAAGCCGGCGATCGAATCATTGATACCAAATCCGGTCAGAAGCAGGGCTGTGCATCCGCTGATTCCTATTACCATCATAAAGAAACGCTTCTTATACCGAAAGATATTTCGAACCGATACCTTATGCAGAAATTTTAATCGTTTCCATACAAATGATATTTTCTCAAGGAATACACGTTTGCCCGCCTTCGGTGCCTTCGGCCGCATCAGACCTGCCGCAGTCTCCGACAGCTCATACCGGCAGGTAAACCATGTCGTTCCTACCGAACATGCCAGAGATACCAGCATAGCAATTCCTGCCAGCTTCCAGTCTACAATATATTTTAAGCTAATATTCAGATACATCATATGATATGCTTTCCAGATTACCCGTGGGAATGCATACGTTCCTGCAAAAAAGCCTCCTATACATCCGATAACTGCTGCCAGCCCTGAATAGATCATATATTTGCCCATGATCGTATGCTCACTGTATCCAAGAGCCTTTAGCATTCCGATCATTGTTCGCTGTTCCTCGACCATACGATTCATCGTCGTCATACAGACAAGCACAGCAACCAATACGAAGAACACCGGAAATACCTTTGCTACACCATCCACGATATCGGAATCACTCTCAAAACAGACATAACCGACATTCGTCTCCCTGCCAAGAATATAATAACTGACATCCGGTGCATCATCTATGGTTACGCCGGCAACCATATCTTCGGTAAGCCCGGTCTGCATCAAAAGCGCCTGATATCGTTTCGTAACACGGTCATGACAGATAGCATCCCAGGCATCCTTTTTCTCGTCCATATAGGTATCGTACGCATCATCGTATAACGCATAGTCCTGATCAAACCTGACATAGACATCAGTGTAGCATTCACAGTCAAATGCTTCCGGCTTCATATATACAACTCCACTTAATTTACCGGTCCCGAGAGTAGTCGTTCCACGTTCAAAATTAATATAAAGGGAGGACTGTACGGTTCCGGTAACCGTAAATTCCCTATAGCGGAGCTCTGCCTCAGTGGCATCACCATTCGTATCTGCCACGGTAATGACATCACCGATTCTCACATCTGTCAGCTTGTCATCCACTACGCATTCATCATCCGCTTCCGGCAGTCTGCCATCCACCAGACGGATGTCATTCACATGCTCCGGCAATGACAAGGTTTTGAGTGCACGTTCATTATCACCCATACCATCATAAAGCACATCAAATGAATAGCTGCCCTCTGCATACCGGACATCATCCTCACCCGCAAATGCTTCCACATCCTCATCTGTATAGCCAAGCGTAGACACCAGATGCAGATCATAGAATTCCGAATCACTGAGGAAATCCGTAATCGTCTTCACCATAGCCGGCTTGGTCATCTTCAGGCCTGAAAAGAAACCAACACCTAACGCTATGATCGCGAGAATCGCTGCAAACCGTCCAAAACTGTTTTTAATTTCTCGAAATGTCGTACGACGCATCATTGATTTCATAAGACATACCTACCATTCCAGATCTTCTACATTTTTAATGTTATCATTCAGAACAACCTTCTCTACTGTTCCGCTCTTAACTGTGATCACACGATCTGCCATTGCTGTAAGTGCCTGATTATGTGTGATAACGATAACCGTAGTTCCGGTGTTCCTACAGGTATCCTGAAGCAATTTGAGTACGGATTTTCCTGTATTATAGTCCAGCGCACCGGTCGGTTCATCACATAAAAGCAGCTTCGGATTCTTTGCAAGTGCTCTGGCGATCGCTACCCGCTGCTGCTCTCCACCGGATAACTGTGCAGGGAAATTTGCCATACGATCCTCAAGCCCTACCTGCTTTAATACCGTTGCCGCATCTAACGGGTCCTTACAGATCTGTGCCGCAAGCTCTACATTTTCCAGTGCCGTCAGATTCTGCACCAGATTATAGAACTGAAATACAAATCCTACATCATATCTCCTGTATGCCGTAAGCTGCCGCTTGTTCAGCCCGGAGATTTCTTTTCCGTCCAGATATACACTGCCGCCGGACAGCGTGTCCATTCCGCCCAGGATATTCAGAATCGTTGTCTTTCCCGCTCCTGACGCTCCAACAATGACACAGAATTCTCCTTTTTCAATCTCGAAGTTCACATCCCGCAGAGCATGGATCTCAACCTCGCCGGTCTTATATATTTTCTTAACATCCTTAAACTCAACATATGCACTCATGCCGCCTCGCTCCTTTCTATCATGACAGATAATTGTGAATTAAATATTCTCTTTTTTATATGAACAGTATTGACATTACCAACCAGTGGACGCTTCCGCTCGTTTCCCCGCTGTGTAACTTCGAACTAACCTCGGTAAACCTCGCTAAGGTCTCAGTTAGCCCTGCAACGGTACTAAGATGCTGCTAATGCACCATCTAAGGACCGGCGGACTCAAATGCCACTGTTTTGGTAATTCAAACTGTTCATATATAACTTATAATTTTTAATTTCACAATTATCTGTTACTCACTTCTAAGTGCTATTACAGGGTCTTTCTTCGCTGCCATCTTAGATGGGATAAGACCGCCGATCAAAGTAAGCACAACACTAATGATCACAAGGATCACCGCACCCTTTACCGGAAGTGAAGATACATTTGGCACATTTACAAATTTCTCTATCACTTTGCTTATCGGGATATTTAACAGCACCGTAACCAGAATACCGATCGCACCGGATACCAGTCCGATAATAAATGTCTCTGCGTTAAACACACGGGAAATATCCTTTTTCGACGCTCCGATACTTCGAAGAATACCGATCTCCTTCGTTCTCTCCAGTACAGAGATATAGGTAATGATTCCGATCATGATCGATGATACGATCAACGAGATAGCTACAAATGCGATCAATACATAAGTGATCGCATCGATGATCTTCGTAACGGAAGATAGCATCAGCCCGATATAATCGGTATAAGTGATCTCGCTGTCTGAATGTGAATCATTATATTTGTCGATCAGATCTGTCAGCTTATCCTTGTCCGCGAATTCTGAACAATACAGGCTGATAACGGACGGCTTTGCCAGATCCGCAAATCCAAGCTTCTCGATATTATCATCATAGGTTGCGGTAGACTGTGCAAAATAGCCCTGTTCCTTTAACATTTCAAATAACTGCTCATCAGACATCTGTGAAATATATGCCTGCTGTTCCTCTGACAGGTTCATGGATGCAACGATCTGCTGCATGTCCACCTGACTCATGTCGATATCTTCTCCGTTTGAAAACGGAAGTCCTGTAAATACATCGGTATCCGGATTGTCAAGCTGCCGTTTTACGATCTCCGATTTTTCATTTTCGGATACAACATACTCTGCAAGTTCAGCGGTATAACCGATCATTCCCGCATCGATCGATGCTGCATAAGAGGATTCGCTCTGACGGATGATACCACAAACCTGAATATCCAGACCTTTGCTGATCACATCTGCCATATAATCTTCATCGGAACTCTTGTCTGCCCATGTTCCGTCTGCATTTTTTTGATAAATGTCACTCGGCAGAATGAGCTTGAATTTGAGATTTAAAAGATCATCATAGGAGAAGCTCATTTCCTCCGGTGCATCGTAATCTTTACCTGCCATGATCTTCGGAACCATCTCTCCAAGATCAGAAGCATTTCTGACACCTAATGTATATAAGGTAAAATCACTGATCTCGTTATTCTTATCAACGACCAGTACAACTTCATTTTTATTCTGAGGCCAGTGTCCTGCAAGCACATCGTACTGCTGTTCCAACAGCTCCCGATTACTCATTAACTGCTTCCACATATCCATGGAATTATTTCCGTAACTGAATGCCGACATGAAGCCTGACAGGGATTTCTGGGATTCTTCCATATCGCCAAATCCCATCTCTCGCATCATGATACTTGGATTTACCTGCTGTGTACCGCCTGCTGCATTTTCGTTAAATACATACATCGGAGTATCATAGGTATACTTGATATCACTCACGATATCCTTGAATCCATTTGTATCATCTTCAATATATTTCTTAAATGTTTCCAGATCGTTTTCCTTTACCTCTGAGAGCATGGACACCATCATATCGCCCATGACATCACCAGAGTATACACGATCCGGGTCATGATCACTCAGATCTTCTTCCTTTGTATTACCCGCCATTTCCGAGATCAGGTCAGAATAATCCATTGCCTTTTTCTGGATCTCGATTGGATAGGATGACAGGGTTTCCTCCTGCACATCATTGATATAGCCCTGGAATCCACTGGATAATGACAGAATCAGCGCGATACCGATGATACCGATACTTCCGGCAAATGCCGTTAAAAGGGTTCGTCCTTTCTTCGTCAGCAGGTTATTAAAGCTGAGGGAAAATGCCGTAAATACAGACATAGATGTCTTTCTCGGTGCATATGCTTCTTCTGATTCTTTCGCTTCGTCTTCATCTGAAAATGGTGCGGAATCATCTATGATCTTACCATCTAACAGCTTCACGATTCTTGTAGAATATTTGTCTGCAAGCTCCGGATTGTGTGTTACCATGATGACCAGCTTTTCTTCTGCGATCTCCTTTAACAGCTCCATGATCTGGACACTGGTTTCGGAGTCCAGGGCTCCGGTCGGCTCATCTGCAAGCAGGATATCAGGATCATTGATCAATGCTCTGGCGATCGCTACTCGCTGCATCTGTCCACCGGACATCTGATTCGGCTTCTTATAGATCTGATCGCCCAGACCAACCTTTTCCAACACCTCTTTTGCACGTTTTCTACGCTCGGATTTGGATACACCGGATAAGGTCAGCGCCAGCTCGACATTTGCGAGAACCGTCTGATGCGGAATCAGATTGTAACTCTGGAATACAAAACCGATCGAATTATTCCGGTATGAATCCCAGTCTCTTGCCTTGAATTCTTTTGTTGATCTGCCATTGATAACCAGATCACCACTCGTATACTGATCAAGTCCGCCTATAATATTAAGAAGCGTTGTCTTACCACAGCCGGACTGACCAAGTACCGATACGAATTCATTCTTTCTGAAATTAATGGAAATGCCTTTTAACGCCTTTACCACTTCATCTCCGGTCTGATAGTCCTTCACAATCTTCTTTAACTGAAGCATATATTGTTTCCTCCACGAATTATATTATAAAAATTTTACCATCCCAGTTTTAGCATTTCAAGGAAATGGCGGATTCTTTTATAAATGTTTTACATAATGATAAAATACTACGCTGCGACATCAGGGTTATTATGGCGCAGTATTTTTTTATTTTTATCAAGTTTTTGTAAATGGCTTTTATTTTGGAAATAAATAATGTATAATGGCGACAGAGTAGGGTTATCTAACCGGATTTTTACATTATAAATGTGGACAATTCGGGCAGATGAAAGCCCAAAATAATTTTTATAATGGAGGAATTTATAATGTTAGTTTCAGCAAAAGAAATGTTGGAAAAGGCTAAGGCTGGAAAATATGCCGTTGGTCAGTTTAACATCAATAACCTTGAATGGACAAAGGCTGTTCTTCTTACAGCTCAGGAACTTCAGTCTCCTGTAATCCTTGGTGTTTCAGAAGGCGCTGGAAAGTATATGACTGGATTTGAAACAGTTGCAGCTATGGTTAAGGCTATGCACGATTCTTTAGGAATTACAGTTCCTGTAGCTCTTCACCTTGATCACGGAACATATGAAGGATGCTACAAGTGTGTTAAGGCCGGATTCACATCTATCATGTTCGATGGTTCACACTATCCATTCGAAGAGAACCTTGCTAAGTCAACAGAGCTTGTTAATGTTGCTCATCAGCTTGGTCTTTCTATCGAGTGTGAAGTTGGTTCAATCGGTGGTGAAGAAGACGGTGTTATTGGTATGGGCGAGTGCGCAGATCCAGAAGAGTGTAAGATCATCGCTGATCTTGGCGTAGATATGCTTGCTGCCGGTATCGGTAACATCCATGGTAAGTACCCAGCAAACTGGAAGGGTCTTTCATTCGAAACACTTGATGCTATCCAGCAGAAGACAGGTACTATGCCATTAGTTCTTCACGGTGGTACAGGTATCCCTGCTGACATGATCAAGAAAGCTATCTCACTTGGCGTTTCAAAAATCAATGTTAACACAGAGTGCCAGTTATCATTCGCAGATGCTACAAGAAAGTACATCGAGGCTGGTAAGGATCTTGAAGGTAAGGGATTTGATCCTAGAAAGCTTCTTGCTCCTGGTTTCGAAGCTATCAAGGCTACTGTTAAAGAAAAGATGGAACTTTTCGGATCAGTTGGCAAAGCTAACGACTAATTTCTTTCGTAATACGAATATCGTATAACAATAATATGCCCCATATGGATTTATTTCACAGACCACTTGTGTTCTGTTGTATAAACCATATGGGGCATATTGCTGTTACAGGTTTTCTGCCATATATGCCCCAAGGGCGTTCTTACATGCTTTTACCAGATTCCCATAACATGCTGCATAAGCAGGCTGACCAAGGTAATGCCGATCCAACAGCATGCACCTAGCAAAATCGGCTTGCCACCGGTTTTGATCAGCTTAATAACATTGCTGTTTAACCCGATCGCCGCCATAGCCATGATAATGAAGAATTTGGACAGCTCCTTTAACGGTGCAAATACATCCGCATTTACGCCCAGACTGATACAGATCGTTGTGATTATAGATGCGATCACAAAATACAGAATGAACATAGGAAATGCTTTTTTCAAGCTGAATCCATTTGTCTTCTGCTCTGTCTTTGCCGCCTGTCTTGCACGAACTGCCGCAAGCACTAATGTGATCGGTATAATTGCCAGTGTTCTGGTCAGTTTTACCGTTACTGCCTTATTGAGAGTCTCACTTCCAAGATTCCACATGCTGTCCCATGTTGATGCCGCCGCTGTTACAGAAGATGTATCATTGATGGCTGTTCCCGCAAATATTCCAAATGCATCACCGGATGCCGTATCAAATCCTATTGCTTTTCCTATGATCGGGAAGAAGATAGCCGCAAGCACGTTAAAGAAAAAGATAACAGAAATAGCCTGTGCGACTTCATCGTCATCTGCATCTATAACCGGTGCTGTTGCTGCGATTGCGGAACCACCACAGATAGAAGATCCAACACCGACAAGAATCGAAGTATTTGCCGGAACCTTCATCACCTTTCGAAGGATCCATGCGATCAATAAGGATGTACCGATCGTACAGATAATGATCGGAAGCGACTGTTTTCCTGTCTGCAGGATTACTCCGAGATTCATGCCAAATCCTAATAATACAACGGCTGTCTGCAAAACAATCTTTGATGTCCATTTGATACCGGCTTCTGCCTTTCCCTTATCCGTCCATACGAGTGCGATCAACATACCGGCTAATATCGCAATGATCGGTCCGCCGACAACCGGAAACCGTTTTCCAATTAACCATGAAGGAACTGCTATGATAAAACACACCAGAATTCCTATCCAGTTTTTCTTAATAAAATTCATTTATTCCTACCTCACTGTGTTTTTTGCGGATGCTATTATAACACCCGCATACAAAAAATGCCATAAAATTGATTGACATTTTCTATCAACTTGGTATAATAGGCACGAATCGGACGGTATATATGATATACCTTGCAAGGTGTTCTGAATGTTATTCAGGATTCCCGGATGGACATGAATGTTATGAGCCAGATAAGATTATCTTATCTGGCTCTTTTTTTGTGAACAGCACAGCATAGGAGGACTTATAATGGATTTATTAAAAGACAATCTGAAAAAATTATACTTCAAATTTCTGATACCATCACTTGGAAGTGCCATGGTTATGTCTATTTATACACTGACAGATGCGATCGTCATTGGAAAAGGTGTCGGCGCAGATGCTCTTGCTGCCCTAAGTATTACAACACCACTTCTCTGCATCCTGATGTCAACCGGAATCCTGTTTGGTGTCGGCGGCTCTGTACAGATGAGTGTTCACAGGGGAAGTGGTAATCATCAGAAATCCAATCGTTATTTTACAATCTCTTTTTTCCTGATTACGGCTGTTACTACCCTTTTATGGCTGATCTATGCCACCTGCATGCCTAAGCTGCTTCATCTGATGGGAGCAAATGACACCTTATTCCCATACGCCATGTCCTACATGCGTTATATCAACATTTTCCTTCCGGTTGCTGTATTTTCAAATTATGTAGCAATCTTTATCCGTGCCGACAATGATCCAAACCGTGCAATGGCGGGAGTTCTGCTTGGCGGCGTCGTAAATATCGCACTGGATATCATTTTTGTATTTCCTATGCATATGGGAATGGGCGGTGCCGCATTCGCTTCCGTTCTCGGTATGACTATCCAGGTAATTGTCGGTGGCTCACACTTTTTCTCACGCAAAAACGGTCTTCATTTCATCCGACCGATTCACACGATTCCCAGTATCCGTCATATTATTGTCGGTGGTATCCCAAGTTTTTTCAATGAATTTGCAAATGGATTCATCGTACTGCTGTTTAATATCCAGATCCTGAAATACTGCGGTGAAAATGCACTCTCGATCTACAGCGTGATCTCAAACTGTGTAATCCTGTTCAACTCCCTGTTTACCGGAGTCGGTCAGTCGATCCAGCCTGTTATCTCTACTAATTATGGTGCAGGAAATGGGGTCCGAATCAAAGGAATAAAAAAGATGGCATATACCACTATCCTTATAATGGGTGCCATCTTCTCGCTTAGTGGAATCTTATTCCCGACTGCGGTCTGTCGTATTTTTATTAAAATGAATCCAACACTGACTGATATTGCAAATCTGGGTGTACGAACCTACTTTTTTGCATTCCTGCCATTTGGCATTAACCTGCTGACTTCTTACTATTTACAGGCGATACTGCGATCTGCACAATCCCTGTGCATCTCACTGCTCCGAAATATCATCTTAAGCAGTATCTGTATCCTTGTATTTCCATTGTGTCTGGGTGCATCCAGCCTGTGGTTTGTTATGCCGATCGTTGAAGTCGTAGTGTTATTTGTCAGCCTTGGCTACCTGAAAAGCAAATCTATATAGAACATAAACGCTAAGATATAACTGTAACTCTATCTGCAGTTCTGCTCTTAAACAGTTTCGGCTATATTATGGAAGTCTCTCATTAAAGACTCGTATGCAGCTTCGTCCATGCCATAAGAAAAGCATGCAAGTGCACGAAAACAGACCTCAGGTAATCTCTTAAGTTTTCCGTTATTATACTGTTCTGCCACCTGCTGTAATTCATTGATTATATCATGCTTACGCTTCCGTTCTTCCAGGCTGCCATTCCAGAAACAGCTCATATCATAATCAGATGTATTCCCGCATGGAGCCGTACAGGTGGAACAACCGGGAGAAAGCCGGTATTTCTCCCGGTGTATTTCCTCTATTGTCTCATCATTGTCTTCCTGTAATAACGCACTTACGATCGTCTGATCTGTTTTCTCTGTCCAGCCGGAATTACCGGCCGCACCTACAAGGCCGATCAATGCGCCAATGATCTTATCATTCCTCATGTTGCTAATTCCTTATGTTTCCAAATTTCTATATCTCTAATTCCTCTATATCAATTCTACACATTCTATAAAACTGATATCTATATAAGAGCTTAATTGTATTCTCTATCTTCACACTTTATAAATACCGCTTCAGATATTGTCCGGTATATGAATTCTCACATTCTGCGATCTCCTCCGGTGTTCCCTGTGCGATCACTGTTCCACCGCGAACACCGCCTTCCGGTCCCATGTCGATGATATAATCGGCAGTCTTTATAACATCCAGATTATGCTCGATAACAACTACGGTATTTCCACTGTCACTAAGTCTGCGAAGAATATCTACCAGACGATGAACATCGGCGAAATGAAGTCCGGTCGTCGGTTCATCCAGAATGTAGATCGTCTTTCCGGTTCCACGTCTGGCAAGCTCCGTCGCAAGCTTTACTCTCTGTGCCTCTCCTCCGGATAAAGTGGTAGATGGCTGTCCCAGACGGATATAGCCCAGACCAACATCCTTTAACGTCTCGATCTTTCGCAGAATGCTTGGAACATTTGCAAAGAACTCGCAGGCTTCATCCACAGTCATATCCAGAACATCATAAATGCTCTTACCTTTATATTTTACTTCCAGTGTCTCACGATTGTACCGCTTGCCACCGCATACCTCACAAGGAACATAGACATCCGGCAGGAAATGCATCTCGATCTTGATGATACCATCACCACGGCAGGCTTCGCATCGTCCACCCGATACATTGAATGAAAATCTTCCCTTCTTATATCCTCTTGCCTTGGCATCCTTTGTATTTGCAAACAGATCACGGATCATGTCAAATACACCTGTATAGGTTGCCGGGTTCGATCTCGGGCTTCTTCCGATTGGTGACTGATCGATATTGATCACCTTATCGAGTGCATCGTAACCCACGATGTGATCATGATGTCCCGGTTTGATACGGCTCTTGTTCAGTCTTCTCGCCAGCTTCTTATATAAGATCTCATTTACAAGTGAGCTCTTTCCCGAACCGGATACACCAGTCACGCATACCATAATACCCAGTGGTATATTCACATCAATATGCTTCAGGTTGTTCTCATACGCATTCTGAACGGTCAGCCAGCCCGTTGGCTTTCTTCGTACCTCCGGTACCGGAATCTTTTTTCTTCCGCTTAAATAATCACCGGTAATCGAGTTCTCATTTTTCATGATCTCCTCTGCTGTACCTTCCGCAACAACATAACCACCATTTTCACCGGCTCCCGGACCGATATCTATAATATAATCCGCAGCACGCATCGTATCTTCATCATGCTCTACTACGATCAGAGTATTTCCAAGATCACGCAAATGCTCCAATGCTCCGATCAGCTTATCATTATCTCTCTGATGCAGACCAATACTTGGTTCATCCAGAATATAAGCAACTCCCACAAGCCCGGAACCGATCTGTGTCGCCAGACGGATTCGCTGTGCCTCTCCACCGGACAATGTGCCTGTAGAACGATAAAGTGCCAGATAATCAAGGCCTACATCGATCAGAAAATGCAGTCTCGCCCGGATCTCCTTTAAAACTGCCCCGCCGATCAGCATCTGCCGGTCTGTCAACTTAATATTATCCATAAAGTTTGTAAGATCCTCGATCGACATTCTGGTCAGATCATCAATATTCTTATCGGCGATCGTAACAGCCAGTGCTGTCGGTTTCAGACGTTTTCCTTTACATTCTTCACATGGCGTGATCGTCATAAAAGTCTCATACTCGGCCTTGGTCGTCTCACCTCCGGTCTCCCGATATCTTCGCTGGACATTCTTGATCAGTCCTTCAAATGTAATATCATAGACGCCTTCTCCACGCTGTCCTTTATAGTGAACCTTTACCGGACGGCTGTTCTTGCCATATAATAACAGATCTTTGATCTCATCACTGTAATCCTGAAATGGTGTGTCCAGTGAGAAATGATATTCCTCTGCCAATGCACGAAGTACTGCATTTGTGAAACTCTTTCCATCATTACAGGACTGCCAGCCCAGCACAACAATTGCCCCTTCATTGATCGACAGCTTGGTATCCGGGATCATCAGATCCGGATCAAATTCCATCTTAAATCCCAGACCGGCACAACATGGACATGCGCCAAATGGATTGTTGAATGAAAAGCTTCTGGGCTCGATCTCATCAATGCTGATTCCACAATCCGGGCAGGAAAAGCTGTCAGAGAAATTCAAGATTTCATTTTCTCCATCTGTATTTATAACCTCAATCTTCATCAGACCTTCTGCCATCCGCAGAGTTGTCTCTACAGAATCTGTCAGTCTTCGTTCCATATCAGGACGAACGACCAGACGATCCACAACAATATCAATATTATGCTTCTTATTCTTATCCAGCTTGATCTCCTCGGATAACTCATACATACTGCCATCAATGATCGCACGGACAAAACCGCTCTTTGCCGCCTTCTCCAACAGCTTCACATGTTCCCCTTTTCTGCCTCTTATAACCGGTGCGAGTACCATGAATTTTGTCCGTTCCGGCAATTGCATGATATCGTCTACCATCTGATCCACGCTCTGTTTGCTGATCACTTTTCCACATTTCGGACAGTGTGGGATTCCTGCTCTTGCATATAACAGACGGAAATAATCATAGATCTCCGTTACTGTTCCGACTGTGGATCTCGGATTCTTATTTGTCGATTTCTGATCGATCGATATCGCAGGCGACAGGCCCTCGATCTTCTCGACATCCGGCTTCTCTGCCTGTCCAAGGAACTGTCTTGCATAGGAAGATAAGGACTCCATATAGCGTCGCTGACCTTCGGCATAGATCGTATCAAATGCCAGTGAGGATTTGCCCGAACCGGACAGACCTGTCACAACGACAAATTTATCTCTCGGAATCTTCACATCTATATTCTTCAGGTTATGTTCTTTTGCGCCTTTAATCGTAATATACTTAATATCACCCATTTCGGTTGACCTTCTTTCTGCTCATTTTATTTGAATCTTATAATCATGTATGATCATTATATTTATTATTACTTTTATACAATATGAAAGATACATTACATATTATTCCGTAAGACGCTTCCGCTCGTATCCTACTCTGTATAACTTCGAACTAACCTCAGCAAAGCTTCGCTAAGGTCTCAGTTATCGTGCAGCGGTACATAAAGTTGCAAAAAACGCAACTTAAGTACCGGCCTCGGATAAGGCTTACTTCATAATAGTAATGATATCTTTCATATTAGTTTAACAACTAATATTCAAACAAATAATATTATGATCATACATGTTTACAAACCTTCAATTAGTACGACAGCATGATCTGTATTGTATTTTCTACTTATCATAATCTCGTAAAGCTTCTTTATATTTTTTCAGCTCATCACGGACGATCGCTGCCATTTCAAAGTTCAGGTCGGCGGCTGCCATGTTCATCTTCTTTGTCAGCTTATCGATCATTGCTTTCAGCTCTTTCTTTGTCATGGATTCAATATCTTTCTCTGCATCCACAACCGGTTTATCTTCTGTGACTTCATTTGTAATAAGATCACGGATACTCTTCTGGATCGTCTTCGGTATGATCCCATGTTCCTTATTATAAGCATCCTGAATCTTTCGACGACGATTTGTCTCCGAGATCGCACGTTTCATGGAGTCTGTCATCATATCTGCATACATGATAACATGACCTTCTGAATTTCTCGCAGCACGTCCGATCGTCTGGATCAATGAAGTCTCCGAACGCAGGAAGCCCTCTTTATCTGCATCCAGGATAGCCACCAGTGTGATCTCCGGAATATCAAGTCCCTCACGAAGGAGGTTGATACCAACTAATACGTCAAATACACCCATTCTGAGATCACGCACGATCTCTACACGCTCCATTGTATCAATATCGGAATGAAGATATTTGACCTTAATGCCATTCTCACGCAGGAAATCTGTCAGATCCTCTGCCATACGTTTTGTAAGTGTTGTAACCAGAACCTTGTGTCCCTGTTCTGTCTCTTTCAATATCTCTGACATCAGGTCGTCGATCTGTCCTTCTACCGGACGGACATCCACCGGTGGATCCAGCAATCCGGTCGGTCGGATGATCTGCTCGGCCCGGAGCAGCTCATGTTCTGCTTCATATTTGGATGGTGTCGCCGATACAAATAATACCTGATCTAACTTCGATTCAAATTCTTCAAAGTTTAACGGACGGTTGTCCAATGCGGATGGCAGACGGAATCCATAATCTACCAGATTCTGTTTTCTGGAACGGTCGCCTGCATACATTCCTCCGACCTGCGGAATCGTCATATGCGACTCATCTATGATCAACAGGAAATCATCACCGAAGAAATCCAGCAATGTGCTCGGAGTCTCCCCGGATTCTCTGCCGGATAATGGTCCTGAATAATTCTCGATACCGGAGCAGAAGCCTGTCTCCCGCATCATCTCTATATCAAAATTTGTCCGTTCTTCAATCCGCTGCGCTTCGATCAGCTTATCATTTTCCTTAAAATACTGTACCCGTTCAGCCAATTCCGCTTCGATCTTTGTAAGTGCACGTTCCAGTTTCTCATGTCCGACAACATAATGAGAAGCAGGAAAGATACAGGTAAAATTCAGACTGCGCCTGATCTCCCCGGTCAACGGATCAAATTCACAGATACGGTCGATCTCATCACCAAAAAATTCAACCCGCACAGCATCTTCAAATGTCGATACCGGAAGAATCTCCAGCACATCCCCGTGTACACGAAATGTTCCACGGTGGAAATCCATATCATTTCTGACATACTGGATATCCGTCAGTTCATCGATCACCATATCCCGATCCTTGATCATGCCGACACGGAGCGACAGCATCTGTTCCCGGTATTCATCCGGATCACCGATACCGTAAATACAGGATACCGAGGATACGACCACAACATCTTTTCTGTCGATCAAGGCCGCTGTTGCACTGTGACGCATCTTGTCAATATCATCGTTGATCGCAGAATCCTTCGCTATATAAGTATCAGTCGATGCCACATATGCTTCCGGCTGATAATAATCATAATAAGAAACAAAATATTCTACCGCATTTTCCGGAAAAAATTCCTTCATTTCCGAATATAACTGTGCCGCCAGCGTTTTGTTGTGCGCAAGCACCAGCGTCGGTTTATTCAGTTGTGCTATTACATTTGCCATGGTAAATGTCTTACCGGAACCGGTTACACCTAACAGGGTTTCAAACTGATTTCCTTCTTTAAATCCATCCACCAGCTCTTTGATCGCCTGCGGCTGATCACCGGTCGGCTGATATTCTGATACTAATTTGAAATGATCCATTATGTTCTCCTGATATATCTATATAAATACAATCAATATTCTTATTATTGTTCTCTGTCTAATATATCATTCCATTTAAAAAAAGTACAGAGCAAATCGAATATTTGTTCTGTACTTTAAATAAAACATTATATTACAAATAACTTTTTATTATTTATTTAACCTTTTAATTTTGGTCATTACCCCAATACATTCATTACAATTATTCTCTTTTTCTACATTTGTAACATGACATTCTTCAACTCTTCCATCCTCAATAAACTTAATAAAAGCTCCGGAATAGTATCTTGGAACATAACCCAATAGTTTTTTTCGCTCATTTAATACACGAATTGCATTTTTATCATATGGATTTGATGCTTCAGGTACTAGAAAAACTACATCTCCTCTAGTAACCGAAATTGCATCTCCACACATGTTTCCATTGCACTCTAAATAATGTCTTGTTCCCGCTATATAAAAGAATATTTCAAATTCACTTTCATTATTCAAAATAGGATCTATAAATTGCAAATTATCTATTGGTAATTTTGCACCGCTTTTTTTCAACAATTGATAAGAATCATATTCCTTTAACCCATATTTAGCTAAAATCTTACTAATATCCTTTCTCTTCCTATCGGGTAGTCTACTGGCAAAAACCGGAAATAATGTTTCAGATTTATATACAAAATCTAATTTTTCAAAAGATACTAAAGGTGTAAATCCAACATCCATAGCTTCTTTTATTTCTTCGCAATATTTAAATTCATACTGTCCATTCTTTGTAAGTTGACCAACAATGTATTGCCGTCTATTCGAAGAACATTTCCAAATCAAATATAAGTAATCTTTACCATCTTTGATTGCCATATTTATTAGTCCTCCTCTCTAAAATAAACTGCTTTTAACATCTTTATCTTTTCCATTAAATACTTTAAAATTAACCTTTTCTTATCACTAGATAACTCTTTATCTGAATACGTTTCTAGTATATCACAAACTCGTTCTTCCGTCATTATAGTAACAATTTTTTGAGCAAAATCATATGTTTCTTCATAATAATTCTTTTTTAAATATTTTATCACCTCTAAATGCGTAGGTCGTTTTTCATCATATTCGCTACAACAAATTAATGATTTTGATTTTGTATCAACCAAAGAATTCCATCTATTTTTATCTTTTCCAAAATAATCCGCTATCTTATCTTCCGAAATATATGAACACAATGAAGAACTATTATCATATAATGGCGACCATTCCATTTTATCATTTTTTATAAGAATTGCCCAATTATTTTGATGCCTATCTGAATTTCCTATTAAATAATCAAACATTAACATTTTTAAAAATCCTTCTATAGGCACAAATTCTTCTATTGATTTTTTAACCATTTCAATAGAGTATCTCCGTTCTGTTCTAACATCAATAAACTTTTCTGGGTCATACTCCGGATAAAGCAACGTAATAAAATTAATTCCTTCAACAAGATTTTGACTAGAATTTTTTATTATACTATAACTTATCGAGCCTTCTCTACCATGATACCTTCCCAATTCAAATTTAGCACATGGTATATCAAGTAACTGTGCTATTTCATAAGCAATACATTCAGAAATATGGTCTGTTGTACCAACATCTTTTTTAAATTTAAATAATCCTATTTGTCCTGTATCTGGATTTTGAAGCCAAATCTTTTCACTTCTACCACTACCTTCTGATGCCCCCTTATATTCCTCCCAGAAAGAAAAATCTTTCATAACTTCACCCCTTTACGTATAACTATTATAATCCTTTATATATCTTGTTTCTTACTTTCTTTAATTTTAAAAATAAATTATTATATGTTTTAAGTTCTGATACAATTTTATAATCATATGATTTAAAATTTAAAATTCGAATAGATGCTTTTGCTATAACCTTTTTATCACTATCATGTGGCACATTTTCTATATTTCCTGATTCATATTTCTTCATTTCATATACGATTTTCTTTAAAGACGCATGTGATATATCTTGAAATAATTTTTTAGTTTTTTCATCAGTTAGATTTAAAAGAAGGATTTTATTTACTTTTTTATCTATTTCCTTAAAATTTTCAATAAGAGCTTCTAAAATCGTCAATTCCTTTCTATCTTTATCCATACCTGATCCATCTTGAAATATATCTTTCATATCTAAATATGTATATATAAATTTTTCTGGATAATCGGCAAGCTCTTTTAACGTATCTTTTCCACTTAATAAAACAAGTATATTATTCATATTATTTTCAAGCTCACTAATTTCATTATATACAATACCCATACATTTTCGTAAACGTACTCTGTTTGCTATTACTACTTGTATTAAATAGAATATATAAGCAGCAACAATGCTTTGTCCTATACCATAAAATATTGAATCATGATTATTTATTAACCAAGGCATATCTATTATTACAGGAAAATCGCAACAATACACTACCGAAATAACAGCTAAAATTGTCAATATCCAGAATTCCATTTATTACTCTCTATTCTTTTTAGTGCATGTTCAACAAAAACCTTGATTTTACTTGGTTTGTTGAACAGTTTACGAGTTACATATATTTACAAACTAGAGTTTCCCGGATACGAAGTAGCTTCAATGAGCTCATTTCTGATGATTTTGAGTATAACAAATTAAACGTCTTTGTTTTTCTTTATGAAGGCTTTATCGTTTTCCCAAAATCCTCTACAGTAACTAACCTCTCATGTCTACCAGGATCACCAGTCTATGCCAGGTCCTAAATTCCTTCGTTCTGCTTATCCATAGTTTCTTTTTTATTCAATTGGCGCTTTTAATGAATTACAGGAATGCTCCTCATTCAAAAATATTAATAAATTCTAATATATTTATCTAATTAACAAATTTGATAATTTTATTTTGTAAATTTATATTCTAATTTAAATCTTCATCGATAACTTCCTTTAGAATAAAATATATTTTTCTCTTCTAAATCAAATCCATTATCTTTTAAAAAGCTTGATAACGTCGCTCTATCATTTTTACATTTAGGACCTAATATTAATTTCAAAATTCTTTTTTGTTGTATTTGTTTTAAACTTATATCATAATAACCAACTAACTGATTATTTCTGTTATAATAGCATTTATCAGAAATATCCAATCCGATTTTTTCAATTTTTTCTCCCTGACCCCCTTCATATATTACCAATCTACTTTCATTCTCCTCTTGAAAAAAAGGATTTTTCATAAATATGGCCTCTTGATATAACCTTGGAAAACATTTTAACAATATACTTTCGAATTCATTATTTATTCCTAACCCATTATCTTGATCTATATCTTTTAATTTATCTAAAAAATGGCCAACTATTTTCTCCATTCTCTTTTCTTGTTCTTTTTGATCATATATCACTTTATTATACAAAATACATCGATCTTGTCCTTCATATAACTGAACTGAGTCTCCTATTTTTTTTAACATATGTTCACTAAGTCCTATAGAAATCCCCCTGCCATCGTCCCCATAACCTCTCCATTGGCTCAATAAATCCCCCGATTCTTTTCCAGAAAAACAAATAACAAAAAATTTATTTTTAAGTCCATCTTGTTCAAAATAAAGGGCGACTTTTTCATCAATACGGTCCATATACTTTTCTTTTGTTATTTCAGTTTTAACCCACTCCTCTAATTCAGCATATTTTTTTTCAAATACTTTTCTAATAATACTAATTGCCCATGTTATTTCTAATTGATCATTTGACTTTGTTATATCAGATAAGCGTAAAGTTTGATTTGATATTATTGAATAAAATGTATTAATATTACAAAAATGATAAACGATTTTCTCCGCCATATTTTTCTCCTTTACTTTATAAATTAATTATTTTTGTAGTTTAATAATTCTATAGTAATTTTATATTTCACATAAACAATTTGTACTTTTTTGATAATTATATATTACCAATAAGAATTTGCAACTCAATCATTTATTTTAATATTCTAATTAACTTTATCTCAATGAACCAACCAAGAAGCTACCGCTTCGCCCTATACTATCCGCAAAGCGGATTTAAAAAACATGCCATCCATGATATACTATGATTTATCAAAAAATGAACGAGGTGTAACATGAGCGCAATCGTAACATTAAAGAAGGGCGAGGGCAGAACCATCAAAGCCGGCGGCGCCTGGATTTATGACAATGAAATAGATACCATCATGGGGAGTTTTGAAAACGGAGATATCATCATTGTAAAAGACTTTGACGGATATCCGATGGGAAAGGGATTTATCAATACGAATTCCAAGATCACTGTCCGTATGCTGACACGTCACGTCGATACCGAGATCAATGAAGATTTCTTCCGCATGCGTCTGCAGGCAGCATGGGATTATCGTAAGAAAACCGTAGATACAAGCAGCTGCCGTATCGTATTTGGCGAGGCAGACTTTCTGCCCGGTATTGTGATTGACAAATTTGAAGATGTGCTGGTCGTTGAGTCACTTGCACTTGGAATTGACAGAGTTAAAAATTTGTTAATAAATATTTTAAAAAATGTCCTTAAATCAGATGGTATAATAATCAAAGGTGTTTATGAGCGTAGCGATGCTAAAGTTAGAATAAATGAAGGGATGCAGCCATTCAAGGGATTCATTGGGGATGAATTCGACACGAACGTGGAAATTATTGAAAATGGCGTACACTATATTGTTGACGTAAAAGACGGTCAGAAGACCGGCTTCTTTCTTGACCAGAAATACAACCGACTTGCGATCCAGCGTCTTTGTAAGGATGCAAAAGTTCTTGACTGTTTCACACACACAGGCTCTTTTGCGCTGAACGCCGGAATTGCCGGTGCCGCAAGCGTACTGGGTGTAGATGCTTCCGCACTTGCGGTTAGACAGGCACAGGAAAATGCAAAGCTGAACCACCTGGAGGATTCGGTTACATTTATCTGTAAAGATGTCTTTGATCTGCTCCCTGAACTGGAAGAACAGGGCGAGAAATTCGACGTTGTAATTCTGGATCCACCTGCATTTACAAAATCACGCAACTCAATTAAAAACGCTGTAAAAGGTTATCGGGAAATAAATCTGAGAGCCATGAAGCTCGTTAAAGATGGCGGCTTTCTTGCCACCTGTTCATGCTCCCATTTCATGGACTATGAACTCTTTACAAAAACCATCGGGCAGGCTGCTTCCAACTCTCACAAACGACTGAGACAGGTTGAATTCCGTACTCAGGCTCCTGATCATCCGATTCTGTGGGCTGCAGATGAATCATATTATCTGAAGTTCTACATATTTCAAGTAACCAGCGACAAATAGCTGGAGTTTCAGAGATTGGTCCTCTGTCATTTATCTTACTTGTAATACTTTTGGGAGGTAAACATGAAGCTAATACAGAGAAATAGGGATGCAGCATATCTACAGTATGATAAATATGTCGATTTCGACAATCCCATGGTTATGGAGAAGGCTATGGATCTTACCAAAAACTGCAGATCTGTTTACGAAAAAATAGAAACCATATATTATTTTGTCAGAGATGAAATTGATCACACCTGGGACGCCAAAGATTCCACGATCACGATCTCTGCATCAGATGTTCTGGAAAAGAAAACCGGTATCAGCTATTCAAAGGCAAATCTGTTAGCCGCACTGATGCGTGCAAATGGTATTTACACCGGATTCTGCTACCAGAGGATCAAACGATTCACATATGATAACAAGCTGGCACTTCATGCACTGAATGCAGTATTTGAACCGGATGTCAAGAAATGGATCCGCTTGGACGCCAGAGGAAACAATTACCAGTTTCAAGCTGATTTCTCGATCAACGAACGAAATCTTGGATATGAGATCCGACCGGAGCTTGGTGAATTTGAATTCGACGATTTGATCGCGGTTCCTCTTCCATCGACAATGGCAGTTCTGGAAAAGAGCACAAATGCGATCAAAATGTACTATAACGATCTGCCGGACTACAACGATTAATATTATATTTTACAAAATCATCGGTCCTGCCGACCGACAGTTTTTCCTGATCATTCTAAAAACTGTTCTGTTGGCGCGGTCGATGATTTTTTATGTCTGTCTGAAATGATTTCCGTTGATTTTTCCGGTATCGCAGGGTTTAATTTCCTGTTGTCTTATGGTAGAATTATACACAGTTAAAAATTTTACGAAAAGGGGTTACCGATATGAGTAATGTCACAATTATGAATCATCCTTTGATCAAACACAAAATATCAATGTTAAGAAACGAGAACACCGGAACAAATGAATTCCGTACACTTGTAGAAGAAATCGCTATGCTTATGGGCTACGAAGCACTTCGTGATCTGCCTACAGAAGATGTAGAGATCAAGACTCCGATCGAAACCTGCAAATCTCCTATGATCGCAGGCAAAAAGATGGCAGTTGTACCGATCCTCCGTGCCGGTCTTGGCATGGTAAGCGGCATCCTTGCTCTGGTTCCATCAGCAAAGGTTGGACACATCGGGCTCTACAGAGACCCGAAGACACACGAGCCGCATGAGTATTACTGTAAACTGCCGGATCCGATCGAGCAGAGAACAATCCTTGTTGTTGATCCAATGTTAGCAACCGGCGGTTCCGGTTCCGAAGCTGTTTCATTTATCAAACAGCACGGCGGCAAGAATATCAAATTCATGTGTATCATCGCTGCTCCTGAAGGTCTGGAAAGACTTCAGAAGGATCACCCGGACATCCAGATCTATGTTGGTCAGCTTGACAGATGCTTAAATGAAAATGCTTACATCTGCCCGGGTCTCGGTGATGCCGGCGACAGAATTTTCGGAACAAAATAACAGGAAGGCTTACATTATGAGATATATACACGAGCTTCGCGAAGGCGAAATGGTTTCAGAGGTTTACCTCTGCAAAAACAAGATCACAGGAAAGACAAAATCAGGTAAATCCTACTATTCTCTGCAGCTGGTAGATGCCAGCGGAACAATGGATGGTAAGATCTGGGAACTGAACAGCGGAATTGGGCATTTTGAATCCATGAACTATGTTAAGGTTGACGGTCAGGTTACCTCATTTAACAACACTCTCCAGTTGACAATTAAGAAGATCCGTATCGCTGAAGAAGGGGAATACGATATCAACGACTATATGCCATGCACGAAGAAAAATGTCGATGAAATGTTTGACAAGCTGCTTGGCATTATCGCAACGATCGAAAAGCCTTACTACAAAAAGCTTCTGGAAAGCTTCTTTGTAGAGGACAAAGCTCTTGCAAAAGAATTCAAAAAGCATTCGGCTGCCAAATCCATTCATCATGGATTTGTCGGTGGTCTGTTAGAGCACACTCTGGCAGTTACCAGCATGTGTGACTACTACACTACATACTACCCGATCTTAAATCGTGACCTGCTCCTGACTGCTGCCATGCTTCATGACATCGGCAAGGTCTATGAGCTTTCAACATTCCCGGAAAACGATTACACAGATTCCGGTCAGTTACTTGGTCACATCGTAATGGGTACTATGATGATCCGCGACAAGATTCGTGATTCTGTTCCGGAATTTCCTGCAAAGGAAGCAAACGAACTGGAGCACTGTATCCTCGCCCACCACGGCGAACTGGAATACGGCTCTCCAAAGAAGCCTGCCCTGATCGAAGCACTTGCATTATCATTTGCCGATAATACAGATGCCAAGATCCAGACATTCATGGAAGCATTAGACAGCAAGGACGAGACCGGCTGGCTTGGTTACAATAAAATGATAGAAAGTAATATCCGCAGATCTACAAAATAAAGGATACGATATTTATTTTATGGAACTTAAAAAGAACAGTATATATACAATAGAAATAACGGACATGGGAAATGAGGGAGAAGGCATCGGCCATCTCTCTCTTTCTGATGTAGCAAATAACAAAACAGGCACAGACATTTCCACGAAAGCTTCATCCGAAGATGGAAATAACGTGCAGAATATCACTGTATTTGTCAAAGATACAGTGATCGGTGACGTAGCCGAGATCTCGATCATGAAAGCAAAAAAATCGATCGCCTACGGACGGCTGGTTCGCCTGATCACACCATCCCCTTACCGCGTAACTCCGGTCTGCCCAGTCGCAAAGAGCTGTGGTGGATGCAGTCTTCAGCACATTTCCTATGAGAAGCAGTTGGAATACAAATGGAATAAAGTAAGAGAATGTCTGCGCCGGATCGGCAAGATTGAGAATCCCGATACTCTGATGGAACCAATCTATGGTATGAAAGAACCATACCACTATCGAAATAAAGCACAGTTTCCGGTTGGCAGAGACAAAAACGGCAATATCGTGATCGGCTTCTATGCCGGCAGAACCCATTCGATCATCGATTCCGATACCTGTGCGATCGGTGCAGAAGTAAATGATCAGATTCTGCCGATCATCCGTGCATTTCTCACGGAATATAACATTTCCACTTATAACGAAACAACCGGACAGGGTCTGGTACGTCATATTCTGACCCGTGTTGGTTTTACAACCGGCGAAGTCATGGTCTGTCTCATCATAAATGGAAAAAAACTGCCTCATGCAGATGAACTCATCTCCCGTCTGACAAAGATTTCCGGAATGACTTCAATCTGCCTGAACATCAATACAGAAAAAACAAATAAGATTCTTGGGCCAACCTGCAAAACACTGTGGGGCAGTCCATACATCACAGATTATATCGGCAATGTAAAATACCAGATCTCACCTCTGTCCTTCTATCAGGTAAACCCTGTGCAGACAAAGGTACTTTATGAAAAAGCATTGGAATATGCAGATCTGAACGGCGAAGAAACCGTCTGGGATATGTACTGCGGCATCGGAACCATCTCCCTGTTTCTTGCTCAGAAAGCAAAACAGGTATACGGTGTGGAGATCGTTCCTCAAGCAATCCTGGATGCCCGTAAAAATGCGGAACTTAACGATATCCACAACGTCGAATTCTTTATCGGAAAAGCGGAGGAAGTCGTTCCTGCCATTTACGAAAAAGGCGGCGATGGTTCCCATGCAGATGTCGTCGTTGTCGATCCACCAAGAAAAGGCTGTGACAAGGTACTCCTTGACACCCTGATCCGGATGAATCCAAAACGGCTTGTCTATGTAAGCTGCGATCCCGCAACCCTTGCCCGTGACATCGCCATCCTCACTCCCGCCGGCTACCACCTCGAAAAAGTCGCTGTTGTCGACCAATTTGGTCACACCGGGCACGTTGAAACTTGCGTTCTCTTAGAGAAGACAAGTGCAACGCACGAAGTCTGAACTTAGAAACGCAGTTGTTCTGGCGAGCGAAGCGAGAGCAGAACTTCCTTGAACCTTATCAAGGAGCATTAGCACTGACCATGCGATAGCTGTCCACGATTGGCGTGCACGAAGTGCAAAGACAGCGTAGGAAAGAGGAATGTGTAATGCTCCAGATTATGTCCTTAGGCTGTTGGCATACTATATTAAAACGGAAAACATGGTGAAAGATAAGAGCAACGAGAAAATATGAGAAATTTGGAAATGATACAGTCTGGTTATCACTTGACCAGATGGCAGAACTGTTTCAAAGGGATAAATCAACTATATCGAGACATATTAAAAAGATATTTGAGGAAAGAGAATTGGATGCTTGTCAGACATTCGGAAGATAAAAAATTATATCTATAGGAGATACAACAATGTTATACATCATGCGACATGGAAAAACAGACTGGAATGCCATGCGGAAACTACAAGGTCGGACAGACATTCCATTAAATGAAGAAGGACGCCAGATGGCGGAGCATGCCAGAACAGAATATGCCGATATCCATTTTGATATCTGCTACTGCTCTCCCCTTATCCGAGCAAAGGAAACAGCCGAGATCGTATTAAAAGGGCGGAACATTCCGATCATAACGGACGACCGGTTAAAAGAAATGAGTTTTGGCAGCTATGAAGGAACCGCAAACTGCATAACTACTCCCGGCTGTCCAATAAAAAATCTCTTTCTTGATCCGGCAAACTATAAAGTTCCAAAGGATGGTGGAGAAAGCTTTGAACAGCTATTTGCGAGAACAGGAGAGTTTCTAAAAGAGGTTGTAAAACCACAATTAGACGAAGGAAAGGATGTCCTGATTGTCGGACATGGAGCTATGAATTCCAGTATCATCTGTCAGGTCAAAGGGATCCCGCTGTCAGAATTCTGGAGCGCAGGAATCGAGAACTGCAAACTGAAACGTATACTATAAATATCATTTATAAATCCAAACAAAAGCAACACATTTCATTCAATAGCAAATGAGGAGATATTTGAAAATGAAGACCTACAACTTCTATGGTTGGGAACAGGCAACCGTTCCTGCCATAACAAACAAGTATAAAGGAATCCATACACCACAGGATCTGTATGACAGATTATCTGATATCTGGTGTGCTGATACTTGCGCACCAAGACTGCGTGATGGCTGGACACCGGAGAATAAAACCTTGGGGCAGTGTTCTATCACAGCATTTCTGGTTCAGGACATCTTTGGCGGCAAGGTGTATGGCATCCTGCGTCCCGGCGGAAACTATCATTGCTATAACAATGTCAACGGTCATATATTTGACCTGACCAGTGAACAGTTTGGTGATGAGACTCTTTCTTATAAGAACAATCCTGAGCAGTTCCGTGAAGTACATTTTGCAAAAGAAGAAAAACGTTTAAGATATGAATATCTGAAACAACAACTGGCATGCTTAAACCAGCAATCCACTTGCTGATTTTCGTAAGATCAGGTATGCTGAAAAATAAATATGACATCTGAGAAAGGAACCCATACTATGATAGGATTAATCGTCGCACGTTCAAAAAATAATGTAATCGGAAAAAACGGCCAGATCCCATGGCGGATCAAAGGAGAACAGAAACAATTTAAAGAACTGACAACAGGGAATACTGTGGTTATGGGACGTAAGTCATATGAAGAGATCGGACATCCTCTCCCGAACCGAATGAATATCGTTGTGTCAAATACTGCCAATTACTCCGGTGAAAACCTGCTTACCGTTCATTCCTTACAGGAAGCTCTTGATGCTGTAAAAGAGGGGAATGTCTATATCTCCGGTGGATATGGGCTGTTCAAAGAGGCACTTCCACTGGTTGATACGATGTATATCACAGAAGTTGATACTGTCGTTGAAGACGGAGATGTCTTCTTCCCAGAATTCAATGCAGATGAATTCGATATTACAACTGGCGAATCCGGTGGTGACGACATTATATTTACCCGCACGACCTACACCCGCAAGAAACTGTAAACAAGGACAACTCACATGAATACACAGACAACGAATGAAAATCCTCTCGGCACTCAACCCGTAAAAAAATTATTAATGCAATTTGCTATTCCAAGTATAGTAGCCATGCTGGTCAGCTCTCTTTATAACATTGTTGACCAGTTTTTCATTGGGCGAAATGTCGGTGAACTCGGAAATGCCGCAACCAATATTTCATTTCCACTTTCCATATCCTGTATCGCGATCGCTCTGCTGTTCGGCATCGGCGGCGCATCTGCTTTTAATCTGGCTATGGGAAAAGGAGAAAAGGAAAAAGCAGTTTATTATATCGGCAATTCCGCTGTCATGCTCTTTGGCTGTGGTGTAATTTTAACTACGATCACCCTGCTGTTCTTAGAGCCTCTGCTCCGTTTCTTTGGATCTCCCGACAATGTACTTTCCTATGCAAAAACTTACACCGGCATTGTTGCGATCGGTTTTCCTTTTCTGATCCTCACGACCGGAAGCGGTCATCTGATCCGGGCAGATGGCAGACCAAAGATCAGCATGATCTGTAACCTTACCGGAGCCGTGATCAACACCATCTTAGATGCTCTGTTTGTATCCGTTCTTCAGATGGGTATGACAGGCGCAGCCATCGCAACCGTTATCGGTCAGGTAATATCCGCCGGTCTTGTCATCTGGTTTTTATCCCACTGTAAGACTGTAACGATAAGAAAAGAACATCTCCGCATCAGTAGACCGATCATAGCGAGAGTCACATCCCTTGGTACTGCTCCTTGCAGCAATCAGCTTGCCATGATGATCGTACAGATCATTATGAACAAATCTCTCAAATACTATGGCTCCCTTTCCATCTATGGCGAAGCAATCCCTATCGCCTGTGCCGGAATTATCACAAAAGTAAATCAGGTATTTCTATCTCTGATTATCGGTATATCACAAGGCTTACAGCCAATCACCAGCTATAACTACGGTGCAGGAAAATACAAACGGGTAAAGTCTTCCTATCTGTTCGCCTCTACCTGTGGATTTGTGATCGCGCTCATTGCGTTTCTATTATTCCAGTTTGTGCCAAGGCAGATCATATCCATTTTCGGAAATGGCTCCGAAAGCTACTTCCAGTTTTCGATCAGCTATTTTCGTATTTTTCTGTTCTTTACGTTTATAAACTTTATGCAGCCGATCACTTCGAACTTCTTTACATCGATCGGCAAACCGAAAAAAGGAACATTCCTGTCATTGACCAGACAAATCCTGTTCCTTCTTCCATTATTAATTATTCTGCCGCTTTTTATGGGTATTGATGGCATTATGTATTCCGGTCCTATCGCCGATGGACTTGCCGGAGCGGTCGCCATCTTCATGGTCTTTAACGAATTCCGCACCAGACCTTTCCGCTAAAGAGGTTGTTGTTCAACCTCTACTTTTTGCCATGATATTTTGGCTCTGCTGGTATGGACATATACAAAGACCGTTCCGTTTTCTGCTCGGATTTGCACGCTTATTACCAGCAGAGCCAAAATATCACAACTATAAATAACACAAGAATCATCAACAACCTCTTTTTTACTCACACATCGGGAAACGGACAATAAATCGGGTGCCGATCTCCGGACGGGATACGACCTGGATCGTGCCGGAGTGAGCATCGACGATCCATTTGGCTATGGAAAGTCCCAGGCCGGAACCGCCGGTCTCGCTGTTTCTCGCTTCGTCCGATCGGTAGAATCGTTCAAAGATATGAACGACATCTGACGACTCCATTCCGATGCCCTCATCCTGGATCATATAACTGACATAACCGGATTCCAGCATAACTCCTAATGTAATATCCGCACCATCCGAAGAATACTTTGCCGCATTCTGTACAAAGATCCGGATGGACTGTTTGATCATGGCTATATCACCTGTCATATATGCAGGATCTGTTCCACGAAACAGATAGCGGTGCTTCTCATCGATCATCTGGGATTCCTCCCAGACCTCACTGACCATCTGATTCAGATCCAGTTTCACTTTATTCAGAGTATTTCTTCCGCTGTCACCCCGCGCAAGGAACAGAAGCTGTTCTACCAACTCCTTCATGTGCTGGGACTCATTCTTAAGGGCTTCGATGGATTCTGTCAGAACCTTTTCATCCTCTTTTCCCCATCGATCCAGCATATTCACGTATCCCTGGATCACAGCAATAGGTGTCCGAAGCTCATGTGATGCATCCGATACAAACCGTACCTGCCGCCTTTCGTTTTCCTTCATATTCCGAAGCAGGTTATTCAACGCGATCTCAATACTTTTCAATTCCTTGTCTCCGGTATGGACTCCCTGTTCGGCATCATCCGGAGAAATATGTGATATTGCCTGTTCCAGATGATCCATCTGATTCTGGTCAAACGTCTTTGCAGACTTCTTATCGGAACGTTTCTTCTGATCCTCCATACCATTTTGCTCAAATGACATCTTACTGATCTGTTCTGCCTTTACCGCCAGATCATTTAACGGCTTCAGCTTTCTTCTGACAACAGAAGTCCGGAATAACGCAAAGAACAACACAAATCCTTCTGCCGATAACAGTATGATTCCCGGTACAGCTACCAGATCCCTTACATCCCGGAAATCATATGCATATGATTTCCGGTCATTTCCATCGATCACATATTCCAGTGTATGCTTTTCTTGATTGACATTAAAATAATAATGCTCACCTGTTACCTGATCCGGAAGCTTTGTGGTACACCAGTACATCCAGGTTCCCATAATAAGAAAGGCAATGATAATATTGATTCCTATTACATTGCCTACTTCCTTCAGCCAGAAGCTAATATTTATTTTTCTGGCGATCGAGGTCATCCTCTTATTTTCATTCATCCGTGATACCTTTTCTTATACATTCTTTCAATCTTGCTCTTGTTTCTGCATCTACCCTTATCATCAGACCGTATACTCTATCCCGTTACACCTTCCTATGATTCCCTGATCACATAGCCTACGCCTCGTACCGTTGTGATCAGCTTGATACCGAACCGGTCATCGATCTTCGTACGCAGATACCGGATATATACATCTATGATATTTGTCTCACCGACATACTCATAACCACAGACAATATTCATCAGCTTTTCCCGATCCATGACGATATTCTTATTCTCCATCAGAGTATGCAGCAGCTCAAATTCCCGATTGGTAAGCTCCACCGGTTCTCCCGCCACCATAACCTCATGCCGGTCGGTATCCAGGCTGACCCCATGGATCTCTAGCTTATGTGTCTCCTGCCGGTCGGTGCTTTTCCGCTTCAGCGCTACGCGGATACGAGCCAGAAGTTCTTCGATCGCAAATGGCTTCGTAATGTAATCATCCGCTCCCGCATCCAGCCCGGACACCTTGTCCATTACCGCATCCCTTGCAGTAAGCAGCAGGATCGGTACAGTATTTCCTTCTTTACGAATACGGCGAAGGACCTCCAGACCATTTAGCCTTGGAAGCATAACATCCAGCACGATCAGGTCAGCATGTTCTGATAGTGCCAGATCCAAACCTGTCCGCCCGTCAAATGCCTTTATTACTTCATAGCCTTCATGAACCAATTCCAGCTCTACAAATCTGGCAATCTTTTCTTCATCCTCTACAATCAAAATCTTCCGGCTCATCTCTACTCCTTGTTGTGACAATTTATTTTAAGGGAGTATCTTGAGTACCTATGTCCATATTCTGACATACTATTATTCCGCAAGACGCTCTCGCTCTGTTGCTCATGTAGCGGTTCTAACCGCTCCACTCCGTGGATCGCTAAGTACCGACATTCGCAAAAGCTTGCTGCATAATAGTATATCAGAACATGGACAATGTATTTTCGTTTCATGCCCCTTAAAATAAATCTGTGTATTGTAAATTAATCTCTCACATTAGTTCTTGTTAATGTCTGTCTTAATAGTTTCTACCGTATCCGCAACCTTGTCGCAGGCACTGTTCAGGTCTACATTGATATTGTCGATTCCTGCAAAATGGTATCTGCATTCACAGAATAAACCGACCACTAATAATGGGATCGTGATCCAGAATGCGAAGATAATCGCAAGTATCAATACCAGAACAGGTACATTCACCATAGTGCTGCCGCGTCTTTCTATGATGAACTTGGAATCAACGCTTTTCTTCAAAAGTCTTCCACACCAGGAAAAGAACTGATCCATCATCTGACCAAAGGTCTTTTTATTGCAGTCTCTGGTATATTCCTGCTGTGCCTGTTCGAATTCTGTTGATGTCTGCTGTGCCTGTTCCGTCGTGTAATCGGTTACTTCCGGTGCTTTTACCTTACCTTTCTTTTCCAGATAAATGATCGCATCCAGCACATCATAATTATTTGCTTCTAATGCCTCCTTGGCTTCCTCATAGCTGACACCTGTTTTTTCTCTTAACTTTTCTACTTTTTCTAAATTATCCATATCTTTTTCCTTCTTTCTCTATTCTCTCCTCAGCTGATGGTATTACTATACCAACCACGAATTAATCTAAAATAGGAGAAAGATTAAAATCAGATTAAAAATCTGACCATTTTATTTTAAAGCTGCTTTTTCGATGGAATAACTGTCAATCAGCTCATCCTCTGCCGTATAGATAGATACGCTTGCGGTTAACTCTTTTATACTTGCCGGATCTGTTACATCACACAGAAGCTTTCCATATGTATGCCCAAGAGCCTCTGTCATATAGGATGGTTCTTCGTCCGTTCCATTTACAAGGATAGTGTCAAATGTTGCCTGAATTAATTCATCTGTCTTATTATAGATTTCAAATGCCAGGCAAGTCTCTGCATCTTCACCCTCTCCGTCAGTCTCTATACCTGTATATGCAATGGTAATCTTATCATTATCAAACACCTGAACTGCACCATCCTTTAATGTAAAGCTCTGATCACCCGAAGCTTCTGCCTTACCAGATAAAGGAACATCCCTAACCTCATAATGTCCAACTGTTTCTCCCGCATCGTTGTCAATAAAAAGTATACCATTCAATACGGAAACTGCTTTATCACACTCAATCATACACACATCTTCTTCTGTTGCATTTGCTTCCAGTTCAGGACCAAACAATGGCTGTATCGTCTCTCCGTTAATTGCTACATCCCCAAAATAAATATTAACAGGATCACCCGTCTTATTGGAAACAGTAAACGTCATACCATCAGCTTCCTTGTCATATCCTGTATATGTAAGAGTCACTTTGTCATTATCTAGCACAATGACAGTTACATTCTCCTCTTCTGTTGATGATTCTGTCTTTTGTTCCTTTTTTCCACAACCACACAGACTTGCAAATACACACAAGCCAGCTGCCAGAATATAATGTCTTCTTTTCATAATAATTCATCCTCCACATTTCTATCAAAACCGGGGTACACCACTTCTATCTGATGCGCCCCGATTTTTCACATATTATTTTTTTATTTTGACCTTAGTATAACTGCTCCATGCAGAATATGTCTTTTTCGAGCCTGACTTCTGATAAGAACGTATTCTGACATAATATGTCTTTCCCTTTTTCAATTTCTTAATTATTGCTTTATCGGAAGATTTAACTATATTTGTCATCTTTGTCCCTTTTGCAAAAGTCTTGCCGGTAGAATACTGAATCTGATAACCGGAAATCTTCTTCTGCTTTTTCCACGTTACTGAAAGCTTTCTTCCCTTCTGGTTCGCAATCTTTAACTTAGTTGGTGCAGTCAGACGAAGGATCTTCTTTTCTTTACTAACCGCCTTTGCCGTCTGTCCGTTCACAGATTTATAAGATTCTATTCTATAACTATAAACTGTGCCATGCTTTGACTTCACTGTTGAATCTGTATAAGTAGTCTTCGAAGCGCCCTTTACTATCTTAATCTTTTTCCACGACTTAGAACCTGAATTTTTACGATAAACAACATAACCGGTAGCATCAGAAACCTTCTTCCATGTAAGTTTGACACCTGTTGCTTTGTTTTCCACCTTGGAAATAGTTGTCTTATTTACCGTGATTATTGCAGGTACATCACCCGGCTCCGTCTTACCGCTGTCGCCCGGTTTTGTCTCACTTCCGTCGCCCGGCTTTGTCTCGCTTCCGTCGCCCGGCTTTGTCTCGCTTCCGTCGCCCGGCTTTGTCTCACTTCCGTCGCCCGGCTTTGTCTCGCTTCCATCTCCCGGCTTCGTTTCGCTTCCGTCGCCCGGCTTTGTCTCACTTCCGTCATCTTTCTTTGCTTCTATTATGGTAAATGTCTTTGTTGCATAACCAATATAGTTACCGTTTCCCTTTACTGTTATAGTTGCTGTTCCTACCTCAATATTATCTGTATAATCAACTATATACTCTGTAGCATTTTTTAATACTGTTCCATCCGGAAGCGTCACGGTTGCCTCTGGTCTGATCTCCTTACTTACATACTCATAGCACTCCTGTGGGATCGTGATATTTGCACCTGTAATATCTTTTTGTGCAATCTCAAACGTCTTCTCTGCCGTTCCACCATAGTCTCCTTCTCCGGATACAACTACTCGCGCCGTTCCGGCATCAATACAATCTTCATAAGAAATAGTATAATCCACATTCTCTATCAAAGTTTTTCCGGCAAATACAACTGTCGCCTTTGGTGTATTCCTCTTTCCACTATAAATATACTGATCCTTACTTAAGACTATTTCTGCATCCTTTATGTCTGCTCCTATGCCAAATGAACCCTTTGCCTTACCTGTATAATTTCCCCGACCGGTTACATTTACAGTTGCAGTTCCTATATCTGTATTATCCTCATAAGATACAGTATAGTCTGTTCCAAATATCAATCCGGTTCCATCCGAAAGTGTTACTGCCACTTCCGGTTTTATCTCTTTTCCTGTATATCCATAGCTTTTTTGTGAAGTTATAACCGTCGCACCTGCAATATCTCTTGGTAAAATTTTAAATGTTCCTTTTAATTCACCACTATAACTGCCTGCTCCTGTTACAGTTACATTTGCTGTCCCGACATTTTTATTGTTTTCATATTTAACAGTATAACTTGATGCATTTAAATAATATTTTTTTCCCGCTATCTCTGATATGACAACTTTAACTTCCGGTTTTTTCTCTGTAGCATCATAATTATAGGAATCCGACTGAATTTCCAGTTTATATGATCCGATATCTATTGCCTCAATTATATAATTCAGATTTTTTGACCCTGCAAAGATTCCCTTGCCTGTTACCGTTGCAACAGCATTTCCCGCATTTGTATCATTCGTATAAGTTACTGTATAATCTGTATTTTGTATCAGCACCTGCCCTTTATATGTTACTGTTACGGCAGGCTTCTTACTGGAACCATCATATACATATTGATCCTGTGATAAAGATATCTGGCAGTCATCCAGACTCACTTCGCCTTCCTTACCGATGCGGAATGTAGTAGTTTTCTTACAGGAAGGATTATACTTTGGATAAATGCTGATCTTCACAATACCCGGTTTAAGCATATTAACGGTTCCACTTTCATCTGTCAGATTACTGACTGTTGCAATACTTGTATCTGAAGATTCCCATACCATCTCGCTATTCTGATTGGTCGTATCAGATTCAGATGAATAGGTCTGATTTCTTAACAGGAACTTGAGCTTCGTACCTGTATCATATCTAGACTCATAATTGGTATAATAATAACCATTATCTGCAGATCCATACCAGTAAACGGCAAAAGACTTAACAACATATTCCGTATGCGACTGACCGCATTTTGAACATGTTAATACCACTGATGCATCTGATGCATTTGTAGCACTCACCTGATAGCTATGCCCTAACACAACATTTTTTACTGTATAGTCTGACAGATCATTTATGTTGATCTGATAGAACTGCAATATTTCATTTTTCCATGTATACCAGACCAACTTATCTCCCGCAAGAACAGGAACGCAGTCTGACAGATCACCGGCCAGACTATAGATAGCTCCGACCTGATTTCCGTTTCCATCGATCTTCGTGTAATATACGGAAGAACCTCTATGCCATAACAGCATATAACTGTTTGTTCCAATTTTCACAAACTGCGGTGTATCAGTCGTACCCTGACCCGCTGTATAATTCGTTATCTTGTTTACTTTCACCGCATCTGTACTCTTAGATACAACACCTACAAATATATCCTGACCTGCTGAATATTTGGCGGTACTGTCAATATCAACGCTTCCTGCCGTCAGATATGCAGTATCTGATATCTCAAATCCGCCAACCGTCGCTCCTGTATAATTATCTCCTGATTTTCCCTCAAATGCCATAATATCTGTTGCCTTGCAGGTAGAAAAAACATCGGTGAATCCATTGGAAGTAACTACAGACGGATACCTTACCAGAACGATAGATCTCGGATGTGCATCTCCATGATCAACCGCAACGATCTTACCATTCTCCATCTGAATAAACTGATTAAATGAATGACTGACATAACCAAAACTTACATTCATAACTTTTGTATATGAATCTGTGATCTTCATCGCAGATGTATCTACCTGAATCGTTACATTCGCCTGATGGTTATAACCGTCTTTCTTTGACTTATACATTTCATGAGATGTACGGATCATCAGATAATCCCCATAAGCCGCCATTCTTGCAGAGCCGGCATCAAATGGGACTGTCGTATTTTCTCCATACAGTCCACAGGAAGCTACCCGGTTCCAGTCCTTTGTATATTTTGTGATACGATACACTTCTACACTATCCGACTCGTTCTTATTTGTCTGACCGGAAAGAATATAATAATTCCCATTCATCTCATAAAATCCACCAAATAAAGGAAGTTCCTGCGGAACAATCTTCCGTCCGGTGATCGTAAAAGACGAATCAAAATATTCAACGACATAACCGTTGGCATCAGCCCCAGCCTGTACCCGCATATAAGTTCCATTCTCATATGTAAGATATGATCGGATCGGCTTTGCCCACTGACTATACTCATAGTTTTGATCTTCGATATTATCTCCTGTATAAGTTGTACAAGCAACCTCTGCCGCCTGTACCTGCTGTCCTCCACCAAGGCGGCCTGTTATTCCACCGGAAAGAATTCCTGCTGCCACTGTAAATCCGGTCACTACAGCAATGATGCTTTTCTTTAACCCCTGTACACCTTTTGTCATATGCCTCTCTCCTTTATAAAACTAATTACATCCTGCTCCATTTTCTCTCAATCTATCATAGCATCTGCAATGTGCCTTATTGCACATTGTGTTTCCCTAAAAAACAAAACCGCACCCCATATATCCTATACAACCGCCAAAGCCCGATGTAAACACGAAACTTGGTTCATTGCTTATACACAATAAGAATATACAGTGTGCAGTCTTGTTATTTTTTATTCTTCCGTCTTCTGTTCGTCTAACACTGTAATGTCAATACCCAGCTCTTTGAGCTGATCCTCATCCACATAATCCGGAGCATTTGTCATCAGGCAAGATGCATCCTTTACCTTAGGGAACGCGATCACATCACGAATAGAATCCTGCTTTGCCATAAGCATAACCAGACGATCCAGACCATAAGCCAGTCCTGCGTGAGGTGGTACTCCATATTTGAATGCGTCTAACAGGAAACCAAATCTTTCATACGCCTGTTCCCTTGTAAATCCAAGACATTCAAACATCTTCTCCTGAATATCATCCTGATGGATTCTGACAGATCCACCACCAATCTCGTTACCATTTAATACAATATCATAAGCCTTTGCACGAACCTTACCCGGATCTGTATCAATGATCGCCAGATCCTCTTCCATCGGCATAGTAAATGGGTGGTGCATAGCTGTGAACCGATTCTGTTCATCTGACCACTCAAGAAGTGGGAATTCCGTTATCCACACAAATTCAAATACATTCTTATCAAGCAGTCCCATCTGTTCTGCGAGATGGCAACGAAGTGCTCCAAGAGTGTCCCATACAACCTTGTTCTTATCTGCTGCAAATAACAATAAGTCTCCCGGTTCACCGGAAAGTGCTGCTACGATATTGTTCATCTCATCTTCAGTCATGAACTTTGCAAATGACGACTTGTAAGTGCCATCTTCATTAATTGCGATATATGCAAGACCCTTTGCTCCGTATGTCTTTGCAAATTCAACCAGAGCATCGATCTTCTTACGAGGCATAGCGCCTTGTCCCTTTGCATTGATACCACGGACAGATCCGCCATTTTCAAGTGCACCTGTAAATACGCCGAATCCACAGTCTTTAACAACATCGCTGATATCCTTTAATTCCATACCAAAACGAAGATCCGGCTTATCAGATCCGAAACGATTCATTGCTTCGATCCATGTCATACGACGGATTGGAAGCTGTACATCTACATCCAAAATCTCCTTGAATAACTTTGCAAGGAGTCTTTCATTTACATCTATAACATCATCCACATCTACGAAGGATAATTCCATATCCATCTGTGTGAATTCCGGCTGTCTGTCTGCACGAAGATCCTCATCACGGAAGCATCTTGCGATCTGGAAATAACGATCATAACCGGAACACATCAGAAGCTGCTTGTAGATCTGCGGAGACTGTGGCAGTGCATAGAATGTACCCGGATGGATACGGCTTGGTACGAGATAATCTCTTGCACCCTCCGGTGTTGACTTACATAACATAGGTGTCTCGATCTCAAGGAAGCCTTCATTTGCCATGAACTGTCTGGCAATGGTCATAACCTTGCTCTTCATAACCAGATTTCTCTGAAGATCCGGTCTTCTCAGATCCAGATATCTGTATTTCAAACGTAATTCTTCTTTTGTCTTACTGTTCTCCTCAATCGGGAACGGAGGTGTCTCAGCCTCTGATAAGATACGAAGGGAAGTTGCTACAACCTCGATATCTCCGGTTGTCAGATTCTCATTTACCGCACCGGCACGCTTACAAACTGTACCTTCGATTGCTGCTACATACTCGCTCTTAAGCTTTGTTGCCTTCTCAAAGCACTCGCTTCCGCATTTGGATTCCTCAAATATGATCTGAAGAATACCGCTTCTGTCTCTGAGATCGACAAATATAATTCCACCTTTATTTCTGCTCTTCTGAACCCAGCCCATTACGGTTACTTTCTGTCCTTCAAGAGCGTTTGAAACCTCTGCACATCTGTGGGAACGCTTCAGTCCCTGCATTGATTCTGCCATTTTTCTATATCCTCCTGTGGTTCTTATCTTTCTTCTAATACACTTGCAAGCTGATCCAACGCGATCTCGGTCTGCTCGCCCGTTTCCATATTCTTGATACGACCGGTATTGGTCTCTAATTCATTATCACCAATAATGATCGTGTATCTCGCATTTAATTTATTTGCATATTTCATCTGCGCCTTTACACTTCGATTCATATAATCTGTCTCTACGATATAACCTGCCAGACGAAGATCATATACCAGCTTATAAGCTTTTGCCTTTGCGGAATCACCCATGATACCGACATATAAGTCGATCGGTTTTTCCGGTGCGAGATTGATATTTTCTTTCTCAAGGAAATATAGGATTCTTTCAATTCCCATACCGAATCCAACAGATGGCTGTGCCTCTTTTCCATCAATCTCATATACCAGATTATCGTATCTTCCTCCACCGCATAAGGTGAAGCCCTCTTTATTCACAAATTCAAATACTGTTTTTGTATAGTAATCCAGGCCACGAACGATTCCGGTGTCAACCTCAAACGGAATCTCAAGCTCTGTCAGAAGTCTCTGAAGCTCCTTAAAATGAGCATCGCATTCTTCACACAGATAATCAATCGTTCTTGGGGCATCCTTTACGATCGCCTTACAGCCCGGCTCCTTACAGTCAATAACACGAAGCGGATTTTTAACCATACGTTCCTTACAGGTATTGCAGAGTCCCTCTTCATGCCCTTTCAAATAGGAGATCAGTGCATCATTGTACACCTTCTTACATTTTGGACATCCGATACTGTTGATATGCAGCTTCGCATCTGACAGACCGATCTGCCTGATGAGAGTTGATACCAGTGTCATAACCTCAACTTCTGCCATTGGATTTGGAGATCCAACAAACTCAACACCGAACTGGTGATGCTGACGAAGTCGTCCGCTTTCCGGCTTCTCATAACGGAATGCCGGTGTGATATAGAACATCTTGACCGGCTGTGGTTCTGCATATAATTTATTCTCAACATAAGCACGGATCGCACCTGCCGTACCTTCCGGCTTCAATGTGATACTTCTTCCACCCTTATCAACAAAGGTGTACATTTCTTTCTGTACTACATCGGTCGTCTCTCCAACACCACGCTGGAACAACACCGTATGCTCAAATACCGGTGTGATCACTTCCTTTATATTGAATTTCTCACACAGATTTCTTGCCATTGCTTCTACCTGTGTACGTGTTCTCATCTTGTCACCGAACCAGTCACTGGTTCCTCTTGGTGCCTGAGTTATCATATTCCATCCTCCATCTATTGTTCATATTTTTATACTATACATCAACTGATCTGTGATTTATAGCTTCCTTTTAAAATTGACTGAACCTCATCTAAAATATCGGTTGTATTTATAATCCTCTGAAATGCGAGAAATACATTCATGTCAAAATGCCGCACTTCATCGATCACCATCAATAATGCAGTCTTTGGTTCAAATGCTTTCCGGTATGCACGATCACTTATGAGCGCGACAAACACATCACATACACGAATGATCCTTGCTCCGATCGGGATCTCATCTCCCTGAAGGCAGAACGGATAACCGGAGCCATCGTAGTTCTCATGATGATACAGGATAATATCCGCAATATCATCTCCGTAGCCTTCTTTTTTTACGATATCCGCTCCAAGCTTCGCATGGAGTCTCACATAACGCATTTCCTCAATCTTCATGGAATTGCCACGACCATAGATATATGGTGTAATACGAAGCTTTCCGATATCATGGATCATTCCGGCAACCGCAATCTTATGGATCTCATCTTCTGACAGCCCCAGTTCTCTGGCAAGCTCCGACGACAACCGGCTGACACACATTCCATGACGAATGGCATCATTCAGATCCTGTTCATAGTATTCAATTTCTTTATCTATGTCTAAGTTTATAACTTTATCTGTCATTTTGCAAACGCCTGCTTTTTTCTGTCAATCATTTCATCAATTCTCGCGATATAATCGTCTACACTCTTACAATTTTCCACACGATCGATTCGGGTTCCTGTAATCATCTCTCCAGTAACCGGATCCGAATCACCTTCCCTGCGAATCAGCTTACTGGAGCTTCCCGCACCGATTCCTATAATGTCTGTCCGTTCCTCCATGATCAGAATATTATAGAGACATTCCAGTCCATGTCTTGCATATCCGACATTTTCCAGATTGCCGGCCATATTCTTCTGTCTGTACAGATAATATGGTGCAAGACCCAGTTCCTCTGCTGCCTGACCGACCAGTGATAACTGCTCGTCCACATCACCTGCAAAGCTGTATTTGTCCATCTCCTGTTTCAGATGTGCTGCCCGTTTGATCGCAAGGGTGTGAACCGTAAGGCTCTCCGGTGCAAGCTTCTTCACTTTTTCCAGCGTCCGCTTCACCATCTCTGCATCTTCACCCGGAAGACCTACGATCAGATCCATATTGATATTATCAAAGCCTGCTTCTCTGGCTCTCTTAAATGCTTCTTCTGCCTGCTCCGGTGTATGTGCTCTGCCGATCAGCTTCAGTGTCTCTCCGTTCATCGTCTGCGGATTGATACTGATACGACCTACGCCATGAGCTTTCATCACCTGCAGCTTATCTGCCGTCGTACTGTCCGGGCGTCCTGCTTCGATCGTATATTCCCGAACCTGCGACAGGTCAAAATGCTTCTCGATCATGCTGCACAGACGATCCATCTGCTCCGCACTGATCGAAGACGGCGTACCGCCACCGATATAAATGGATACCAGTTTCTTCTCTGTATAACTTGCTGCGACATACTCCATTTCCTTTTCCATTGTATCCAGATAAGCATCGACCTTATCCTTATAAACACCGATCGGATAAGAGGTAAAGGAGCAGTACAGACATCTCGTCGGGCAAAATGGTATGCCGATATACAGGCAGTATTCATTCCGCTCGTCGATTGTCTCAATGATCGCTTTCTCACGTCTGGCAATCTTCACACAGGCATCTGCCTTTTCCAGGCTTGCCACATAAGTCTCCTGATACAGCTTCCGTATCTCCTCATCCGTACATCCACGTTCTACCGCTTCCATTGCAATCTTCACCGGACGTACTCCGGTCAGACTTCCCCATGGAAGAACCCTTCCGGTTCTTTCTGACAGCATCCGGTACATGGCACGCTTCAGAATATTACGGAATACCTTTCTGTCATGATAGTCCTGGTCGATCACGATATCCGGTTCCACATCCAGACCGCCGTCCTTCATCCAGATTTTTGTCTGATCTTCTGCAAATTCTGCCACAAGTGTTGCAGTAATATCCTCACCAAGTTCAGGCTTCTTCTCTATATTTTCCGGGGTAATAATCTTCACACCCATATAAAACGCCATGAGAATTACTCTCAGGTCATTATTATAATCTTCTACATTCTGAATCAGACAAATCATGTCAATCTAGTTCCTTATCGTTATTTATGAAAAAAATGGATTGAACTTCTTTTCTCTGCCAATCCTTGAAGTTCCGTTGTGTCCCGGATACACGGCTGTTTCCTCCGGCAGTACAAGTAGCTTCGTCTCGATCGCCTCTAACAGATCCTGTTCATTTCCGGTTGGAAAATCCGATCTGCCAACCGATGAGGCAAATAATGTATCTCCGGTAAACAGCAGATGTCCTTCTGCAAAATAATAACACATTCCACCTACCGTATGTCCCGGCACACTGATACATCGTACTACAGTTCCAAGAACTGCAACCTCCTGTCCATCCTGCAGATAAATATCTGCTGACGTCTCAAGTGGATGACCAAACATTGCAGACAGATTTCCTGTCCTGCTCTCAAGTACCTGCTTCTCGTCCTCGGAAGCATATGCTTTTACTCCTGTCAGCTTTCTCAGATCATCCAGCGCCCCGATATGATCATAATGTCCGTGTGTCAGGAAAATGCCAACACAGGTAAGTCCCGCATCTGTCAGACTCTTATAAATAAAATCTGCATTATCCGCCGGATCAACCACGATTGCTTCCTTTGTTTCTTGATTACTTACGATATAACAGTTGGTTCCCAAATCACCCAACTGATATAATTTTACTTCTAATTCTGCCATTCGGATCTCCTATCCCACTGTTCTCTCTATATCAATAATACTGTCAACATTTCGAATCTTTGCAATGATCGCGTTCAACTGATCGACCGATTTGATCGAGAAGCTGATCGTGATTGTCGCCTTACCCTGCTTACTTGTCCGGCTGTTGATACTGTTAACACTGATATTAGCCTCACTTAAGATCTTCGTGATATCAAAAAGGATTCCGCTTCTGTCATCTGCATAGATATTGATCTCTGTCAGGTAAGTATTATCTGCAACCGCATCCTGCTGCCATTCTGCATCAATGATCCTGTTTCTGTCTTCCTCACTCATGCAGAGCACATTTACACAATCTGTACGATGGATCGAGATACCTCGTCCTCTGGTGATAAATCCGATGATCTCATCACCCGGTACCGGCGAACAACACTTGGAGAAACGAACTGCTACATCATCTGCACCCTTTACGATGATTCCTCCCTGTCCGTGGGACGAATGAGGTGTCCGCTTTAATGCATATGCTTCCAGAATCTCCTTATCATCCGGCTGTTCCGTATGATCCTTGTTATATTCTTCAATCAGTTTATTGACAACCTGACCTTCTTTGATTCCACCATGACCGACTGCCGCCATCGTAGCTTCCCAATCGGCAAAATTATATTTCTTATAAACACGTTCCTGATATTCCGGCTTGGAATACAGGGAATAATCAAGCCCCTTTGATTTACAATATGCAAGGATCAATTCCTTACCGCGGCTGATATTCTCATCCTTAAACTGATGCTTGAACCACTGATTGATCTTCGTCTTTGCCTGTGCACTCTTTACGATATTCAACCAATCTCTTGACGGTCCTGCCGAATTCTGGGATGTTATGATCTCTACCCGGTCACCATTATTTAACTTGGTATCGATTGGAACCTGCCGTCCGTTAATCCGCGCACCCACCATCTTATTACCGACTGCCGTATGAATAGCATAAGCAAAATCAATCGGCGTAGATCCGCTTGGCAGATTCTTGACATCACCTGCAGGCGTAAAGCAGTATACCTGTTCCGCGAACAGATCCAGGTCTGTCTTAACGAAATTCATGAACTCCTTATTATCCGAAGTGTCTCTCTGCCACTCCAGGATCTGACGAAGCCATGACAACTTTTCCTCTTCCTTCTGCATAACCGTACCGGTTATGTTCTCTTTATATTTCCAATGTGCAGCAATACCATATTCAGCCGTCCGGTGCATCTCAAATGTACGGATCTGTATCTCGAATGGTTGTCCTTCCGGTCCGATCAACGTCGTATGAAGGGATTGATACATATTTGACTTTGGCATTGCGATATAATCTTTAAAACGTCCCGGAATCGGCTTATACATCTCATGGATGATTCCAAGTGCTGAATAGCAGTCCCTGACGGTCTCTACCTTAATTCGAACTGCAAAGATATCATAGATCTGATCCAGCGTCTTGTTCTGGTTCTTCATCTTCTTATATATACTGAACAGATGCTTTACACGACCGTCTATCTCCGCATCCAGATGCGCATTATCGATATGCTTCTTTACATCTGCAACGATACGTTTGATATAGGCTTCCCGTTCATGCATTCTCGCATCGATCTGTGCTGTCAGATCCTTATATACCTCCGGCATCAGATACTTCATAGACAGGTCATCCAGTTCTACCTTGATCTTGCTGATACCAAGACGATGTGCGATCGGTGCATAGATATCCATTGTTTCACGCGCTTTTTCCACCTGTTTTGCAGGTGACTGATACTGTAACGTTCTTAAGTTATGCAGTCTGTCTGCCAGCTTGATCAGGATAACGCGGATATCCTTTGCCATAGATAAGAACATCTTTCTCAGATTCTCTGCCTGTACCTCGATCTTATCCGTTGTCATCTTTAACTGGGTCAGTTTGGTAACACCTTCCACCAGAAACGCTACTTCTTCTGAGAACTCTGCCGCGATCTCCTCCGAGGTCATAACCGTATCTTCTACTACATCGTGAAGGATTCCTGCAACGATCGTTTCCTTATCCAGCTCCAGTTCTGCAAGAATAATAGCAACACAGAGTGGATGCATGATATATGGCTCCCCGGACTTCCGAAGCTGTCCTTCATGCGCCTTGGATGCCACCTTATATGCCTTCTCAATCATCGAAATATCTGTGGATGGATGATAGGTCAGAATCTTCTTGATCAGTTCCTTATACAGATCCTCCGGCGGAGTAAAATCCGCAGGTGTAGACAAGTCGATATCTCTTTTTTCCCTCACCGGTTTGTTCTCCATTGCACTCGCCTTTGCCGCAAGCTCTTTTAATTCATCCATGCTTTCTGCTTTATCTTTTACGTTTTCCATGATCTTCACCACTTTTCCCAATTCGAATTTTTCTATTCCGATTTCATCTGTGAATCAGATGATCATTTTTATTTGCCATCATAGCAGATGACAGAAGCCACATCATACTTGGCAAGCTTCTCTCTGCCCTTCAAGCCTGCAAGTTCGATCAAGAATATGATCTTTACCACTTCGCCGCCCAGTTCTTCTACCAGTCTTGCAGCCGCCTCCATGGTTCCGCCGGTTGCGATCAGATCATCTACAAGGACAACCTTCTGTCCCGGCTTGATTGCATCCTTATGCATCTCTATCGTAGCACTTCCGTATTCCAGATCATAGGATGCCTCAATCGTCTCTCTAGGCAACTTGCCCTTTTTTCTTACCAGTGCAAATCCCTTTCCATTCTTATATGCAAGAGGTGTTCCAAAGATAAATCCCCTGGACTCCGCCCCGGCTATTACATCATAATCTACGCCCTCAAGCAGACCATCTAATGAATCTATCGCCAGCTTCAATCCATCCGGATCTCCGATCACACTGGTAATATCTCTGAAAATAATTCCCGGCTCCGGGAAATCCGGTATACTTGTAACATATTCTTCTATCTTTTTCATAATCTTCCTCCTACATATATATGTATATTCTACATTTATTTACATTTTCCTTTTCCGCCATCCACATAATATCAAAAGGCCGGTTAAATCTTTAACCCTCATGCTTTCGATATTCGAGCAAACGAATCTGCAGCGTTCTTCTTCCCGCAAATTCATTGATATCCGGATAATAGGCAATATCTAATACAACATGACCGGGCATTCCTTTTAGTATTTTATCACATTCATTTGCTCCAAACCACTGTTTTATGTTAGAAATAAACACTTCCGGGGCAAAACTTATGCCATCGATCGTGCCACCGTTTTCCATCAGGAACGTAACCCGTAGAACATTCTGTCTTTTCCCCATGATCCTCGCACTTTTTACATACACACCACTCTGGGCAAATACCGGTTTTTCATTTCCTTTTCCAAATGGTTCCAGAAGCTCCAGTTCTTCCGTCAGTGGTATACTTACATAATCAAGCGGCATAGGTACATCGATCCGAAGCTTCGGGGTAAGCAGTTTTTCATCTAATGTACAATTCGTATTCATCTTTTCACGAAGTCTGGCAAGATTCCGCTTCTTCATGGAAAAGCCCGCTGCCATCTCATGTCCGCCGAACTTCGTGAAATAATCACTGCATTTATTGATCTCATCATACATATTATAGCCTTCGATCGAACGACCCGATCCCTTAATGATTCCTTCTTCCTCACCATCCGTAAATAACAGCACCGGCCGATAATACCGTTCCTTGATCCTGCCTGCGATAATCCCGACCAGACTTTCATGAAGCTTCGGAATATACATAACAAGCACTTTATCAGATAATGCCGCAACCCCCGTCTCCGGGACTGCGCCCATCAGAAGACGATCCGATTTCTCAAGCAGCTCGATCGCGGTCTTCGTTCCCTGCTCTGTCATATCTTTTCTGGCATTATTGATATTCAATAACTCAATCGCCCGTTCATTTGCCTTATAGCTGTCGGTTTCGAGCAGGAACTCCAAACTGGTTTTTGCATCCCCGAGTCTGCCCGCCGCATTGATACACGGTCCAATGATAAATCCCAGATCAAATGCTGACAGCTTCTTTCCATCTCTGCCACTGTTTGTGATCAATGCCTTTAAACCATAATTGCTACTATCGGACAACCGGCGCAGCGCTTCTCTGACAATGATGCGGTTCTCATCTACCAGATTCATAACATCACAGACAGTTGCAATTCCAAGTATCTCAATAAATGCCTCACATTCCGTCTCCGGTATCCCGCACATCCGGTACAGAAGCTGGATAAATTTATATGCCACCCCAGCGCCGCACAACTCCTTGCACGGATATTCACACCCCGGCTGCTTGTGATCGATCACCGCATCCGCTTCCGGTACTTTATAGATCCGGATATTTTTTTCATCTGTATCATATGGAATATCATGATGATCCGTAACGATCACTCGCATACCATATTCTTTCGCTTTTCTCACCGCATCAAATGCCGCAATCCCATTGTCACAGGTAATGATCGTACTAATCTGATCGGCTGCCGCCGCATCTACCATACGGATATTGATTCCATATCCATCGTAGATCCGATGTGGGATATCATAATCTATCTTATCTCCTGCGGATATACCATTTTCATGCTCCCACACACGCTGCAAGCCTTTATATAAGATATAATTTGAACTCACACCATCCACATCATAATCAGAAATGATCCGTATCCTTTTTTTGTTCCGAATCTCCTCAAGCATAAGGTTACAACCCTTTTCCATATTTTTCATCAACCCGGGATCATGCAGACGATCAAGACTTCCATTCAGATAGGTATCGATATCCTCATCCGTTATCACATCCCGGTTTCGGATCACCCTGACTGTTACCGGATCGATATGAAAACGTTCCCCGATTCCGAAAAAATCGGCTCGTTTCCCATATACAGTCCATTCTATATCATATTTTATCGGTGGTTTTATCTCTGTTGCCATATCTGTCTTCTCCTGTCCGTCTCACTTGTATTTTCCCTTATAAAAGCAAAGGAATTATACACCAGCCCTAAAAAACGCGTCAACACCTTTGCAGTTTTGTTTATTCGTGTATATACGCATTTTATGCACCTCTCAGGTTATGTGCCAATACACCTTACAGGTTGTTTATTTGATTTTTTATTCTAAATATAATGTATAGTGGAGGTAGTTTTATGGAAAATTTATATGCCAAAATCGGACAACGTATTGTGCAGATACGACACGCAAATAATCTAACTCAATACCAGCTCGCTGAAATGCTTGATATCTCTGTAAAGCACTGCAGCGCAATCGAACGAGGCAAATCCAGTCTCTCATTAGAGAAAATGATCGATCTCTGTGATATCTTTAATATCGATCTGGATTACTTGATCCGCGGTGTGCAGAAAACTGACGATATACCATCTTATATCCCACACACCGTAGTGGAAATCATGACATCTGATGACGAGGAAAAGAAACAACATTTCCGGGACTATATAGAGATTTTTAATGCTATTTCAAATTCTCAATCACAATAACCGACAATCTTCACATCCGGGTATTTATATTAAAAAAGAAGCAGTTGAAATCTAATATATCCGAATCCTTCGGTACATACCAGCCTCCAACTGCTTCTTTTTATAATTATTTGAAATATTTGTCGATGATCTCATTTGCCTTATCCGTATCATCTGTAACACAGTAAACAACATAATTGCCATCTTCCTTGATAATCGCTTTATCCAGACGACTCGTCTCTGACGGCTTATAGTCTGCATAGGATGTTGTCTGCTTTGCCTTTCTGTCTTCGCATGCTGACTTTACGGCATCCGCAGAGCTCTGATCTGCTGCTTCAAATACCGCAATCTCCTCTGCAGTTGCACCTGTTGATACAACAACTACACTGTTCTTTACCTTATCCGCATCAATCCCATAATAAGTAAGCGCCACATTTGTATCTAACTCGGACAAAGAATCTTCAAACGTCAATCCGTTCTTTAATTCATTTGCCATATCTGTCACGTTTATATTCAGCGCTTCCTTCGAATCACCGTTTCCACCTACCGTTGTGCCACATCCTGCAAGCATACCTGCAATACCAAGGATTGCACACATCTTTAAAATCTGATTCTTCATCTACTCAATAACACTCCTTGTCTGTTCTTCTGTTTTTTCTATATCACAATATCATCCATTCCGGATCTACTGTCTTACATATACATTCTGTCTGATGTATTCCAGCCATTTCTTACAATATTCCTGATTACAATGTCTCCCATCCGTACTTGCATCTGCCGGAAGAACACCATCTACCGTAACACTGCTTGCTACATCCAGATATATGATATCTCCATAGTCCTTACACATTCTCTTTAACAGCTTATTAAATTTCTTGACATTTTTATTATTATAGATCTCATCCTCATCCGATAGCTTCTTTGAAACCGGAAGGATATTTTCTACATAAATCGTTGCATCCGGTTGGATCTCTCTGACTGAATCAATAAATGTCTTATAGTCCTCAATAAAAATATCATCATAAACCCACCCCAACTCATTAAGTCCGAAGGATATATAGATATTATCATACTGCTTAAGCTTTAAAGCTTCTAATGTCGTTATCATTCCCTTATCTGTCGAAACGATCGAATCCGTCATAACTTTTTCGATATTCAGCCCCTTCGAACAGAATGCATCCAGATTACTCATCCCCGTATATAAACTCAAGCCTTCTGTCCTGGAATCTCCAATGATAACTGCTGTATCAAAATAAGCATCATCCGTCGCATTTGCCGGTTTGAAAAGCTTTTTATCATACCAGTCATCTCCCTTTGATGAGAGATCCGGATCTTTATCATTTATATATTTTAAAGTTGCTCCGCCTTCTGCTTCCGAAGTAGATGCTTCCTCACCGGTCGTTACTGTTTCCGTTGTCGGTTCTACTGTTGTCGGCGCCTCTGTCATTACTCCTGTTGTAGCTTCTTCCGTATCCTCTGTTGTCGGTTTCTCCTCCGTTCGATCTGCATCGGACTTTGTTGCAACATTTTCCGTGTTCACATCCCTGCCGAAATCTATAATTTCCTGTCTATATTTTGTAGCTAATATCGCAATGGAACTCGCCAGAAAAATTACCGCGATCGCAATAATTTTACATCTGTCGACCTGTGCGTTATGCTGCTTTGCGTTATATCGTTTATCATTGTCCATTATCTGTGCTTCCTCTTTTGATCTTACATTCTAATAAAAGGAAAGGGTTATTACCCCGATTTAATCAGTGTTCACATTATAACATACCACTTTACATAAGTGTACAGATTTTGAAATTTCTACATAATTCGCAGTTTTAGTCGTTTTTCGACTTTTCCCATTGTTGAAATTAACAAATCTTGTTTCATTTTTATGGACACTTTTTAACTTAAGTGTTACTATTCTATTAGATTTTTGAGATGAGTCTGTTTTCACACTCACACATACATAATATTATCTTGCAGACTTTTTCCATTTTATGTATCTTATATTCAAATATTTATCACTTTATATGGGAGGCAACTATGAGCTTTAGCGCAAAAAACTATGATTTTAAAGGCGAAACCTGTATTGAGCTTATCGCAGGAGATTTTCGTGCGTTGATCGCACCTTTTAACGGAAGTAATGTAATGAAGCTGGAAAACACAGCTCTTGATATTGATATTTTAAGAAATGATCTGTCACTTTCTCCGGCAGAATTAAAAGCTGCTGCCGAAGTATATGGCATGCCTACCTTATATCTTCCAAACAGATTATCTCATGGAAATCTGAAAACCTCAGATGCCATGTATCATTTTCCTTGTAACGATCCACTCGGAAACCATCTTCACGGTTTCCTTCACAAACGCTGCCATACAATTGATGACATGTATGTAGAAGGTGAAAGTGCTGTTGCAAAGACATCTTATGTATATGATGAAAATGATGAATTTTTCGAGACTTTCCCTGTCAGCTTCAAGGCTGAATTTGTCTTTACACTGACAGCAGACGGACTGGATTATTCCTTTACACTGACTAACCTTTCCAAGGTGCAGATGCCTTATGGTGTATGTAACCACATTGCATTCAAAGCACCATTTACAAATGGCGGAAGCGGCGCAAATGTTCGTTTACAAGTTCCAATCGGTGACAAATGGGAACTCAGCGACACCTGCATCCCGACCGAGAAAACACTGCCGCTTACCAGATATGATATGATGTACAAAGAGGGTGACATGGTTCCTGTTCTTCAGGATATCGACAACGACCTCTATACCGCGGAGATGAATGAATTAGACGGCAAACCATTCTATGGCGTCATCGTTACAGATAAAGTTACAGGCGTCCGTGTCTGCTACGAAGTATGTGATGTTATGAAATACTGGATCATGTGGAATGATCACGGCATGAAAGAATTCTTCTGTCCGGAACCTATGAGCTGGAACATTGATGCTCCGAATCTCTCCGGCGACCCTGCCGTAACCGGCTACACCGAACTGGCTCCTGGCGAATCCAAAACCGTAACCGAGCGAATCTTTGTCCGGTAGAAAATAGTTTATAATAAAGCATTAACTTTATATCTATCATCATACATAGGTTTGACAGTAAAAAAAGACATACATATTCCTGTAGCAGACCTCTTTTCACGTCGGTACTTAATGAACTGCAAAAGCGGTGAATTTAGAACCGTTACGTGAAAATAGAACGAAAGTGTTCTGCGAAAGGAATGATATATGTCTCTTTTTATTGTCAGACCGTCATGCAAACAGGGCCTTAGCTAAAAAACACGGCATATGTATTCTGTGTAAGGAATAGCATATGCCATGTTTTCATATAAGGCTCGGTCTTATTCGTTCTCTACCGTTCCGCCGATATACCATTTTCCGCCCTTCTTGTAACAGATCAGTGACATCTTGTCATCCTCTGTCTCTGTCTCTCCAAGGTAGTTTATTGTCATGGTATAATCAACATCACAGATATAAGCACATCTTACTTTGCTTGCTACAGATGTATCACCATACAGACTTTCGCACATATTCTTGATAGTTGCTCTGTTTGCCTTCTCTGTTGATGTGATCTTGTAATCAATAGAATACTCAACCCCCATAGAGGTCAGAAGCTCGAAGCTGCTGGATAATGTTGCCACATCATTGTCTGCAACGCATTCTTTGTCAACAAGCGATACAACCTTTGCTGTATCTGCTTCTTCGATTCCGGTCATGAAATCATCAACCAGCTTTTTACTCTTCTTTGCTCCACCGATTGAACCGGAAAATAAGAATATTACTGCCGCTGCAATTACCACAAGTGCAATAATGATTCCAATAACTGCTCCTACGCCGGATTTCTTCTTTTTGGTTGGCTGCTGATAAGCTGTGCCATATGCATTTCCCGCATAACCGTTCTGCATAGGATCTCCCTGATACTGTGGTCCACCATACTGTGGATCCATCCCCATTCCCTGCTGTGGCTGTGCATCATATGTAACACCCTCCGGCTACTGTGGCTGGTCATTCCCCGCAAGTTTAAAACCACCACTTGTACCTACTGCTGCCCCACAAACAGGACAAACAGATTCATTTGTCTCTGCTCCGCAATTTGGACAATTCATAATCTCTCCTCCTAAAAGTAATAAATAGTATTTGTGAACTTTTTATGTCTGTTCACATTTTGAGTGTATCAGATGATGATTCTTTTTACAATGATTATTTTTCCACTTTTATCCTGGGTTTTGTTGTCAAATATACTATTTTATTATATAATATGTCCATATGACTGTTTTTATAAAGGGCGTGCTATGTCCTTTGTAAGGGAGAGATCATGAAGCAGCGGATACTGCCTGATAACGGCAGACACTACTTATCTTAATACACATGAAAGGAAGGTATATATTACATGAAGTTTGGTTATTTTGATGATGCCAACAAGGAGTATGTCATCACATCTCCTAGAACTCCTTATCCTTGGATCAACTACCTTGGAACACAGGATTTCTTCTCACTGATTTCAAATACAGCGGGAGGTTACAGCTTCTACAAAGATGCTCGTCTTCGTAGAATTACAAGATACCGTTATAACAATGTACCTATCGATATGGGTGGTCGTTATTTCTATATTAACGAGAATGGTACAATCTGGAATCCGGGCTGGTCACCGGTTAAGACAGAGCTTGACGAATATGAATGCCGTCATGGTATGGGTTACACAGTGATCACCGGTAAGAAGAACAACTTAAAGGCAGAGGTTACTTTCTTCGTACCTCAGAATTATGCCGGAGAAGTTCAGCAGGTTGTTCTTACAAATGAAGGCTCAAATGAGAAGACATTCTCATTCTTCTCATTTGAAGAGTGGTGTCTCTGGGATGCACAGGATGACTGCACAAACTTCCAGAGAAACTTCAGTACAGGTCGTGTAGAGGTTGTTGGTTCTACAATCTACCACAAGACAGAGTACAGAGACAGACGTGATCATTTCGCATTCTACACAGTAAATGACGAGATCGACGGTTACGATACAGACAGAGATTCATTCATCGGACTTTACAATGGTTTCCACAACCCACAGGCTGTTGAAGCCGGCAAAGCAAATGATTCATTCGCAGATGGATGGTCACCAATCGCTTCACACTACAAGAAGATCACTCTTGCTCCGGGCGAGACAAAGACTCTTGTATTTATTCTTGGATATGTTGAGATGCCTGTTGACCAGAAGTTCGAAGCTGATGGCAAGACGATCAACAAGGTTAAGGCTCTTGAGATGATGGAGAAATACAACACTCCTGAGAAGGTTGCAGCAGGTCTTGCAGAACTCAAAGAACACTGGAACAACCTCTTAAGCATCTTAAATGTTAATACTCCTGATGATAAGGTTAACCGTATGGTTAATATCTGGAATCAGTATCAGTGTATGGTTACATTCAACCTTTCACGTTCAGCTTCATACTTCGAGTCCGGTATCGGCCGTGGTATGGGATTCCGTGATTCCAACCAGGATGTACTTGGATTTGTTCATCAGATTCCTGATCGTGCAAGAGAGAGAATTATTGATATCGCTTCTACACAGTTCCCGGATGGTGGATGCTATCATCAGTATCAGCCACTTACAAAGAAGGGTAATGCAGATATCGGTGGTGACTTCTCAGACGATCCATTATGGCTGATCCTTTCTGTATCTGCATACATCAAGGAGACAGGCGACTGGGGTATTCTTGATGAGATGGTTCCATATGACAACGATATGTCCATCGCTAAGCCGATGCTTGACCACTTAAAGGTTTCCTTCTACAAGATCGTGAACAACCTTGGACCACACGGACTTCCACTTGCAATGAGAGCTGACTGGAACGACTGTATCAACCTTTCATGCTTCTCCGATACACCGGGTGAAAGTTTCCAGACATACACCAACCCTAAGTTCGCTGCTGAAGGCGGATACTCAAAGGTTGCTGAGTCAGTTATGGTTGCTACACTCTTTACATATGCAGGTCCTAACTATGTTGCTATTCTTAAGCACCTCGGAATGGACGCTGAAGCAGAAGCTGCTCAAGCTGAGATCGATAAGATGAAAGCTAACATCATGGAATCTGCTTGGGATGGCGACTGGTTCTTAAGAGCATACGATGCAAACGGTGAGAAGATGGGATCTAAGGAATGTAAAGAAGGACAGATCTTCATCGAGCCACAGGGCTTCGCTATTATGTCAGACATCGGTAAAGATCAGGGCTGCGACAAGAAGACACTTGCTGCTATTGATGAGCGTCTGAATACACAGTACGGACTTGTACTTAACAATCCTGCATTCACAAAGTATTACATCCAGTATGGTGAGATCTCAACATATCCGGGCGGATACAAAGAGAATGCCGGTATCTTCACACATAACAATGCATGGATCATCTGTGCTGCTGCTTACGCAGGCGCCGGCGATCAGGCATTCAAATATTACTCAGAGATTGCTCCTGCTTTCACCGAGGAGACATCTGATATCCACAAGACTGAACCATATGTATATGGTCAGATGATCGGTGGCAAGGATGCCGGTTCCGATATCGGAAAGCCGGGCAACCACTTTGGTCAGGGTAAGAACTCATGGCTTACAGGTACAGCTGCTTGGAACATGGTAGCTATTTCACAGTACATCTTAGGTATCTCAGCAGACTTCGATGGTCTTAAGATCGATCCATCTATTCCTGCTGCTTGGGATGGTCTGAATGCTACACGTCAGTTCCGTGGTGCTACATATGATATCAAGGTTACAAATCCGGATCATGTAAATAAGGGTATCAAGAGTGTTACTGTAGATGGCAATGCTATTGAAGGCAATGTTCTCCCTGTATTCGGTGATGGCAAGACTCATGCTGTAGAAGTAGTAATGGGCTAATCCATATAACAAATTTCATATAACCATATAATAAAGACCCATATAGATTTATTACACAGATTTCAATTCTGCTATAAACTATATGGGTCTTATTATTTCTTCTGTAAAAATGTGCTCCGTCTATAACGGCATCTCTCTTATAACCTTTACCATAACCGCAACACGATCACGGAATGTATGTCCATTCAATGCAATCTTCTGTCCGGCTTTCGCCTTTGCATCGCGTTCTTCTTCGTGTTTCAGATAATAATCGATCTTTTCTTTCAGATCCTCTCGTCCATGATATGTCACAACATTATCCCCAAACAACTCATGTATTTCTGGAATATCGTCGCTGATTATGAATGCGCCAACGGCCAATGCGTCAAAGATACGATTTGAGATAATTCCATTTTCTCTCATATCATCCCAATGATCATTTAGAAGAATCTTTGCATCATGATATGCCTGTCCAACCTTACTGTTATCCATATAATCACTGACAACATAATCCTGAACCGGAAATTTTTCCCAATGTCTTCCATATACTGTCAGCTTATGTTCTGTTGGAATAAGATCCTTTAAGATCGGCCGGAATACATGCCGGGAGTTTCCTACAAACAACAATTCATATTGCTTATCATGTCCTTCTTCATATACCATCGCACTGTCATCTACACACTGCTGTGCAACTCCCGATGGCACATGAAGCTTCGAGGCAAGCTCATCATGCATTTTCTGAGAAGCGAAGAATACATAGTCATAGGAATTATATTCGTCTATCGTCACATCATCCGGATGTGAAATATTCCACATGATATATTTCCTGTTATCTCCCATCGGTCTGTAATAAGGATTTTTCCCTCTCAGCACGATCACATAACCCGCCCGGCTCTGATCATACCAACGGTCTCTCGGAAGAACATTTGCCTTATACCCAAGCTTTTCAAATTCCTTTTTCATTCCAACAGCAAAATGCTGGTCTCCCCAGTATTTTTTTGATTCATCATCCGGCATCGCCCCACATATATCGATCTCATCCGAACAGACAGGTACATCAAAACACCCACTGATCATCTGAACAAATCCATGCGCAGTATCCTCATATATATGATTCTTTATGACATATGCTTTCTGTTCCGCAAGATATTCTTTCTTCTCTGCCGGCGTCTTTTCATTCATACAGCTAAGATCATACAAATCGTAATCCAGATCAAACCTACAATCCATATCAGCCACCTTATCCTGTCCGGCTTCCATCTCCAACTTCAGACAAACTGTATTATCTTTCTGCTGCCATAATATCCTGATCAGATCATTCTTGCAGTTATACACTGCTTCGATATCATAATCCGGACAAACAAGAACCAATATATCTGTATCAACCCCTACGTTATACCAATCCTTCTTCGCAGTCCGGCTGAGTATCTTCACTTTACAGCCAAGTGCTTCAAGTGCTGCCCCAAAGAATAATGCATGATAATATTCCTCTGCATCTGTACCGGTCTTCGCATCCGACACGGCAAATGCAATTGTCAATTTCTGTTCTGTGAACATATGTGACTGACTGATCTTATCATTGAATAACTGCTTTGCAAGGTATCTCTGCCATTTACCCTTAAATACCATCAGGTCATGCGTACATCTACGTTTCTTTTCCTTTATATCTTCAACACGATCCTCAACGCCATCACTATATACCAATGCTTTTGGACAATAATAGTTCTTATATCCTGCCTGATATAATCGCAGGCACAGATCCACATCTGCATACTCGCCTATATATCGATCATCAAATCCACCAATCTCATCAAATACCGTTTTCTTTATTAACATGGCATTTTTCGAAACTGCTATCCGTTCCTGAAGCTCCATATTAAGATCTGAATCCGGCTGGCCATTTTTCATATTATATGGTTGGATAAAATGTGCTTTTTCCCGTATAACATCCTTAAATCCAATTCCTGTATGCTGAAGCATATATGATTTTTCCTCATTCGCCATTCCGGCAGGGATCTCCGGATAAACCAGTTTCGCTCCAATTGCACCCGGTCTGTCTGCTTCCCGCATAGCTATTAATAACTCATCCAGCCAGCCATCTGTTATTTCTGTATCTTTATTTACAAATAACAGATACTCACTTTCTGTTGTTTCCGCATCCTGATTCCATTTTCCATTCTGATCCAGTCGTATAATCGACACAAGCGGTCGTTTTTCTTCCAGAAAACGGATTTCCTCCATGTGCTTTAACTCACCGCTCTGTTCCAGAGATGGATCTGCCTTCCAAAACATCCGCTCAGTCTTTCGTTCAAACTGAAGTTCCTGTAATCTTGCCAAATCTGCCATCAGGCATCCCTTTGCTGCATCCTCTCGCAGCTTCTTCATCTGCCTGTCAGCCTTGGTCAACTCCGTATTCATTATCTTTTTTTCTGCATTTAACTGTTTCACCTTACCGGAAAAATCAGCATTTTTCTTTTTTAGTACAGTTATCTGTTTTTTCAAACCCGCACTTTCTTTCTTAAGTGCATTTATTTCAGCAAGCATGTTTCTCCATTTACGAAGAAATCCCCGGATACTGGGCAGCTTTGCAATAAAATTCTTTATTCCCTTCAAAGTTTTTTCTTCTCCCGATTTGCATTTTTATGGGCATATTTTCCCTAATTGTTAATTATAACACACCCCCTGTTTGCTATGCAAACCCATCCTGTCACTTTCAAAAGCCACCTTCAAAAGCCCACTGCCAAAAGAATGAGAGAAGGATCATGTATTCAAAAAATATATCTTTAATATCGTTCCGTTTTCAAATATTAATTCTGTCAGTATTATCTCCGGAATGCTTGACACCTACATTCCGGTAACTTAAAATTAATCATATATCAATAGTTATTTGGGGGAAATTTCATGAAAAAGTTAACACTGATCATTCCCTGCTACAACGAGGCAGATGCCCTTCCTCTGTTTGCGGCAGAGTTAAATAAGGTCATAGTTCAACTGACAAACTATAATACAGAAGTTCTTCTGATCAATGATGGTTCATCCGATCAGACATTGACTGTCATGAAAGAAATCTGTGCATCCGACTCTCACTACAAATATATCTCATTTTCCAGAAATTTCGGAAAAGAGGCAGCCATGTATGCCGGTTTCTGTAATTCCGACGGTGACTATGCCGCTGTTATGGATGCCGATATGCAGGATCCACCATCTCTGCTTCCCGAAATGTTAAACTGTCTGGAAACCGAAGATTATGACAGTGTTGCGACCAGACGTGTCTCTCGTATAGGTGAACCACCGATCCGTTCTTTCTTTGCCAGAAAATTCTACAAGCTTATCAACAAAATTTCTGATGCAGATATTGTAGATGGTGCAAGGGATTTCCGTTTGATGCGAAAAGAAATGGTAGACAGCATTGTTTCTATGTGTGAATACAACCGTTTCTCAAAAGGTATTTTCGGGTGGATCGGCTTTAAGACCAAATGGATCCAATATGAAAACGTCAACAGAATCGCGGGAGAAACCAAATGGAACTTCTGGGGACTCGTTAAATATGCGATCGACGGTATTATCAACTTCTCGGAAACTCCTATGTCCTTTGCTTCCGGTCTCGGTATTTTTCTGACCATTTTCTCATTTATCATGGTCATATTTATCATTATCCGAAAAGCAATTTTTGGCGATCCGGTTGCCGGCTGGCCATCCCTCGCCTGTATCATTATATTCATTGCAGGTTTGCAATTCCTCTGCATGGGAATTATGGGAAAATATATGGCAAAGACTTATCTGGAAGTAAAGAATCGTCCCCATTATATTATTTCCGAAACAAATAAAGAACATGTAAATCATATAAATTAATTTGTATAGAAGGCGCATCCATTGAAAAAAATATTACTTACTTTACTTACCCTGACTCTGTTCTTTCTTCTGTTTTCCGCACAGACCAGGATAACCGTATCAGCCGCAGAAAACAGTTCCTCTGATAAAACAACGATCAAAGTATCCGCCAAAAATGGCAGTGATATCTCGGACAAACTGCGTGAAGCTCTGATAAATGCAAGAGATCTTGCTGAAAGCTCCGGCCAGATCATAACCGTCAAGGTAAAAAAGGGAGATTACTATCTCTCAAAGTCCCTGCACATATATAGCAACACAACCCTTGATGTAACAGATGTACATTTTACTTATCAGGGTACTAAGAAGATCAACATGGTCATCAGCGGAACAAATGCCCCATACCGCGGCTATGAACATTTCAATTCCAGTGAAGGCTGTTCCGGCTATGATGCCTTTGAAAATATCACGGTACTTGGTGGAATATGGGAAAGCACACCCGAAAATGCCGGCAGTATGATCCGGCTCTTTCATGCCAGGAATGTCACTCTGGATGGCTTGACACTGATTGGCGGAGGTTGTGTACATCAGATGGAGGTCGCTGCCATCGATGGTTTCTATGTCCGCAACTGTACTTTTCTGGATCATGGCAAGAGCGCAGACTCCACATCTAATTTTCAAAAACAGGAATCCATCCAGCTTGATATGCCATACAGTAATCTGGTATATCCCGGTGTCTATCAGGATGGTACGCCGATGAAGAATGTCGAGATCACACATAATACTTTTCGAAATATTGCCCGCGGTGTCGGAACACACACGATGCTTTGTGGATCTTATCATGAAAATATTAATATCAGTAATAATACATTTGAAAATGTATTGGAGGAATGTATCATTTGTCTGAACTATGTAAACTGTCAGATCAAGGATAATACGATCACAAACTGCGGTGGTGGTATCCTTGTTGAAAATGCAAGAGATTACGATCGTTCCATGAATACTTCGATACTGGACGGAAGTAAAGTGTATGCCGGCGCAACCATCCACGACCTGAATACCGAGATCAGCGGAAATACCATACAGATTGTCTACCATCCGACAACCCTGATCGTAGCCGGAATCTATGTATACGGAAAGGATATATCTGATGATGCTCTTGGTGGAGACGGCTATCCTCTGCCTAAAGAAAATCATTATATCAGCTCTATATCTATCCGGGATAATACGATCATAACCGCAGGTGATGGCATAACCATATCCGATGCCAGAAATTGTGAGATAGCAGGGAATTCCATCAAAGGCGCAAAATTTTCAAAGAAAGATCCATATGCCAGATACAGAGACGGAATTCGAGTTGATAAACAAAGCTCCGATATCTCTATAACAGGAAATTCTATTAAGAATATGTCCAGAAATGGTATTGTAATATATGATCGTTCCTCTCTGTCCGGCATAGTAAACAACAATATTAAAAGCTGTTCCAAGTCCGGAATCAAATTAACAGAACACAGTATCTGTGCAAATGATATAACAAATAATATAATAAAAAAATGTTCTTTCGGTGGTCTGATAGTTGAAAACAACAGCACGACTTCCGATATCATCGGGAATACACTCTCAGCGGTAAGCGGTAATCCCGCCATCAAAATCAGCAACATGAGTACTGTCCGTTATATCAACTCCAACCAGATTTATGACCTGGGGGAGTACAGAAAAAAAGAGGTTGCCTCTGGCATCGTAGTAAGTGGCAGATCAACTTCAAAAGGAATAGAAAGCAACCGGATCTATGCATCCAAGTCTAAATACTCCTCCGGTTACGGCATTCTGATTGATTCAGATTCCAGATTATCTGAATCAGTCAGCAACAACACAATTTCAAATACAAACGAATACTCTATTGCCGTTAAAAGCTATTCCAAGATAGCAGGTCAGATTAATCGTAATGATATCACCTCTGCCAGAAAAAGTGCTATTGCTGTTACCGATTCCTCCATAATCTGTGATAATATCGAAAGCAATCATATCTCAGGCAGCGGTACAAACGGTATCTTACTTGATAAAAAAGCAACCGTCCGGAACAGCATCGCCGGTAATGTTATTACAGAATGTAATAACTATGGCATCAATATCCAGAGTATAGAAAACGACCTGACCGTTGCCCACAATGAACTGAATGAAAATAAGAACGCTGCTATTAATATTGCCGCAGGAAAAAAGAATCTGACCACTATATCAGGAAATATATTATCCGGCTCAGCTTCAATCAGTGGTATCCGGCTATCCAAATGCAAAGTATCGATTGCATCCAATGAATTTGAAAAATTCAAATACGGAATCCATGCTGCAGCTTCCGTTTCAGGGTCAATCTATGATAATATATATAGTGATATAGTAAAAAAAGAAATCTACATCGATAAAAAAGCCCAGAAAATGAATACAGTCATTTCATCAACAGTCGAAACTACGACAGATAATGGAAAAAATAAAGCAACGATCACATGGGATACTGTAAAGGGAATGGACGGATACGAATTACAATACAGCACATATGCAGATTTTTCCAGCAAACAGGTTATCCACCTGAATGCAAAACAGACATCTTATACCCTACACGATCTGCCAAATAACAAACCGGTTTATTATCGGATCAGGGCATATAAAACAGTGGAAAACATCTGTATTTTCGGAAATTTCCAGACGAACTATTTTATTCTCAGATAAATGGGATCATATTTATAACTGAAAGGGGACATATATATGAAAAAACATCTTATCCTGCTTGCTTCAGGACTGCTGCTTGTTTCCGGTGTTGCTTATACAGCAGATACACAGACATTTGCAGCCAACTTAACAGCTACTGAAAGCACAGCATCAAATGACACCTCACCGGAACTATTTGCAAACTCATACTCTGTTTCCGGCGATACGATCACGATCTCCGCTAAAAACGGAAGTGAAATCGGCACAGTATTAAATGACGCATTAAAAGCTGCACGCGATCTTGCGGATTCCAACGGACACATAATCACCGTCAATGTTCCGGCAGGAAGTTATACTCAGGACATTGCTTTACATATCTACAGCAATACAACACTGAACCTGACAGGTGTAAGTATCAAATGCACAGCGGATACACCGATCAATATGATCACCACCGGAACAAACGGCGCATACAAAGGACAGAACAACTATAATACAAGTTCATTATGTAGCGGCTATAACGGATTCAAAAACATAACCATAAACGGCGGAACATTCATCAGCATTCCATCAAACGACTCAACAATCGTGCGTCTTTCCCATGCAACCAATGTTCATTTAAACGGAATCACCTTAAAAGGAGGCGGCTGTCTTCACCAGATGGAAGTAGCTGCAATCAACGGCTTCTATGTAACGGGCTGTACATTCCGGGACAATGGAAAAGCAACCGATATCAATAACCACGAAAATCAGGAAGCACTTCAGCTCGATATGCCATGCCGTGAGTTTGTATTCCCAAATATATACGAAGACGGCACTCCGATGAAAAATGTCGAGATTACCGGTTGCACATTTAAAAATGTTGCAAGAGGTCTCGGAAGCCATACGATGCTGATCGGCGCTTACCATGAGAATATTAAGATAAACAACAATACCTTTGATAACGTACTGGAAGAATGCATTATCGGTCTGAACTATTATAACTGTGAAATTAAAAATAACACGATCAAGAACTGCGGTGGCGGTATCCTTGTTCAAAACTATAAAGCTGCCGCTAACACGATCAACACCTCAATTCTGGATGGCAAGAATAAATATAAAGCATCCTTCCGCTATAAACTCAATACAGTTATCAGCGGCAATAATATCTCCCTCCGTTATTCTCCTAGCTGTATTACACCGGAAGGAATCAAAGTCTCCGGATACAAACAGGAAAGTGGAAAAAAGGGCGGTGACGGATTCATTCTTCCTTCCGGAAACTACTATATCAGTGGTGTAACTGTTTCCGACAACACAATCCACACCACCGGTCATGGCATTCATTTCCTTGATGCTCACGGATGTAGCGCATATGATAATACAATCATTGGGCAGAATTTTTCTTCCAAAGATCCGTCCAAAAACGATCATGATGGCATTCTGGTAGAAATGGATTCCAAAAATATTATCATAAACAATAACCATATATCCGGAATGACCAGAAACGGTATTCTCGTACAGAAGTCATCTTCCGTAAAGGGGATCTCCAAAAATATTTTTTCCAAATGCGGCGGACGCGGAATCCAGATATATGATAAAAGCCAATGCACAGAAGGCATATCGGATAATCAGATCAAAAGCTGCAAACGAGGTGGCATCTTTATCAGCAATAACTGCACCTCGGGAAATATCACCGGAAATAAAATTTCATCTTATAACGAAGAAGGCGGTATCTCTGTTTATAATAACTGTACAACAGGCAAAATCGCAAATAACACGATCACTGATACCAGAAAAAACGGTAAACATACAAATCTGGCCGGTATAAAGATCAGTTTAAAATCAACCACCGGCTCCATGACGGGAAATAAGATTCTGTCCGGTGCCGCAAAGTACTCATCCAACCGTGGAATTGTCCTTTACAATTCTTCCAAGGTAAAAGGATCGATCAATAAAAACACGATCGAAAAATGTAGTGACTCAGCTATCGTGGTATCTCTGAAATCTCAGGTTACCGGAAGTGTTAATGGCAATAAGATATCATCTGCTGCCAAATACGGAATTCAGACTCTGAATAAATCATCTATTGGCAAGGCAATAGCATCCAACACGATCAAAAATGCCAAAACAAGCGGTATCTTGATCGGAAGTATCTCAAATACTTTGAAGATCGAAAAAAATAAAATATCAGGCTGTTCAAATGCAGGAATCTATATCCAGCCTGCAACAACAAAATACAAAATTACCGCTACAAACAACACAATTACCGGAAATAAAAAAGGACCCGGCTTCACCATAAGAAAAGCCAAGATCCTTATAACCAAAAACAAGATTTCTTCCGTTACCTTCGGTGTATACGCCGACAAAGCCTGTACCGGAAAGGTCTACTCCAACACAATAAAGAAAGCCACCAAAAAGAAAGTCTACACCGACACAAAAAAAGTGAAGCTTAAGAAATAGCCCCATCATAAATGGAAATGTCTTATTTCCTATAGAGCAATCAACATCTTCTATACTAATGAGGAAGATCATACCTATTATTACGCAAGTCGTTTGCACTCTATTCTCGCGTAACAGTACTAAGTTCCCGCCTCACGGCGGATCACTAAGGACTGACGCGAGAAAAGGCTTGCTTCATAATAGTATAACCTTCCTCATTTTGTACATTAAGTCTGCTCTATAAGAAATAAGACATTTCTTGTCTAAAGTAACAATAAAACAAACCGGCGGTAAGTATATAGATACACTATTAGGTAGCAAGCCTTATCCGAGGCCGGTACTTAGGTTGCGTACTTTGCAACCTTATGTACCGCTGCACGAGGATTAGAGCGAAAGCGTCTTGCGAAATAATATGTGTATTATATACTTACCGCCGGTCATAAAAATATCACTTATAGAACAAGACCCCTATATACTTTATGCAGCAGACCTGTTCACTCTGTATAACTTCGAACTAAACTCGGCTAGCCTCGTTAAGATCTCAGTTACTCACGTCGGTCCTTAGCGACCCACCAAATGGTGGGAGCTTAGTACCGCTACGTGAAAATAGAGCGCGAGCGTTCTGCGGCATAAATGTATATATGTCTTTTTTTGTATACATAAACAGACCCGTGAGCATTATATATGTACATCATTATGCAGCAAGCCTATCCGAGTGCCGGTACTTAGGTTGCGTCTTTTGCAACCTTATGTACCGCTGCACCGAGGATAGAACGAAAGTGCCTTGCGGAATAATGGATGTACTATATAACGATCACGGGTCGTACATATATTATTAGTCTAATGTGACTTTAACCTTTTTGAGGTTCCAGATCTCTTTTGCATACTCTTCGATTGTTCTGTCTGATGAGAACTTACCGGAGCATGCTGTATTCAACATAACCATCTTAGCCCAGTTCTTCTCGTCTCTGTAAAGAGTATCGATCTTTCTGTGAGCTTCTACATAAGAAGCAAAATCCTTAAGGATGAAGTATACATCTTCGTTGATAAGTGAATCATACAGATCTCTGAAACGATCCGGGTCATCAGAAGAATACATACCATTGATAAGCTGTGTAAGAACAGTTCTTACTGCTGCATCATTGTTGTAAATATCCTTTGGATTGTATCCACCTTCACGCTCATACTTCATAACTTCTTCAGCTCTTAAACCGAAGATAACTGCATTTTCTTCACCAACTTCTTCAACGATCTCTACATTTGCACCATCCATGGTTCCAAGTGTAACTGCACCGTTTAACATAAATTTCATGTTACCGGTACCGGATGCTTCTCTGGAAGCTGTTGAAATCTGCTCGCTGACATCTGCTGCTGCGAAGATCAGTTCTGCATTGGATACTCTGTAGTTCTCGATGAATACAACCTTGATCTTACCCTTGATAGATGCATCATTGTTGATAACATCTGCAACAGAGTTGATCAGCTTGATGATAAGCTTTGCTCTCTTATAACCGGCGGAAGCCTTTGCACCAAAGATATATGTTGTTGGATACATATCATATGACGGATTTGTCTTCAGCTCGTTGTACTGATACATAACATGTAAAATGTTAAGAAGCTGTCTCTTGTACTCATGAAGTCTCTTAACCTGTACATCAAAGATAGAACGAGGATCTACATCCACGCCATTATGCTCCTTGATATAATTTGCAAGACGGATCTTGTTCTGGTACTTGATATTCATGAATTCCTGCTGATACTTCTCATCAGTAGCATATACTTTTAACTTCTTCAGATTTGAAAGCTTAACGATCCATTCATCACCGATCTTATCTGTGATCCAGCTTGCAAGAAGCGGATTACCATGAAGAAGGAAACGTCTCTGTGTAATACCATTTGTCTTATTATTGAACTGCTCAGGTCTCATCTCATAGAAGTCCTTCAGCTCTCTCTCTTCCAGAATCTTTGTATGAAGTGCTGCAACACCATTTACAGAGTAAGAACCTGCGATAGCAAGATGTGCCATCTTAACCTGACCATCATAAAGGATAGCCATGTTCTTAACCTTATCCTGGTTGCCCGGATACATAGACTGGATCTTCAGTACAAATCTTCTGTTGATCTCTTCTACGATCTGATAGATACGAGGAAGTAATCTTGAGAATAATTCGATTGGCCATTTCTCAAGAGCTTCAGCCATGATCGTATGGTTAGTGTATGCACATGTTCTGGTTGTGATATCCCATGCATCATCCCACTCAAGACCTTCTTCATCCATAAGGATTCTCATTAACTCTGCTACTGCAACTGTTGGATGTGTATCATTCATCTGGAACGTGATCTTTTCCGGAAGCTTATGAATATCACTGTTTTTCTCTTTGAATTTCAGGATTGCTCTCTGAACAGACGCTGAAATGAAGAAGTACTGCTGTCTCAGTCTTAATTCCTTACCTGCATAGTGATTATCATTTGGATAAAGGACTTCAACAATTGTCTTAGCAAGGTTCTGCTGCTCAACAGCCTTTTCATATTCACCCTTGTCAAATGAATCAAGACAGAACTCCTGATCTGCTTCTGCATCCCAGATACGAAGTGTATTTACAACATTGTTGCCATAACCGACAACCGGAACATCATATGGTACGGCACGAACGGTCTGATAACCATCCTGAATAAAGTAATTTCTTCCGTCTCTGTTCTCAACTCTTACATAACCGCCAAATTTAACTTCTACAGCGTACTCCGGACGCTTGATCTCAAATGGGTTGCCATCCTTTAACCAGTCATCCGGCAACTCGATCTGATAACCATCTTTGATTGCCTGCTTGAACATACCATAACGATAACGGATACCACATCCGTATGCCGGATAACCAAGTGTAGCAAGAGAATCCAGAAAACATGCTGCAAGACGTCCCAAACCACCATTACCAAGTGCTGCATCCGGCTCTTGATCCTCAATCAGATTCAAATCAAATCCAAGTTCATCTAATGCTTCTTTTACTGCATCATAGTATGTCAGATTGATCAGATTGTTTCCCAGGGCTCTACCCATCAGGAACTCCATGGACAGATAGTAAACTGTCTTAACATTCTTCTTCTCATATTCCTTATGTGTTGCTATCCATCTGTCTATTATGTCGTCCTTAACAGCGTAGCTGACAGCCTGGAATACCTGCTGTGGAGTTGCCTCTTCGATTGGTCTTCTGTACAATGTCTTTACATTTGTAATAACCTCTTTTTTGAAGCCCTCTTTGTCGAAATCAATCAACTTTTTCATTTATCGTATCCTCCTTGAAAATTGCACGCCAGAATGCATCCCTGACGATTTTTCTATAATCAGATGCCGATATTATTCGCATCCTTTATATCTCTTTCACCCTAATTCATCATAATATCCAGTTTTACCATGAGAAATTTTGGAAGAAACCTATATCATTTTAACAAAAAAACATGTATTTCTCAATACATGTCTTAATTTTTTGTAGAAAAATACATATTTTTTAGACCAAAGTCTAATTAATCTTGCAATTTTACAATGATTTTTCAATTATTTTCTGTTTTTATAGTTATTTATACGCTCTTGCCCTATGGGGCATACCAATATCTGAACAGTTTCATAAGGGGTTTTCCTTCTAATAACCGCCTGAATAATAGCCGCCACAAGGGAAACAGCACATATTTCCACCACAACAGGAGAGACAAAGCAGGGTAGTGCAGAATGTATTACAGCATTTTGTCATATCCCGGCCTGACATATCCATGCCGTAGCCCTGTCCCTGATCCATATACCATTTCGATCCGCTCTTGATCTGTTCGTACGCCTGCTTGTATTCCATATTATCCGGCTCTAACTGTATCGCTCTCTGAAGCATCTCAAGTGCCCGAATCTGATTACCAAGTCCGGCATTGCACACACCGGAATAATAATGCCATTTTGCATTATGATCCTGAATCTGGTTCAATACTGTTCTTGCTTCCTCATAACTGCCTGACCGCAGATAGTTTCTGGCCGCCTGAAAATATCTGGAATCCTGATCGTTTGGATCATATTCCTCCCGTCTTCCGCCGGTATAACCGCCGAACCCACCAAACGGTCCAAAGCCGCCATAGAATCCGCCAAACGGATCTGACTCATCATAAGTCGTTCTTCCACCGCTGTTGCTGTTTCGGTAACTACCTGAACCATATGAACCATTTCCATATGGGCTGCCATATCCACCTGCTCCGTATGAATTTCCATAACCGGTATCACCATCCATGATCGCCTTATATGCCTGCTGGATCTCTTTGAACTTCTCCTCAGCCTCGGCTTTATTTGGATTGTTGATATTCGCATCCGGATGATATTTTCTGCTCAATCGTCTGTATGCACTTTTTACTTCATCATTACTGGCACCATGCGGCAATCCCAGTACTTCATAAGGATCTTTCATTTATTCTCCATTCTGCCTGTTATCTGCTTTGCTACCGCATCTTTCGGCAGTTGCTTTATAATAATTATTCCATATGCCAGAATACACGATATTCCTGAGAATTTCCACATTTTTTATAATCGGAAGCTTCTCAAATTCTCTGGCACATTCTGCCGCCTGCATCATCAGGACTTCTTTTACCCAGTCTGCAAGCTTCTGCCATTCCTCCACCGGAATGTCCTCTGTCTTCATTTCTTCACTACATGTAAGCTTGTGTATCAATGGATTAAAGCTGTGTTTTTTTCGGTCCTTTTCAATATCATCGTAAGCGTCCAGAATATATACAAATCTTCCAAGATAATAACCGATCTTTCTCAGATTTTCTTCCCATGCATCAGCTCTTACGGCAAATATCTCTGCCAGCACTTCACCAAAATATCCTGATAACCGATCCAGATCTTCACTGTTTTCTTTCTCAAGCTCGCTGATCTTTGCAAGCCGATCTGCAATAGTATCCATCTTTTGTCTGTAATCATATAATCGGCTGTCTTCCTTTTCTAACTCTTTCTTCGGTATTAAAAGCTCCGCATACAGCTTACGAAACAGCTTCTTATCATCTGTCCAGTCATCCATGCATTTGTAATATGTAAGTATACGGTTCATATCCGCTGCATAATCGGAGTACAGATTTCTAGCATATTCATGCTTTGTCATCGGATGGACCACACACCTTTTTGTACCCCGCTCCTCTGACGGCTCATACAATCCGGTAAGCAGTAGCACCAGAAATGTCATATCGTAGCTTAATGACAACTGGCCTTTTGCGCCCTGATCTTCTTTTAATGCCCTGCACAACCCGCAGTAATACCTGTGGTATTCGTCAAATTCTTTAAATTTCATTTCCTGCTGGTTTACTACTATATATCCAAACACGCGCCTGTCTCCAATCAGCTTTTCTTAATAAAAGTATTCCCACATTTCGGACATCTTATCTCGATCCTGCCCTTGCCTCGTGGAATCCGGATCATCTGCTCACAACGTGGGCAGGTGAAGATCTTATAATCTTTTCCGGCTTCTTTGCTTTTCTTCATCCGTTTAAATACATTTCGAACGCCTGTCGTGTGGCTTAGAAACCACTTATTTTCTGCCGCACGTTTGTCATATTTCTTAGAAAAGATGCGCACATATCCATAGATAAAAGAAGCAAGTCCAAGGAAATACAAAACTCCTGTCTTCGCCCAGACATCTATGATGATCAGGATCAATCCCATCCAAGTCAGAAATGATGAAAACTGATCATTTCCATATCTTGTTCGCATAAAGTTGTAAATCTTATCTCTCATATAAGCACCACTCTTTCTTTACTCTGCAGATCTGCTGCCATTTCAGCACCTTCAAATCATGTATTCTATCTATATATTTCCGATCCGACGATCGTAATATTCTGCCTATCCAAGGATCATTGCAGATTCCTGTAACTGTCTGTAAGCATCCTTTATATTGCCCGCTTCTATATCCGTGATCCGGTCAGCATCCGTCCGGCATACGAGCTTCTTCAGATATTCCAGATCTCTCCGAATCTTCTTGATCTGAGACTTATCCAGTTTCTGACTTTGTACCTCTAACTGATTTTCTACTTTATATACATATGCTTCAGATTCATTCCAGATATCCATATTTTCCTTGTTGCCCTGAGTTTCTTCCTCATACCGCATGGCATCTTCTCTTGCCCGGCGAATCTCTTCCTCTGAAAGATTCGTACTGGATGTGATAACGATTTGCTGTTCCACGCCTCTGCCAAGATCCTTTGCAGATACCTTTAGGATACCATTTACATCAAGATCAAATGTAACCTCGATCTGCGGAACTCCTGCAAGTGCTCGCTTGATTCCACTCAGGCGGAAGTTACCAAGCAGCTTATTATCTCTGGTATATTTGCGTTCGCCCTGATACACCTTTACCTCTACATCACGCTGGAAATTTCCGGCCGTCGTAAAGATCTTGGATACCCTGGTCGGAATTGGTGAATTTCTTGGGATCAGTACATTTGCAATACCACCTAAAGTCTCGATTGACAGAGACAATGGTGTTACATCCATCAACAAAATATCATTTACCTTATTCGTAACGGTCAGACCACCACTGAGCTTTCCTCCCTGAATCGCAGCTCCCATCGCAACGCACTCATCCGGGTTGAGATTCTTCGAAAGATCTTTTCCGGTTATCCTCTTAACCTCGTCCATAACGGCAGGGATTCTGGTTGACCCACCAACCAATAATACCTTATCTAAACTTCCGGCTGATATACCTGCATCCCGAAGTGCCTGATTGACCGGACCGTCTGTCCGTTTTACAAGATCATCTGTCAGCTCATTGAACAACTCTCTGGTTATGAGCATATCGAGATGCTTCGGCTCGTTCTTTACGACCGTGATAAACGGAAGATTGATATGAGTCTGCAGCGTACTGGATAATTCCTTCTTTGCCTCTTCGCATGCTTCCCGGATACGCTGTACCGCTGTTATATCTTTCTCCAGATTGATCCTTGTTTCTTTCTTAAATGACTTTATCACATACTGCACCAGACGCTCGTCAAAATCATCACCACCAAGATGATTGTCGCCTGCAGTTGCAAGAACCTCGATCACATGATCTCCGATTTCGATCACGGATACATCAAAGGTTCCGCCACCAAGGTCATATACCAGAATCTTCTGTGCCTGTCCGTTATCCAGACCATAGGCAAGTGCCGCTGATGTCGGCTCGTTGATGATTCGAAGTACATTTAACCCTGCGATCTTTCCGGCATCCTTCGTCGCCTGTCTCTGACTGTCATCAAAATACGCCGGAACCGTGATGACCGCATCATGAACCGGCTCACCTAGATAGTTTTCTGCATCCGCTCTTAACTTTGACAGAATGATCGCCGATATCTCCTGTGGTGAATAATCTTTTCCATCTATTCTTTTTCTATATGCTGTTCCCATTTCTCTCTTGATCGATGCAATGGTTCTGTCTACATTTACCGTAAGCTGTCTCTTTGCAGCATCCCCCACCAGTCTGTCGCCATTTTTTGTAATGGCTACTATCGATGGTGTGGTACGGTTGCCTTCGGCATTCGGTATGATTGTCGCCTGTTCGCCTTCCAGAACGGCCACGCAGCTATTTGTCGTTCCTAAATCTATTCCTATTACCCTGCTCATGTATGATCTCCTTTTCTATCCGGACGAAGATATCTATACTGATATATCCTGTATTGTGTAATATCTATATAAATAGTATCTACTTTGTTTTTTCTAAAAGTATGATAGACAAGTTTTTTGAATAAATTGTGTATAGTTTATAAAGCAAGTATAAAGTGTTTCATAAAACTTTGGCTGGCTTTTGAGTTAAGAAAGAGCTATGATATCTAAAGAGTTTTACAGAAAGTGGTGTTTTTATATGCGAGAGAAAACAAAAGCAATTCTTTATATAATTCTGGCCGGTGTCGGTTTTTCTTTTATGAACGTATTCGTACGATTATCCGGCGATCTTCCTACGATTGAAAAAGCATTTTTCCGCAATCTGGTCGCAGCATTCATCGCGCTTGTTGTCCTGATCCGAAGTGATCTCGGACTGCATTATGAGAAACGGCACATTCCGATGCTGTTTATGCGGTCGATCTGCGGCACACTCGGTATCATGTGTAACTTCTATGCAGTCGATCACATGAACATCGCCGATGCTTCGATCCTGAATAAGCTGTCACCGTTTGCCGCCGTTATCTTCTCGATCTTCCTGTTAAAGGAAAAGGCAAGTCTGAAACAATATGCTGCTCTGATCGGGGTATTCATCGGTGCTTTATTTGTTATCAAACCATCCCTGAACTTCGCTGATTTTGCTCCGGGTCTCATCGGTTTTACCGGCGGTATGGGTGCAGGCGCTGCTTATGCGGCAGTAAGATATCTAAGCAACCACGGTGCAAAGAATCCACAGATCGTATTCTTTTTCTCCGCATTTTCGACTCTGGTCATGCTGCCATTTGTGATCGTCTTTTATAAACCGATGTCATTTTTCCAGTTGTTCTGTCTGTTCATGGCAGGTGCCTCCGCTGCTGTCGGTCAGTTCTCGATCACGGCTGCTTATTCACATGCTCCGGCAAAGGAAATATCGATCTTCGATTATTCGCAGATCATCACCTCGGCAATCCTTGGTTTCATCTTCTTCAGCCAGATACCGGATGCATTGAGCTTTATCGGGTATGCCATTATCATCGGCATTTCTTATCTGAACTGGCGCGCAGGATTAAAAGCAGATGCAGCCGGCAAGTAAATTTAGATACTTTTTTATAATCATTACTATAATATTTCTTATTATTTATATGGCTAACAGATTTGTATTAAACGAAACATCTTATCATGGAGCAGGTGCGATCACAGAGATCGCTACAGAGGCCATCGGCCGTGGCTTCAAGAAAGCATTTGTCTGCTCTGATCCTGATCTCATTAAGTTCGGTGTTACTAAGAAAGTAACAGATGTTCTGGACAACACTGGTCTTGCATATGAGATCTATTCCAACATTAAACCAAACCCAACCATCGAGAATGTTCAGTCAGGTGTTGCTGCTTTTAAGGCTGCTGAAGCTGATTACATCATTGCGATCGGTGGCGAATCATCCATGGACACAGCAAAGGGCGTTGGTATCGTGATCGCAAATCCGGATTTTGCTGATATCAGAAGTCTTGAGGGCGTTGCTCCTACCAGGAATAAATCCGTACCTATCTTCGCTGTACCTACAACAGCCGGAATTCCAGCCGACTTAAAAGATATCGTAAAACCGGAGGATATTCCTTTCCTTGCTCAGTCTGCATATGATGATGCATGCCGCCCAGGCAATCCAAAGGAGACAAGCGTTGAGGATATCACCAAGCTGTACGAGTCATTGATCTAGGATTTATATAAAAACAGGGATGTAACATCGAGGGCACCATAATATTATTTCGCAAGACGCTTTCGCTCTATCCTCATGTAACGGTACTAAGCTCCCGCTTATCAGCGGATCGCTAAGGACCGACATTCGGACAGGCTTGCTACATAATATTATGATGCCCTCAATGTTACATCCCTGTTTTTTATTTTATTTACATCTCACGGAATCTCTTATATCTTGCAGCAGCAATCTCCTCGCCGCTCATTCCATCGAATTTCTTCAGGAATTCCTTGGCATTCATTTTAATGAATTTACCGATATATGGGACAGATTCTTTATCTGCTCCGCCATACTCAGGAATAACCTTCTCGATCACACCAAGTCTTGAAAGATCCTGTGCGGTAAGCTGCATAACCTCTGCCGCCTCCTCTGCACGATTGCTGTCCTTCCAGAGAATTGATGCATAGCCTTCCGGTGAAAGAATGGAATATACTGCATTTTCAAGCATCCATACTTCATTACCAACTGCCATAGCAAGTGCTCCACCACTACCGCCTTCACCGATCAGGATACAAAGTACAGGAACTTTAAGGGCTGACATCTCGTAAAGGTTTCTTGCGATTGCTTCACCCATACCACGCTCCTCTGCTTCCAGTCCACAGAATGCACCAGGTGTATTTACAAATGTGATGATAGGACGATTGAACTTCTCTGCCTGTTTCATCAGACGAAGTGCCTTACGGTATCCATCCGGAAGCGGCATACCGAAGTTACGCTCCATACACTCTGTCATGCTGGAACCCTTTACCTGTGCGATCACGGTTACAGGCTGTCCATCGATATGACCGATACCACCAACGATCGCTTTATCGTCATTCATTGTTCTGTCTCCATGGATCTCATGGAAATCTTCACAGATATAATCAATATAATCAAGTGCGCAAGGACGAGTCATCTGTCTTGTACCACGAATTTTCTCCCAAGGAGTCTTATTCTCAACAGAAGTCAATCTCTCCTTTAAGATCTCGCTGATATCAAACTTCTCGTCTTCTTCCTTATCGAAGTTTGCATAACCGGTTCTCTGTTTATGTGTAACGATCAACTGATACATGGTATCCTTCATCTTATCTCTGGTGATAATACCATCAATAATACCATGCTCTACCAGGAACTCTGAACGCTGGAAGCCTTCCGGAAGATCCTGTCCGATCGTCTGCTTGATAACACGAGGACCTGCAAATCCAACCAGAGCACCAGGCTCACCTAAGATGATATCGCCAAGCATTGCAAAGCTGGCTGTTACACCACCGGTTGTAGGATCTGTAAGGATCGATACATATAACAATCCGGCTTCCGAATGTTTCTTCAATGCTGCGGAGGTTTTTGCCATCTGCATCAGGGAAATGATCCCCTCCTGCATTCTGGCACCACCGGAACAACAGAACATGAATACAGGAAGCTTTTCTTCTGTCGCACGCTCAACCGCTCTGGCAATCTTCTCACCAACAACATAGCCCATACTGCTCATCAGGAATCTGGCATCACAGATACCAATCATTGCCGGCTCACCATTGATCAGAGCCTTACCGACTGTAACCGCTTCTTTCAGTCCTGTCTTTTCCTGCGCAGCCTTAACCTTATCCTCATATCCGGCTGTATTTAACGGATTTGACATCGGCATATCTTCAAACCATGGTTCAAATGACTTTGGATCTGTTACCATCTTAATACGGTTCTTTGTCTTAACACGGAAATAAGAACCACATTCATAACAGATATATTTTGCCTTTACAACTCTCTGCTTATCAAGCTCAGCTCCACATTTCGGACATTTTACAGTCTCCGGTTTTGGCTGTTCTGCTTCGACAGCCTTCATTTTTTTCATCTCGGCTTCTTTTGCCTTTTTCTTTATAAATAACATTTCTTTTTACTGCTCCTTATATTTCTGTAAAAGAATACATGCATTATGTCCGCCAAATCCAAGAGAATTGCTGATCGCACAGTCAACCTCCTGCTCATATGGCTCTTTACAATAATCAAGATCCAATTCTTCTTCACTCTCATGAAGGCCACGGGTTCTGTGGATATAGCCTTCCTCGATCGTCTTTGCTGTAACGATACATTCGATCGCACCTGCTGCGCCAAGAAGATGTCCTGTCATAGACTTTGTAGAATTAATCTTGATGTCCTTTGCATGATCGCCAAATGCTTTCTTGATCGCTCTGGTCTCAACCAGATCGTTTAAATGTGTACTGGTTCCGTGTGCATTGATATATGCAACATCCTCCGGGGATACGCCTGCATCTTTTACAGCATTTAACATAGCTTTTGCAGGACTCTCGCCTGAATCTTCCGGTGCTGTGATATGGAATGCATCACTGGAGCATCCGTATCCGCTGATCTCTGCATAAATCTTTGCGCCACGCTTCTTAGCATGTTCCAGTTCCTCAAGAATAACGATACCGGAACCTTCACCAAGAACGAAACCATCTCTCTCTTTATCAAATGGAATTGAGCATCTGTCCGGATTATCAGATGATGACAACGCTGTTAATGCATCAAATGTCGAGATACCGATCGGTGAAACTGCTGCTTCTGTACCACCGGCGATCATTACATCTGCATCTCCATACTGAATTGTACGGAATGCTTCACCGATACTGTTTGTACCGGATGCACATGCTGTAACAACATCAATACTCTTTCCCTTGCAGCCAAGCTGAATCGCAATATTACCTGCTGCAATATTGCTGATCATCATAGGTACTGTAAATGGGCTTACACGATTCGGTCCCTTTGTCATGATCTTCTCATATGCACTTTCAAGTTCCTGAAGACTTCCTACACCGGAACCAACACAGGTTCCAACCATGTATGGATCTTCTGCTGTCATGTCAAGCTTTGCATCTGCAACTGCTTCCTTTGCTGCTGCAACCGCGAACTGTGAAAATCTTGCCATTCTCCTTGCAGCCTTTGGATCAATATAATCTTTTGCTACAAATCCTTTTACTTCACCTACAACCTTGCACTTATATTCTGATGCATCAAACTGTGTAATCGGTCCAAAACCATGTCTGCCTTCTTTTAAGCCGTTCCAGAACTCATCCACATTCAAGCCAAGTGGAGTAACCGCTCCCATTCCTGTAATCACTACTCTTCTACTCATATTCAATAATTCTCCTTAATATAAAGTATGATTTCCATTTTCTTCCATATCTATACCATCCAGATTATCTGTGAAAGATATAGAAGAAATCCTGCATTGTTAAATTCTATAAAAATTTACTTTGTCAGCTTATGTATAAACCACACATACTGCACAGAATGCATGGTTACGCCGATATTGTACTACATTTTACAAAAATATGGAAATAAATCTTGTAAAGTTTTTATTAATTATCTCACGATTTCACGACATACTTCGTCTTCCGACAACATTTCTCCGCTATTTTTCTTTTCGTATTGAATAGAAAAGATAAATTTCTTACTGATGAAATAATTCAAAAAGATCACAAGGATCGATGTAAACACCTTAACGCCCATCGCATTCCATTTCAGTCCGGTGACAAGCGCAAAGATAATTCCCGTTTCGATCAGAAGTGTAGATACCCGGCTCAGATAAAATAATGCCAGTTCGATAAAATATGCCTTTACCGTGGCTGCCTTTGTGTGGAATACAGATTTGCGGTTTGTCGCAAATGACACATAGTTGTACAAAATCCACGACATATAATTGGCATAGATCTCATTTATCCCGCATTTGTACATAAAAAACCAGGCAGACCCTAAGTTCACTGCCCCTACGAGTATGCCCCATGCGATATATATGTATATTTCCTTTGGTATTTTGCGTAAAAGTTTCATACCATTCTCCCTATAGTCCTGATATCGGAAGCTGCTTGAGTGTCATCTCTTCTTCCGGAAATTCCCGGACGATGCGATCATACATTTTACGGTTAAAAGCTTCCCTTTCTTTATAATTGAATTTCAGAATGTTCTTATAGCCCCATAAATGTGTGAAGATATCCTGGTTCTCGATCTGTGCCGAACCGGGAAAAAAAGATGATATCTGCTTTCCCTGCTTCTCTGCGCACATCGCAAGAAGCCGCTGTTCCGCAAATACCATATGGCAGAGATTCTCCTCTGTCTCCAGACAATTCTCCATAAATGTGATCGAACTGTCAACATAATAATTCTTAAACGTTTCATCCGCGATATATAACATACAGGTATTGACCGGAAGAACCTCAAAGCTCCAGTCCGGGTCAAACCGATACTCCGGCTTCATATGGAAAAACTCTTTTCCCGGATACACATCGGGGAATATCCCTTCTCTGTGTATTGCACAGATATCCGTATCTTTTATAATATTCCGTATATCCTTCCATATGATCAGATCCAGATCCACCATGACCGCAGGCATCTGCATTTTTTTCAATGAATATAATTTGCCGGCTGCCCAGAACACCTTTTCCGGTACCGCTTCCGGCACTGTAATTTCCTCGATTCCGAGATTCCAGATGTGCGCAAGTCCCAGCTTCTCGATAAATACTCTTGCCTCTGCATCCGCACACAAACGAATCCCCCCATTGTGTTTTCTCCACATCAATGCCGAAAGAATCATCGTAAGGACTTCATAGTCCTGCATCCAATATTCTTCCGCTTGTTTTCCCGCCATATATGGTTTTGACCATAAGGAATGAAATCCGTCCATATGTTGTCCTTTCAAGATAATTGAAAATCGACTAAATATTGATTAGTTACAGGCTCTTGACCTTCTCAGCCAAGGGACGCTTCCGCTCTATATTAAATCCAGCCCATAGCCAAATGTGCTGTTTCCGCCTTTTCTGCTGCATGGTCGTTTTGACCGGTTTATAAGCTGCCATTCCGGCGGCATATAATACCAATGTGGAATGTCATAATCATCTGCCCCGCCATCTGTTACCTGATAAAATGTCGGTGTGTACCGGCTGCCTGCTAAAAATCCACGCTGGCTGCCATTCTCGTATTCCCACTCATACATCCAAGGTCGATTACTGCTTGTCCAGAATTCACGATTGCTGCCCGTCAGATAGCCTCGGTTGCTGCCATAGAAAAAGCCGTTCCGGCTTCCAAAAAAGAAGCCCCGATTGCTACCTGTCAAAAACTCCCGCTGACTTCCAAAAAGGAATCCCTGCTGACTTGTGCCAAAAAGTCTGCTTTGACTTCCAAAGAAATTTCCACGTTGACTTGTACTAAACAGACTTCTCTGACTACCACCGAATAGACTTCTCTGGCTGCCATTCTCATATTCCCACTCATACATCCAAGGTCGATTGCTACTCGTCCAGAATTCACGTTCACTACCAACAAAAGTTCCATGTTGACTGCCTGCTAATGTTTTGCTCTGGCTTGTACCGAATAAGCTTCGTTGACTACTCATCTGACTTCCAGATACATCCGTACAATTTCCTTTACCGCCATTCTGCGAACCCTGTATCCTCACGTTCTCTGCTTTCTTCTTATAATCAACCGGGATCAATATATTTCCGTTAAATTCCACACTAAAAGGCCTGCCATTCCACATCACATATGTGCGATACGGATACAGCCTGCCCTCATGTGCGATCAACTTCATATAAACAGGAATTCCACCTGTTTTTTCTTCCAACTGTCTTGCCTGTTTTCTTGTTGCCTTTATAAAATAACCACCCGAAGGCAGTCTGTCATTCAGGATGGAATTCAATTCCTCATTCCACTCTATATAAACATTAAATTCCCCATTATCATTACGATAGTTTCGCATATCAAAAAAAACCAGACCGGCAGCCACTGGAAGCATGTTAGAAATTCTGTTATCAAATTGTGAAAGTTCCTCTCCGGCTCTCTTCAAAAACAATGAATACACGAAACTCATTCAAATCTCCATTCTGACACCCACAAATATGCTGTCCCAATTTTTCTGTCTCACAGGCGTCATTTGTTCGCCCTTCACGCTAAAAAAACGCTACAATCCCATACTAAATACTCATGATATTATGGTAAACCATTTACCCATTTATTTCAAGAAAAATCACACTTTCTTGCAATGAAAAATCAGCAGAATCAGGACTTCAAAAGCCACAAATATTAACAGCCGCAGAATTCCTGCAAATAGAATAATCATCTTTAGACAATAGACAAAAGCCGGACACTATCTCTTTAAACCAAAGATAGTGTCCGGCTTTTATCTATCTACAATTTATGCATCTTTATTATCTGCTAATGCTGCTGTGATGATCGCCATAGAATAAACCTCATCTGCTGTACATCCTCTGGACAGATCGTTGATAGGAGAATTAAGTCCTAACAGGATCGGGCCATATGCTGAGAAGTTACCCATTCTCTGTGCAATCTTATAACCGATATTTCCTGCATTGATATCAGGGAAGATAAAGGTATTTGCATTTCCTGCAACCTCTGACTGTGGACATTTCTTCTTTGCAACTCTAGGTGATACGGCTGCATCGAACTGAATCTCACCTGAGATCGGAAGATCAGGGTTACGCTCCTTTGTCTTTCTTGCTGCATTTCTCATCTTATCCACATCTTCGCCCTTACCGGAGCCATAGGTTGAATAGCTTAAGAATGCAACCTTTGGATCTACACCAAAGATTCTTGCACAACGAACAGTCTCCTCTGCGATCTCAACCAGCTCATCTTCATTTGGCTTGATGTTGATACCACAGTCACCCATAGCGAACACTTCATTACCACCTGTTGCAAACGGACGTACCAGAATGAAGCAGGATGAAACCAGTGTGTTGCCCGGTCTTGTCTTGATCAGCTGTAAAGCAGGTCTTACTGTATCTGCAGTTGAATATGTAGCACCACCGAGAAGCGAATCTGCAATTCCCATCTTAACAAGCATCGTACCAAAGTAGTTGTTCTGATACAGGATCTCTCTTGCCTGCTCCGGTGTCACACCCTTGCTCTTTCTGAGTTCACAGAACATCTCAACCATCTCATCCATACGATCAAAATTCCTTGGATTGATGATCTCGGAACCTCTTATATTAAAACCGCTTTCCTCTGCAACTTCATAAATCTTATCAGGATCTCCTACAAGAATCGGATGCAGGAAGTTACTTGCAAGAAGTCTTGAAGATGCTTCCAGAATACGGGGATCAGTACCTTCAGTCAAAACAATTGTTTTTGGATTTTTCTTCAAAATATCGATCAATACACCGAAACCAAAATTTTTACGTTCTTCCACGATTATAGTCCTCCATTGATTATTTATACGAATCATATATCATGCATTATATACACGTTCCGTATATTTTCAGTATTAAAAGCTATACTTGCGCATAGCGAGTCATCTTACTTTTATTATAGTGATTTTTAACGAATAAACAAGGTTTTCCATCGAAATAATTGTACCTTTTTTTGAACAATTATAAAATTAGTTCTTGACAAATATATCATACCGGTGCAATATGAATACAATAAAACAAACCAATGAGCAAGAAGAGTAGCTTATGAACAACATGTCCAGAGAACTGCAGGTGGTGAGATTGCAGTGATGATTTCTTAAGTGAATGGACTTGCGAGGGCAAACCGAACGAGCGAATCTAGTAGGGGCGACGGAGACTTCCCGTTATAGAAAGTACATATATGTTAGTATATGGTTGAGTGCATCAGATTTTGATGAATATAGGTGGCCCCGCAGGAGTGTTGTATTTGTATCTTGTCCTATAAGCGTTTTGCTTTTGGATGAGATTTTTTTATACAATCTTCTGACGGTGCTTTTTCTTTTTATAAAAAGCAGATCAGGCAAAGCGCACCTCACCATACATGAACAATTTCAAATAACTTATTAAACTATTATTTATGAACGAGGTGAAACATATGATACGACCAACACTTAGCGAAGCAAAAGAATATGCGAAACAGGGATATCACATGGTTCCGGTCTGTTATGAGATGCTCTCTGATATCATCACTCCGATCAATCTGTTGAAGAAACTGAAAGCGGAAAATGAGCATTGCTACATTCTGGAAAGCGTGGAGAATCAGGAGCTCTGGGGAAGATACACTTTCCTTGGATACAGTCCAAAACTGGATATCACCTGTATGAACGGAACCCTGACATTAAAGGATGAGAACGGAGCAGTCATCAAAGAGACCTCCGGCATCCATCCGGAAATCTTCATCCGTGAGGTTTTAAAAGATTATAAGAGTCCGAAGATCGAAGGCTTCCCTACCTTCACCGGCGGACTGGTTGGATATTTCTCTTATGACTATCTGAGATACAGTGAAAAGAAGCTGGTGCTTGATGCAAAGGACGAGGAAGGATTTCAGGATGTCGACCTGATGTTATTTGACAAGGTGATCGCATTTGACAATGTAAGATCCAAGCTGATCCTGATCGCAAATGCCGACACAGCAAATATCGAAGAAGGATATCAGAAAGCCTTACAGGATATCAAAGAAATGAAAGAACTCATTCTCCATGGCGCAGAAGCCGATATTCCTGCTCCTGTTCTTAAGACAGAATTCAAACCATTATTTGACAAAGAAGCCTACTGCCGGATGGTAGAAAAGGCAAAGCACTATATATATGAAGGAGATATTTTTCAGGTCGTGCTTTCCAACCGACTGGAAGCCGAAATGGAAGGAAGCCTGTTCGATACCTACCGACTGCTCCGAAGCACAAACCCATCTCCTTACATGTTCTACTTTGACGGTGACACGATCGAGGTTGCCGGGGCTTCCCCTGAAACTCTGGTCAAGGTAGAGGATGGCATTCTCCACACATTTCCTCTGGCAGGCACAAGACCAAGGGGAAAAACAAAGGTCGAAGATCTGGAACTGGAAAAGAGCCTGATGGCAGATGAAAAGGAACTTGCAGAACACAATATGTTAGTGGATCTCGGAAGAAATGATCTCGGAAAGGTCAGTCAGTTTGGAACGGTCGAAGTCGAACGATATATGTCCATCCAGCGTTATTCACACGTTATGCATATCGGCTCTACCGTACGCGGAACACTCCGTGAGGATCTGGATGCGATCTCCGCTGTCGATGCGGTTCTTCCGGCCGGAACCTTATCCGGTGCACCGAAGATCCGGGCATGTGAGATCATCAACGAGCTTGAAAATAACAAACGAGGTATTTACGGCGGCGCGATCGGTTATATCGATTTCTCAGGAAATCTGGATACCTGCATCGCGATCCGAATCGCATACCGCAAAGGAAATAAAGTATTTGTCCGTTCCGGTGCCGGCATTGTAGCCGACAGTGTACCGGCAAATGAATTCCAGGAATGCATCAACAAAGCAAAAGCCGTAACGGATGCATTGATTAATTCTCAAAAGATACGAGGTGACGAAGCATGATATTACTGATCGATAATTATGACAGCTTTTCCTACAATCTGTATCAGCTTGTAGGAAAGATCAATCCTGACATCAAGGTAATACGAAATGATGAATACACCTGTCAGGAGATTGAAGCAATGAACCCGGAGAAGATCATCATTTCACCCGGTCCCGGAAGACCTTCCGATGCAGGTATCTGTGAAGAAGCCATCTCCTATTTTGCCGGCAAGGTTCCGATCCTTGGTGTCTGTCTCGGACATCAGGCAATCTGTGAAACCTACGGTGCAACGATCACATACGCCAAAAAGCTGATGCATGGCAAAATGTCCGTTGCAAATGTCGACATCAACTGCAAACTGTTCAAGGGACTTCAGAAACGGATCGAGGTTGCCAGATATCATTCCCTTGCCGCTTCCGAAGAAAACTTCCCGGATGTTCTTACCGTTATTGCCCGAACCGACGATGATGAGATCATGGCAGTCAAACACAAGGATTATGAAATATATGGTGTCCAGTTCCATCCGGAATCGATTCTGACACCAAAAGGAACAATCATCTTACGAAACTTTTTAGAGGCATAACCTGACATTTGCAGGTTGCAATACACTACTTAGATTAAACATTTTTGCCATTACCAACCAGGGAACGCTTCCGCTCGTTTCCACTCTGTGTAACTTCGAACTAACCTCGGCTTAAGCCTCGCTAAGGTCTCAGTTACCCCTGCAGCGGTACTAAGATGCTGCTAACGCACCATCAAGAACCGGCGGTCTCAAATGCCACTGTTTTGGCAAGTCAGAATGTTTAATCATGAATATACTTTATAGGATTCGCAAATGTTTATTAGAACATACATTCAAGGAGGATATGAATATGATTATAGAAGCAATCGCAGCAGTTGTTAATGGTAAGGATCTTGACAAAGAAATGGCAGCAGCCGTTATGGATGAAATTATGAGTGGAGAAGCAACACAGGCACAGATTGGAAGCTTCTTAACAGCACTTCATATTAAAGGTGAAACGATCGATGAGATCACAGCATTTGCTGAGATCATGAGAAAACACTGTGGTGAATTTACACCGGATGTCGATGAGGAGATCGACATCGTAGGAACCGGTGGAGACTGCGCAGGAACCTTTAACATCTCAACTGTTTCCTCATTAGTAACAGCCGCAGGCGGTGGTAAGGTGGCAAAGCATGGCAACCGTGCAGCATCCAGCAAATGCGGAACAGCCGACTGCCTGGAAGCCCTTGGCGTCAACATCGCAGCAGACTGTAAAGTCAGCGAAGCCTGTCTGAAGGATCTTGGTACCTGCTTCTTATTTGCACAGAAATATCACACAGCCATGAGATTTGTCGGTGCTCCAAGAAAAGAGATCAAGATTCCTACTGTATTCAACATCTTAGGACCTCTTGCAAATCCGGCAAAAGCAAATCTACAGTTACTTGGTGTCTATGATGCCTCCCTCGTTGATCCGCTTGCAAAAGTACTCAGCAACCTCGGTGTAAAACGTGGTATGGTCGTTCATGGAAATGACGGTCTGGATGAGATTTCAGCGGTTACAACAACAACTGTATGTGAATTCAACGATGGCACATTTAACACCTATACCTTAGACCCAACCGCATACGGCTTCACCCTCTGTGACAAGTCTGAGCTGGTCGGTGGCACACCGGAAGAAAATGCACAGATCACAAAGGATATCTTATCCGGCAAGATCACAGATGGCAAACGTACAGCCGTTATCTTAAATGCCGGTGCAGCTTTGCATATCACAAACCGGATCTCACTTGAAGAAGGCTTCGCCCTTGCAGCCGATATTCTGGCAAATGGCAGCGGTCTGAAGAAGCTGGAAGACTTTATCGCAGCAACAAACGCATAATTATTGGTAAATGCAAAACACATAACCGGCTCGAAATCTTCAATCTCCGGGCCGCTATGGAGGAATATATATGATCTTAGATGAAATAGCAGCAAAAACAAAAGAACGGGTTACCGGATGCAAAGAACAGATTCCATTTGAAGAAATGAAGGCAAAAGCTCTTGCGATCGTAGAAAAGGAAACAGAGAACGGAACAAAACCTTATACCGTTTTTCCTTTCCGTGACAATCTGGCAAAGCCGGGAATCTCCTTTATCTGCGAAGTAAAAAAGGCTTCCCCTTCCAAAGGACTGATTGCACCGGATTTCCCATATATCGAGATTGCGAAAGAATATGAAGCCGCCGGTGCATCCGCCATATCCGTGCTAACCGAACCATTTTATTTTCAGGGAAGCAACGAATATCTGACAGCGATCCATGAAGCAGTATCCACTCCGATCCTGCGGAAGGATTTCACCGTCGATCCTTATATGATCTACGAAGCAAAGGTGATCGGTGCCTCTGCGATCCTTCTGATCTGTGCGATCCTTACCGACGAACAGCTCAAAAGCTATTACGAGCTTGCAACAAGTCTTGGCCTGTCCGTTCTGGTAGAAGCACACGATGAAGAGGAAGTCAGACGTGCGATCGCGATCGGTGCAGATATCATCGGTGTGAATAACCGTGATCTGAAAACCTTCATCGTTGACATCATGAACAGTGTAAGACTTCGGACATTAATCCCGGATTCGATAAACGGCAAACCGGTCGTCTATGTATCCGAAAGCGGCATCCGCACACCGGAGGACATCGACCGTTTAAAGGGAAATGGCACAGATGCAGTATTGATCGGAGAAACCTTTATGCGAAGCCCTGATAAGAAAGCCGCATTTGCATGGTTACGGGGTGAAGCTATAGGATAGAACCGGATCCTGTTTCTGCAGGAACAACGAACTTTATTTGAAAGCATTAATGATATTTATAATATAGAAACAACACATACAGGAGGAAACATATATGTCAAAAGGACGTTTTGGAATCCATGGCGGACAGTACATACCGGAAACACTGATGAACGCCATGCTTGAGCTTGAAGAAGCATATAAGAAATACAAAGATGACCCGGAATTCAACCGGGAGCTGACAGAACTGTTAAATGAATACGCCGGCAGACCTAGCCGTCTGTACTATGCCAAGAGAATGACAGAGGATCTCGGCGGTGCAAAGATCTACCTGAAGCGCGAGGACTTAAACCATACTGGAGCACATAAGATCAACAATGTTATCGGTCAGATGCTCCTTGCAAAACGAATGGGTAAGACAAGAGTTATCGCCGAGACAGGCGCCGGTCAGCATGGTGTTGCAACTGCTACAGTTGCTGCCATGATGGGTATGGAATGTGAAATCTTCATGGGCAAGGAAGACACCATCCGTCAGGCTTTAAATGTCTACCGTATGAAATTATTAGGAGCAAAGGTTCACCCGGTAGAAACCGGTACAGGTACATTAAAGGATGCCGTTTCCGAAACCTTCCGTGAATGGACTTCCAGAATCGATGATACTCATTATGTTCTGGGTTCTGTTATGGGACCTTATCCTTTCCCTGAGATGGTTCGTGATTTTCAGGCTGTTATCAGCAAGGAGATCAAGGAACAGCTTATGGAGAAGGAAGGCAGACTGCCGGATGCCGTTCTCGCCTGTGTCGGCGGCGGTTCCAATGCGATCGGCGCATTCTATAACTTTATTCCGGATAAGAGCGTTCGCCTGATCGGATGTGAAGCAGCCGGACGTGGAATTGATACATTTGAGACAGCCGCAACGATCAATACCGGAAGACTGGGTATCTTCCATGGTATGAAGTCCTACTTCTGTCAGGATGAATTCGGACAGATCGCACCGGTTTATTCTATTTCAGCAGGTCTTGACTATCCGGGAATCGGGCCGGAACATGCATACCTGCATGACATCGGCAGAGCAGAATATGTCGCTGTTACAGATGACGAAGCTGTTGATGCATTTGAATATCTGTCCAAAATCGAGGGTGTTATCCCGGCGATCGAAAGTGCTCATGCGGTTGCCTATGCAATGAAGCTTGCACCACAGATGGACAAAGACCAGATCATGGTCATTAACATTTCAGGACGAGGCGATAAAGACGTTGCCGCCATCGCCAGATACAGAGGGGAGGATCTCTATGAGTAATATTAAAAATGCATTCAAAAACGGAAAGGCGTTCATCCCATTTGTTACATGTGGTGACCCTGATCTTGAAACAACAGAACAGATCGTATATGCCATGGTAGAAGCAGGTGCAGACCTGATCGAGCTTGGTATCCCATTCTCAGATCCAACCGCAGAAGGGCCTGTTATCCAGGGTGCAAATATCCGTGCACTTGCAAACCATGTTACGACAAATGATGTATTTGACCTTGTAAGAAAGCTCCGTAAGACAGTCACCATCCCTATGGTATTTATGACTTATGCAAATGTTGTCTTCTCTTACGGCTCTGAAAAATTTATCAGCATTTGTAAGGAGATCGGCATTGACGGACTGATCCTGCCGGATATCCCTTATGAGGAAAAGGATGAGTTCGACGGTATCTGTAAGAAGTATGATCTGGATCTGGTATCCATGATCGCACCAACCTCTCACGACCGTATCAGCATGATCGCAAAGGAAGCAAATGGATTTATCTACTGTGTTTCTTCTCTCGGTGTTACCGGAACAAGAAGCAAGATCACGACCGATATCGGTGCTATGACCAAGCTGGTCAAAGCCGCAACGGATACTCCGTGTGCGATCGGCTTCGGAATCTCTACACCGGAGCAGGCAAAGGAAATGGCTGCTCATGCTGACGGTGTGATCGTCGGCTCTGCCATCGTCAAGCTCTGCGCCAAATATGGCAGGGACTGCGTTCCTTACATCAAAGACTATGTCGCAAGCATGAAGGACGCTATCCGATAGAAGGACACCCATGTAAAACCATGTAACTATATAAAAGAACTGCCTTACTTAGACTCGCTGTGGTTTCTATGATCTGCATATACGTGATTCGCAAATGTTCCTGTGCCAACTCGCCTTTCAGGCTCAAACAGGCACCCACATTTGCTCGTATATGCATCTCATTACGAAATCCTCGCTAATGTCTTAGTAAGGCAGTTCTTTTATATAGATTGTATAGTTTCACATGGACTGATTTTTCTCATCTCCTTAAAATCCTATATTTGTAGTCTTAATACTGCTGTATATCTGTATATGCCTGCCGATATTGTAACTATGTACACAATCTATATATTTTCCCGTTTCTTAGCCGGTTTCTCACAAATATTTAATATTTAATCCGATTGACACTACCATACGTTAACTTTATAATTGTTACGGCGACAGAAGTCGACATAATAATGAAGTTAGTTGGGGTATCACATGGTCTTTTCCAGTTTGACATTTTTATATATATTTTTACCGGTTACACTGGTTATCTATTATATTGTCCCGAAGCAGTTACGGAACCTGTTCATCCTGATCAGCGGACTGTTCTTCTACGCATGGGGCGAACCAATCTATGTATTTGTACTGATCGCATCAACAATGATCGATTATTTTGCAGGTCTGGTCATTTATAAGGCAGGCGACCGTCAGGCACTTCGAAAGCTTGCACTGATCGTATCGATGGTCATGAATCTGTCCTTGCTTGGCTTTTTCAAATACAGCAATTTCATCATAGAAAATATTAATAACATATTCGGAACACACTATGGTTCACCGACCTCTCTGCTTCCGATCGGTATCAGCTTCTTTACCTTCCAGTCCATGTCATATACGATCGACCTGTACCGGAAGAACATCTCTGTTCAGAAGAATCCGATCACCTTTGCAGCCTTTGTCACGCTGTTCCCACAGATCGTAGCAGGTCCGATCGTTCGTTATGAAGATGTGGCTGCCGAGCTGAATGAACGTGTGATCGACATCGACCTGATCTGGGATGGTATTCTCCGCTTCGCGGTCGGTCTTGGCAAGAAGGTTCTGATCGCAAATAATATCGGTGTTGTCTGGACAAATGTCAAAGCTATGGACTTATCCGAGCTTCCAGTTGCAACCGCATGGCTTGGTATTGCCGCTTATACCTTACAGATCTATTTTGATTTTTCCGGTTATTCTGATATGGCGATCGGTCTGGGTAAGATGCTCGGTTTCCATTTCCCGGAAAATTTCAATTATCCGTATATGTCGAAGAGTATCAGTGAATTCTGGCGCAGATGGCATATGACCCTCTCCGGCTGGTTCAAGAGCTATGTATATTTTCCTCTCGGCGGAAGCCGCAAGGGACTTGCCCGTACGATATTCAACACCGCAGTTGTCTGGTTCTTAACCGGTGTCTGGCATGGTGCAAGCTGGAACTTCATTCTGTGGGGTTCTCTGTACGGTGTCCTCATCATCATCGAGAAGCTGGTAACAACACTTCTCACAAAAGCAGGAAAACAAGGTATCCTTGAAAAAATACCTTCTATTATAAAAAGAATCTATGCGATCGTTCTGGTCATGCTTGGCTGGGTGCTGTTTGATACAGCAACGATCGCACAGGCATTCTCCTATATGGGACGGATGTTCCGCTTTGGCAGTAGCTTCTACGACAGTTATACCATATATATCCTTGTGAACTTCGGATTGTTATTCATCATTGCGATCATCGGTTCTACGGATCTGCCAAAGAAGCTGGCTATTAAGCTCGCAGGCAAAGTTCCGGCTGTCGGCAATTACGGAAGCGTCATTTTGATGGCGATTCTGATGTTGCTTTCCACCGCCTACCTTGTCAATGCAAGCTATAACCCATTTTTGTATTTCAACTTTTAAAAAATGAGCCATGCAGCATCTGCAACCCATATAGATGTTGGGAGCTTGCTCACAATCATCTATATGAGGTTCGGATGCTATACGGCGAATGCCGTAAATCGAGCCGTCAGGCGAGATTGGCATGGCGATAGCCTTTTCGAGCCGTCAGGCGAGATTGGCATGGCGATAGCCTTTTCGAGCCGTCAGGCGAG
>ENA-UOOD01000103-UOOD01000103.1-human-gut-metagenome-genome-assembly--contig:-CS67-NODE-103-length-116992-cov-21.189906_pt1 | contig 116992 bp, 121 predicted proteins | sample MGYA00242464_ERZ724011 | MGnify/ENA metagenome assembly ERZ724011 | reverse complement strand
GAGTCTGGATGAGATCAACGGCGAGGTCATCTGCCTGAACTGCCCGGAGGGTGAATCCCTTGGTGACATTGGACTGCCCGGAATCGTCGTGACACCTGAAACTGTCGCTGATTTCATCGCACAGCAGGATAAGGAATACGAGGCGCTCGCTCCTTATAAGCCGTAAGATACATCTGTGACGGCTTTCAAAGAAATCTAGTTTTCAGAGGTCGTTCGCCTGCAAAGTGCAGGTGAACGACCTATAAGGAGGAAGTGCGCGTTGAATACGATTCTGGAACTCAAGGACATCAGCAAATCTTTTGGCCCGGTCAAGGTTCTCGACGGCATTGACATGACGATCGAACCGGGCAAAGTCTATGTGCTAGCCGGTGAAAACGGTGCCGGCAAGAGCACGCTCTGCAACATCATCTCCGGTGCGCTGCAGCCCAGCAGCGGCACCGTCATCTTCGGCGGCAGGGAGCACAGCCATGTGAGCATCGACGAGGCCAAGAACCAGATCGGTGTCCGCATGGTGCATCAGGAACTGCAGGTCATCCCATGATGACTATGATGAGCGCCAAGACCATGCTGTTCACGCTGATGGACGTTGTCAGCAAAAACGGCAACATGCTGCTGAACGTCGGCCCCATGGCGGACGGCACGATCCCCGAAATGCAGAAAAAGCCGCTGCTGGAGCTCGGTGCATGGCTCAAGGTCAACGGCGAAGCTGTCTACGGCACCCACGCCTCTTTACTTCATAAAAGTTTTGCATGCTGACTAAAAATTTGTTAGGCACGCTATATTTTTTTGTATTTTTTGTAGAAAGCGTATTTACAATCTCTTCACAAAATGATAGAATAATTTTAGTTTTTAACTGAGATTCTCCTGTTTTCTTCAATTCCGTTCAATGTTGAAGAGACAGGCTTTCCGCGTACTCGCCAAAAACGCCGCAGTCCGGCGTTTTTGCAAAACGGCGGAGCGAATTCCAAGACAGAAAGGATGACTTGCTTGGCAAACGCAATCGAACTGAGAAACATCACCAAGCGCTTCGGACAGGTCGTGGCAAACAAATCGATCAGTCTGGAGCTGCATAAGGGTGAGATCCTGTCCCTGTTGGGCGAAAACGGCAGCGGCAAGACCACGCTTATGAACATGCTCTCCGGCATCTACTATCCGGACGAAGGCCAGATCTTCGTGGATGGGAAGGAAGTGGAGATCCGCTCCCCGAAGGACGCGTTTGATCTGCACATCGGCATGATCCACCAGCACTTCAAACTCGTCGATGTCTTTACGGCTGCCGAGAATATCATTCTGGGCCTGCCCGGCGACAAGGGCAAGATGGACAAGAACGCCGTTGCAAAGGCCGTGCGCGAGATCGCCGACCGCTACGGCTTCGACATCGACCCGAATCAGAAGATCTACGAGATGTCCGTCTCGCAGAAGCAGACCGTTGAGATCGTCAAGGTGCTCTACCGCGGCGCGGATATCCTGATCCTTGACGAGCCAACCGCTGTTTTGACCCCGCAGGAGACGGAAAAACTCTTTACTGTCATGCGCAACATGAAAAAGGACGGCAAGGCGATCATCATCATCACGCACAAGCTGCACGAGGTGCTCGCCGTTTCCGACCGCGTGGCCGTTCTGCGCAAGGGCGAATACATCGGCGACACCGATACCGCTACCGCCTCGCAGCAGTCGCTGACCGACATGATGGTCGGCCGAGCCGTTTCCCTGAACATTGACCGTCCGCTGAACGAAAATCAGACCGAGCGCTTGAGAGTCGAGCACTTGACCGTCAAGAACAAGGAAGGCGTCAAGATGCTCGACGACGTGACATTCACCGCCATGGGCGGCGAGATTCTCGGTATTGCGGGCATCGCCGGTTCCGGCCAGAAGGAACTGCTTGAGTCCATTTCCGGCCTGCAGAAGCTGGAGGACGGCAGCAAAATTACATACATCGAGCCCGACGGGACCGAATGTCTGCTCAACGGCATGGACCCGCTCGATATCATCCGCAAGGGCCTCCTGCTGTCCTTCGTCCCCGAGGACCGGTTCGGCATGGGCCTTGTCGGCGGCATGAACATCATTCAGAACATCATGCTCCGCACCTATCGGCGAGGCAAAGGCCCGCTGACCGACCGCAAATTCCCGCGCGACCTGTCGCAGAAGATTGTGGACGATCTTGAGGTCGTTACCCCGGATATCGGCCGTACCCCTATCCGCCGTCTTTCCGGCGGCAATGTGCAGAAGGTGCTTGTCGGCCGTGAGATTGCGCAGAACCCGGCGGTTCTTATGACGGCCTACGCCGTGCGCGGTCTGGACATCAACACATCCTACGTCATCTACAATCTGCTGACCGAGCAGAAAATGAAGGGTGTCGCCGTCATTTACGTCGGGGAGGATCTGGACGTTTTGCTGGAACTGTGCGACCGCATTCTCGTTCTGTGCGGCGGCAAGGTTTCCGGCATCGTTGACGGCCGCAAGACCACGAAGGATGCCGTCGGCCTGATGATGACGAAGATCGGAGGTTAAAAGAATATGCACATCTCCAAACGAGACACAATTTCCCGCAGTAAGGCATGGTCGATCCGCGCCATCGCCATTCTGCTGGCTCTGATCGTAGACGGCATCATTATTTATGCCATTGTCAAAATGAACCCCCTGAAGGTTTATGTTTCCCTCGCCTCCGGCGCGTTTGGCACCAGCAAGCGCATGTGGTTCACCATCCGTGACTGCATGATCCTGACCTGTATCGCCATCGGCCTCGCGCCTGCGTTCAAGATGCGCTTCTGGAACGTCGGCGCGGAGGGCCAGATGCTCGTCGGCGGCATTGCAACCGCGTTCTGGATGATCAACTTCGCAGGCAAGATGAACACCGTGATGCTGTTTTTGTGCATGGCCATCAGCGCCATCGTCGCGGGCGGCATCTGGGGCCTGATCCCCGGCTTCTTCAAGGCCAAGTGGAACACGAACGAGACGCTGTTCACGCTGATGATGAACTACATTGCCATTCAGCTGACCTCGTTTGCCGTCTCCAAGTGGGAGAACCCTCCAGGATCGAACTCCATCGGCACCATCAACTCCAAGGGCGATGTCAAGTACGTCGGCTGGATCGGCAACATGTTCTCCGATGGCTATAACAAGGACTTCATGTGGACAGTCATCATCGTGCTCGTCCTCGCGGCGCTTGTGTATCTCTATCTGAAGTACACCAAGCACGGCTATGAGATCGCCGTCGTCGGCGACTCGGAGAATACCGCGCGCTATGCCGGTATCCGCGTCCCGCGCATCTATGTGCGCACCATGGCCCTGTCAGGCGCGCTGTGCGGCTTCGCAGGCTTCCTCGCCGTCTCCGCTGTCAGCCATACGCTCTCGACCTCAACTGCCGGCGGCCGCGGCTTCACCGCGATCATCGTCGCATGGCTGGCTAAGATGAACCCGTTTGTCATGATCCTGATCTCGGCGCTGCTGTCGTTCCTCGACAAGGGCGCGGTGCAGATCGCTTCCGACTTCGGCCTGAACGAATACGTCTCGCAGATCATCTCCGGCGTTATTCTGTTCTTCATCCTCGGCAGCGAGTTCTTCATCAACTATCAGGTCAAGACCGGCTCGAAGCACAAGTAAGGAGGAGTTGAATATGTTAGATTTTTTGCTGAAATTCCCTGACCTTCTGCACTCCGCCATCGTGTTCGGCACGGTTATCATGTTCGGCGCGCTCGGCGAGATCATCACGGAGAAGTCCGGCAACCTCAACCTCGGCGTTCCCGGCATTATGTATTTCGGCGGCATCGCTGGTCTGACGTCCACGTTCATGTATGAAAACGTCTACTGCGTCAACGCAGGAATCGAACCGAACGCGGCGCTGTGCGTCATCATGTGCCTTGTCGCGTCGTTCCTCGCTTCCGCGCTGGGCGGCCTCATCTACAGCTTCCTGACCATTTCGCTGCGCACGAACCAGAACGTCACGGGCCTGACTCTGACGATCCTCGGCTCCGGCGTCGGCAACTTCTTCGGCGGCAGCTTAAATAAACTTGCCGGCGGTGTCGGCCAGGTTTCCGTGGCCGTGACCTCGCAGGCATTCCGTAATTATTCGTTCTCCCTCGTCAACTTCTTTGACGGCTTCACCGGCAGCTTCCGCCTGGGAACGCTCCTGTTCTCCTATGGCTTCCTCACCTATGTGGCGATCATCCTCGCCGTTGCGATCTGGTTCTTCCTGACGAAGACCCGCACAGGTCTGAGCCTGCGCGCCATCGGCGAAAATACCGCCACGGCTGACGCCGCCGGTATCAACGTCACCAAGTATAAGTACCTCGCCACCTGCATCGGCGCGGGCATCTCCGGCCTCGGCGGCACATACTATGTCATGAACTACATCAAGGGCACCTGGGAGAACCAGGGTACGATCGAAGCCCTCGGCTGGCTGGCTGTTGCGCTGGTCATCTTCGCAACGTGGAAATCTCTGCGTGCGATCTGGGGTTCGTATCTGTTCGGCGTTCTTTATTGGGCATATAACTACATCCCCGGCCTGTCCAGAAGCACGCTGGAACTGTTCAAGATGCTCCCGTATGTGGTCACGATCCTCGTTCTGCTTATGGTTTCCATGCGCAAGAAGAAGGAAGACCAGCCGCCTCAGTCCCTTGGCATCCCGTACTTCCGCGAAGAACGGTAACTGTAAACAGCCTCAGATCCGCTTTGGAGTCTGAGGCTGTTTTTGAATTTCGGCTTTTCTATGACCATAGATAGTTACGGCGCCATAAAATAATAATAAGAATCACTTGCAAAATTGACAAGAATGTGATAGAATAGTTTTGGTCAAACAAGGAATGATATGACAACAGGAATTCTTAAAAAAGGAGACGGGATCATGAACAAATATGCAGGCACAAAAACCGAAGCAAATCTGCGCGCAGCATTTGCGGGCGAGTCGCAGGCGAGAAATCAGTACACCTTTTTTGCGTCCGTCGCAAAAAAAGAGGGCTATGAGCAGATGGCAGCGCTGTTCCTGAAGACGGCGGAAAACGAAAAGGAGCATGCGAAGCTTTGGCTCAAGGAATTGTCCGGCATCGGCGACACAAAGGCCAACCTGGCTGCCGCTGCCGCCGGCGAAAAATACGAATGGACCGACATGTATCAGGACTTTGCCAAGACTGCCGAGGAAGAGGGATTCCCGGAACTGGCGCAGCGCTTCCGTCTCGTTGCAGAGATCGAAAAGCACCATGAGGAGCGCTACCGCGCACTGCTGCACAATCTGGAGACTGCGCAGGTCTTTGAAAAGAGCGAGGTCAAGGTCTGGGAATGCCGCAACTGCGGCCACATCGCCGTCGGCGTAAAGGCGCCCGAGGTCTGTCCCGCTTGCAATCACCCACAGAGTTATTTTGAACTTCGCGCAGAGAATTACTAAGAAGAATAGAAGAAGCCGTCCGCAGCTGCGGACGGCTTCTGAACTGTTTTGAACTTGTCAGCTGAGTCTACGAATATATCCGTTTCCGCAGATTAGACTGTAATAGACCTCCTCGCCGACGGTGAACACGTCGGTGCTGCTGAAAGCGCGGACGGTCTGGCTCTTGCCATCGACGTCAACCATCAGGGGAGAGACGGACGTGACCGTTGCCGGATAACTTGTCGTGACGAGGACAACGTCAAATGCGTTGTCGCCGTCGTGGTCAATCACGGTGATCTTGTCGTTCGCAGACAGTGTGTTCAAGATATCCTTGCTCGAAGGCGTGTAATTATAGTAATATGCAGTCTGCTCCGTCAGGCGGAAGCCGCCGCCGGCGCAGATCTCCTTCAGCTGGGACGCGTCGGTAAAGGTATAATAAATCTCGTCAACTGCATAGCAGGGGATACCGAAAACCTTGCCGTCCTTCACATAGATATCGACGTTCCGGCCGAGGAGGCTGAGATCTGTGGAAATGTCAAACGCCTTGTGACCGGCAAGCTTGCTCGTCCCGGCGGGGAGCGGATTGCCTGCGCTTGTCAGATCGGCACACTCGTTGCCTGTCAGCGTGGCGGTGTAGCGCGTCAGGCCGAAGCGGATCTCGAGATACGACATGGGATTCATCAGGCTGTCGAGCACATAGCGCTGCTCTCCCTCCAGCGCAGCATCGGCAATCTTGGGGCAGAGCATGGCATTGTAGATGAGAAGGCATGCAGTATCGCGCGTGGCGGCGGAATCGTAGCTGTCAGAGACACCGGCATAAATGCCCTTTGTGAACGCATCCTCGTCAACGTTCTGTGCCCAGTCTGCGCCAACATAGCGCGAGGCGTCCTCTCCGAGAATGACGAGCAGCATCTTTGCAAGTTCGCGGATTGTCACATGGTCTGCCGGGCGGAAGCGCCCGTTGCTGCCAACGATGATATCCTGCTCGGCGCAGTAAGCAATATACTCTGCAGCCCACGACGTGGAGACATCGTAGAACGGGGCAGACGCGTTCTGCGCCTGCGGCTCAGCTTCGCGCAAAAGCGCCATCAGCTTGGCGACCTCTTCGCGGCGAATGGGGTTCTGCGGGCCGAAACTGCCGTCTGCATAGCCGGAGATGAGGCCGAGGTCGTAGAGCATCCGCACGGCGTTGTTGTTTTTGATCTCCTGTTGGTCGGTGAAGCCTGCAAAGTCGGCTGCTGCGCACGGCAGCATGAGCGTAAGCGTCAGAACGGCCGCAAGCAGCGCGCAAAGCATTTTTTTCAAGGCGGAGCCCCCTTCCAATAATACTTATATCCAGTATAGGCGGCAGCCGGGAGGATTGCAAGCAACACGGGCCGTTTGTAACAGAACTGTAATGAAAACAGACTGAAAAACCGGATGGGATTGCATTTTTTCCGCGAGGCTGATACAATACAGACCGGAAGGAGGCGGAACGATGGACAAACGCGAACAGATCGCGCGCATGGCGCAGACGAAGGAAGACGAAATGCTGCTGGCCAAGATCTATGAGCGCATGACGAATGCCGCCGCGCGCAATATCCCGGCCGCAACGGGCTTCTTGTCTAAGCGGGAGCAGATGCTCGCTGCCGAACTGCTGCGCGGGCAGGAGATTCGGTTCTACGGCGGACCGCCGCTGGCTGAACGCGAGATCTGCTGCTATCTGCCGGAGTATCTGGACGAAAGCTGGCTGGAGAGCGAGGATGGCCCCATTGCCGCCGCCCGCGCGGTCTATTTTGAGGGTGATACGCTCACGCACCGGGACTTTCTCGGCGCACTGATGGGCTGCGGCGTCAAGCGCGAAACGGTAGGGGATATTTATGTAGCAGAGGGGCGCTGCGACTTTCTCGTTACGCGCGAGGTTTTGCCGTATCTGCTGCAAAATTTTCTGTCCGCCGGCCGCACGAAGCTGCATGTGGAGCAGATTGCGCTCACAGACGTCTCCGTGCCGGAACAGAAGACTAAAATGGTCCGAGATACCGTGCCCTCTCTGCGGCTCGACGGCATTGTCTCCTCCGGCTTTTCCATCAGCCGCGGCAAGGCCGCGGACTATATCAGCGCCGGAAAATGCGAACTTAATTACACGCCATGCGTAAAGGGCGACAAGCAGACGACAGAGGGTGATGTGATCACCGTCCGGGGGCTTGGCAAGATTCGGCTGGATACCATCGGCAGCAATACGAAAAAGGGACGCATCGGCGTTGAGATTACAAGATTTCTGTAAGGAGCATGCTCTATGAAAAAAGAAGATATTGACCGCATCAACGAATTGGCGCACAAGGCCAAGACTGTCGGCCTCACGCCGGAGGAGAATGAAGAGCGCGCTGTGCTGCGCCGGGCGTATATTGACTCCGTCGTGGGCGATCTGCGCCAGCAGCTTGACAATACCTATATTGTTGACAGCAAGGGCAACAAGCGCAAGCTGCGCCAGTAATCAGCGAAACAGGAAATATAAAATCGTGCACTGCGCCAGAAGCAGCAGCGGGACTGTGACCGTAAAGAGCGGTTTTCTCGTCTTGTGGCGGCAGAGATACATGCCCGCCAGCACGCCGAGGCTGCCGAAGCATGCCGCAAACGCCAGCAGCAGCGCCTCCGGGATCCGGCGGCGGTGACGGCGGGCAAGATTTTTATCCAGCAGCATAATTGCAAAGCCGGACGCATTCATTAGAAGCAGGAAAACAAGCATGGGACGTTCCTTTCTATTGGAGGCGATTTGGTGATGAAACGAATTCTGATTGGTTGGATGGCGGCGCTGAGTGCGCTGTTGTGCGCCTGCTCGGCACAGACGGTATGGGAGACGGTGGACGGCGGCTGCGTGCAAACAAGCGGCGGCGCGGCCTATGCGATCTGCATCTCACTGCCGCAGGATGCAGCCGAGGAGGTCTTTGCTGAGCGCGGTGCGCGACAGATCTATACGCAGCCGGGCGGCGGATACGAGATTACAACGGAAATTCTGGATGCTGCACCCGCTGCTGCGATCGTCCGGCGGCTGTCGGGCTTCGACGCGTCTGCGCTGCATGTCTATAAGAGCGGCGGGAAGGAACGGCCTGTCTGGCAGTTCGCGTGGTACGCGGCTTCTGACGAGGGCGGACGCATGTACCGCTGCAAGGTGATCTCTGACGGCGCGTACTGCTATGCGCTGACTGTCAGCGTGCCGGAAGGGGCCGGTACTGCCTATGATAGCATGCTGACCGAGGTGTTCTCAAGCATGGAATTGCAGCCGGTGTGAGCATCAACGAAAAAGTTTTATATTTTGAAAAATTCTTCTTGACATTTGCTGCTTTAGCCGTTATAATACACACGTCGCTGAGAGATGCGGCTTGATGGAACGGAAGGTTAGCTCAGCTGGGAGAGCACCTGCCTTACAAGCAGGGGGTCACAGGTTCGAGCCCTGTACTTTCCACCAATTTACCTGGCCCGGTGGTGCAGTCGGTTAGCACGCCAGCCTGTCACGCTGGAGGTCGACAGTTCGAGTCTGTTCCGGGTCGCCATAATGTATTGAGGCGAGAGCAATCTCGCCTCAATATGCCTCTGTAGCTCAGTAGGTAGAGCAGCGGACTGAAAATCCGCGTGTCGTTGGTTCAACTCCGACCGGAGGCACCATTATGCGGGTGTAGCTCATCCGGTAGAGCGCCACCTTGCCAAGGTGGAGGTAGCGAGTTCGAGCCTCGTCACCCGCTCCAAAATAAATAGGAATGCCTTCGCAGCATTCCTATTTTCATATCCGGTGCCGTGGCCAAGTGGTAAGGCAAAGGTCTGCAAAACCTTCACTCCCCAGTTCAAATCTGGGCGGCACCTCCATCGTCGTCGCGGACTGCGCTAGTTCGCGACGACTTTTTTATGCGTTGCATCAAAAAGTCATCTCTCACCCGCTCCGTCGCTCCTCCTCTCAAAATCGCAATCGCTGGCGTTGGATTGCGATTTTGTTTTTCTGATTTGACGGTTGATCCATAGCGTTTACATGATACAGAGTTGAGAAATTCAAGAGTTTTGCTTGGATTTATTTTTTTATTTCTCGAAAAGTTCTGAAAATCAAGTTTTGTATTTCCGGTTTTTCTGAATTTGACCTTTCAGGGACAAAGGTCTGCAAATTTGGAGGACAGACAATGAGAATGTGAAATGTGTGCGAAAAAGTTTCAACTTTGGAGGAATTGAAGGAAAAATTCTTGCTTGTAAAGCAATCACAGCACACCGGTGAGTTGGCAATGCGGGACGATCGAAACTGCCTTGCGGACTTCCTGAAGGTTCTGGACAGGAAGAACTATACATATACAGGAATGCGCGACTATGCAATCATCGTTCTGATGCTGGATACCGGTATCCGCACAAGGGAACCTTTGAATTTGCATAATTCCGATTTTGATGCAAAGGCGGGTTGCATTGCCGTATCAAAGCTGGTTGCAAAGACACGGAAAACCAGAACGGTTTATTTAAGTGCGACAACGGTTCGCCTGATTGCAGACTTTCAGGAAATCAAGCCGCAGGCGTAGGACGATTGGCTTTTTCCCAACTATGGAGGCAAACAACTGAAGGTAGACCATCTGGATAAGGCATTTTTGAAATACAGCGAAAAGAGCGGGGAAATGATCACGCCCTATCAGCTCCGACACAGCTTTGCAACGCTCTTTTTGAAAAACGGCGGAGATGTGTTTAGCTTGCAACATTTGATGGCGCATTCCGATCTGCGCATGACGAAGCGTTATACGGAGCTGGATGAGAGCTATATCGAACAGCAGCACCGCTCCTATTCCCCAGCTTTGCTTCTTAGGATAATAATTTATAAAAATTTGTCCCCGCAGAGCAGATTGACTCTTGCGGGGATTTTGCGTATAGTGTGAACAGAAAGGGGAGAAAGAACTGGAAACCCCATATAAGGCATTAGAGGCTCATATAGGAGAAGTTGTGATATATCCAGCGTTGTGTAGACTGATTGGCGAGGATGCAAATCTGACAGTTGGTTCACGCAGCAGTTGCCACAAACGAAGAAATTTCACACTTTAGCAAGCACCAGAGAATGGGAAATCTAAGTATTTGACTACAAATGTGGGGTCGTCCGAAAAGCGACTGTTTGATAGACGCTTGGGGCGAACCTTTTGAGGCATTAACGTAGAGAACGAAGAAAGGAAAATTATGACCAGACAATATCGGATACAAAAGGTCACTGGGGAGCCGGACTGGGATAAAATCGAAAAAGCGCCGCTCGACCAGCGGCTGTGGCGGCCCTGTGAGGCGATCAGCGCCTACGCGCAGCTTGCATATGACGAGAGCAGACTGTATGTGCATCTGCACGCGGAGGAAGCGCAGATCCGCGCGGAAAATTCCGGCGTGCTCGATCAGCCGTGTCAGGACAGCTGTCTGGAGTTCTTCCTCAGCGCCGCAGAGTGCGACGCGCGGTATTTGAATATCGAACTGAACCCGAATCTCTGCCTCTACTTTGGCTTCGGAACCGGGAGAGTTGATCGGATGCGGCTCCTGCTTCCGGGCGGCGGGAAGACGCTGAACGCGTGCTGCGAAAGAACGGCTACCGGTTGGGATGTGGCATATGAACTCCCGTTCAAGCTGCTGCAGCTGTTCTTCCCGGATTTCAGTCCCTCCGGGAAAATTAGAGGGAATTTCTACAAATGCGGCGATCTGACAGCGCAGGAGCATTATCTTGCGTGGAACCGTGTGGATGCCGGACATCCTGATTTTCATCTTCCGGCATATTTTGGAGAACTATGCTTTTCTGACTGACAACAACGGACCCGGCTCGGATTTCTTTGGGCCGGGTCTGTTGCTGTTCGTCTATTGCGCAAGCTGAAAGGTGTTGCGATATGCCTGAAAATTGTTCGTGCGTTTTTTCTGAAAATGCGGTAAGATGGGTGTATGAAATCAAAGGCGTTGGGAGGCATTCGTATGCAGGATTACGCTGCGCTGGCGAAAATATCCGGCTTTACAGACGCCGCGTTTCTGCCGGTACGGGAACTGGTCGTTGTGCCGGAGTACCGCAGGTTTTGCGAGCAGAACCTCTGCGGCAATTACGGTGTGCTTCCGGTCTGCCCGCCGATGAGCGGCACGGTCGAGGAAATGACCGCTGTTATGCAGCGGTATAAGACGGCACTGGTTTTAATGATCGAAACAACGCCCTTTGATTATCGGGATACGGCGGAGCAGAAGACTGCAAAAAAGCACCAGAACTTGTTGACGGAACAGCTTATGGCAAAGATGCAGGCGGATGGTCTGACCGACCTTCTGATGATGGGTGCAGGACCTTGGAAGCATGCGCCCTGCATGTCAGCCTATTGTGTGGACGCGCAGAAAATGGCCGACGCTGTCCACATGAAATGTTGGGCAAACGATGGAAAAATTCGCTATTTTTCTCTGATCCTGTTTTAACGCGGGCAGACAGAGACGCATGCCCCTACAAACAAGCCAGTGAAATTGCAGCATGAAACCAACAAAGAAATCCTTTGGCAGACTGAACCGGGCCGCAGAGTGTCGCTCTGCGGCCCGGTTATATTCTGAGACGAAAAGGTCCGGGTCATTATGGTATTGCACGAAATTTCACGGAAGCAGGACGCAAATCGAACTTATAGTCCCATTTCCTTCTTGACCTCACCGAAGCGGCGGACGGCGAAATCGAGGTCTTCCTTTGTATGGCCGGCGGAGATCTGCGTGCGGATGCGGTCGCGGCCCTTGGGGACGACGGGATAGCAGAAACCGACGACGTAGACGCCCTTATCGAGCATCCGGCGGGCAAACTCCTGCGCGATCTTCGGGTCATAGAGCATGACGGGGACGATGGGGTGCTCGCCGGGGAGCAGATCGAAGCCGAGCCTTTCCATCTCGGCGCGGAAATAGCGCGCATTTTCATGCACCTTGTCCCGCAGTGCGGTGGACTCCTCCAGCAGGTCGATTGTGCGGAGCGTCGCGGCGCAGATGGCGGGAGCCAGCGTGTTGGAGAACAGATACGGACGCGAGCGCTGCCGCAGCAGATCGACGATCGGCTGCCGCGCTGCCGTATAGCCGCCGGACGCGCCGCCCATAGCCTTGCCGAACGTGCCGGTGATAATATCGACGCGGCCCATCACACCGCAGAATTCCGCCGTGCCGCGGCCATGCGTGCCCATGAAGCCGACGGCGTGGCTGTCGTCAACCATCGTCAGCGCGTCATAACGGTCGGCCAGATCACAGATAGCCCTGAGATTTGCAATATAGCCGTCCATGGAAAACACGCCGTCGGTCGCAATCAGGATCTTTTTGCAGCCGGACGCATGCGCGTCTTTCAGCTTGGCTTCGAGGTCTTCCATGTTGTTGTTCAGATAGCGGTAGCGCTTGGCCTTGCACAGGCGCACGCCGTCGATGATGGACGCGTGGTTCAGTTCGTCCGAAATAACCGCGTCCTCCGGCCCAAGCAGCGTCTCAAACAGTCCCCCGTTGGCGTCAAAGCAGGAGGAATAGAGGATGGCGTCATCCGTTCCAGCAAACTTTGCGATGCGGCGTTCAAGTTCCTTGTGAATCTCCTGTGTGCCGCAGATAAAGCGGACGGACGACAGGCCGAAGCCCCAGCGGTCATAGCTGGCCTTCGCAGCCTCGATGAGCCGCGGGTCGTCGGACAGGCCGAGATAGTTGTTGGCGCACATATTGACGACGTGGGATTTCTGCGTCGTGTCGATGCAGGAGCGCTGCGGGGTGGTGATGATGCGCTCTTCGCGCCAGGTTCCGGCTTCGCGGATCGCGTCCAGCTCCTGTTCAAAGGCTTTCAGTGCAGTTTTCATGAGAATTCCTCCTTTACTTCGTCCAATCGAGTACAACTTTTCCAGACTTTCCGCTCATCATCGCGTCAAAGCCCTTCTGGAAGTCCGTGTAGTGGAAGCGGTGCGTAATGACGGGCGTGAGGTCAAGACCGCCCTGCACCATGTACGACATCTGGTGCCAGTTGTCCATTTTGCGGCCATAGATGCCCTGCAGCGTCAGGCCGTTTGTAATGATCTGGTTCATGTCCACGCTGATGGGGCCGTCGCCGAGGCCCAGCAGCGAAATTTTGCCGCCGCTGCGCATGACCGAGATCATCTGGTGGAACGCTGCGGCGTTGCCGGACATTTCAAGACCCACGTCGAAGCCCTCGGTCAGCCCCTGCGCGCGCATGACTGCGTGCAGATCCTCGTTCGCGGTGTTGACGGCGGCATCGACGCCCATTTTGCGGGCAAGGTCGAGCCGGTATTCGTTGACATCAGTAATGACGACGCGGCGCGCGCCCGCGTATTTGCAGATGCCGCCCGCAATGATGCCGATGGGGCCTGCGCCGGTGATGAGCACGTCCTCGCCGATGAGCGGGAACATAAGCGCGGTATGCGTGGCGTTGCCGAAGGCGTCGAAGAAGGAGACAACGTCCTCCGGGAGACTCTCGTCGATGGCAATGACGTTGCGTGCCGGGATGCAGACAAACTCTGCGAACGCGCCGTCACGGTCAACGCCGACGCCGATGTGGTGCTTGCACCACTGGATATTGCCGGTGTGGCAGTTGCGGCAGTGGCCGCAGGTGATATGGCCCTCGCCGGATACGCGCTGACCGACCGTAAAGCCCGTGACGCCTGCGCCGAGTTCCGCGATCTCGCCGACATACTCATGGCCGATGACCTGAGGGGGCTTAACGTGCTGCTGCGCCCATTGGTTCCATTTGTAAATATGGACGTCGGAGCCGCAGATCGCGGTTTTGTGAATTTTGATCAGAACTTCTCCGGGGCCCGGCACGGGAACCGGCACCTGCCGCAATTCCAAACCGGGGCCGGTTGCGGGTTTTACAATGGCATCCATCATCTGTTTCATTTCAAATCCGCCCTTTCTTCAGAACTTCATATGTCCGTACTGCAAGGACTGCACAATGAAATTTGTACATCCCATAAAGACATATTAACGGACATCCGCACGCCTGTCAAGGGGAATTTAGTCCGCAGGATATAGTTGATTTGCAGTTTCTTCAATTCTGATTTTCTTCCATAGTTTCTGCAAGAGTTCCTCCATTTGCGGCGACTTTTCCGGCTGCTATAATCAAAATGAGACAACACAGTGCAAACAAAAAAATCGTGCCGCAGAGCATTGCTCTGCGGCATGTTGAAAACAAACGAAGCTTGTGTGCAAAGCCACCGACTTGTCATGCCCGGCATGGGAAGGGGCAGCTTTTGCATGTCTGATGGCTTTTTCAGGCTGACCCGCTCAAAGCGCCTCAACGGCGGCGCGAACCTCGTCCATCAGGGGAATGGAAACGGCTGCGCCGGGACGGGTAACGGAGATAGCGGAGGCCATGGACGCGTACTGCATGGCTGCCTGACGGTCCATGCCCTGTGCGAGACAGCCGACGAAATAGCCCATGTAGGTGTCACCCGCGCCAGTCGTATCGACAGCTTTTACCGGGTACGCACACTGCCGGACCTCCACGCCGTCCTTCCAGCTGACAGAGCCTTCGGCCCCAAGCGTCAGCAGAATGCCGAGCGACGGGTAGCGCTGCTTGAGCGTCTCATAGCCCGCCTGCGGATCTTCGCAGCCCGCCATACGGGCGCATTCAATTTCGTTGACGACCAGCCAGTCAACTCCGCTCAGATCAACGTGCAGAATCTCCTCGGAGATGGGCGAAACATTCAGCACCACGCGCAGACCGCGCTGGACGGCGGCGCGCAGCATATAGGTTAGATTGGACATCTCATTCTGCATCAGCAGATAGTCGCCTGCGTCAAAATGGGAAAACACTTCGTCGATATCTTCAGGCGAAACGGCCATGTTCGACCCGCCATAGGTGAAGATGCAGTTCTGGCCGTTCGGCTCGACCTGGATAATGGCGTGGCCTTGTGGGATCTGCGTGCGCTTCAGATAGCGCAGATCAATGCCGCAGCTTGCAAGCAGGTCTGCTAGCTGTGCGCCCTCCGCACCGAGCAGGCCCGCGTGGTATAGCTTCTGTCCGCTGCGCGCCACGGCGATGGACTGGTTCAGTCCCTTGCCGCCCGCATTCTGCGTATAGCTTTTTGTGTGGATCGTCTCGCCAGCGCGGCAGAAATGATCAACGGCATAGACATGATCGATATTCAGAGAACCAAAATTGACGACCTTCATCGAATGGACCTCCATATTTAAATTTACAGCATTCGCCTACTAATAGAATACCCGCTCTGCGCAGCAGTTGTCAAGCCTCACACAGACGAAAGCTGTCAGATTGATTCTTTACTCCGAACTTGCTATAATCATGCTGAAGGCGAGGGGGAGCAAATGCTGAACTATCACATCACGACCGAAGCGGAAAAGAAGCTGATCGCAGGCTGGGCCTATCCCAGGGACTATGCAATTTATGATCTTCCGTCCTATGAGACGCAAAAAAAGCGCGGATTTGGACTTACCAATCCGCAGAATCATTTCTATTCGTTTTATGACGGAGCAGAACTTATCGGGTTCATGAGTTTGAGTGAAGAGGCGTCGACGCGCCGGTTCATCAGACGGCGTCCATCGGAGACGGCGTTTTCTATCACATGGTAAAAGGGGACTGCATATGACCACTGCAAAGGAACTCGCGCTGGGCGGAATGTTTACAGCGCTGGGCGTTGTGCTGCTGTGCCTTGGCGGTGTCGTCCCGCTGGCGCTGTACGCCTGTCCGATTTTGGCCTCGACCGTGCTGCTGCCGGTACGGGAACGCTGCAGCAAACGCGTCGCGTGGAACTGCTACGCGGCAATCGCCATTCTGGGCACACTTCTCGGCCCTGACAAGGAGGCGTCCATGCTGTTTGTCTTTCTTGGCTATTATCCGCTCATCAAGCCAAAATTCGACACCATCCGCAGCCGCGCCCTGCGCCTGTCCGCGAAGCTTCTGCTGGCCATTTTTGCCGTAGGAGCGGACTATTTGATTTTGCTGTTCGTTCTGCGCCTCGATGCCGTGACGCAGGAACTTGCCGAGACGGCCCCCGCGATTCTTTGGGCGACATGCGCGCTGGGACTGGCGCTGTTTCTCCTGTACGATCTGACGCTGTCCCGTCTGACAGTTCTGTACCGGCGCAGACGGCGGTAACGCCAACGCTTACCACGCGGTGCATGGCAGGGGGAGGCTTGGGTACGGTCGATTTTTGTTCGTTTTCAGCGTAAATTTTGGATGGTTCTGTATGCCGCAGCAAGCGCGTTATTCAATCTCAATATTTTTCACGCCATGCGCCAGAATGATATTGATCCGTTCGTTTCTGGAACGGTTGCTTTCTGCGGCAAGCCGGTCAAGTTCCGCCAGCGTATCCTCGCGGATGCGAACTGTAATAATCCGGTTTCCATCCTCGCCGCGTTTTTTTATAATCAATGGTTCACTGTTCATATCTCTGCTCCTGTTCGTCAGCCTGCCGAGTTGCCCTGCGCTGAACCGATAGTCCCGAATCAATTTTGTTATATTGCAAAAAGCCTTTCTGTTTCATTGTTTCCCTATGGACGGTCAAAACAGATTATACGCCAAGCTGACTCCTTTAAGCCGCAAAAATCTCCCCTTGCCGCATGGTAAGGAGAGATGGATCGTTGCGAAACAATAGGCAGATAAAATCTATACATTCGTTTTAGGGTTATCCGTTCTGTTTAAAAGGTAATCAACAGAAACACCATGAAAATCAGCCAGACGGATCAGCACAGCTGTTGGAATATCGACATCACCGCGCTCATAATTGCTGTAAATTCGCTGGCTGCACATTAGAATCTGCCCCATTTCCCGCTGGGTCAGATCCTTATCCTCCCGCAGTGCCCGAATCCGTTCGTACATTCCATCGCCCTCAACTTTCTGGATGGATTATAGACGAGGCCATGATTTGATGTTGATTTTTAGCGAATAATTCGCTAAAATATAGGTAAATCATAAACGGGGCGTGGGATAAATGCACAGTAACGAATATGAAGAAGCCTTCGGGCGGTTTTTGGAGCGGGCGGAATATGATGAGGCGGAGGATGCACTGTTTTCGCTGGTGCGGGCGGCGTTTCAGGCCGGGTGGCTGGCTGCGGGCGGCGAGGAAAGCACTGCTGTGCGGATGTTTGAGGTGCTGCGGGCAGAGGACTTCCGGAAAAAATCATAAAACTTCATGCGTGAGCACTGCACCACGAAAATGCGCAAATGCCGGTGCATGAAGTTTTTGTGCATCATTTCCGGTTGCCCCGCAGGGGCGAGGAAATGGCACATTTCTTGTTTTTGCTATGCTTTTGCATAGCAAAAAAACTCCCCTGCTTTGCAGCAGAGGAGTTTTTGATCGGAGAAATTACGCCTTGCCGGCGCAGCCGAGGACGTCAACGAGTTTGTGGCGGACGAGTTCCTTGATGTTGGCACGAGCGGGCTTGAGATACTCGCGCGGGTCGAACTTGTCAGGATGCTCGTTGAAGAACTGACGGATGGTGCCAGTCATGGCCAGACGCAGGTCGGAGTCGATGTTGATCTTGCAGACGGAAAGCTTTGCGGCCTCACGCAGCTGATCCTCGGGAACACCGATGGCGTTGGGCATCTTGCCGCCGTTGTCGTTGATCATCTTGACATAGTCCTGCGGGACGGAGGACGAGCCGTGCAGCACGATCGGGAAGCCGGGCAGACGCTTGGAGACTTCCTTCAGAACGTCGAAGCGGAGGGGAGGCGGGACGAGAATGCCCTGCTCGTTGCGGGTGCACTGCTCGGGCTTGAACTTGTATGCGCCGTGGCTGGTGCCGATGGCGATGGCCAGAGAGTCGCAGCCGGTCTTGGAGACGAACTCTTCGACCTCTTCCGGACGGGTGTAGGAAGCCTCGTGTGCGGCGACCTTCACTTCGTCTTCGATGCCGGCCAGCGTGCCGAGTTCCGCCTCGACGACGACACCGTGGTCATGTGCGTACTCAACGACCTTCTTGGTGATCTCGATGTTCTCTGCGAACGGCTTGGAGGAAGCGTCGATCATAACGGAGGTAAAGCCGCCGTCGATGCAGGCCTTGCAGGTCTCGAAGTCGGGGCCGTGGTCCAGATGCAGAACGATGGGGATATCGGGGCAGCAAATTACGGCAGCCTCGACCAGTTTGACCAGATAGTTGTGGTTCGCGTAGGCGCGGGCACCCTTGGAAACCTGGAGGATAACGGGAGCGTGCTCTTCCTGGCAGGCCTCAGTGATGCCCTGAACGATTTCCATGTTGTTGACGTTGAAAGCACCGATGGCGTAGCCGCCGTCATAAGCTTTCTTGAACATTTCGGTAGAAGTAACCAGAGGCATAATGACATCTCCTTAGTTTATTCATATTCCACGAAGAATTCTAGCAAATTTCAGTTATTTTTGCAATAGACGAATTTACAATTTCCGCGTGATGTGATATATTTTGTTTTGTTCAACATACTCTAATACGCATATGGAGGTAATTTATTATGTCTGAAGCTTTGAAGGGTGCTCTGATCATCGGCCAGTCCGGCGGACCGTCCTCTGTCATCAATTCCAGCGCCTACGGCTGCATCCGCACTGCACTCGACGCAGACTGCATCACAAAGGTCTACGGCGCGTACCACGGCATCAAGGGCGTTCTGAACGACGAACTGCTGTGCATGGACGAGGAAGACCGCGCAGAACTCGATCGCCTGCCCTACACGCCGTCCTCCGCGCTCGGCTCCTGCCGCTATAAGATCAAGGACCCGGACGAGGACGACACCGACTACAAGCGCATTCTTGAGATCTTCAAGAAGTACGATGTCCGCTATTTCTGCTACAACGGCGGCAACGACTCCATGGACACCTGCAACAAGATCTCCAAGTATATGAAGAAGGTCGGCTACGAGTGCCGCGTCATGGGCATCCCCAAGACCATCGACAACGACCTGTTCGGCACCGACCACTGCCCCGGCTACGCTTCCGCGGCCAAGTATATCGCCACGTCCATCATGGAAGTCTCCCGCGACGCGCACGTCTATGACACCGGCATGATCACCATCATTGAGTGCATGGGCCGTCACGCAGGCTGGCTGACCGCTGCCGCTGCACTTGCCAACGAGGCAGAGCCCTGCTGTGACTTCATCTACCTGCCCGAGGTCGATTTCGACATGGACAAGTTTGTCGCCGACGTCTCCAAGCGCTATGAGGAGAAGAAGAACTGCATCGTCGCCGTCTCCGAGGGCGTGCACTACGCCGATGGCCGCTTCGTCTCCGAGGCAAAAACCGCCGCGACCGACGGTTTCGGCCATGCCCAGCTGGGCGGTCTGGCTGCAACGCTGGCCGGCATCATGAAAGAGCGCACCGGTGCGAAGGTCCGCGGCATCGAACTCAGCCTGCTGCAGCGCTGCGCTGCGCACTGCGCTTCCGGCACCGACATTGAAGAAGCGTTCATGTCCGGCAAGACTGCTGTCGAGCAGATGGTCGCCGGTCAGACGGACAAGATGGTCGGCTTTGCGTGCGACCGCACGAACGGCTACACCTGCAAGGCCAAGCTGTTTGATCTCTCCGACGTTGCCAACTTCGAGAAGAAGTTCCCAGCCGAGTGGATCACGCCGGAGGGCAACAACGTGACGGAAGATTTTATCAAGTACGCCATGCCGCTGATCCAGGGCGAAACGAAGCTTGAGAAGGTCAACGGTCTGCCCCGCTTTGCAAGACTGAAGAAGGTCTTCGCAAAATAATTGCACGAACTGCACGCCGCCGCGCCCCATCCGGGGCGCGGCGGGTTCTATCATCAAAAGAATATGCTGGAGAAATGCCGTATTCAGGCCAGCTATGGCGGGGATATGCTGTTCCTTGCAGCCGATGACCAGCTTCTTTTCGGGATGCGGGATTCGATTCCGCGGTTAAAAAACCTGCGCCTTTCGCAGCGGTCCATCTCGCAAAGTTATGAAGTTCATGAGAGGTCTGCGGCAATATGAAATTTCCCCAAAAAGAAAAAATAAGCATTTCGGACTTCGCATTGAGAATGAGTTGCACGACAAACTGCATTATAATTCCCAATATGACGGGCGTTCGGCGAAAGGAAAGTCATTTATCTGAGCCGGCAGCGGAGCAAGCAGTTTGAGCGGGAGTATGGGAAGAGCAAACTGCAGGACTAACAAAAAAGTGCGCAGAGGCTTTTCTTCTGCGTGCTTTTTGTGTATAATAAAAACTCCGGAGGTGAACAGGTATGTATCAGGCGTTATACCGCAAATACCGGCCGCAGACGTTTTCGGATGTCGTCGGGCAGAAGAGCGTGACCGACACGCTGCGTTCGCAGCTGGAGACGGGCAAACTCAGCCATGCGTATCTGTTTACCGGTACGCGCGGCACCGGCAAGACGTCCTGCGCCAAAATTCTGGCCAAGGCCGTCAACTGTGAAAATCCGAACCATGGCGACCCCTGTGGGCTGTGCCCGTCATGCCGCGCCATCGACGAGGGCAGCTGTATGGATGTGCTGGAGATCGACGCGGCATCCAACAACGGCGTCGATTCCGTCCGCGTTCTGCGTGACGACGCAATTTACACGCCCGGCACGGTCAAAATGCGCGTGTATATCATCGACGAGGTGCATATGCTCTCGACGGCGGCGTTCAACGCGCTGCTGAAAATTATTGAAGAGCCGCCCGCGCATCTGTTATTCATTCTGGCGACGACCGAACTGCAGAAGGTTCCCGCGACGATTTTGTCCCGTTGCCAGCGGTTTGCGTTCAAGCGTCTGCGGCCCGATGAAATTGCCTCCCGGCTGAACTTCATCGCCTATCAGGAGCATATCGAAATTGAGCCTGAGGCTGTGAATCTGCTGGCCCGGCTGGCTGACGGCGGCATGCGCGACGGCGTGAGCCTGCTCGACCAGTGCGCGTCGGCGGCAAACGGTCCCGTGACGCTCGAAAGCGTCTATGCGTCTCTCGGCCTCGCGGGCGAAAAACGCACAGCGGAGTTGATGCAGGCCATTGCGGAACAGGACACAGCGAAGGCGCTGACAATTTTTTCTGTGCTTTATTCTGCGGGAAAGGACGTGGGCGCTCTGCTGGGCGAGATGTGTGCGCTCTGCCGCGACCTTCTCGTGCTGCGCACGGCCCCGAAGAGCGGGCTTTCCATGCTCTCCGGCATTGCAACGGAGCAGCAGGCGCTGGCGCTGCAAACGGTCTTCTCTCCAGGCGAGTTGATGCGCGTGCTGACCGAGACGCAGAAGACCCGCGCCTCGTTCGGCAAGAATACGGATGTCCGTGTGGCGGCGGAACTGCTTCTGATGCAGCTGTGCGAGCCGTCTTTGCGGCTGGATGCGCAGGCGCTCGATGCGCGCATTTCGCGCGTGGAGGAGCAGCTGGCCTCCGGTGCTCTGGTAAAAAGTGCACCGAAAACCAGCGGCAGCGAAGCGGATTTTGACGACGACCGACCGCCCTTCCCGGACGATGCTGACGATCCAGAACGCGGAAGTGTGGAACCTTTGTCCCCACAGAAGCAGGCGCAGCCCGAGACACCCGCAGGCTTTTGGCCTGCGCTGTCTGAAAAGCTGCGCGCGGCGCTTCCTGCTAAGATCAGCGGTTTTTTTGCTGTGAACGGCCCAATCCACCCTGTTTTGCAGGGAGAAGTGCTTATCATGGCGGCGGATTCAGATTTTGTGCTGGATCTGGTTAAAAAAACGCCTGATACGGAGGCACTTGTCCGGGAAAAGGCGTCGGCAATATTGGGAAAACCGGTTTCGGTGCGCTTTGCACTCAAAAACCGGCTTTCACGGCTGGGAGACGACCCGATGGATGCGCTTGTTCAGTTCGGACAGCAGCACAGCGACATTTTTACGATCAAATAATTTATTTACGATAGAAGGAGAACAAACATGGCAAAAGGCGGATATCGCGGCGGGATGCCGATGGGCGGCATGAATCAGATGCAGATGATGAAGCAGGCCCAGAAAATGCAGGAGAACCTCATGAAGATGCAGGAGGAACTGCAGGCAAAGGAATATGAAGCAACGGCGGGTGGCGGTGTGATCACAGCCGTATGTGGCGGCAACCGCGAACTCAAGTCTATCACCATCGACCCCGAGGCAGTCGATCCGGATGATGTCGAAATGCTGCAGGATATGATCGTCGCGGCGGTCAACGAGGCCATGCGCAAGGCCGAGGCTGACCAGTCTGCGAACATGGCCAAGCTGACGGGCGGCCTGAATTTAGGCGGCCTGTTCTAATGCGCGCGTTCCCCGCCGCACTCGAGCGGCTGACCGAACAATTTGCGCGTCTGCCCGGCATCGGTATGAAGTCGGCGCAGCGTCTGGCATTTTATGTGTTGTCGCTGCCGAAGGACGAGGCGCAGAGCTTTGCACAGGCCATTCTGGACGCGAAGGACAGCGTCCGTCTCTGCCCGGTCTGCCAGAACCTGACCGATCAGGAACTGTGTGCGATCTGCGCTGACCCCGAGCGTGACCACGGCCTTATCTGCGTTGTGGCGGAGCCAAAGGATGTGATCGCCATGGAGCGGGCACGGGAATACCACGGCGTGTACCATGTGCTGCATGGCGTCATTTCGCCCCTGAGCCACGTCGGGCCGGATGATCTGCGCATCCGGGAACTGCTGGCCCGTGTATCAGACGGGGCTGTGCGCGAAGTCATCATGGCCACGAACCCGGATACCGAGGGCGAGGCCACGGCCATGTATCTGTCGCGTCTGCTGCGTCCGATGGGCGTAAAGGTCACGCGTCTGGCCTACGGCATCCCGGTAGGCAGCCAACTGGAATACGCCGACGAGGTGACGCTTCTGCGTGCGCTGGAGGGCCGGCAGGAAATATAAGATGAAAAACCGCCCGGAAGGGCGGTTTTTTGTGATTACCTATGTGGGGCTATCGTGCTTCCGGCAGCCCTATCTTTTTCCGCCTTGTCGGAGAAGATAAGGGAGAAAAGGAGCGGTGAACTGCGGTTGGCACATGCTGCGGGTACAGGTTCAGGCAAGTCCTGTTTTTCGGTTGTTATAAAGGCACAAGTGTCCCCGCCAGATGCTAAGGTACACACTGCCTGCCGCTTGCCCCCCTCAGTCTGCTTCGCGCTGACAACTCCCCGCATTTAACGGCGGTTCGTTCCGTCGAGGCCGTTCCTGACGATCCTGCGGCAGACAGCCTTGACCGCGCCGATGCAGGCGCAGACTCCTCCGGCGACCAGTACAGATGTAAGAAGTTCCATTCTGATGTCTCCTTTATTCCTCGCGGCTCAGCCGCTCCATGATCTGCGGCAGCGCATCCGGCAGCTGCGCAAGCACCGCGCAGGCCGCGCTGCGCGCGTCCGCTTCGTTCAATCCCAGCGTCTGCTGCATGCGGCCGCGCAGGAGCGAACAGCAGGCTGCATAGCGCTCCGCCTGCGCCCGTCCCTCCGGTGTTAAAAACACTGTGCCGTATTTTTTCTTTTCTGCAAGTCCTGCTGCGCACAGGTTTTCGATCATCGAATGGACGCTCGGCTTTTTCACGCGCAGCTGCTCCGCGATGTCCATGCACCGCGCGCCGGCGTCATTCTGGCAGAGATCCAGCAGCGCCAGCAGATATTTGATTGCAGACGGCGTCAGAGTTCTCTGCTCGTCAGCCATGCCGCAGCCTCCCGGTTTGTGAGAATTTGGTTAGTCACCTCTAACCGCTTGATAGTTTAACATATCTAACCTCTCCCGTCAAGTGTTTTCTGCATGTTCTTCTAATCCGGATCTTCACGCCGCCGCTGGCAGATAAAAAATGCAGGTACCCGGTTTTACACCGGGCACCCGCTATTTTGCCGCCGCGTCCGTCTGGCGGGCAGCATTTTATATTCTGATTTACTGATCCTCTTCAGGCTCTTCGTCTTCCATGTCGAACTCCAACTCTTCGCCGCAGTTCGGGCAGGTCGTTGCGCCCTCGTCGAGCATTTCCTCGTCGATGGTGATCACTTCTCCGCAGGTCGGGCACTTGACCTCGTAGAGCGTTTCGCTGCCGAAGTCGTACTCGTCCTGATCGTCGTCCTCGTCGGCGTCTTCGTAGTCATCATCCTCGTCGTAATCATCGTCATACTCGTCATCATCGTCGTCCATCAGATAATCGTCGATGTTGTCGAGATCCTCTTCGATGCAGTCGAGCTCATCGGAAATGCAGTCCACGACTTCTTCCAGATCGGAAACATTCTCAGCCACGTCCTGAAGCATACTGATGATCTCGGAGATCAGTTTGCCCTCGTTGGTTTCGGTGTCGAGCTTCATGCCCTCCATCAGGCCCTTGAGATATGCGGATTTTTCAGAAAGCGTCATCGTAAAATCTCCTTTCCGGCGGTTTGCCTTTCACTGATGTTTGGATTAACCCTTGACTCGGCCCAGATATTCGCCCGTGCGGGTGTCGATCTGGATCTTTTCGCCCTCGTTGATGAACAGGGGAACCTTGATCTCCGCGCCCGTCTCGACGGTCGCGGGCTTGGTGACGTTGGTAGCGGTGTCGCCCTTGACGCCCGGATCAGCCTTGGTAACGGTCAGCTCGACGAAGTTCGGCGTTTCGACGCTGAAGACGTTGCCCTTGTAGCTCAGGAGCTTGACCGGTGTGTTTTCCTTGATGAACTTGAAGGAGTCGTCGAGCATGTCCTTGCTGACGGGGACCATGTCATACGTCTCCTGATCCATGAAGTAGTACAGATCGCCGTCGTTGTAGCTGTACTCATAATCCTTGCGCTCAATGAAAGCCTCTTCAAACTTTGCAGTCGGGTTGAAAGAGGTCTCGGTCACGGCGCCGGTCACGACGTTCTTCATCTTCGTGCGGACGAATGCAGCGCCCTTGCCGGGCTTGACGTGCTGGAATTCCACGACCTGCATAATCTTGCCGTCCATCTCGAATGTTTTACCGTTTCTGAAATCGCCAGCGGTAATAGTAGCCATAAAAATATTCCTCCAAACGTGTAAAATACACCAACAAATAAAATAGCTTTTTGATTTTACACTATTTTGCTCGGCTTTTCAAGATATTTTATAAAATAATCAAATTTTTCGGGCTCTTCGTCAGAATTTCACAGCCGGTTTCGGTGAGCACCGTCACGTCTTCGATGCGCACGCCGAATTCGTCCGGAATATAGATGCCCGGCTCCGCCGATACGACCGCGCCAGCGGGCATGGGCTTGTCATTGCGCATATTGGCATACGGGCCCTCGTGGATGAGAAGGCCGAGACTGTGGCCGTAGCTATGGCCGAACAGACCCTCAAAGCCTGCGGCGTTGATCACATTCCGTGCGGCTGCGTCCATCTCCTTGCCGGTGACGCCTGCCTTTGTCGCGGCGATGCCCGCCAGCTGCGCTTCAAGCACGGTATGGTAGACCTTGTCCATCTTCTCGGACACATAGCCCAACGCGATCGTGCGGGTCATATCGGAGCAGTAGCCATGGTACAGGCAGCCGAAGTCCATGGTGACGAAGTCGCCGTACTGCAGAACACGCTCGGACGGGACGCCGTGCGGCAGGCTGGTGTTGGGACCGGAAACGGTGATGGGGTCGAACGACGGGCCCTCGGAGCCGTATTTATAGAGCCGGTAGATGAGTTCCGCGCACAGCTCCTTTTCCGTCATGCCCGGATGGATGACGTTCAGCAGATCGTCGAACGTGCGGTCGGTGATCTCCTGCGCCTTTTTCATATATTCGATCTCCCACGGCTCCTTGCTTGCACGCGGGGCATTGATCTCTGCGGCGTAGGGATGCAGGACGGCGTTCAGCTTCGTGTTGTAGAGCGTATACTCCTCTACGGTCAGCGTATCGTCCTCAAAGCCGATGGTCTTGACAGTATTGTCGGAAATGGCCTCGTTGATCAGCTTTGTGTACGGGTGCTCCGTATCGACCATCTTCACGGCAAAGCCCGGCAGGTTTTTCTGTGCCGACTCGATATAGCGGAAGTCGGTGAAGTAATAACTCTGTGTTTTGCAGATCACGGCGACGCCCTCTGCGATGCAGTATTCCGCGGCATACTGCCGGTTGTGCTTCGAGGTCAGCAGCAGCGCGTCAACCTCACCCTTCGAGATGAGGTTCTGATACTTTTCAATGTTTTTCATGTTGAATCCTCCATTTTCCGATTGCAATAAAGGGAAGTTCGGCAACATGCCGAAGCTTCAGCCATATGGTATGATTATGAATCGCAGAAATCAGAACCGACTGCACCCCCGCGCAGTTCGCACCCAGCACGTCCGTATAGATCTGATCGCCGACGAGCGCGCAGCGGGCCGGTTCCAGCGAGAAGCGCGTCAGGCACGCACGGATGCCGCGCGAAAAGGGCTTTTTTGCATGCGTGATGCAGTCCAGCCCGTATTGTTTGCAGAATTCCACGACGCGGGGCTTCCTGCTGTTCGACACGACGCACAGCCCAATTCCGGATGCCTGCATGGCTTTGAGCCATGCGGCCATTTCCAGCGTCGGTTTGCTTGTCGTATAGGGGACGATGGTATTATCAAAATCCAGCATCAGAAACGAGATACCGCGCGCGGTCAGGTCTTCTGCACGCACGTCGGTCAGATGCGGATAGATCATGCGGGGCAAAAACGAAAACGGCATAGCTTTTCCTGCAATCTCATAGTTTTATATATAGCATTATATCACAGGAAAGGCGGCTTGTCCATGATTCTGTATCCATTTCCGCCCGGTTCGCCTACTGAATGCAGCATTACGGGCTTTGATGAAGAGAAAAAGGAGCCCGCCGCGGAACTGTACCTGCTCGCGCCGGGTTCTGTGCCGCCAGCGGACTTTGGAGGCGGTTATCTGTTTTGCGAAACGCCGGGCTGCCGCGACGCACGGCTGTTGCAGCCTGTTCAAACAGCAGTGCCAGATGCCCCTGCCGTCTGGTGCGACACGCAAGTTTCCGGCGGCAGTCTGGAAGGATACCTGCGCGGACTGCTCCCGGTCTGGGGCAGCCGACTTTGGGTGTATCTTGCGCCCATCCGTATGCTGTTTCCCGTTCCCTGTCTCTCTGGTGTCGGAATGCCGCTTGACAAAGCCGCAGCGGACGCACTGATCGCGCGGTATCCGCCGCACTTCTCTGAAGATCTTGCCTGCTGCTACTGCTTTTTTCGGGACGAGGCGGGTGACGCACGCGTTCTGCTGTTCGACACGGAAGAAACGTGCCGAAAAAAGCTGAACCTCCTGCGCAGCCTCGGCGTGCGCAGGGTGTTTGGGGAGATTCCACAGACGTAAGGCGCCCACGGCCAAAATCAGGCGCAGCTGGTAGGGGCGGACAGAGTCGTCCGCCTCTACACAGACACCGGAAATCCGGCATAAAATTTTTTGGATAAACAAATAAGGCTCCCCCGCCTAAATAGGAGAGGGGAGCCTTTGTAGCCTGAACCTGCGCTTACTGCGCCGTTTCCGACAATTCAAGACCGGGGTTGCGCTTGAGAATGAAGTTGATCGACCACTGCGAGGCAAAGACCAGCAGGCTCCGGCCGCGGTAGTCCTCCAGAAGTTCTGCGTCGGTGGACAGGTACAGATCCTTGAGATCCGTGACCGGCGCTTTCGTGATGAACCGCAGCTGCTCATACGGTAGCTGCTGCATGCGCAGATCAACGCCGTATTCGGCCTTCATGCGGTACTGGAAAACGTCAAACTGCAGGGTACCGACGACGCCGACGATGACCTCCTCCATGCCGGAATTCGGCACCTTGAAGATCTGAATCGCGCCCTCCTGCGCGATCTGCTCGGTTCCCTTGAGGAACTGCTTGCGCTTCATGGAATCCTTGGCGCTGACGCGCGCGAAATGCTCCGGCGCAAAGGTCGGGATGCCGCCGAATTTGAACTTTTTGCCCGGCACGGTGATGGTGTCGCCGATAGAGAAAATGCCGGGGTCGAACACGCCAATGATATCGCCTGCGTAAGCCTCATCTACGATCTCGCGTTCGGAGGCCATAAGCTGCTGCGGCTGCGACAGGCGCATTTTTTTGCCGCTCTGGACATGATAATATTCTGCGTCGCGCTGGAACTGGCCGGAGCAGATACGCATGAAGGCCAGACGGTCGCGGTGGGCCTTGTTCATGTTTGCCTGAATTTTGAACACAAACGCGGAAAAGTCCGGGCTGAACGTGTCGATCACGCCGCAGTCGGCTTCGCGCGGCAGCGGGCTCGGCGTCATACGCAGAAATTCTTCCAGAAACGGTTCCACGCCAAAGTTCGTCAGTGCCGAGCCAAAGAACACAGGGGAGAGGCGGCCCGCACGAACCTCGTCAAGATCAAACTCCCGGCCTGCACCGAGCAGTTCTACATCGTCGATCAGCTGCTGGTGGCGGCGTTCGCCGATGAGCTGCGCGACCTGCGGGTCGTACAGATCGATCTCCATCTTGTCCGCGCGGTTCTTGCCGGACACGCCGGAGAAGAAGATCAGCTGGCTGGAACGGCGGTCGTATACGCCCTGAAACTCCCGGCCGGAGCCCATGGGCCAGTTGCAGGCATACGTCTCGATGCCGAGTTCGTTTTCCAACTCGTCCAGCAGTTCAAACGGGTCGCGGGCCTCGCGGTCCATTTTGTTGATAAAGGTAAAGATCGGGATATGGCGCATGGCACAGACCTTAAAGAGTTTTCTGGTCTGCGGCTCGACGCCTTTCGCGCCGTCAATGACCATGACGGCGGAGTCTGCCGCCATGAGCGTACGGTAGGTATCCTCGGAAAAGTCCTGATGGCCGGGGGTGTCCAGAATGTTGATGCAGAAGCCTTCATACTGAAACTGCATGACGGACGATGTGACCGAGATGCCTCTTTGCTTCTCAATCTCCATCCAGTCGGACACGGCGGCGCGGGAGTTTTTCTTGCCCTTGACCGCGCCCGCCTGCGCGATGGCTCCGCCGTAGAGCAGAAATTTTTCTGTCAGGGTCGTTTTACCGGCGTCTGGGTGCGAAATGATCGCAAACGTTCTGCGCCGGGAGATTTCTTCTTTCAGGGATGCCATGTATGTTCCTCCAAATTCAGTTTGTTATTCATCGAAGCGTCAGCCACTACATGGGACACCCTCCAAATCATTTCTTTATTTATACACAACTAATTTAGTTTATCACAGCAGCCGTCCGTTTACAAGCGTATGACCGGAAAAATCACAGCAAACGCGCCAACAGCGCCTCCGGCGTTTCCGCAAGCGCGTCCGCACCGGCTGATTCCAGCTCCTCCCGGCTGCCGTAGCCGTAGAGTACGCCGACAGTTTGAATTCCTGCCGCGTGGCCGCCATAAATATCATATTCCCGGTCACCGGATAAAACTGCGCGGGAACAGTCTGTGCATCCCGCCTCGCGCAGCGCGCGGCGCACGACATTGGCCTTTTTCCCGGCCTCCGGGTCGTCGGCGATCCCGCCGCATACGCCGTCAAAATACTGCATCAGATCAAAATGCGTCAGCACCTGCCGCGCCATGCTCTCCAGCTTGGACGTGGCGACGTACATCCGCTTTCCCGCCGCCCGCAGCGCTCGCAGGCATTCTCGCACGCCGGGATACGGCTCGTTTTCGAGCCAGCCCGTCTCGCGGTAATATGCACGGAAGCGGTCGATGGCCGTCTGGACATCCGCCTGCGGGAGATAGACGGCAAACGACTCGACCAGCGGCGGGCCGACAAACTGCCGCAGCGCCTGTTCGGACAGACCGGTGATTCCGAACGAGTCCAGCGCGGTCTGCGCTGCGTGCATGATTCCTGGCCCGGAGTCCGTCAGCGTTCCGTCCAGATCAAATAATAAAATGTCCCGGCTCATTGCGTCTCCCATCAGCCGAGCTTTGCGTAGTCTTCATCCGAAACCGGCTCGCACCATTCGTTGCGGGTGTTCTCGCCGGGAACCTCGACAGCGATGTGGCTGAACCAGCTGTTCGCCTTCGCTCCGTGCCAGTGCTTGACCTCTGCCGGGATGGTGATGACCATGCCGGGCGTCAGGCTCACGGCGGGTTTGCCCTCCTCCTGATACCAGCCTTCCCCGGCTGTGCAGATCAGCAGCTGTCCGCCGCCCTTGCTTGCATGATGAATGTGCCAGTTGTTCCGGCAACCGGGCTCGAAGGTCACGTTCGCCAGAAACACGGGGCAGGCGCCGGGGACAGTCAGCGGCTTCAGATAGGACTGCCCGATAAAATACTGTGCATACGCGTTGTTCGGCGCACCGATTCCAAATACATCCTGTTTCTCAAATGCTTCTCTGCCTGTCATGTTCATATGATACTCCCTTCATGCCCAGCAGACGCTGCCTGCCGGGCGGTTCCTTACGATTTGTCTATCATACTGCACAGCCGCCGTTTCTGCAAGGAAAAAGCAAAACGGCAGATCGCTTCTTCAGTTTCTGTGCAGCAATGGGCAGGCTTACCCCTCGAACTGGCTGTGGTACAGGTTGGCGTAGAAGCCGTTTTGGGCAAGGAGGTCCTCGTGCCGCCCCTGCTCGATGATGTGGCCGTCCTTCATGACGAGAATCACATCCGCCTCGCGGATGGTGGACAGGCGGTGGGCCACGACGAAGCTTGTCCGGGCCTGCATCATAGTGTCGAACGCCTGCTGGATGTGCGCTTCGGTGCGCGTGTCGATGGAACTGGTCGCCTCGTCGAGAATGAGCATGGGCGGCAGGCGGAGCATCACGCGTGCGATGCACAGCAGCTGCCGCTGTCCAGCAGACAGTGCACCGCCTGTATCGGACAGCACCGTGTCATAGCCCTCCGGCAGACGGCGGATGAAGGAATCCGCATGCGCCATACGCGCGGCGGCCTCAACCTCGGCATTTGTCGCTTCCGGCTTTGCAAGACGGATATTCTCGCGCACGGAGGCGGTCTTGAGCCAGGTATCCTGCAGCACCATACCGTACTGGCGGCGCAGGCTTTCCCGCGTGACGGAGCGGATCTCGCTGCCATCGACGCAAATGGAGCCGGCCTTCACGTCGTAAAAGCGCATGAGCAGGTTGATGAGCGTCGTCTTTCCGCAGCCCGTCGGGCCGACGATGGCGATGCGCTGGCCGGGTTTTACGGTGAGGTTCAGGTGCTCAATCAGATGCTGCTCCGGCGTGTAGGAGAATGCGACGTTCTTGAGTTCCACGCTGCCGGAGACGGCTTCGAGCGTCTTTGCATCCGGGGCGTCAGGCGTTTCAACCGGTTCGTCGATCAGTTCAAATACCCGCGCGGCGCAGGCCAGCGCATTTTGCAGTTCCGTAATGACGCCGGTGATCTCGTTGAAGGGCTTGGCATACTGGTTCGCGTAGCTGAGGAAACACGACAGCCCGCCGACCGTGATCGCCCCTGCCACGGCGCTGAGCGCGCCGGTAAAGCCGACGCAGGCATAGATGATGTTGTAAATGATGCGCGTAGACGGGTTCGTCATGGACGAGAAGAAGGTTGCGCGCATGGTCGCCGCCGTCAGACGGTCGTTGATCGCGTCAAACTGGCGCAGACTCTCGTCCTCATGCGAGAAGGCCTGCACGACGCGCTGGCCATTCAGCTGCTCGTTAATCAGGGCGGTCTGCTCCCCGCGTGCCTTTGACTGCAGCTGGAACATGGAATAGGTATGACCTGCGATGAACTTTGCCACTAGCAGAGAAAGCGGCGTCAGCAGCACGACGACCAGCGTGATCTTCCAGCTGATCGAAAGCATGAAGCCGAGTGTTCCCACGATGGTCAGAACGCCGGTAAACAGCTGCGTGAAGCCCATGAGCAGGCCGTCGGCAAACTGGTCAACGTCAGCGATCATGCGGCTGAGCGTGTCGCCGGAGGGATGGCTGTCCAGATACGCAAGCGGCAGCCGCTGTAGATGGGAAAACGCCTGGCGGCGCACGTCGCGCGTCACGCAGAAACAGACGCGGTTGTGGATGGCCGTCATGACCCACTGCAAGACCGCCGTCAGTCCGGCAAGCACCGCAATTTTGACTGCCAGATTGCCCACGGCAGCAAAATTGACCTGTCCGGGGCCGACGATCTGGTCGATTGCGTCGCCGACCAGAATGGGGATATAGAGCGTGCCCGCCACGCTGGCCGCGGCCAGCAGCAAGGACACAAGCAGCAGCGGCAGATACCGTCCGAGGCTTTTTATCACGCGCCGCAGCGCCCAGGAGGATGTATGCTTCACGATGCGCTCGCCTCCCCCTTCTCCTGCGACCGGCAGATCTCCTGATAGACCGGGCAGGTGTTTTTCAGCTCTGCATGCGTGCCGAGTCCAGCCATGCGGCCGTCGTCGAGCACGACGATCTTGTCCGCGTGCCGGATGGACGACACGCGCTGCGAGATCAGCACGACCGTGGGCTTCCACGGAAGCCGGGCAAGCGCCTTGCGCAGCGCTGCGTCCGTCGCAAAGTCCAGCGCGGAGGCGCTGTCGTCCAGAATGAGAAGTTCGGGCTTGCGCACAAGCGCGCGGGCGATGGTCAGCCGCTGACGCTGGCCGCCGGAGAAGTTGCGCCCGCCGGGTTCGACCTCGGCGTCCAGCTGTCCCTTTTTATCCCGCACGACTCCGTCGGCCTGCGCTGCGCGCAGCGCGTCCCAGAGCGCCTCATCAGACGCATCCGCGCTGCCCCAGCGCAGATTTTCCCGGATGGTGCCGGAAAAGAGCAGCGCCTTCTGCGGCACGATACCGATGCGCGTCCGAAGCGCCTGCAGGCGAAGCGACTTGACATCCTCGCCGCGCACAAGAACGCAGCCCGCTGTTGCGTCATAGAAGCGGGGAATCAGATTTGCAAGCGTCGATTTGCCGGAGCCTGTGCCGCCGATCACACCGATCGTTTCACCGGGCGCGGCGCAGAAGCTGATATCGGTCAGCGCATCCGCGCCTGCCTGTGGGTAGCGGAAGCTGACGTGCCGGAATTCCAGTTCCGGCGCTTCCGCGCTGTCCGGCAGTGCGTCCGCGCCACTCACCATGCTGGACTTTGTATCCAGCACCTGCGAAATGCGGCCCGCACAGGCCACGGATTTTGTGATGTTCAGAATCAGATTGGCAAACTTGATGAGTTCAACCAGAATCTGCGACATGTAGTTATAAAGCGCGATCAGCTGGCCCTGCGTGATCACGCCCTCGTTTACCCGGACGCCGCCCACGCGCAAAATCGCAACGATAGCCAGATTGATGATCACATACGTCAGCGGATTGAGAAGTGCGGAAAGCTTTCCGACGAACTGCTGTGCAGAAAACAGATTTCCGGTCTTTTCTGCGAAGCTTTCCGTTTCTGTCTGTTCACGGGTAAAGGCGCGGATAACGCGCACGCCGGACAGATTCTCCTGCGCTGCGCCGGTTACGCCGTCAAGCCTTGTCTGCACACGCCGGTAGAGCGGAATGCAGCTGAGCATGATGGCAAACACGACGGCAAAGAGCACCGGAATCGCCACGGCGAAGATGAGTGCAGATTTCACATCAATGGTAAAGGCCATGATCATCGCGCCGAAAACCACGATGGGGGAGCGCAGCAGCAGCCGGAGCGTCAGATTAAGGCCCGTCTGCACCTGATTCATGTCGCTCGTCATGCGCGTGACGAGCGTCGCTGTGCCGAGCCGGTCAAGTTCGGCATAGGACAGCGACTGAATGTGCGCAAAGAGCGCATGGCGCAGGCGGCCCGTCGCACCGGTCGCAGCCTTGGCAGAAAAATACTGCGCGCAGGTGGCGCTGGCAAAGCCGCACAGGCCGAGGCCGACCAGAACCAGACATTTTTTCAGGATATACGCCGTATCGCCGGACGAAATGCCGACGTCGATGATATCCGCCATGATGAGCGGCACGAGCAGCTCAAACGCGGCCTCGAGCAGCTTGAAGCACGGGGCCAGGGTCGCCTGCAGGCGGTACGGCCGCAGGTAAACAAGCAATTTTTTCATGAACGATTTCTGCTCTTCTTTCTGTCACTCAATAGATTTCAGGGCCTGCGACATATCGATTGCGCGGATTTTCCGCCGCAGAGCGAGGTTGACAAGCAGACCGAACACCAGCGTCAACGCAGCCGAAATGAGATAACTCAGCGGCGCAACACGCACGTCGAAGCACATGAGATCGATCTTGATCTGCCCCATGACATACGCATGCAGCAGCGTTCCCATCGGAAGCCCCAGAAGCGCGCCCAGTACGGTCAGGATGATGTTCTCGCGGAAAACGTAGCGGTTCGTCTCGCCGTCGTAGAAGCCGAGCACTTTGATGGTTGCGATCTCGCGTTCGCGTTCGGTGATGTTGATGTTCGTGAGGTTATACAGCACGATGAACGCCAGCGCCGCCGCGCCCAGCACGACGACCAGCACGATATATTGCAGGCTTTGCATCATCGTCGCCACGCGGCTGCGGAAATCGCGGCTGAGGGTGACAGCTGCCGCGTTTTTCGCGCCCGCGAGCGCTGCGGACGCCGCCTGCGCATCCTCGTCCGTCTGATAATTGACCCATGCGGCCTCGTATCCGGGCGCTTCACCGAAGACGTCCTGCCAGGTAGTCTGCGTCAGATAGACGTAATTATAAACATAGTTTTCAAACACAGCCTCGACGGTCAGTTCCGTCCGGCGCATGTCGCCTGTCTGTAAGGTGATGGTGTCGCCCGCCGACAGGCGCAGCGCCTGCGCAAGCCCCCGGCTGATGATGCAGCCGCCGTCCTGCGGGTAGGGGATCGGCGTTTTCTCCTGCGTGTGCAGGTCGATAAAGCCGTCCACGCTGCCCGATTCCGGGCAGACGACGTTTGTGGTCTTGACCGTGCCGCCGGCAGAAGCGTCCAGACTTTTTTCCGCGACAAACAGACAGCCCTCCGCGCTGCTTTCTTCGCAGACGGCAAGGAAGTCCTCACGTTCACTGCCGCTCAGCGCATGCTGGAAGGTCACGGCGGCGTCGTAGCGGGTAATCTCGTCGTACTGGTAATCGACGACGCTGCTGATGGAGTCCTGAATGCCGAAGCCCGTGATGAGCAGCGCCGTACAGCCGCCGATACCAATCATCATCATGACCATGCGCTTTTTAAAGCGCAGGATGTTTCGGATGGAGACTTTGTGCAGGAAGGGGAGTCGGTCCCAGATCAGCGGGAGGCGTTCAAGCAAAATGCGCTTGCCCGCCTTCGGCGCTTTGGGGCGGATCAACTCCGCTGCCGGCTTCTGCAGTTCGGCGTGTACGACGTACCACGTTGTGCCGAGCGCACACAGCAGATACGCGCCCGACGAGACGAGCGCAAGCGGCCAGTCAAAGGCATACAGGATGCCGGTAAAGCCGTACATGATGTTATAGGCATGCCAGATTATCTTCGGCAGGAAATACGAGCCTGCCGCAATGCCAAGCACGCAGCCGAGAAGCGAAGCGGTTCCGGCATAGAGGAAATATTGAGACAAAATCGCGCTGTTTGAGTATCCCAACGCCTTCAGAACGCCTGCCTGCGTCCGCTGCTCGTCAACCATGCGGGTCATGGTCGTGATGCAGACCAGCGCAGCCACAGCAAAGAAAAACAGCGGGAATACCTTTGACACGCCGCGCACAATATCAGAATCGCTCTCAAAGCAGGCGTAGCCGACGTTGCTGCTGCGGTTCAATATGAATACATCCGGGTTTTCCAGCTTTGCAAGTTCGTCTTCGCCGTCGCGGTAGTCCTGTTCGGCATCGGCCAGCTTCTGTTCACCGTCGGCCAGCTCCTGCTCGGCGTCGGCCAGCTTCTGATCGCCGTCTGTGATCTTCTGCTTTGCGTCAGCCAGCTCCTGCTCGGCGTCGGAGATCTTCTGTTCTGCTTCGGCCTTACCTGTGTAATAATCCGCCCAGCCGTCTTTGAGGTCCTGTTTTGCGTCTTCCAGCTCCTGCCGGCCATCTTCCAGCTCCTGCTTCGCATCTTCCAGTTCCTGCTGCTTTTCTTCCAGCGTTTTTTTCGCCTCGTCCAGCTTTTTCTGGTTTTCCGCGAACGCCTCGTTCGCCGCGTCTGCCGCCAGATCCAGCTGATTCTCATTGTCGGCCAGAGCGTTCTTGCCCTCGTCCAGCTGCGCCTGCGCCGCTGCAAGCTGCCCACGCGCCGCCGCGATCTGCGCTTTGGCCGCCTCCGCCGCCTCCGGCGACATCGCTCCTGCGGAAACCGCAGCGTCTATCTGCGCCTCCTGTTTGTCGAGCGCGGCTTTCTGCGCGTCTAACTGCTGCTGCTGCTCGGCAAGCGTTTCGCGTGCTTTCTGGAGCTTCGCAAAAGCGAAGCTCATCTCGTTCTCGGCCTGTTTCTTTTCTTTTTCAAATTTGGCGGTGTTTTCCTCATAGGTCTGCTTCGCGTCTGCCAGCTTTTTTTCGCCGTCTGCCAGCTCCTGTTCGCCATCGGCCAGCTTCTGTTCATTTTCCTCGATCGTCCGCTGCCCATCCACCAGCTTCTGGTATGCGTCGGCCAGTTCCTGCTCCGCCTCCTGCTTTGCGTCGGCCAGAGAAACAACGCCGTCAGCATACGTCTGATGCGCGTCTTTCAGCTCCTGCTTCGCGTCGGCAAGCTCCTGCTTTGCATCGGCCAACTCCTGCTGCTTTTCATCCAGCGTTTCACGCGCGTCGGAGAGCGTCTGCTCGGCCTCTTCATAGAGGCGATCGCTGCGCCCATAAGCCGCGCTCTCGGCAAGCTGCGTGACCCACGGCTCTGCAGCGTCAATGCAAGCGGTATACTCGTCGGAATAGACCTCACCCTGCCGGTCAGCCAGCCGCAGATAGAGCGACGTCTCATAATCCAGCGCAAACGCCTCCGGCAGGATGTACACGAATGACGAAAGCGTTCCGCTGCCGATGGAGGTGCCACCGCGTTCATAATTGATGTATAAAACGCTCTTGGCGATTCCGACGATGGTAAATTCCCGCCGGTTGAAGCTGTCCAGCGTGTCTTCGTCGTTCTCTTCCGTCAAAACGACCGTTTTGCCGAGATCCTTTTCGGAATACAGCAGCCCGTCGGCCAGACATTCCTCCGCCGTCTGCGGCAGCCTTCCGCACTTGAGTCCCGGAAAATTGATCTGCACGGGCAGAGACAAGAACCGGCACGGCTTCGCCGCCCCGTCCGCGACGGAGGCCAGTGCGTCCGCGCTCTTTTCTCCCTCGCAGGACGCGATACGCGCGTCAGCGGCGAGGACGTCTGCGTCCGTCTCATCAAAGCCGACCGTGCTGACGAGGCGGAAATCGTACATCCGGTGCGCCTCGGCATAGTCGTCCAGCGTATGTACCATTGCGGTCTTTGTCAGCCGCAGGCCGCAGAAAAATCCCACGCCCAGCGCGACGATCGCCGCGATCGCCAGAAACCGGGTGAGACTGCTGCGGATCTGGCGCATTGTCAGTTTCAGCATCTTCGTCACCATTCAATGCTTTCCACCGGCACGGGCGCTTCATTGCGCCGCACGTCGGTGATCTGGCCGCTTCTGACGCGGATGACGCGGTCGGCCATGGCAGTCAGGGCGGAATTGTGCGTAATAATCACGACGGTCATGCCGTTTTCCCGGCTCTGCTTCTGCAAAAGCGCAAGAATCTGCTTGCCGGTCTGATAATCAAGCGCACCGGTCGGCTCGTCGCACAGCAGAAGCCGCGGCCTTTTGGCCAGCGCCCGCGCGATTGCCACGCGCTGCTGCTCGCCGCCGGAAAGCTGAGCAGGAAAATTCTGCATACGCTCACCAAGGCCGACCTGACGCAGAACTTCGTCTGCCGGGATGGGATTTTTACAAAGCTGACCCGCGATCTGCACGTTTTCCAGCGCTGTCATGTTGGGAAGCAGATTATAAAACTGGAACACAAAGCCGACCTCGTGCCGGCGGTAGGTCGTCAGCTGCCTACGGTCAAACCCCGACACATCCTCGCCCGCCAGCAGCACATGGCCGCTCGTCAGCCGGTCCATGCCTCCGAGAATGTTTAAAAGCGTCGTCTTGCCCGCGCCGGACTGCCCGACGATCACGCAGATCTCCCCCTCCGCAATCGCAAACGAGGCGTCCTTCAGCGCGTCAATGCGCACGTCGCCCATCCGGTAGGTCTTGCAGACATGATCGAATACCACAAAATCCTGCACACCCATAACCCCCCTGTGTTTTTTCTGAATAATATACGCATAATATATTATGGCACACCGCTTCCTGTTTTGCTTGAATAATCCATGAACGCCGGGCCTGAAAATACTTTTTCTTGCATTTGCCGCGCATCAATGTTACTATTAAAGTATAAAAAACGATAGGGAAACGCTGATACAATGACCGAGAGCATTCGGCGAGAGAATTTGACCCAAGACAAGGTATGAAACCGCAGGAATACTTTGTGTATTTCAAGTTTTTATACCGCAGGATTGGGACAAAAGATCCAGTGAAAGGGCATTGAGTCAGAGGTCCCCTTACAAGAAAAGGAGCGGTCCTTTTGGCAAAACAGATCACGCGGATCGTGTTGACCGGCGGGCCTGCCGCAGGCAAGACGACGCTTATCAGCCGCATTCTCAAGGAATTTAAGCAGGACGAGGGCTGGAAGGTCATTACCATCCCCGAAACCGCGACAGAGTTGATCTCCGGCTTCGGCATCAAGCCCTTCGGCGGATGCGTGTCCATGCTGGATTTTCAGGATTTTGTCGTTTCCGACCAGCTGCACAAGGAGCAGCTGGCGCTCAAGGCGGCGCAGATGGTGCCGGAGGAGCACGTCATCGTGCTGTATGACCGCGCGCTTTTCGACGATAAGGCCTATATCTCCGATGAGGAGTTCCGGCAGGTGCTTGCGCGCTTCGGTCTGACTGAGCAGCAGGCGCTCTCCCACTATGATACCGTCCTGCACCTCGTTTCCTGCGCCAAGGGCGCGGAGTTTGCCTATAATTTCGGCAACGAGGCGCGCTATGAGCCGCTGGAACTTGCGCGGGAAAAGGACGACCTGACGCTGCGCGCATGGCGCGCACACCCGAATCTGCATGTGATCGACAACTCCGTCGATTTTGAGGACAAGATCGCGCGCGGCCTGCGCGCCGTCTACGAAGCGCTCGGACGGCCCACGCAGCAGGAAGTCTGGCACAAATATCTCATCGCGCTGCCCACGCTCCAGACACTTGAGCAAACGTATCACGCCGCCAGCATCGACATGATGCAGACCTATCTGACCCGCGCCAACCCCAATATTGTCCGCCGCGTCCGCCAGCAGAAGAACGGCGGGGATTATCTCTATTTTTATACGGAAAAGCGCACGACCGGCTCCGGCCAGTGGGAGACGGAAAAGCCAATCTCCGAAAAGGAATACATCCGCTATCTCATGGAGGGCGACACGAGCCTGCACACCGTCCACAAGACGAAATACCGTTTCGTGTACAACGGCTGCCGGTTTGAGATCGATGTCTATCCGTTCTCGCAGGACAAGGCCATCATGCGCGCCGCACTGCCGGAAAACGCCCCCGTGCTCACCGCGCCGCCCGAGATCACCGTGCTGCGCGAGGTCACAGGCGACCCTGCCTATAAAAACCGCCAGCTGGCAAAAAATCAGAGACTGTAACAAACAGCCGCCCGCGTTCAAAAAGCGGGCGGCTGCGCTTATTTTTCCAGAAGCCGATCGAGATCGGCGACAGTTTTGCAGTAAAAATCGCAGTTTTTCCGCATGAACTGCTCGATTTCCGGGATATCGTTCGCCCATCCGGCAGCGGAAAAGGGAACACCAGCGGCTTTTGCCATGTCATAGCCGGGCTTCAGATCGTCAACGACAAGAAGTTCCTGCGGCGCAAGGCTGAAGCGCTCCATAATCTGCTCCAGCGGCCATGTATGCGGCTTGCGCTGCTCGGGCGGCTGCTCCCAGCCGAAGATGACATCCGGCTCCGGCAGACCGTTTTCCCTGTAGTCGCGTTCGATGTTTTCGCGCATGGAGTGCGAGACGACGGCAATTCGTCCGCCCGCTTCTTTGTGCCGCTGCAAAATCTCACGGATGCCGGGATAGGCCACTGGTATGCGCGTGCGCACCCAGTCCTGCCAGAAGCGGAACTCGCCTTCGATCTCTTCCTCCGAAAAGCCGAGCTCGCCGGTAAACAGCGCCATGATGCCGGGGTCAAAATTCTTGCGGAAGTACTCCTCCAGCGTATACGATGCCTCCGGACGTACAAGCTTTAAATAGGCGAGAAACGACGGAAAGTGGATGGTGGCGGTACTGTTGACCGTAGTGTCGTCGTGATCCATGACCAGGCATTTGAAGCGCAAGGCAGATCCCTCCTGTCAGTCTTTTCTGACATCATACCAGCTGAAGCGGCGCTTCGCAAGAAAAATCGCCAAATCTTATTTTTTTATGAAGAATTGCTATTTTCAAAAAGCTGTGCTATCATAACAATGAATATACTGCGTGGAGTCTATCTACGCTTCGCAGCCCCAAACACATCATGGAGGTACGGCTATGAACAGAAGAAGAAAGCAAAGCATCTGGCTGCGCAGAAATCTGCCGCTGCTGATCGCGGTCGCGGCGCTGGTGCTGCTGGTGCTCATCATTGTGCTGGTCGCGCGCGGCTGCTCGAAGAGCAGCGACACGGTGATCAAGGCCAGGGCATTTTCCACCGGCACGACCATCGATCTGCCCCTGTCCGCCGAACTTAACGAGTCGGATTTCGTCTCCTACGGCGGCTATCAGTTCACGACCAAGAAAAAACTCAGCGCGCTGACCAAGCTCATCACCAAAAATAACGAGGGCGTCACCGCCGCGACGTATACCAACAGCTACGGCGAGTGCGGCGTCTATACGAAGCCGAACGAGTCTGGCGGCACGGACAGCTGGTGCCTGTATGTCAAGGACCCGAAGAACACCAATGAAAAATGGTATTTCTTCATGGGGGAGCACCGCGAGATCGCGCTGGATTCCGGCACGCTTGATATGCTTTTGCCGCTGCACCTCATCACAGACGCATCGCTGCGCGACACGATGTTTGCCACCGTCCAGCCGGGTACGCCGTATACCTGCGGCACCGACAAGCTGCCCGACGGGCAGACGCTCTCCGGCATGTTCCGCACATTCTACGAAGATTCCGGTCTCTATACCGTCACGACCAGCGACAAGGGCTTTACGCTCGTCCCGCGCGGCGGTTCGCAGGAACTGATGTTCCAGTTTGACGAGCAGGACACGAACGGCCAGTTCATGATCACTGTCCCGCAGGCTGCCGAGCCGCAGCCCGTTACTGCCGCCGTCGTGACCTATGGCAATGACGATCCCGTGACGCTGCCCGAAAGCGATGCGGTGGACCTGTCCACCGTGCTGATGCAGGCCAACTATAAAAAGACCGGCAAGACAGCGGATTATCAGTACACCGTCGATCTGAGCGGCCAGATTTACGAGGTCGCGCTCGACTGGAAGGACAACACATGGAACGGCTCCGTGCGCTATAACGGACAGGTCGCCATGCTTGTCACCAAGAGCAGCTGCACCGTGGCGTCTATCTTTGCGTCCAACCATCTTGGCGGCACGCCGGAGCGCGACACGGCCAAGTGGCCCACCGACGTGCAGGAACTTGTCATCACGCCGAAGGCCGAAAGCATGGCTACGACGAATGATGTGAACGTCCGCTCCGCCCCTTCGACCAACAGCGAGGTTCTCATGACTATGCCGACCGATACGGTTGTCGCCGTCATCGGTGTCTCGGAGGAGACGGAGGACGGCGCCTGGTACGAGATCTGGTACAACGAGGCCTGCGCGTACCTGAACGCCAAATACGTTAAATCCATCAGCAGCGCCGTGTCCACAACGCCAACGAACGGCTGATTTAAACACCAAAGCGCCCTCCCGGCGGAGGGCGCTTCTTTTTGCCAAGTCAGCAGAGAACCACCGTTTTCGTCTGCCGAAAATGGTGGTTCTCTGCCGATTTGAGCCACGCCGCAGCGATTTGCTGCGGCGTGGTCTTTTCTTGGATTTACTTCTTGACGAAGGACAGACAATCGGTGCACTGATCGACTGTCGGGTCGCATTCATGGGTGCCGATGCAGACTTTATCGAGGGTACAGTAATCCTCGCAGCCGCAGTGGTTGTTGCACTGGCTCACATGGCACTCGATGGCGTGGTTAGCCTTTTCGTTTGCAAAACTCATACAAAACATCCTCCTTTTTTTAGGTACGGACTTAGTATGCACGCAAGCGACCGTTTCATGCTGGAAAAATTTTTATCTGCGGCCTCCGCCGAAACCGCCTCGGCCTCCGCCAAAGCCTCCGCGGCTGCCGCCGCCGGGTCTGGGGCCTCCGCCAAATCCGCCGGGGCGCGGGCCGGGTCTGGGACCTGGCCCCGGACCAGGGCCGTGGTGATGATGGTTCGAGAACAACGAGCCCAGGAACAGGCCCGACCAGAAGCCGCCGCCTCCGCCGCTCCCGCCGCCTCTGCGGCCGGAGCCGAAAATAGCCTTGATAATCCAGAAAATGATCAAAATCGTAAGAATTGTACCGATCATACTTTTCCTCCTGCCACGTCCGGTGTCCTGCGCGGGCGTATACTCCATATCCGCGGCACCGTTCAGACTGATCTGGCACCAGTTGTACAAATCTTTGTACATATCACTTGCCGCGTCGTCCGCATTGCTGTCCAGAATAGCGGAAAAGCCGTCCTGAAAAATCGACTCCAGCTTGCTATCGGTGTAATCCGCGACATACATACCCGTCGTCACATACCACTCGTCCGCGCTGGTATCGATGGCAAAGAGCATGTCATACTCGCTCAGCCCCATCGAATCAAATGCGCTGTTCGTATAGCTTTCCAGCGTCTTACCGCCGGTGCTGTCTGTCGTCAGAATGGCGATATGGCTGCCGGTTTTGTGATAGATCTTTGTGTTGTAGTCCTGAATCGCATTTTCGCCGCTGCGGGTAAACAGCCCTGCGTCGTCGCGGATATACTTGTCGGAGATCGTCTCGTCTCCCGCTGTGTTGGATGTCTGCTCTGCGGCCGGTGTCTGAGATGCAGTCTGTTCCTGCGCAGTTGTCTGGGCCATAGGTTCGGGCACCGGTTCGCTTTTCAGTGCCGGGGACAGCCCGATGAAGAGCGCTGCGGCGATCATCAATACCGTAAAGATGACCGCAACGCTCGTTTTTTGAAAGAATTTCATGCTTGCTCCTTCTAAAGTATCAGCTACGCGGCTGCAGAAGCTTCTGCTTCAGTTCGCCCTCCAGCCGGCGAAGTTCAACCTCGGCCTCCTGCCGCTTCTTTGCGCCGTCGGTCTGAATCTGCAGAACCTCGTCGAGCGTGGAGATCAGCTGCTCGTTGGTATGCTTGAGCGTTTCCATATCGACGATGCCGCGTTCGGATTCTTTTGCCGTCTCGACAGAGGCCATGTGCAGCATGTCGGCGTTTTTTTGCAGCAGCGCGTTCGTCATATCTGTGACCTGCCGCTGAGCCTCCATGGCGCGGCGGGAATTTTCAATGCCGAGCGTCAGTACCATCTGATTTTTCCACAGCGGGATGGTGTTGAGCACGGAAGTCTGGATTTTTTCGACGAGCGCGGTGTCATTGTTCTGAATCATGCGGATCTGCGGCGCAGTCTGCAGCGAGATCATGCGCGTGAGTTCTAGATCGTGAAGCTTCTTTTCAAACCGGACGCATTTGTTCTCAAAATCATTGGCCGCCTGCGCATCCTCGGGCAGATTTGACGCCTCCGCCTTTTCCCGCAGCTGCCGCAGCGTGGTATTGCGGGCCTCGGCCAGCTTCTGTTTACCGGCCAGAATATACATGGTCAGTTCCTTGAAGTATTGCAGATTCCGCTCATACATCTGATCCATCACGGCCACATCTTTCAGCAGTGTGACCTTGTGCTTTTCCAGTTCGCCGGAAATGCGGTCAACGTTGACCTCCGCCGTTGCAAAGCGGCTCTTCATCTCTTCGGCGTTGATCTTTGCCTTGCGGAACAGCCCCGCAATGCCCTTCTTCTCCGGCTCGTCCATTGTCTTGAGTTCGACGAGAAGGCCGGAGAGCATCGTGCCAATCTCACCGAGATCGCCGGTCTTGACCTTGGCCAGCGCTGTGTCGGAAAAATCTGCGATGTTCTTTTGAGCGGACGCGCCGTATTCCAGAATCTGCTGCGCATTTTCCAGGTCGATCTGCTTGGAGAAGGCCAGAACTGCCTGCTGTTCCTGCGCAGAGAGTGCAGAGAGATCCGGGCCGGCCTCCGGCGCGGCCTGCGCCTTGGTAATGAGATCCTCTTCCTTCTTGACCTCCGGCTGCGGCTGCGCGTTCAGATCCGGCGTCAGGGTAAGCTGGGGGATGTATTCGTCCATAGTCTGTTCCTCCTGTATCTGTAAAAAATCCGGTTATGCAAAATCCTTTTTATTCGTCAGTCCTTCGCTGGCCATCATCTGCTCCATCACGCGGATATCGGCGGTGATATCGACAACATCGGACTCAAACAGGGCGTCAAGCTGGCGCTGGAACGCAACGATGACCTTGTCGAGCAGGTCTTCGATCTTCTGCATGCCCTCGGTGATGTTTTCCGTCTTGACGTTCTGGTTCTGGAGTGTGACATACTGTTCCATAAGTTTAATCGTGGTCGGCAGATAATAGTTGAGGAACTGCCGGATCTGGCTGAGTTTTTCCGGGTGCTGCCGGACGCAGTCGAAAATCTGAGCCGTCAGGCGCTCAATGAGGTCGATCTGGGCGCTCATGCGCTCGTCAGGAATCTCGTCGTTCAGACGGCGGATATCGGCAATGGCGCGCTTGCCCTGATAGATGACCGATTGCAGTTCCGGCGGAAGCTTCTCATCCGACTCAGACTGCGGCTGCGGCTCGGGCTTCTTTTCTTCCTGTTTTGGCTGGGGCTGTTCCGGCGCGGCAGTCTTCGGCGGTTCTTCCGACTTTTTCCCGCGCATCACAATGCGCAAAATCGCATACACGATCAGCGACACGACCGCGCAGGAAAGAATACCCCGGAAGCTGTCCAGCTTTTTCGCGTAGAGCAGCCACACCGCGCCGATGGCATAGATCGGAAGCGTGGAGCGCTTCTTTTTCGCATTCTGTTTCTCTTTCTGTTCGTCCATGGCAGTCCTTTCTTTGCAAGGCAAAGCATTTTTCTGGATATTTCCTCAAACTAATAGTAGTACAAACGCTGCGGAAAGTCAACTGCCAGACCGGATTGACACCGGCCGCGGCACACAGTATAATAGCTTTGCGGAGGCCGCAGCGGCCTCCGCAGCGGAAAAGACCGGCTGCACGGGAGAAGCTGCGGAAGCATCCTGCCGGCCCTATTCCCGCATATTCATACCTATGCCGGCAGCCAGAAGGCGGTGCGCGGCTTTATTTTATGGATTGGAGGCATTCCTATGATCCGTGTATCCCCCTCAATTCTGGCAGCAGATTTTGCAAATCTGGAGCGCGAGATCGGTACGATCAAGCAGGCGGGCGCCGAGTATGTACATATTGACGTCATGGACGGCCTGTTTGTTCCCAATATTTCGATCGGACTGCCCGTTTTGTCCTGTATCCGCAAGGTGACGGACCTGACGCTCGACGTGCATCTGATGATCGACCGCCCCGTGCGCTATGCCGAGCGCTTTTGTCAGGCTGGCGCGGACATCGTGACCGTCCATGTCGAGGCTGACACGCAGGAAAACACACTTGAGGCGCTCCGCATCATCCGCGCCTGCGGCAAAAAGCCCGCGATCTGCATCAAACCCAAAACGCCGGCAGAAGCTGTTCTGCCGTTCATCGGCCTTGTCGATCTGATTCTGGTCATGACAGTCGAGCCGGGCTTCGGCGGGCAAAGTTTCATGGCCGACATGATGCCCAAGGTACAGGCTATCCGCGCGTATATCGATGAGAAAAATCCCGGCTGCGAGTTGGAGGTTGACGGCGGCGTCAACGCTCAGACCGCAAAACTCTGCACCGCAGCAGGTGCAAACGTCCTCGTCGCAGGCAGCGCATTCTTCAAGGCAGAAGACAAAGCCGCGTTTGTGCAGGCGGTGAAATAAAAGCGTTTTTGGACCGCGGCGAATCTGGATTGCCTTGAAAATTTTGAGCGCAAAGCTGCTTTCTCGCAGCCTCTTAACGGGGGCTGCGTTTTTATTACGCCTTATGTCCGCCGATCTGCTCGTTTCGCTGGCGGGCGGTCGCGCCGTCACGGAGACTCATGCCTTTTAGAATGGCGTTTTTTCCGTATTTTTCGCGGATAGCCAGCACAGCGCTCTGCATGCGCCGCTCACGTTCACGCGCAGCCTGCTCCGCACGCTGCACAGCAAGAGCCGTCTCATCGGAAAACAGGTCAAGCTGAACGTATTCCGGCTCTGCACGCACGTCCTGCTCCCGCTGCACGCGGTTCGCTACGACGTACATCCGGCGCACAAGCAGCCCACGGTCCACGATCCGGTCAAACAGCGCCGTCAGCGCCCGCAGGAACTCTTTGGACGATGCGGTAGGGGTCTGAAAATTCTCCGACCCGTGTGCGGCCTTCGGAACACGCCGTCCATAGTGGTCGGTCGTGACCGGGCCATGGTATGGCGGACAGGCGGGATCTGTTAAACTTTCGCGGTCATAGCCGACGGTCAGGACAAGCTGACCGGTCACAAGCCCCTTTCGCGCCAGATCCAGCGCCAGTGCGTCCGCCATTTCCTGTGCGACAAGGCGGGCCTTTTCAAACACATACGGGCATTGCAGCACCTGCCCGGAACTGATGCTGTGCGTCTGCGGCTGGTAGGCCTTGATATCCGCAATCGTACACGGCTCACAGCCCCACGCATGGTCGATCAGCAGTTCCGCATTCACGCCGAACATGCGGTACAACAGTTCTTCGTTATAAAATTCATCCGGTTTTCCAAGCGAGCAGCGGACGATATCGCCCATTGTGGAAAGCCCCTTAGCCTCGAGTTTTTTTGCAATCCCGTGCCCGATGCGCCAGAAATCGGTCAGCGGCCGGTGCTGCCAGAGCGTTTCACGATAGCTGCGCTCGGTGAGGCAGGCGACGCGCACGCCGTTTTCATCCGGCTCCACATGCTTGGCCTCGATGTCCATGGCGACTTTGGCCAGATACAGATTCGTGCCGATCCCGGCGGTTGCGGTGATGCCGGTTGTGCGCAGAACATCCAGAATGACTGTCCGCGCCAGTTCCTGCGGCGTCTGGCCGTAGGCGCTTAGATATGGCGCCGCATCGATAAAGACCTCGTCGATGGAATAGACGTGTATATCCTCCGGCGCAAAGTATTTGAGGTAGATCTGATAGATCTGTGCAGAAATCTGTATATATTTTGCCATCTGCGGCGGCGCAGTGATAAAGGAAAGTTCCAATTCCGGGTGCGCGGCGAGTTCCTCTGCGTTATCACTCCGGCCGTGCAGGCATCTTCCCGGCGCGCGCTCCCGCCGCATGGCGTTTATCTCGGAAACTCGCTGCACTACCTCAAACAGCCGCGCCCGGCCTGCGATTCCATATGCCTTCAAAGACGGCGAGACAGCCAGGCAGATCGTCTTCTCTGTCCGCGCCGCATCCGCCACAACAAGGTTTGTTTTTAACGGATCCAGTCCCCGCGCCGCGCATTCCACCGACGCATAAAAGGATTTCAGATCGATTGCAAGATACGCCCGTTCTGCCACACGCCCAGCCTCCCTTCGGTTTTATGCTCCTATCATACCACCGAATTTGGAAAGGATGCAAGTGCTATTAGAAAATTTGTTCGATTTTACGAATAAAAAACCTTCTTGTGCCGCTGCGCTGCCGGGTTATTCAATCGTGGCCTGCAGGCACTGATAAACGCCATCCATGCAGACGAGCAGGGACAGACCGCTTCCCGCCGGGGTCAGAAGCTGGAACCCCGCTTCGGTGGGGCATGCCTCATAGCAAACGCCGCCCAGGACAGCGTAAACGGGTTTGTCCTTGTCCGGAGTTAAGTCTTCAAATGTGCCGGTATAGATAAACAGGCCCTCATAAGCCGATTTGCTCTGCGAGACGGAAATCGTCTGTTCTCCCGGCTGCGCCTCGAGCGCTTCGCGCTCCGGCGCGGGCAGAAGAGGCGGACGCGTGCTGAGCCAGCGCAGATTGCGCTCGACCAGCTGAACGAGTACGGTATCGGGCTGCGCGTCCTGCATCAAAGACAGGTCGTATGGCATAGAGCGGGAGAACACAGCTGATGCGAATGCCTCGGCCAGATCCTCGTGCAGCGCGTTGCCGAACGAGTCCCGGAAGGCCAGCAGCGCGCCGCTGCCGCCGGATTCTGTGCGGATAAGCTGATCGTCTGCGCTGTGCACTGCGCCCACATACTGAAACGCCCGCTGCCGCGCAAGGCTGAGTCCCTGCTCCTGCTTTTTGGAGGCCGGATAGAGCATCTGATACAGGTCGCCGCCGTGCGGTTGGGGGGAAAAGTCTTCTTCGGCAAGGGCAGAATCCCGGCCGAGCGCCGACAGAATCACGTCGCAGGCCAGCGCCGAGCCGTAGCCATTCCAATGGCTGTCGGTACGGTAATAGGCTGTCTCGCCTGCGCCCAGAAGCGTCTGGCGCACGTCGCAGAACACAACGCCCTGCGCATCCAGAAGCGCCTCCAGCCGGTCAAGGTCTGACGATTCCCCCGCACGGACATAGCGCGCCGGCATATGCGCGGGATAGAGCGTATTTTTATTCGGCGCGCAGACGAACAGGAAGTCTGCACCCTGAGACTGCGCGTATTCCTGCATGAGCGCAAGATTTCGCGCCGCACACCAAAGCTGGCGCTCCGTCATAGGGTCTGCGCCGGTGTAATCGGCCAGTGTGTCGGCGTAATACAGCCAGCCATCCGTGCCGAGCAGCACCTCCGGCGTGGCGGATTCCCGGAAAATGGCCGCGTCCGCCGCAGCGTTCGCCGTGATCAGTTCCTGCCGCAGGCCGAAATGGCCGTCAAAATAGTCTGCCGTATCCGATAATACGTCAAAATTGAGACGTCCGCCCGCCGTCAGGCGCGGTTTTGCCGCTAAACGCTCGTTTGCCCCGGAGGCGGACGGGCCCGCGATCACAAAAACAGCCAGCGGCAGCAGGCACATCAGAAGCAGCAGGATACAGATGATCTGTTTGATCGGTTTTTTCATAGGCAGTCCTCAGAAACTTGCATAGATGAATGGCTGGAACGAGCCGGAGGCCAGCGCAAGCAGACACAGTACAAACAACAGCAGCATAAGGCAGCCGCGCAGTGCATTCCAAATGCGCAGCGGTTCGATTTTTTTTTGCAGCCACGGCCAAAGCGGCAGGCAGAGCGCCAGCGAAAGCGCGCACAGCAGCACCGTCCTGCGGGAAAGCGCCGCCAGCAGTGCGGCCCGGCAGACCGCGTCCGGTGAAAAGCCCGTCAGCATGGCGCCAAGCAGCGCGCCCGCCTGTGAGACGTCCGCCGCGCGGAAGACCGAGAAGCCGAGAATCACGGCAAAAAGCGCATATACATGCCCGTACCAGCGGTTTTTGAGTTTCCCCGGCAGCTGCAGCGCCGTCTCCATGCAACTCAGAAGCCCATGCCACAGGCCCCAGAGTACGAACGTCCAGCCCGTTCCGTGCCACAGGCCGGTTGCCAGAAACACGAGCAGTTTGTTCGCCATCGTGCGCAGTATCCCCTTGCGGTTGCCGCCCAGCGGGATATAGAGATAATCGCGGAACCATGCGGACAGCGAAATGTGCCACCGCCGCCAGAAGTCCGTGATGCTGTCGGCACAGTAGGGATAGCGGAAGTTTTCCGGCAGCCGGATACCGAACAGCAGGCCGAGGCCGACAGCCATATCGCTGTAGCCGGAAAAATCGAAATAGAGTTGTAAGCAATAGCAGACCGCACCTGTCCACGCGCACAGCGCGTCGAAGCTGGTCTGCGCGTAAACCGCATTCGCCAGCTGCGCGGCCGCTGCTGCCAGCAGCAGCTTTTTTGCCAGCCCGCAGATGAAACGGGAACAACCGTCAAACGCGCCGTCCCATGTGACGTGCCGTGTGTCCAGCAGCGGCTGCACCTCCGAAAAGCGCATCAGCGGCCCGGCAGTCAGCTGTGGAAAGAACGTCAGATATTGCAGCGCCCGCCGGAAGCTGCGCGTGCCGCTCTGCGGCGCGCGGGAAACATCCACAATATAGCTGATTGCCTGAAACGTGTAAAACGAGATGCCGAGCGGCAGCGCGCCGCGCCATTTATATGCAGCCAGCACCGCAAGATCGACGGTCACGCAGGCAGCAAGCAGCAATCTGCGTCCGCGCCGGGCACGCATGAGCGCAAGTCCCACGCCGTAGTGCAGCGCGCAGGATGCAAGCAGCAGCGGAAGATGACGCAGATCGCCGAAGGCATAAAACACCAGCCCCGCCGCGATCAGCAGCACATTTTTTGCCCGTATGGGCCGCAGCAGGTGGTACGCGATCAGCACAAGCGGCAGGAATGCGAACAGAAAAATCGGGGAAGCGAAGTTCATAAGCGGTTCTCCTGTGAAAAAGTGCCGCCGCAGAGCGGCGGCACGGGGTGTTACGGGAAATAATACTGGAAGCCGTTATAGACGCTGCCGCCGGAGTCGGTCATGGCGTAAGCATCGATCTCGCCCTTGCCGAACTGATAGAGATAGGCGTATTCCAGCTGCACGTCGTACAGACGCGTCTCGCCGTTCTCCTCGATCATCGTCCACGCGTGGTCGTTGTCGGGTTTGCTCTCATGTCCGGCCACGACATAGGCCTGATAGCCGAGCCTGCGGGCACAGTACATGAACGCAGCGGCGAAGCAGTAGCAGTTTCCCTTGCCCTGCTGCAGAAAGACCTCTGCAGCTTCCTGTGCCCAGTCGTCCGTTCCGGCCTCATAGTGCGGCATGGACAGGTATTTGAAATGATCGCGGATATAGTCGAACGCCAGCGAAAGCCGCGTCTCGCGGGCATCCAGCGCATCGGGATTGCTGTCAGACAGAAGCTGCGCGATTCCCGTATCCAGTTCCTCGCTGCCGCTGGTGTACCGGCCGTCTGCACCAAAAGTCAGATGCCCGTCCGCACTGCCGGTCAGAAGCGAACCGTCTGGCTGCACATCATACAGCGCCTGTCCGTCGTCATACAGACCTGCCGGCGGCGGCAGGAGTGCATAGCCGTCCTCACCCGTCTGATAATACAGCGTATCTCCGCAGCGGTTGACGCCGCGCGAAAAGAAGAACAGGCTGCCGTCCGGCTGGACATAGAGAAGCTGTCCGTCCAGTTCCGTCAGACCGGTGCCGGCAAGCGGCTGGCCGTTTTGATAGTAAATCGCCAGGCCGTTGATTTTGACAATCCCGTCCGGGATAGGCACAGGGTCCTGGGCCTCTGTCTTCTGCTCAACAGACGCGGGGTCGTTTTCCTGCACAGGTACCGGAGAGACGGATACTGCTTCCTGTGCGGGAGGCTCTGCCTCCGGCTGCCGCGTGCAGCCGCACAGAAGTACCAGTAGGCACAAAAGCACGGCAGTCAGGACTCGTTTCATGGCGTATCCTCCGCGCGGACAGTGATTGAATCAAATGTTTGCTGCAGCGCGGTGCAGTCCTCTCCGTCAGGATAGATTGCACTGAGACACCACAGAGCGCCGTCCAGCTGCAAGAGGCGTACGCGGGCAGCTGCCTTCGGCGCGCCGTTATAGGCCGGGGCAGACAGCTGCGCGTCATAGACCTCGTCTGTGTTTTCCGAAACCGTGAGGAGAATGTCCTCCGTCGCGGGTGCAGTATAATAATACGCCTGCACTGCACCGATGCAGATGCGCTCCAGTTCTGCGGTCTTCAGCAACTCCCTCGAAGTATTCAGCTTCTGCACGTCGATGCGCGCAAGCTGTCCGTCCGTGACCGGAAGGAAAGAATCCAGCCCCTCTGTGGAGGAATCCATTTGCAGCACGTCCGGGTCATAGACCGCGCGCAGGCGGCCCTCTGCGAGATAGACGGTCGTGCCGGGGATGGCAGGCGCAGCCTGCTCCGGTTCCTGCTCCTGTTCAGAACCATCCGTCTCCGGCTGTGCGGGTGTGACCGGCTCCTGTACGGAGGCAGGGACGGACGGCTGTGCGGGCGTGCGGAGTTCCCGCATGATCTTCACGCCGAAGATGACTGCCGCAGTGAGCAGCACAAGCGTCAGCGCCAGCAGGAAATAGGGCTTGTTCCGCCGAAGAAAGCGGCCTGGCGTCCGGTTGCGTCGTCTTTCCATGCGTGTCAACTCCTCTCAGGGCTCAAAGCTTCCCATGTCTTCGTGCGGCAGTAGAGCGGGAAGCTGTTGCGGTCCTGCTCGAAGAGAATGATGGACTTCATATCGCGGTAAAGGACCTCCGGCGTTGCGTAGATCAGACCGTCGTTTCCGGTGTCGGTCGTGCGAAGCTGATCCCAATCCTTATAGCGGCTTTGCAGAACATAGGGGTCAGCGACAAGGAAATAGCCCTTGCCGTCGATGGAGGTATAGCCGCAGAGCACCATATAATGCTCGTGACTCGTGAACGCACCCTTGAGTACATGGATAATGGCGAGATAGCCCTTGTTGCCAACCTGGTCGGCAAGCTGCGACATATCGACCTCATCCTTTTTATAGATGTTCGGCGCTTCAAGCGTCGTGCCGTAGCGGTTGTATTCGAGATACTGATAATAGCGGGCGATGCCCTCAAAATATTCGTTCGGCAGACCATAACTGACGGGATAATTGTCCTGCAGAGCATAGGTACGCATCCAGCGCGGCGTGATTTCGACTTTGTGATAGGTTGAGAAAACCATTGCGGCGCAAGCGCAGCCGCAGCCGCGATCCTTGAGAGTCGCACCGTTGCCCTCGAATTCAAAGATTTCTCCTGCCCAGTCCGGGTCGGTCTGTGCGAAATAATACAGCTTGTCTGTCTTTCCGCTGCGGGCGACCGTCCCATACGTTCCGGCTTTGGTCAGATTGTATTTGTACATGGCCTCGATATCGTGCCGCATATCCCCGCTCAGCGCCGGAAGGCAGTCCAGCAGATACATCGTCAATTCGTCAAGGCAGGCTTTTTTCTCCGGCAGCCCGCAGAAGCGGTAGATCGTCTCCAGCAGCGCGGCCAGATGTTCGTCAAAATAGGTCTCGACCGGTTCTCCCGCGCGCATCTGCGTGTAGGCGACAAATTCGTTATCGGGGTAATTGTCATTGGAATAGAGTGCCTTTTTGACTGCTTTTACACGTTCGTCGGACTGTCCCGGCAGAATTTCGTATTCCGATTTTTCATAGCGCTCAAGCACATAGCGCGGGATCAGCACACGGTTGAAGGTCACGCCCTCGTATTCAAACGTGCTGCTGCCCAGCACCATCGGCTGCTTCATGGCGGTAAGGATCTGGTCTGTAAAGGCCTCCTGCGCGGCGAAAGCGGGCGCGCAGAGCGGCGCCAGCGCACACAGCGCCAGCACCAGCGCGAGCAATCGGCGGAAGATGGCGTGTTTCATGTGCGCCTCCTTTACTGCTGCGGCATCACGTCGTAGACGTTCTCTGTGCCGTCGGGATCCCGGTAGGTGTAGACGGTAAAGCCGTCATAATAAAGTTCACCGTCCTCGCCCGGGCCGAGGCAGGAGGAGGCGTAGCTGCTGTTGTCCGGCTCGCCGATGGCAGCGGTGAGAGACGAAATATCCTCGCCGATCATCTCCTGCGCTGTGGTGAGCGCGTCCTTCTTCGCTCCGCAGGCGCAGAGCGTCAGCGTAAGCGCCGCGGCAAGCACGATGAGAATCAATTTTTTCATAGGTATCCTCCTGTCAGAACTCGCTGTAGACGAACGCGACGCTCTGCGCGTCCATGCACAGCCAGACCAGAAAAATGGCCGCAGCCAGCAGTGCACAGGCAAGCGCCAGCGTATACCAATGGGAGAAGACAAGCGCTTCAAGCTGCTTCCCAAAATTCTGCAATCGCTTTGTCAACCGCAAGCCACCCCTTCCAGCCAAGGTGCATGGTGTCGCAGAGGAAATAGGACTCGTATTCATAGCCCGTCAAGTCCAGCAGCGTCACGTTTTCATATTCTGCGGCAATACGCCGCACGTTTTCATAGTAGGTCTGCCGCCGTTCGGCGGAAAAGCCTGTGTAATCGCTCCACGCGCCGTGCATTGGGACGTGGACGAACAGGATCTGCATCTGCTTTGCTTTGCAGATTGCAAATAGGCAGCGCAGATCGTCATATTCCGGGGAACTGTCATAGCTGACGGACGCGTCCTTCCCGGCCTGCTGCGCGAGCCTGCGGCCGATGTAGGTGTTGTAATAGCTGTCTTCCATACCGAATTCATTTCCGGCGGTCTGCTCCTCCGCCTGATGGACGGCGGACTGCTCTTCCACATCCCAATCGATCGCGCTGCTCTGCGCATTTTGCACGGTGGGCGCTTCGGCAATCACGCGGCGGGAACTTGTCATATCGCGCGTATCGAGAAGCCACTCGGAAATCGCGGCATACGGCATCAGCAGCACTTCGAGCGCCGTCTGCCCCTTTGCAGCTGCGCGGGTCAGAAGTCCGGCTGCGGTCGTCTGCTGCAAAGAAGCGCCGTACTGCGCATTATACGCTTCGATCAGTTCCGCCACACGGCGGGCAAGATACTGCCGCTGCTCCGCCGGAATCGTCTTGTCGGACAGAAGCGTCAGCATCTGTTGCTCGGAGAAATTCGCCATAAACAGATCCGGCGCGATGCCGTCTTCGACATATGACTGCGGCGCCGTGATGAGCACGGCCTTTTTCCCCGTCAGGCTCTCACCCGACGCAGCGATGGCCATTGCATGCACCAGCGACTGGCACGAACCGCGCCCGATCAGGTCAACCTGAAAGCCGCAGCGCTTTCCGGCAAAAAAGTTGGCCGGATGGGTGCAGATCTGCGTCGTCTTGAGTTCGCTCGAGCCGAAGACGGGCAGCGTATCGTCCTGTGCAGCCGCCGTGCGGAGCAGATATTCGCCCGTGATCTTCTCCGGGGCCAGTGAATCGCCAAGGCTGTCCGGATAGTCCGGCATGGTCTTCTCCACGCCAAGCCGCACAAATCCCAGCGCCAGCACTGCCGCAAGCAGGCACAAAAGCGCCCTCAAAAAGAATTTTCGCATGGGTTCAGGCGAGCAGCGCCGCGATCTTGGCAGGCGTTGAAATTTCCTCGCGCGTCAGTTCTGCCACATCCAGCGTCTTTCCAAACTGCTCCAGCCGAACCAGAAGTTCAACCAGACCGAACGAGTCGAGAAGGCCTTCCTCAAACAATTCCGTTTCGGGCGTGATTTCACCCGCGTCCGCGCCGGTAATATCATTCAGCACCGCAATAATTTCTTCCAGCATGGTGAATTTCCTCCTAAATGAGTCTCCCAGAGAACAGCAGCAGGCCGAAGCTGAACAGATGGAAGGTTGCCAGCCGCAGCGCCCACGCTGCCTTCGGGTTTTTCTTGAGTGTTTTAAAGCCCTTGCACTGCGTGTCAAGCACGTCGTTCAGACACATCAGCGCGCCGTGATATGCGCCGTAGATCAGATAACCGGGTGTCAGTCCGTGCCATGCGCCCATGAGGAGCATCGTAAGCGCATAGCCGAGATACGAACTTGTGCGCCGCCCCTTGAACCATTTTCCGCGCAGCGCGGCCATGCAGAAGCGCGTATAGACATAATCGCGCAGATAGGTTGACAGCGAGATGTGCCAGCGCGACCAGAAATCCTTCATGTCAAGGCTCAGGAACGGCAGGTCAAAGTTGTCCGGCTGCTCGATTCCCAGCAGATACGCCGTGCCGACGGCCATGCGGCTGTAGCCGGCAAAGTTGAAGAACATGAAAAACGTGTAGCCGTACATATAGGAAACAGTGGCCCAGAAGCCATGCTCCGGCAGGCTGGACAGCCAAAATTTCCAGATGAGGTTGCCGATGACGAAATTATAGAACGCGCCCGTCATCAGCCGCCACAGGCCGTCCCGCAGCAGCGCGCGGTATTCCTCCCCTGTGCGCATTTTGTGAAGATCGGTCTCAAACCGCCGGTACCGGTCCAGCGGGCCGGAGGACACGGATGGGAAAAAGAGTACAAAATAACTGAGATCCAATAGGTTCAGTTCTGTGATGCGCCCGTCGTAGATATCGATCAGCGGCTGCACCGCACGGAACGACAGATAACTGAGGCCCAGCATCGAAAGCGCCCGCAGGGGTTCGACCCACAAAGACAGCTTGACCAGCAGCAGCGGCAGCAGGCTCAAAGCAACCGCCAGATGAAAGACCCATGCCTTCTTTGCCCGCTTTCGCAGGTACAGATACCAGAAGGTCAGCGCTGTCTGCCAGACCCAGAACGCCGCAAGAAGCAAAAGCGCGTGCGGCGTGCGGAAAATGGCCAGCAGCATGACCGCGCAGACGAGCATGCCGCACACGCGCAGCTGCTTTCCCTTTAGACCGCATATAACCACAGGGAGCAGCACAAGCAGAAGCAGCAGAAAATAATCAAGACCGCCGAATGGGTTCATGTGCGCCCTCCTGTCGTGCCGGACGCAAGCTGTGCGGCAAGCTGTTTTTTATCGATCTTGCCGTTGGTGTTCAGCGGGAAGCTTTCAACGGCAAGAATTTTTCGCGGGATCATATAGGACGGCAGGCAGTCTGCCAGCGCAGCTTTGATGCGCCGGGCACGCTGCAAAGCGCCTTCGCCGTCCGGCTTTTCCAGCAGGACGAATGCCGTCAGCGCCGTCACGCGTCCGTCCTGCAAAACAGGCAGAACAGCGGCGCGGGCAATGTTTGGCAGCTTGACGAGGTTGTTCTCCACGTCCTCCAACTCGACCCGGAAGCCGTTGAGTTTGATCTGCCCGTCCAGACGGCCCAGATAATAGAGCATGCCGTCCTCCATACGGCACAGATCGCCTGTGCGGTAGCCGCGCAGACCGCCCTCCGTGCGAAAAAACAGGGCCTTGTTCAACTCGGAACGTCCAAGATACCCGGGGCTGACAGCCTCGCCGATCACCAGGAGTTCGCCCGGTTCACCATCCGGTAATGCGCGGCCCTGTTCGTCGGCAATGATTGCCTGCACATTTTCAAAGGGCCTGCCGATGGGAAGCGGCGCATCCGCGTCCAGCATGGCCTGCGTGATCTCTGTGCCCGTCACAAGAACTGTCGTCTCCGTCGGCCCATAGGCGTTCACGACCGGCACGCCTGGGAATCTTCGCAGCAGTTCCGCCGCCAGTTTTTTTGTCAGTACCTCGCCGCAGAACAGGAACTGCCGCACCTGCGGCAGAAGTTCCGCACAGAATTGCTCAGAATGAATGCAGAACTCCGCAAGAGACGGCGTGGACACCCATGCGTCCGGCCTTGCCTCGCGCAGAAGCTGAAAAAGCGCCTGCGGGCTTTCCAGCGTCTGCCGGTCTGCCGTCCAGAGTGTCATGCCCCGGCTGAGCGCCTCGTAAAGCGCGCAGACGGAGACATCGAACGAATAGGAAATTTCATTGAGAAACGCGCCGCCCTCCGGCAGCCGCGCAAACCACGGTTTTACGCCTGCGTGGAATGCGGCAAGATTGCCCGCTGTGATCTGCACGCCCTTGGGTGTCCCGGTCGAGCCGGAGGTGAAGAGCAGATAAGCCGTCTGCTCCGGTCGGATCCAGCCGGAGTGCGGCGCGGGCAGTGCAGGCTGCGCAAGAATCTGCGCGAGATCCTCTTCGCAGAGCGTATGCTCCGCCGAAAGACCGGAGGCGCGCAGATCGACCAGCACGGACGGCTGCGCGTCACGCAGAATCTGCGCGGCGCGGTCTGTTGGATACGTCGTATCGACAGGAATATAGCCGCGCCCGGCCTTGAGCGCGCCGAACATGCAGGCGGGAATGGCCGACTGCTTGTGGCCGTAGATCATGACCGGCCTGCCGTCGCTTGGCAGCGTGCGGCGAAGGTACGCCGCAAACGCATCCGCCATGCGGTTCAGCGCGGAAAAGCTTACCTTCTCATCATGATAGCGGATCGCAATGCGGTCCGTTTCTGCATAGTGCTCCAAAGCTTCCAGAATAAACATGCGTATGTATCCTCAATCATCCGTTGCGTCCCACTGGTGCGTCAGCGCCATGCGCGCGTCGTCGGCCATAAAATAATCGCGCGGGTTTTCCGCAAAATGTCCGCCGTACAGCGGGTCAAACCAGCATGCCGTCCCGTTCACGACCGCGCGTACCCACGCATGGTCAACCGGCTCTGGAGCGTCCGCACGCAGGAACGTGCCCTGCACGATCTGTGCTTCGCAGCCCATGCGCCGTAGCAGGACTGCTGTCAGCGCGGCCTGCGCGTCGCAGTTGCCCTTGCGCTTTTGCAGCAGTTCCAGCGCAAGTGAATTGGTCAGTTCGTCCGTAAACCCGCCGGAGGTATCGGCCAGCGTAGCGCGGTAGGTAATGCCGGTGCAGAGGAAATCATAGACCGTGCCGAGATTTGCAACAAGGTTGGCCTTCGGGTCGCATAACTCCTGCAAAAGCGCAAGAACCGCCTCGTCGAGTTCCGCATTTCCGGTTGCCTGACCGGCGGGCGTATATGGCTTGGCCGCACAAGCGGCGCAGCCAAGTGCCATCACTGCCGCCAGAAGCAGCAAAATAAGCTTTTTCATGGCATCATTCCGCACGGTGCGCGCTCGTCAGCCCGATAGCGCAGACCGTATCGCCGTCTAATTCAAAATACAGCGACGCGGGAATGGTCAGACTGTCCTGTGCGGCCAGCGCGTAGGTCATGGTGCTTCCAGCCTGCGTATACTCCGTTCCATATGCGGCCTCTACGTCTTTCCGGCTTGCGCCGATTCCGACGCCCTGCGCAGTCTGCACGTCTGCGGTGCAGTAGAGTTCCAGCAGACGGTCGGCATCGCCGTCGGGGTAGGTATAGAGAATTCGGTCGGAATAAGCATAGGTCTTGTCCATCCCCGTGTAGACGCAGGAGACAGCCTCGGAATAGGTATAATCTGTCCCAAACGCGTCAAGCAGCGCAGAAACGGACGTATCGGGCCGTACCGCAGTTCCACCCACGGTCAAGGTCAAATCAACCTCGGAAATTGTTTTTTTGCCGCAGCTGCCGAGCAGTGCGCACAGCAGCAGAGCGGTCAGAAGCAGACAGATTGTTTTTTTCATACCGCCCGTCCTCATTCCGCGTCAACGACCGTCTCAACGCCGTTTTCAAGATAGGTAAAGACGGTCACGCCGTCATAGATCCAGATCCCGTCGTCGCCCGGGCCGGAGCAGGAAGCCTCATATAGCTTCTGCTGCGGCTCGCCGAGCGCGTCCAGCAAAAGCTGCGCGTCCTGATCGACAAAGCTGAGCGCCGTCTCCAGTACGCTGGGCGTTTCCGCGTCCTCCGTCAGCGCCGGTTCTTCTGCTTCCGGCTCTGCAGGTTCCTCCGCTTCCGCAGGTGTCTGCACCTCGGGTGCGGGCTCCGGTTCCTGTGCAGGCTGCTCGTCAGCAACGGGGGATACCTCCTGTACAGGGGGCTGCGCAGGCTCCGGCTTTTCGCCGCAGGCGGTCAGGACTGCCGCTGCAGCCAGCAGCAGGCAGATCAGCAGCATACTCGTAAGCTTCTTTTTCACAGTTCTTTCTCTCTCCTTCTGCGCGGCCGTCAGTGCTTCAGATAGCGGGCGGGCGCGGATTCATATGTCACCTGCCAGGCGCTGTGCGTCTCGTTGCTGATGCCGGCGCGCAGGTTATAGTTTTCGATTTGCGGGTCAAAGAGGAAAGTCTCGCCGTCCAGTTCGATCTCGACCCAGCCGTGTGCGATGGGGTACCAGTTCCAGCTGTAGCCGCATTCGCCGACAATGGGCGAGGCCAGATAGCCGAGCTTTCTTGCAAGCAAACAGAACACGGCGGCGAAGTTATAGCAGTCGCCCTTGCCGGTCGAAAGGATCTTGTCGGCAAATTCCAGCTGTTTGTCGTATGGGATTGTCTTGACCTCCGGACCGTAGGCCGGGTTCCGGCCCAAATACCGCAGCGCCCGGACAGCCTCATAGCAGGCATGCAGGCATTCTTCCTGCGTCATGTCCTCTGTGGTGCAGGCAGCGATGAAGTCGTCCAGCTTTGCGTCCAATTCCGTGTTTCCGGTCGTGTAGAAGCCATTTTCATCGTATAAGTACTCACCGAAAACGCCGTTTCGGCGCAGAAGGCCGTCCGCTCGGATGAAGACGGCGTGCCCTTCGATATAATGCGGGGCATAGTCGGCTAAAATCCGGCCCGATTCGTCGCAGCGGTAATAGCGGCGGTTCTGCTCGTCCAGAAAGCCCGTTCCGCGTACGACGCGGCCATCGGCGTCTACAAAGAACCCGCTCGCACCGGACAGATGGATGCCCGGCGTAAACGAAAGCGCATCCAGCGCGTCCGCACGGTAATGCTCCTGTGTATCCGCGCCATCCAGATAATAGTCATGCGGCAGAACGGCCTCGACCAGATCGGCATAGTCTGCCCGATCCTCCGGCACGTCCAGCAGCAGCGAACGGTGGACGCCGTTGATCGCTTCCGTGTCCGGTTCCCGGCCCAGTGCGCAGTTGACCAGCACCGCCGCCTGCGCGCGCGTGATCGGGGCAGGCGCAGGTACATCTTCTGCCTGCGCGCCATCCGGCATCAGCGCCTGCGCAGCCTGTAAAAGAGCGGGTGAAGCGGACTGCTCCGTCTGGCCGAGCGCGGACAGAAGCGCCGTCAGGAACGTGTCCGGCATGACGGATGCACTGGGGAAGAAGCATGTTTGTCCCTCCTCCTGCGGCAGATATCCGCCCATGGTGCTGACCGCCTCATAATACCAATACTCCGGCAGGACATCATCATATTGTGCAGGCTCCGCGCTGCGGGGCGCGTCCTGCGTCAGATTGTACAGAAGCTGCGCGCAATCCGCGCGGCGCAGCGGCTCGTCCGGCCTGAAAAAGCCGTCGGACGCCGCCATATAATTCTGATGAACGTGATACTCCGGCTCCGGTTCCGGTTCAGGCTCCGGCACAGGCGCGGCCTGTATCGCAGGCTCCTGCACTTCCATGGTCTCCGGCTCCGCCGCGCTCTGGCAGCCGCACAAAAGCACGCACAGAACCGCGCACAGCAGCGCGGCCCATACGCCTCTTTGCCTTCGTCCGCCAGGACGGGGATTCATTCTCGTCCGTTTCTCCATTTCTCCAACTACCCGTCTTTTTTAGTTTCATGCACGCTCTGCATGGTGGAAACATCAAAAACTGGTATAAATTATACACCAATATTCATTATAATCTATCCCACCGTCAAATGCAAGACGGCAGGAGGGGGAATTGTGCAAATCATGGCAGCCCGGCGCGGCATAAACGAATCCCCCGCCTCGCGGCGGGGGATTTTCTGCTATTTACAGGTGCAGCACGCGGTCACGGATTTCCTGCGTCCGGCCCTGGTTCCAATACTGGGTGCCAATGTAGCCGCAGGTGCGGCGGGCGACGTTCATCTTGGACTGGTCGGTGTTGCCGCACTGCGGGCAGACCCAGATCAGCTTGCCGTCCGCGTCTTCCTTGATTTCAATCTCGCCGTCGAAGCCGCAGACCTGACAGTAATCAGACTTCGTGTTGAGTTCGGCGTACATGATGTGGTCATAGATAAATTTCATGACCTCCAGCACAGCGTCGAGGTTCTGCTGCATGTTCGGGACCTCGACATAGCTGATTGCGCCGCCGGGCGAGAGAGCCTGGAACTGCGACTCAAAGGCCAGCTTGTCAAAGGCGTTGATATGTTCGGTCACATGGATGTGATAGGAATTTGTAATATAGTTCTTATCCGTGATGCCCGGAACGATGCCGAAGCGCTTCTGCAGACATTTGGCGAATTTATATGTCGTGGACTCCAGCGGCGTACCGTAGAGCGAGAAATCGATGTCCGTCTCGGCCTTCCACTTGGCGCACGCGTCGTTGAGGTGGTGCATGATATCGAGTGCGAACGGCGTCGCGGCCGGGTCGGTGTGGGACTTGCCGGTCATGTACTTGACGCACTCATAAAGCCCCGCGTAGCCGAGAGAGATGGTCGAATAGCCGCCGTAGAGCAGCTTGTCGATGGGCTCACCCTTTTTGAGCCGGGCCAGCGCGCCATACTGCCAGAGAATCGGCGCAGCGTCGGAAAGCGTACCCTTGAGCCGGTTGTGGCGGCACATGAGCGCACGGTAGCACAGGTCAAGCCGGTCGTCAAAAATTTTCCAGAACTTATCCAGTCCGCCGCCGGACGACAGCGCGATATCAACCAGATTGATCGTCACGACGCCCTGATTGAAGCGGCCGTAATACTTGGGCTTGCCCGGTTCATAATTGCCGGCGTTTGCGACATTGTTCCAGCCGGTGCCGGAGCGGTCGGGCGTCAGGAAGCTGCGGCAGCCCATGCAGGTGTACACGTCGCCGTGGCCCGGCGTTTCGCCCTTGGAAAGCTTGAGTTCGCGCATCTTTTTTTCCGAGATGTAATCCGGAACCATCCGCTTGGCCGTGCAGCGCGCGGCCAGCTTCGTCAGTTCCCAATAGGGGCTGTCTTCCGTAATATTGTCCTCTTCGAGCACATAGATGAGCTTCGGGAAGGCCGGAGTGATCCACACGCCCTTTTCGTTCTTGACGCCCTCAATGCGCTGGCGGAGTGTTTCTTCGATGATGATGGCAAGGTCTTTGCGCTCCTGCTCCGTTCTGGCCTCGCCGAGATACATGAAGACGGTGATGAACGGGGCCTGCCCGTTGGTGGTCATGAGCGTGACAACCTGATACTGGATGGTCTGGACGCCACGGCGGATCTCGTCGCGCAGGCGTGTCTCAACGACGTTGGTGATGGTTTCTTCCGAGGGCTGCACACCGAAGGACTTGATCTCCTCGAGCACGGAGCGGCGGATCTTCTGCCGGGAAATATCGACGAACGGAGCCAGATGTGTCAGGGAAATGGACTGGCCGCCATACTGGTTCGAGGCGATCTGCGCGATGATCTGGGTTGCAATGTTGCAGGCCGTGGAGAAGCTGTGCGGCTTTTCAATCAGCGTGCCGGAAATGACTGTACCGTTCTGGAGCATGTCCTCCAGATTGACCAGATCGCAGTTGTGCATGTGCTGGGCGAAATAATCCGCGTCGTGGAAGTGGATGATGCCCTCGTTGTGCGCGTCAACGATGTCCTGCGGCAGCAGCACGCGGGCCGTCAGGTCCTTGGAGACCTCGCCCGCCATATAGTCGCGCTGGACGGCGTTGACGGTGGGGTTTTTGTTGGAGTTCTCCTGCTTGACCTCCTCGTTGTTCGACTCGATCAGGGACAGGATCTTCTCGTCCGTCGTGTTGGACTTGCGCACAAGCGTGCGGGTATAGCGGTATGTAATATAGTTCTTGGCAACCTCAAATGCGCCGTGGGCCATGATCTGATTTTCGACCAGATCCTGAATTTCCTCGACGGACAGCGCGCGGTTCATGGACAGGCAGTTGTTTTCCACGCTCTCGGCGATGCGGCGGATCTGCATCGGCGTCAGCCGTTCGTCCTCCGAGACGACGTTGTTAGCCTTGGTTACGGCTGCGATGATCTTGACGATATCGAACGTTGCTTCCGAGCCGTTGCGTTTGATGATCTTCATGCTGGTTCCTCACTTTCTATTTGTACGCGCGTAAAAAAACGCGCGGGGACAGGCTTTGCGTGCAGCACATCCCGTGCGGTGCAGTCATAACTATACTGGATATTGTGCTCGATGTCAAGAGCCTGTCTCTATATTTTGTGGATATCGAAAACAAATAATACCGTGAAACACAATATCTTGTGTTTCACGGTATCTGCACATATGAAATCTCTGATACTGCTGCGTCTACTGGTTCTCCCGGTATCTGGCGAGGAACTGTCTTGTGCGCTCGGCCTGCGGGTTTTCAATCACATCGCGCGCCGGGCCCTGCTCGACGATCACGCCGCCGTCCATGAAGATCACGCGGCCTGCGACATCGCGGGCAAACGCCATTTCGTGTGTGACGATGATCATCGTCATGTGCTGCTCGGAAAGCGAGCGGATGACCTTCAAAACCTCCCCGGTCAACTCGGGGTCGAGCGCCGAGGTCGGCTCATCAAAGCAGAGAATATCCGGCTGCAAGGCCAGCGCCCGCGCGATGGCCACACGCTGCTGCTGACCGCCGGAAAGCTGATGCGGATAGAGATCCATCTTTTCCTTCAGCCCGACCTGCGTCAAAAGTTCCTCTGCACGGGCGGCAATCTGTGCGTGGACCTGTTTTTTTCGCGTTTTGTAATCCGGCTGCTCCTTTGCCAGCAGTTCGCTTGCCAGCATGACATTCTGCCGGGCCGTATACTGCGGGAACAAGTTGAAATTCTGGAACACGAGGCCGAAGTGCAGCCGCTTGCGGCGAATTTCGCGCTCCTTCTGCGTATTGGGGTCGGCGTCGTCGAAGAGCGTCTTGCCGTTCACCACGATCTGTCCCTCGTCGGGAACGGTCAGAAAATTGAGGCACCGCAGCAGCGTCGTTTTGCCGCTGCCGGACGAGCCGATAATGGCGACCGTCTCGCCCTTTTCGAGCGAGAAATCGACGCCCTTCAGGACGACGGTATCCTTGTCGAAGCTTTTTTTCAGGTTTCTGACTTCCAGAACAGACATACTGCCGCCTCCTTACGCCTTGAAATAGTCCAGCCTTTTCTCCAGCGCGTCAAGCAGCAGCTGCAAAACGCCGGAGAACAGCAGATAATAAATGCCAGTGAAGAACAGGGGCCAGATTGCGCCGGAAATGCCCTGCGAGCCCTTTAAAAATGCCTGACCGGCCCAGATGATCTCCTGCAGGGCGATGATGCGGGACAGGGATGTATCCTTGACCAGCGTGATGATCTCGTTGGACATGGGCGGCACGATGCGCTTGACCATCTGCAGAAGCGTGACCTTGAAGAAAATCTGCGTATTCGTCATGCCGAGCACCTGCCCGGCCTCCTGCTGGCCCTTGGGCACGCCCTGGATGCCGCCGCGGAAAATCTCGGAGAAATAGCACGCGTAATTGAAAATAAACGCGATAGAGGATGCGAGGAAGCGCCCAGCCTCGCCGCCGCCCCAGATGTTTTTGCCCATCACAAGGCCGGGGAAATAATAAAACACCAGCAGCTGCAGCATCAGCGGCGTGCCGCGCACGACCCAAATGATAAAGCGCACGATGATCCGGATGGGCTTGAAGTCCACATAGCACCAGATCTGGAACCGCTGCCACCACGTCAGCTTCGTGTTTTTGGGCAGATTTTTAAGAAGCGGGCGCAGAAAGCCGAGCGGAGCCCAGCTGCTCATAGAGCCGAAGGAAATGATCAGGCCCAGCGGGATCGCGCCGATGAGCGTCACGAAAAACAGCTTGAGCGTCTGTAAAAAGCCAATATTCAGCGCCTGAAATACAATGGGGAACTGTTCGGAAAATGTCGTCATGGTATGTACCGCCTGTCGTTATTCTGGACACGGCGGTTTCCCCGGCGGATCTGCCGCCGGGGAAACCGTTGTCTATCTTACTGGAAAAGGAGTGCTGTGTCAATCACTTCTGTTCGATGACGGCAGCCTGTACGCCGTAAGTCTCTGCGATCTTCAGTATGGAGCCGTCGGCATAGCTTGCTTTGAAGAAGTCATTCAGCTTCTGGACAAGGTCGGAACCCTTGCGGAAGCCGACGCCGTACTCTTCGGAGTTGAGGCCGCAGGTGTAAGTGAGGTTCGCATAGCCCGTGCCCTCGCCGACCATGGCGGCAGCCATGAGAGAGTCGATGACGGCGGCATCAGACGTACCGGCAGCCACCTCCATCAGCGCGTCAGACTGTGCGGAGACAGGCGTAACGCTGTAGCCGAGAGCGTTTAGTTCAGCCTCACCGGCGGAGCCGGCTTCGGCGGCAAAGGTCAGATCCTTGACGGATTCGACGGTCTGATAGTCGGCGGCCTTATCAGCCGGGACGATCACGACCTGCGCGTTGTTGCAGTAGGCGTTGGAGCACGCCATGGCGCTTGTGACCTCGGACGTGAGCGTCATGCCGTTCCAGACGCAGTCGATGGTCTTGCTGTCAAGCTCCAGAACCTTGTTGTCCCAGACGATCTCGACGAATTCCACCTTGACGCCGAGGGAATCGGCAAAGGCCTTGGCCAGATCGGCGTCAAAGCCAATCCATTCGCCGGATTCGTTCTGGTAGTCCATCGGGGCAAAATCGGTAATGCCAACCACGAGCGTGCCCTTGTCCTGAATGTAGGCAAGATCGGATTCCTCGGCGGGTTTGGACGCACAGGCTGCCATGGACAGAACCATCAGCACAGCCAGCAGCAGAGCGGTCATCTTTTTCATTTTCTGTTCCTCCTGAAAGTATTGGATGGGGTGTCGCTTTGTTTATCGTGCTAATAATTTACCATACTGATTCGCTAATGTAAAGAATCAAAAATGCAAAAAGAAAAGCTGCCCGGAATCTGCGGAATTGTGAAAATTCGACAAGCAAGCTTTCTACACAGCGCACCGGGGCGGAGCGGCTCCGCAGCAGGAGGCGGCAGCTTTTATTTAAAAGTCGATGCCGGTCACATCCGTAACGCTTCTTTGCTGCGAACGGCTTGTGACCGGCATGGATTTCTACAAACTGTATGTCTGGAAGCGTGTCATGCTTCCTCACGGTACGCCTTCAATCCGGCGCGGCCTTCTTCGGTGACGGGCTTGAGCCAGCGCATGGACTTAAAATGGATCAGGCACAAAATGCTCTTCGGAATATCCTCGCCCAGATACGCGAGAATCACGACGCCGAGGAACGACAGGTGCAGCACCCGCGCGCTCAGCAGTGCCAGCGGGATGGCGACGACCCAGAGACTTGCAAGGTCGAAGATCATGCCTGTCAGCGTATCGCCGCCGGAGCGGAACACGCCTACGACCTGCACATAGGAGATATTGCGGAAGCAGTATTCCAGCGAACAGAAGATCGTCACGGCGTAGGCTGTCGAGATAGTCGTGGCCGAAAGATTGTCGCCCATGGCGAACAGGGAGACGAGCGGGTGCCGCGCGGCGATCATCGTCAGGCCCACAACAAGGCCCATCAGCGGCACCAGCACGGAAAAGCGCCGGGCGTCGGCTACGCCGCGCCGGATTTTGCCGCTGCCGATAGACTTGCCGACCATGATGACACAGGCGTTGCCGAGGCCGACATAGAACGCAAAAGCAAGTTCAGAAAACGTCTTGAAGATGGTCATGCCCGCATAATATTCATAGCCCATGTTGGCGTAAATGCGGTTAAGCGTGAGCATACCGAGTGCCCACAGACCTTCGTTCGACATGACGGGCAGCGCGCGGGCACAGAACTCACCCAGCTGCTTCCACGAAAACGTGAACAACTCCCGCACCGGACCCATCAGCAGGTTTTTCTCAAACGCTGAGAAAATCAGAATCAGCACCGGGCCCAGCCACGACGAAATGCACGTCGCAATGGCCGCACCCTCTACGCCGAGTTTCGGCAGGCCAAACGCACCGAAAATCAGACCATAATCTGCAAAAGCGTTGGCAATGGTCGTGACGATGGAGACATAGAGCGGCAGGCGGACGCGCTCTGTGCCGCGCAGGACGTTGGACAGCAGATATGTCAGTGCGACAGCAGGGTAGGAGAAACAGACGATGCGAAGATACCGGCAGCCCGTCTCTATGACGGCAGGCTCCTGATTGAACAGGCCGATGACCCATGCGGGCGCCGCCAGCGCGACGGCCAGAAAACAGAGCGAGACGAACATCGCCAGCATGAGTCCAATACCCATCACGCGCCGGATTCCCTTGAGATCCTTGACACCCCAATACTGCGAGATGAACACGCTCATGCCGGAGCAAAGGCCGAAGCCCAGAAGGCCGCACAGCCAGCCCCACTGAGCCGCCATACCGACGGCGGAGAGCGTCACGTCGCCCAGCTGTGATACCATCAGCGTGTCAACCAGCTGGAACGAACTTGTCAATACGTTTTGCAGCGCGACCGGGATCGCCAGCTTCACGGTCACGCGCCAGAAGGGCTTATCGCCCAGATAATCAGTTAGTTTCATAAGAAAAAATACTCCGGTAAAAAGACAAATAGGCAAAGATGTGGGGATGCTGCCTTACGGCAGTATCCCCACGAAGTTTTTCAGGTGGCGCAGGACACCTCGTCAGAAGAAAGCCTTTCGGAACGCATCCTTGCAAAGCAGGGATGCTTATCCTGTCGGCTTCCTTCTTCCACTTCAAAACGCAAGCGAAACTCGCGTTTTGGCTTTGACGGAGTGCGTAGGGGCCGATGCCCACATCGGCCCGCGCAGAATGCACCGTTTTTACGGTAATCTGCGGCGAATTCGCAACTTCCCAACGGGCCGATGTTGGCATCGGCCCCTACAATAAACGAGGGAAGTGCATACAAAAGGGGCTTACGCCATACCAGCGGTGATGATGGCCATCTTGTAGACCTCGTCGGCATTGCAGCCGCGGGAGAGGTCGTTGATGGGGGCGTTCAGGCCCTGCAGGATGGGGCCGTAAGCCTCGAAGCCGCCGAGGCGCTGGGCAATCTTGTAGCCAATGTTGCCAGCCTCAATGCACGGGAAAATAAAGGTGTTGGCATAGCCTGCTACCTTGCTGCCGGGGAACTTCAGCTGGCCGACGACCGGGGAAACAGCCGCGTCAAACTGCATTTCGCCGTCGATTGCCAGTTCGGGCGCGAGCTTCTGCGCTTCGATGGTGGCATCGTGGCTGAGTTGGACCGTACCGCCCTTGCCGGAGCCCTTCGTCGAGAAGGACAGCAGCGCGACCTTCGGGTCGATGCCGAAGAACTCTGCCGTGCGGGCGGACTCGACTGCGACCTCAGCCAGCTTCTGTGCGGCCGTGAAGGTCACTTCGCCGGTTGCCTTGTCAACGGTATCCTGATAGTCGATGTTGATGGCGCAGTCGCCCATGCAGTACTTTTCGTCGTTGCCGTCCTTGTCCTTGCGGAAGAGGATGAAGGAAGAGGACACCAGATGCGCGCCTTTCTTCGTCTTAACCAGCTGCAGCGCCGGACGGACGGTATCGGCGGTGGAATAGGTCGCGCCGCCGAGCAGTGCGTCGGCCTTGCCCATCTTGACAAGCATGGTGCCGAAATAATTGCCCTTGGCGAGTGCCTTGCGGCAGTCTTCCTCAGACATCTTGCCCTTGCGCAGTTCGACCATCTTCTGAACCATTTCGTCCATGCCGGCATAGGTTGCCGGGTCGATGATCTCGGCCTTTGCAATGTCGAAGCCGCCCTTTTCTGCTGCGGCCTTAACCTCGTCAACATTGCCGATGAGAATGACGTTCATCAGATCGTCCTTGATGAGGCGGTCTGCCGCTTCGAGAATACGGGCGTCAGGGCCTTCGGTAAAGACGATGGTGCGGCGGGTTGCCTTCAATGCGTCGATCAGCTTTGTAAACATGGTATATTACCTCCATTATGCGGTTTTCCGCTGTTATCTAGCCTCCAGTATACAACGAAATCCAGCATAAAACAACACCTCAGGCAAAAAAATTCCGTCTATTTGGAACTGTGCACCGGGATGGTGATTTCGGTCACGAATTTTTCAGGGTCGCTGGTCAGGCCGTAGTCGATCATTGTGAGCTCGCGGGAAAAGCCCGCCGGGGTCAGAGCGTGCGCATCGATGTACGCAAGCAGACGCGCATACTGTTCCGGTGCTTGCAGATGGCTGCCCCGGAAGCGGACGCGCACGCACTGGCTCTGTTCCAACTCGCTGCAATCCGTAATGCGCAGTGTCTGCCCGATCCAGAACAGGCGGCAGGACTCGCTTTCAATCTGTTCGATCTGTCCCAGCGGCGGTGCGCGCGTGGTCTTTTGCGCCTACAGACTGCGCGATGGATACCGTCGTGCCCATTGCAAGCCCCACGATCATCATGGTCAGCATGTGCATCACCTGCGAGCCGACGGACACTGCCGTTGTTGCCTCCACGCCTGCGTACTGTCCGATGATGAACAGATCAGCCATGCCATAGAGTGTCTGCAGAAAATAAGACAGCAGATACGGCAGCGAAAACCGCACGACGTTCTTTAAAACGCTTCCTCTTGTCAGATCCAGTTCCATGATAACGGCCCCCTTTTGCCGCACATTATAAACGTTGCAGCTATTGCAAAGTCAAGCTTTTTTTGCAGAAAGGGTTTACTTTTTCCCGGTTATCACATATAATATATGGCGTTTGCGCCGCTTCCCGGCGCGAGTATGTCTCAAACGAGGTGCGGTATGCAGCGCAGTCATCATTTTCACGGGCAGATGTCCGATACCTTCCGCGCGGCGGTCTTTGTTACGCTCTCCGGCGGCTTTCAGGACGCCTATACCTATATCAGCCGCGGTCAGGTCTTTGCCAACGCGCAGACCGGCAACATCGTGCTTCTGAGCGCAGCGCTCCTGCGGGGCGACTGGGCCGTGTGCCTGAAATATCTCATTCCGATTTTGTCCTTCGTGCTCGGGACAATGGCGGCGGAGTTCATCCACATCCGGTTCCGCAATTTCCGGCAGCTGCACTGGCGGCAGCTGGTGCTATTGCAGGAGATCGTGTTTTTGTGCGCCGTCGGCTTCCTGCCGCACACGCTCGACCCGCTGGCAAACGCACTTGTCTCGTTCGTATGTGCCATGCAGGTGCATACCTTCCATAAAATCCACGGCCATGTCTATGCCAGTACCATGTGCATCGGCAATCTCCGCTGTGCGGCGGAGGCGTTGGGCGAATATCTGCGCGGCCATAACCGCGCATCGCTCGACGCGGCAAAGACCTATTTCGGCGTCATTCTCGTCTTCGCCGCAGGCGCAGGCCTCGGCAGTCTCGTGACGGAGTTCACTGACATCCGCGCCATCTGGGTCTGCTGCGGATTGCTGCTCATCAGCTTCATCCTCATGTTCATCCGCGACGACAGGGAAGCGTGAACGTGGGAGCCGTCTGAGGCAGAACCGTCAACCCCTTTGTAGGGGCGGACGCCTCTGTCTGCCCGTCAGAACGAGAGAATTTGGAAAAATTTAGGTGAATTTGCATGTAGCTGCCGCTTATGCTGTAGGGGTCGATGCCCACATCGACCCGGCAGATTGCACCGATTTTTCGGTAGTCTTCGGCGAATTCGTAACTTCCCAACGGGCCGATGTGTACCGGCAAGCGGCAGACCCACATCCGTAACGCTCCTTCGTTGCGAACGGCTGTGACCGGCATCGGCCCCTACAACGAAATACGCTGGTGTTTCATACAAAACCGGCCCGCTGCGTTCTTTGCAGCGGGCCGGACTTTTTACAGAACCTTCCCCAGAAAATCCTGCAAGCGCGGATTTTGCGGGTGCTCAAAGATCTGCTCAGGGGTTCCCTGCTCGACGAGTTTACCGTCGGCCATGAACAGCACGCGGCTGCCGACCTCACGGGCAAAGCCCATCTCGTGCGTGACGACGACCATTGTCATGCCGTCGTGCGCCAACTCCTTCATGACCTCCAAAACCTCTCCGACCATCTCCGGGTCGAGCGCGCTTGTCGGCTCATCGAAGAGCATGACCTCCGGCTCCATCATAAGCGCGCGGACAATGGCCACGCGCTGCTTCTGTCCGCCGGACAGCTGCGCGGGGTACGCATTTCCTCGGTCGCCGAGGCCGACGCGCTGCAAAAGCTTCAGCGCCTGCGCGTCCGCCGCCTCCTGCGATTTATGCAGGAGTTTCACGGGCGCGAGAGTCATGTTTCGCAGGATGGTCATGTGCGGGAAAAGATTGAAATGCTGGAACACCATGCCCATCTTCTGTCGGTGGAGGTTGATGTTGCAGCTTTTGTCAGTGATATCGATGCCATTGAACAAAATCTGCCCACCCGTCGGGACCTCCAGCAGATTGAGGCATCGCAGAAATGTGGACTTACCAGAGCCGGACGGGCCGATTACGACGACAACCTCGCCCCGCTTGATATCGACCGAAACGCCGTCAAGCGCCTTGATGGCAGACGCGCCGGTAAAATGCTTTTTCAGGTCATGGACCTGAATCAGAACGTCAGTGGTCACTGCTGCGCAGCCTCCTTTCCAGCTTGCTTACCAGATGCGAGAAGAACACAACCATGATGAGGTACAGAGCCGCGACGATCAACAGCGGCATAGCCTGAATGTAGGTCTGCGAACGGATGATCTCGCCGCCCTTGGTCAGATCGTTGACGGCCACATAGCAGGCGACAGACGTTTCCTTCAGCAGCACGATAAACTCATTCGCCAGCGCGGGCAGCACGTTTTTGAGCGCCTGCGGGATGATGATATAGAGCATCGTCTGCGCAAAGTTGAGGCCGAGCGACCGGCCTGCCTCATTCTGTCCTTCATCGACAGCCATGATGCCGCCGCGGATGATCTCGGCGACGTAAGCGCCGGAGTTGATGCCGAATGTCAGCATGGCGACGGGCGTACCGTTGCGCGCGGTGGAGAAGACGACGAAGAACATGATGAGAATCTGGATCATTGCGGGTGTACCGCGGATGACGGTCAGATAGACTTTGCAGAGCCAGTTTGCGATGTTCAGAAGCGTCCGGCCGGGGCCGGGACGCATGGTTTCATGCGTCTTGTCGTGCGTCGAGCGGATAATGGCGACGATCGTGCCGATCAGGATACCGAGCAGCACGGCGGCCAGCGCGATCTGGAGCGTATTGCCCAGACCCTTTACGATATATTTCCAGCGATCTTTGGTGATGAAGCAGGTGACAAAGTCCTTGGCGACCTTTGCAATCCATGTCCGAAACCATTCTGTCATGGGCGAAGCGCTCCCTCTTTTCTATAAAGTCGTATTGCGCGAAGCAGCGGGGCGGAGCATCGCTCCGTCCCGTTGCGAAGATACAGATTGAATTTTTATTTGCCGATGTACTTGTCAACGATGGACTGCAGCGTGCCGTCGGCGGTCAATTCGGACAGCGCCTTGTTGACTTTCTCCAGCAGGTCGGTGTTTTCCTTGGCGATGGCAATGGCATAATCCTCAACGGCATATTCGGTGTCGAGGATGTGCAGGCCTTCGTTGGCCGCGACCAGCGCCTTCGCAGGCTCATTGTCGAGAATGACGCAGTCAACCTGCCCGTTCTTCAGGGCTTCGACGGCGTCGGTCGTCTTGCCGAAGGACTTGACGGTGCCAAGACCGGCGTCTTCAATGTCGGACGTGGCATAGATAAAGCCCGTGGTGCCTGCCTGCGTGCCGACGACAGTGCTGGCGCCGTCCGCGAACAGATCATCGACCGAGGTGATGGGACTGTCGTCCTTGACGATGACGACCTGCACGCCTGTGGCGTAGGAATCGGAGAAGTTGACCTGTTCTTTGCGCTCGTCCGTTACGGTCATACCGGCCATGCCCATGTCATACTTGCCGGTCTGGATGCCGGGGATGATGGAGTCGAACGCGATGTCGGTGACTTCCAGTTCCATGCCAAGCTTTTCGGCGATGGCCTGCGCGACTTCCACGTCGATGCCGACGATGGCGTCGCCGTCATAGTATTCATACGGCGGGAAGGTGGCCTCAGTCGCCATGGTCAGCTTGGCGGAGGCGGTCTCTTCGGTCTTAGAGGTGGAAGCGCAGGCCGCAAGGCTCAGCGCCATAATGGCTGCAAGCAGCAGTGCAAGATACTTTTTCATATTCAGTTCCTCCTGTGACGCGCTGTGCGTCGTCTGTGTTATTTTGTATGCTCATAATTATACACACGAAGCGCATAATGTCAAGGGAAAATGAATAAAAAACCATACAACTCTATTGGGATGTGTGTCCTTAAAAGCGGCAGATTGCACAATTTCGCAAAAAAAGCGTGCGCATGCGCAAAAATAAATATGCAGGCGTCCTGTATATATACAGGACGCCTGCATCAAATTCCCGGCCTTACAGTTCCGAGAGCATATAGAGCATTTTTGCGACCTCCGCGCGCGTGACCTTGCCGGTGGGGTTCAGCTTGCCCTTTGAGCCGCTGATGATCTTCTGCTGCGCCATCTGCGCAAGTGCAGTTTTTGCCCAGTCAGCAATCTTTCCGCTGTCGGAGAAAGCGGAGAGCGTGTTAAGATCAGCTTCGGGGAAGTCCTTTGTGCGCGAGAGGATCGTCATGGCCTCCTGACGTGAAATTGTCGCGCCGGGCTTAGCCAGAAGCTGGCCGTTTGTTTTGGAACCCGTGAGATAGCCGAGCGAATAGGCCGCCTGCATTGCGGATTTTGCCCAGTCTGCGATCGAACTGCTGTCGGAGAACGGGAGCGAAACGGTCTGATACGCGCTCAGATCCGTGCCGAGATAGCGCATCATGGCGACGATGAACTCCTGCCGCGTCATGCTGGCATCGGGGCGGTAATAGAGTTTGCCGTCCTTTGTGGAGCCCTGTAGCGTGCCTGCATAATAGAGGTCCGTGATGTAGCTTTCGGCCCAGTGGCCTTTTGTGTCGGCAAACGGCTGCGAAGAGCCGACCGTGACCTTGAGGGCAAACGACGTTTCCCCATAGGAGACGGTGATCGTGCCGTTCAGGTCCGAACCGGTCTTGGCAGCGGCGAAGACACCACTTTCGTCGATCTCTCCAATTCCGCCCGTCACGGCCCAACTAAAGCTTTCATCGGCGGAATAGACCTGATTGCCGTAGTACCATGCCGTTGCCGTCAGGTCTGTCTTGCTGCCGCCCGCCACATGCAGCGCCGTCAGCGGCGTGTTCTTGCCTTCGTGCTTGATGGTGATGGAGGTCGGTGCGGTGGGGATTGTAAATGTCGCGTTTGCGCGCAGGCTGCCTGTCGTTGCGGTGACAGTCGCTGCGCCGCGTGCGCCGGGCTCGACCGTCACGGTGCTGCCAGAGGTCTGCGTGACGTTTGTGCCGCCGAAGGTCACGTTTGTCGGAACGGCAGCTGCCATGTAGCTGCTGTCAGCAGCCTTGACGGTCAGACTGATCTTTGCGCCAGGCAGTGCGTAGCCGCCGAAGGGATACAGATACAGCTTCGAGGCCGTGCCCGCGTCCTGCTTCTGACGAACGAGGAAGATGAAGTTCGCGCATTCGCGCAGTTTGCCGTCAGACGGCACGTTCGCCGTCGCACCGGAGGCGTAGCCAGGGTAGGTGACGCCTGCGGCGGTCGAGCCGCCGCCGTCGAGGTTCAGCGCTGTCCGGCAGCCGAGCGCAAGCATCCGCTCGGCAAGCTGCGCAAGCGTCAGTCCGTCGGAATTGCCTGCCTCGTCGCAGGTATACAGAATGAGCGAGCCGTCGTTCGTGACGCCGATGGCCGTGCGAGCGGCCATTTTCTTTGCGGAATCGAGCGTAAAGTCCGTGCAGACCTGCCCGTTTTCAACGAGCATGTCGCCGCCGCCGCAGGCGGAGGTCACATTCTCCCAGCCGGAGGCGCATGTAACCTGTATGGTCATCTGCTGGCCCATGACCATGCCCTTGAGCGCGGCAAGTGCGCTTTTATAGGCGGTGTCGTTTGCAATGGCAAGCAGGAAGCCGTCCTCCGGGATGGAACAGGACTTTGTATCCTCCACCATGCCGATGACCTCAACGGTCAGCGACTGCCCGAGACGCAGTTCTGCCGCGCGGGAACCGACCGGGCGGACGATGACGTGATAACCATCGATGGTATTCTTGGTGCGGGTGTCGTAGTCCTGCGAATACAGGAGCACGCCGTTCTGCACCGTCATGGCCTTATTATAGTTGAGCACCAGCGGTGTATCCGCGCCGTAGTCCAGCGTGACGGCGACGGTCGGGTCGCCGATGAGCGCGGAGCCATCGGACAGAAAGCCGACCGCATTGGCCGAGCCGCCGGAACGCAGAATGCTGTTTGTAATGACGATGCCGTAGGGGATGCCGGTCGAGCGGTCGAAGAACGAGCCGTTGATTCCCGCGACCATGCTGTAGCCCTGTTCCTCAAGTGTCTTGATGGTCTTGTTCATGGGGCTGGTGCCATAGAGCGTCGTGCCGAAGGCGACGACGGGACGCACCTGCGCCTCTTTTTTATAGGTAAAGATGTTCTCGTGCAGATTGGTCTGCTTGCCGGAATCGGAGGTGACAGCCTGGGTGCTGTATGTATAGACGGTTCCGTCTGCCACATTCAGAGAATTGCTCCCGACAGACTCTGCCGCAGCCAGAACCGGCACGGCCAGCAGCGCCAGCGTCAGTATCGATGCGGCGATCTGCTTCAGCTTGTTTTTCATGGTTTGGAGCTCCTTTCGAGGGGAAAATGAGAGTAAAAGGGGATGAGCATTATGTTAACATGAAGCGGGAAAAAAGTAAAGAGCGCGAGAAGGAGAAATATTTTCTGCGCTGTGCGCGAAGCCTCTTGTCCTCTGCGCCCGTTTCCTCCTCTTTCCCGCCGAACCGCTTCGCTGGGGTTGCCGGGAATGCTTGCCCATCGGGCGGACAGCATGATTGTCCCTGCGGGGTAAGTGCATATCGCGCATAAGCAGACTTTTTTGAAGTGCTGTCAAGGAAAAACACTTGACAGCCAAGACAAAATCCTGTATAGTATACCGGAACGATTGATCTGGAGGTCTTGCCATGCGGTCCGATGCGCTCACCATGACGCTGCTGTACGACTATTATGGCGAACTGCTCACTGAAAAGCAGCGCGGATTATTTGACCTCTATTATAATCAGGATTATTCTCTCAGCGAGATCGCATCCGCAGCCGGGATCAGCCGGCAGGGCGTCCACGATACGCTTGCCCGCGCCGAAGAACTGCTCGAGGGCTATGAGCGATCGCTTGGCTGCATCGCGCGTGACCGGCTGCTGCAAAAAGCACTGGACACAATCACACAGAATGCGCAGGCGCTTGCGTCCGTCCCGGAGGCTGCGCCGCAGGCCGGCGCGATCCTGCGCGCCGTGCGGGAGATAAAGGAGTAATACATGGCATTTGAAGGCTTAACTGAAAAACTCTCGAATGCGTTCAAAAAGCTGCGCGGCAAGGGCCGCCTGTCTGAGTCCGACGTCAAGGAATCCATGCGCGAGATCCGTCTGGCGCTGCTCGAGGCCGACGTCAACTACAAGGTCGTCAAGGACTTCATCAAAAAGACAACCGAGCGCTGTGTTGGTGCGGACGTACTCGAAAGCCTCACGCCCGCGCAGATGATCGTCAAGATCGTCAATGAGGAACTGACCGCGCTCATGGGCAGCGAGAACCAGAAGATCAAGATCGCGTCCCAGCCGCCGACCGTCGTGATGCTGGTCGGCCTGCAGGGCGCAGGCAAGACGACCAACGGCGCGAAGCTGGCAGGTCTGTTCAAAAAGCAGAATAAAAACCCGCTGCTCGCGGCCTGCGACATTTACCGGCCCGCAGCCATCAAGCAGCTGCAGGTCGTCGGCGGACAGCTTGGCATTCCTGTTTTTGAAATGGGCCAGACGAACCCGGTGGACATTGCAAAAGCTGCCATTGCCCATGCCGTGCGCCACGGTAACGACATGGTTTTCCTTGACACCGCAGGCCGCCTGCACGTCGATGAGACACTCATGGACGAACTCAAGGCCGTCAAGGCCGCGGTCAACCCGGATGAAATTCTGCTCGTGGTTGACGCAATGACCGGCCAGGACGCTGTCAGCGCAGCAAAGACCTTTGACGAGTATCTCGATATCACCGGCGTTATGCTCTCCAAGCTTGACGGCGATGCCAGAGGCGGCGCAGCGCTCTCTATCAAGGCTGTGACCGGTAAGCCCATCAAGTTCATCGGCACCGGCGAAAAGCTTGACCAGATCGAGCCCTTCCATCCCGGCCGCATGGCCTCACGCATTCTCGGCATGGGCGATATGCTCACGCTGATTGAAAAGGCAGAGGCTGCGTTCGATGCAAAGAAGGCTGCCGAACTTGAACAGAAACTCAAGAGCAATAAATTCACCCTTTCCGACTTCTACGATCAGCTTTCCCAGCTGAAAAACATGGGATCGCTCGACGAGATCGCGGCCATGATGCCCGGCATGAACGCCGGAGCGCTCAAGGGCGCGCAGGTCGATGAAAAGGCGATGGCCCGCACGGCCGCCATCATTCAGTCCATGACCCCGTACGAGCGCGAGAATCCATCCGTGCTCAACTCCAGCCGCAAGCGTCGTATTGCGCTCGGCTCCGGCGTCAAGGTCGAGGACATCAATAAGCTGCTCAAGCAGTTTGACATGATGAATCAGATGATGAAGCAGTTCTCCGGGCCCGGCGCCTCGCGCAAGATGAAGCGCATGAGCAAGTTCGGCGGCATGGGCGGCCTTGGCGGCTTCCCCGGCATGTAAGCATATCGTTTCAGCCGTAACAGATTTGGCTTTACGAAATAAGAAAACTTGATTTATTTTTGGAGGAACAATCATGGTTAAGATCAGACTGAGAAGAATGGGCGCCAAGAAGGAGCCGTATTACCGCATCGTTGTCGCCGATTCCCGCTTCCCGCGCGACGGCCGCTGCATCGAAGAGATCGGCACCTACGACCCGAAGAACGAGGCCAACGCCATCACCATCGACGCCGACAAGGCCAAGCAGTGGATCAAGAACGGTGCACAGCCCAGCGATACTGTCCGCGGTCTTCTCAAGAAGGCAAACGTCCTGTAAGTCTGGGGTACTGGCATGAAGGATCTTTTGCTGTATATGGCAAAAAGTCTGGTTGACAATCCCGACAGCGTTACGGTCACTGAGGTAGAAGGCGAGACGACTGTGCTTGAACTTCGTGTTGCGCCCGAGGATATGGGAAAACTCATCGGCCGGCAGGGCCGCATTGCCAAAGAGATCCGCACGATCATCAAGTCCGTTGCCCAGCGCACCGGCCAGAAGGTCAGCGTCGAGATCGTAGACTGAACGAATAGAATCAGGCACCGGGCCGCCCACTTTGTGGACGGCCCGGTTTTTGCGTGCAGCGCCTGCAAATGCGCATTGCGCGAAAAGCGGTGAGTGTGGAGCGCCGCCTCCAACCGTTAAAAAAAGTTCACAATTCGTTCCTTGACTTTTCACATTTCTTGTGTATTATTTAGTTCAATATTGAACAGTTCGATATTGGAGGCCTTAATATGCCGGAACCCCTCTTAACCGCATCTGCCATGTTTGCCAATGCCGCGCGCTTTGCGGATGCTTATCATGCCGCGCTCTCGCCGTTATGCGCAGAAACCGGCCTGCCGCCTGCGGCGGCGGATATTCTGCTGTTTCTGGCCAACAATCCCGGCTGCGAGACGGCGGGGGCGATCTGCCGGATGCGCGGACTGAAGCCGGCCATTGTGTCGTTTCATATTGACCGGCTCGTGAGCGAGGGCTTTTTGCTGCGGCAGTCTGTCCCAGGCGACCGGCGCAAGACGGCACTCGTGCTGACGGAAAAGGCAGAGTCTGTCGTCGAACGGGGGCGCGGGCTGCAAAAGGCATTTGCCGACCGGCTGATTGACGGCCTGAGCGAGGAGGATCTGGCGCATTTCCGCCGCTGCGTGGCTGCTTTTGACCGCAATATTGAACGAATCCGCACAGAAAATTCCAAAGGAACGGAGATTCAGAATCCATGATCAAGTTACTCAAACGGATGCGCAGACGCGAGGCGCTGATGGCGCTTGTCTGCGCGGTTCTTGTTGTGGCGCAGGTCTATTTTGACCTGAAACTGCCGGATTATATGACCCGGCTCACCACGCTCATCAAAACCCCCGGCAGCGTCACGTCGGATATCTTGTCCGTCGGCGGACAGATGCTCCTTTGTACGCTGGCCAGCGCCGTGCTGGCTGTTGGCTGCGGGTATCTGGCGGCAAAGACGGCGTCCGGCTTCAGTTTTTCCGTCCGCGCAGACCTGTTCCACCATGTCATGGACGCAGGCAGCGAGGAAATGCAGTCCTTTTCTGTCCCCAGCCTCATCACCAGAACGACCAACGATATTACCCAGATTCAGATGATCGTCGCCATGGGCCTGCAGATGCTCATGAAGGCGCCCATCATGGCAGTGTGGGCCGTGATTAAAATTCTGGGCAAGAGTTGGACGCTCTCGGCTGTGACGGGCGGCGTCGTTGTGGCAATCGTTGTGATGGTGCTGCTCATCATGTCCAGCTGCCTGCCCCGGTTCCGGCAGGTGCAGAAAAAGACCGACCAGATCAACCGCGTCGCGCGGGAAAATCTGACCGGCATCAACGTTGTCCACGCCTTCGGCGCGGAAGACTATCAGAACAGGAAATTCGACGGCCCCAGCCGCGACATGATGAATCTGCAGCTGAAAAACCAACGGCTGTTCGCGCTGCTCCAGCCGATGCTCGGGCTTGGCATGAACGGTCTGGCGCTCGCTATCTACTGGGTCGGTGCGGCGCTGGTTGAATCCATTGCGCTGACGGACCCCGCCGCGCGGCTGACGATGTTCACGAATGTACTGGTGTTCAGCACCTACGCGACCTACGTCGTCATGTCCTTCATGATGCTCGTGATGATCTTCATGCTCGTGCCGCAGGCGCAGGTTTCGGCTGAACGTATCAACGAAGTGCTGGACACGAAGCCGCACGTCGTCCCCGGTACGAAAACAGAAGGGGAGGAGCGCGGTACGGTCGAATTCCGTGACGTCTCCTTCCGCTATCCGGGCGCTGCGGCGGACGAGTTGGAGCATATCAGCTTCAAGGTGCGCAAAGGTCAGACGCTGGCTGTCATCGGTGCGACCGGCAGCGGCAAGACGACGCTGGCCTCGCTCATCCCTCGTTTTTACGACGCGACGGCAGGCACTGTTCTTGTGGACGGCGTGGATGTGCGTGCGTACACGTTCGATGCGCTTTACAACAAGCTTGGCTATGTGACGCAGAAGGCTGTTCTGTTCTCCGGTACGGTCGAGGACAACGTCTTCTTCGGGCAGAGTGCGGCAGAAAAGACGGATGCGTCGCTGCAGGCTGCGCTTTCCTTGTCGCAGGCTGCGGAATTCGTGGACAAATACCCCGAAAAGGCCGCGCACCCCATCGCCCAGCTTGGCCGGAACGTCTCCGGCGGGCAGAAGCAGCGGCTTTCCATCGCACGGGCGCTGGCAAGAAAGCCGGAAATTCTGATTTTCGACGATTCGTTCTCCGCGCTGGACTATAAGACCGACGCAGTGCTCCGCGAGGGGCTTGCAAAGCAGCTGCCCGGCACGACAAAGATCATCGTTGCCCAGCGCATCAGCACTATCCGCAATGCCGATCAGATCCTCGTGCTCGACCGCGGCGAGATTGCCGGGCTCGGCACACATGACGAATTGATGGTATCCTGCCCGGTCTACCGCGAGATCGCCATGTCGCAGTTGAGTGAGGAAGAACTCAAAAAAGGAGGCGTGTCCAAATGAGGCCCAATATGCGTCCAATGGAAAAAACAGACCTCAAAGGCGCTTTGAACGATCTGAGCACATATATGCGCAAAAGCCTCGGCGTCGTGGTTCTGGCGCTCGTGCTGGCGGCGCTCAGCGCTGTTCTCACGATTATCGGCCCGGATCAGGTCGGCAAGATTGCAACCATCATGTCCGATGGCCTGCTTGGCGGAATTGATCTTGCCGCCATTGCGAGAGTCGGCATTCTGCTTGCTGTCATTTACGGCCTGAGCGCGCTCTTCGGCTTTATCCAGCACTATATTATGGCGAGCGTCACGCTCAAAATATCCTACCGCATGCGCGCGGAATTATCCGAAAAGATTAACCGCGTGCCGCAGAAATACTTCAACTTTCATGCGCAGGGCGATATTCTCAGCCGCATTACCAACGACGTTTCCACGCTCCAGCAGGGCCTGACCAACAGTCTGCCGACGATTATCTCTGCTGCAACGCAGTTTTTGGGCTGCCTCATCATGATGTTCGTGACGGAATGGCGGCTGGCACTCGTCTCGCTGGGCATTACGCTCGTGGGCCTTCTGCTCGTTGTGTTCATTATGTCCCGTTCGCAGAAGTACTTTACCGCCCGGCAGGAAAGCCTCGGCAAGCTGAACGGCTATGTGGAGGAAATGTACTCCGGCCATGAGGTCGTGCGCATTTCTCGCGCGGCCGAGCCTGTCGGCAAGACCTTTGACACGCTGAATGACGCCGTTTATGATGCCAACTGGCGTTCGCAGTTCCTGTCCGGTGTCATGCAGCCGCTCATGAATGTCATCGGCAACCTGTCCTATGTCGCCGTGTGCGTGCTCGGCTCGATTCTCGCAATCCAGGGAATCATCGATATCGGCGTGATCGTTTCGTTCATTCTGTATGTGCGTCTGTTCACCTCCCCGCTGACCCAGATTGCGCAGGGCATGACGAATCTGCAGACGGCATCCGCCTCGGCACACCGGATCTTCGACTTCCTCGGCAGCGAGGAAATGCCGGACGAGTCGGAAAAGCCGGAACTGCCCCGACCCGTGCGCGGCGAAGTGGACTTTGAGCATGTCCGCTTCAGCTATCCGGATTCGCCGGATAAGATCATCATCAAGGACTTTTCAGCCCATGTCGCACCTGGTCAGAAGGTTGCGATCGTCGGCCCGACCGGCGCCGGTAAGACTACCATGGTAAACCTTCTTATGCGGTTCTATGAAATTGCCGACGGCTGCATTAAGATTGACGGCGTGCCCTCGCAGGATATCCGACGTGAGGACGTGCATAAGCTGTTCGGCATGGTTTTGCAGGATACATGGCTGTTTGAGGGCACGGTTCGGGAGAATCTCGTCTATAATCTGCCGGATGTGACTGATGAGCAATTAAACCGTGTCTGCTGTGCCTGCGGACTGGATAAATTTGTCCGTTCGCTGCCGAACGGGTTCGATACCGTCCTGTCCGAGAGCACCAGCATCTCTGCCGGACAGAAGCAGCTGCTGACCATCGCCCGCGCCATGCTCCAGAATGCGCCGATGCTGATTCTGGACGAGGCAACCAGTTCTGTCGATACGCGTACGGAACTGCTGATCCAGCGCGCCATGGATAAGCTGACGGAAAACCGCACAAGCTTCGTCATTGCCCACCGCCTCTCAACAATTAAAAACGCCGATCTCATCCTTGTCATGAAGGACGGCGACGTCATCGAAAGCGGTACGCACGAAACGCTTATGCAGCAAAACGGCTTCTACGCAGCGCTCTACAACAGCCAGTTCGATCAGGCGTCATAAGCATCTGTATCATACAAAAGCAGGTGCGGCATGCCGCGCGCCTGCTTTTGCGCTGCGCGCTGTACGCCGACGGGTGGACATTTGTATTTGTTCATTCTGCCAAAGACCGAAAAGCGCTGCAATTTCAAGGGAAAATGAAAAAAATATTTTCTTTTTGCGCGTTTTTTTGTTGACGTACTTCGTGATTTCTGCTATAATCCATGTTTGCGTGGGTCTGCCTGCGCGTATTTTCCATGGAGGTGTCTGGATGCCGGAACGGTTGACAAGCAACCGAAAGGTGATCGGTACGAAGCAGCTTCGCAAAGCGCTGAAGGCCGGGCGTGTACGAACCGCCTATGTGGCCGCCGATGCCGACCCCATCCTCCGCGAACCGCTCATTGAGCAGTGCCGTTCCGCCGACGTTGAACTCGTCGAAGTTGCAACGATGAAGGAACTCGGGAGGCTCTGTGGGATTCATGTCGGCGCTGCCTGCGCCGCACTTTTGCGCTGAAATGCGCTTTTTTCTGGTCCCAACGGAATATCTTTGATATTTCGGGATAAAATACATGCTGCACAGCAGCGACAATCCGAGAAAGGAGGAACAACATGCCTACTTTTAACCAGCTGGTAAGAAAGGGAAGAGAACAGTCTACCTACAAGTCCACCGCTCCTGCTCTGCAGAAGGGCGTCAACACGCTGAAGAACCGGTCTACTGATCTGTCTTCTCCTCAGAAGAGAGGTGTCTGCACCGCTGTTCGTACCACCACCCCGAAGAAGCCGAACTCTGCTCTTCGTAAGATCGCCCGTGTGCGCCTGACGAACGGTTATGAAGTTTCCGCTTACATTCCCGGCGTTGGTCACAACCTGCAGGAGCACTCCGTCGTTCTGATCCGCGGCGGCCGTGTTAAGGACCTTCCTGGCGTTCGTTACCACATTATCCGTGGTACGCTCGACACCCAGGGCGTTCAGGGCCGCATGCAGGCCCGCAGCAAGTACGGCGCAAAGCGCCCGAAGGCTGGCAAGAAGAAGTAATTCTTCTGTCTATCATCGCAATTCTGCCTTGTGCAAGGCGATGCCTTGCTGAGAGTTTTTTATATATATTTTTATGAGAACCTCTTGGCAGGCACCCACGGAAGCTTCGGGCTTCCGAAGTACCTATGAAATCATTTTATGAAGGAGGGAAGCACAGTGCCCAGAAGAGGTAATGTTCCCAAGAGAGAGATCCTTCCCGATCCGATCTACGGTTCCGTTCTGGTGACCAAACTCGTCAACAGCATCATGCTCGACGGCAAAAAGGGCGTAGCCCAGAAGGTCGTCTACGGTGCGTTCCAGATCGTGGAAGAGAAGACCGGCAAGTCTGGTCTTGAGGCTTTCCAGACCGCCATGGAAAATATCATGCCGGCCGTGGAAGTCAAGACCCGCCGTGTCGGCGGTGCGAACTATCAGGTTCCGATCGAGGTTCGTCCCGAAAGACGTCAGACCCTTGGCCTGCGCTGGCTGACGAACTATAGCCGCGCAAGAAGTGAGAAGACCATGAAAGAGCGCCTCGCCGGCGAACTCATGGATGCCTGCAACAACACGGGTGCCGCTGTCAAGAAGCGCGAAGACACCCACAAGATGGCCGAGGCCAACAAGGCGTTCTCTCACTTCCGCTGGTAATTACAGAAGGAGAACAGCATGCCAAGACAATATTCACTTGAGAATACGAGAAATATTGGCATCATGGCACACATCGATGCAGGCAAGACCACGACGACTGAACGTATCTTGTTTTACACCGGTGTCAACTACAGACTTGGCGAGACGCACGAAGGCACCGCCACCATGGACTGGATGGAGCAGGAGCAGGAGCGTGGCATTACGATCACCTCTGCCGCTACCACCTGCCATTGGAAGGGCGTGCGGATCAACATCATCGACACCCCGGGTCATGTGGACTTCACGGTCGAGGTCGAGCGCTCCTTGCGTGTGCTCGACGGCGCTGTGACGGTCCTGTGCGCCAAGGGCGGCGTTGAGCCGCAGACCGAGACTGTATGGAGACAGGCCGACCAGTATCATGTCCCGCGCCTTGTTTACGTGAACAAGATGGACATGATGGGTGCCGATTTCTTCAATGTCCTGAAGATGATGGACGAGCGACTCAAGTGTAACGCCGTTCCCATCCAACTGCCCATCGGAAGCGAAGATACCTTCCGCGGCGTGATCGATCTCATCAAGATGAAGGCATATGTCTTCTATGATGAACTCGGTAAGGACATGCGCGAGGAAGCAATCCCCGCTGATATGGAAGAACTTGCAAAGCAGTACCACGACCACATGCTCGAGTCGATCTCCGACGAGGACGACCAGATCATGACGCTGTATCTGGAGGGCGAGGACATCCCCGAAAAGATGATCCGTGCTGCGCTGCGCCGCGCGACGATCGGCAATAAGATCGTTCCGGTTACCTGCGGTTCTTCCTACAAAAATAAGGGCGTTCAGGAACTGCTGGATGCGATTGTCGAGTATATGCCGTCCCCGCTGGACAAACATGCAGTTACCGGCATCAACCCGAAGACCGACGAGGAAGAAACACGCGAGCCGTCTGATGAGGCTCCGTTTGCCGCGCTGGCCTTCAAGATCATGACGGATCCCTACGTTGGAAAGCTGGCGTTCTTCCGCGTGTACTCCGGTTCACTGGAGGCAGGCAAGACCGTCCTGAACACCAACAAAAAGCAGCGTGAGCGTATGGGCAGAATCCTGCTCATGCACGCGAACCACAGAGAAGATCTCCCCGTTGTCTATTCCGGCGATATCGCTGCGGCCGTCGGCCTGAAGAATACCACCACGGGCGATACGCTCTGCGACGAAAAGCACCCCATCGTGCTCGAAAACATGGTCTTCCCCGAGCCCGTCATTCGCGTGGCAATCGAGCCGAAGACCAAGGCCGGGCAGGAAAAGATGGGCATCGCACTCGCAAAGCTTGCCGAAGAGGATCCCACATTCAAAACCTACACCGATGAAGAAACCGGCCAGACGATCATCGCCGGCATGGGCGAACTTCATCTGGAAATTATTGTTGACCGCCTTCTCCGGGAGTTCAAGGTCGAGGCAAACGTCGGTGCGCCGCAGGTCGCCTATAAAGAGACCATTCGCAAGAAGGTCAATCAGGAGACGAAGTATGCGCGTCAGTCCGGCGGCAAGGGCCAGTACGGCCATGTCAAGATCATCGTCGAACCCAACGAGAGCGGCAAGGGCTTCGAGTTTATCAACGCCACCGTCGGCGGCTCCGTCCCGAAGGAATTCATTCCCGCGGTCGAGCAGGGCATTCGCGGCGCGATGGAAGCAGGCGTTCTGGCCGGTTTCCCCGTCGTCGATGTGAAGGTCACGCTGTACGACGGCTCCTATCATGAGGTTGACTCGTCCGAACTCGCGTTCAAGATTGCCGGTTCCATGGCATTCAAGGAAGCGTGTCAGAAGGCGGATCCCGTGATTCTCGAGCCTATTATGAAGGTCTGCATCATTGTTCCTGACGAGTATATGGGCGATGTCATCGGCGATGTCACCTCCCGGCGCGGCAACATCGCAGGCCTGACACAGCGCAACGGCGCGCAGCAGATCGACTGCTTCGTTCCGCTTTCCGAGATGTTCGGCTACGCGACCAACCTCCGCTCGAGAACACAGGGCCGCGGCCAGTTTACCATGGAGCCCAGCCACTATGTGGAACTCTCCAAGAACCTGGCGGACGCCGTTATTTCAAAGCGCAAAGGATATTAAGCGCATTAGACCCGTTTGCGTTGGAAATTCTTCTTGTCAAATCGGCAAATGTCGTGTATGATGAAGAGGATGCAAAAATAATACTGTAAGTGAATCAACTAAGGAGGATAATCCAAATGGCAAAACAGCATTTTATTAAGGATAAGCCCCATGTCAACGTCGGCACCATCGGCCACATCGACCATGGCAAGACCACGCTGACCGCAGCCATCACCAAGTACCTGGCTTTCTTCGGCGACGCTGAGTACACCGACTATTCTTCCATCGATAAGGCTCCGGAAGAGCGCGAGCGCGGCATTACCATCAACACCGCTCACGTCGAGTACCAGACCAACGACCGCATTGGCCACAACTACAAGACCGGCGAAGACAACGTCGAAATCAAGGGCCGTCATTATGCCCACGTTGACTGCCCGGGCCACGCTGACTACATCAAGAACATGATCACCGGCGCTGCTCAGATGGACGGCGCGATCCTGGTCATCGCTGCTTCCGACGGCCCCATGGCTCAGACCAAGGAGCATCTGCTTCTGGCCCGTCAGGTTAACGTTCCTTCCGTCCTCGTCTTCCTGAACAAGGTCGACCAGGTCGACGACGAAGAGCTGCTCGAGCTCGTCGAGATGGAAGTTCGCGAGACTCTGTCCTTCTACGGCTTCCCGGGCGACGACACCCCCATCATCCGCGGCTCCGCTCTGAACGCTCTGGCTTCCGAGTCCACCGACCCGAAGGCTCCCGAGTATGCTTGCATCGAAGAACTCATGCAGGCTGTTGACACTTGGATTCCGACCCCGGACCGCAAGGCTGACCAGCCCTTCCTGATGCCGGTTGAGGACGTCTTCACCATCTCCGGCCGTGGCACCGTCGCTACCGGTCGTGTCGAGCGTGGCGTCATCAAGAAGAACGAGCCTGTCGAGATCGTTGGCCTCGCGGACGAGAAGAAGTCCACCGTCGTCACCGACATCGAAATGTTCCACAAGCTGATGGATTACGCTGAGGCTGGCGACAACATCGGCGCTCTGCTCCGCGGCATCGACAAGAAGTCCATCGAAAGAGGCCAGGTCCTGTCCAAGCCCGGCTCCATCCATCCGCACACCAAGTTCGTTGGCCAGGTCTACGTTCTGTCCAAGGACGAAGGCGGCCGTCACACCCCGTTCTTCAACAACTATCGTCCGCAGTTCTACTTCAGAACCACTGACGTTACCGGCATCATCTCCCTGCCCGAAGGCGTTGAGATGTGCATGCCTGGCGATAACATCGACATGAAGGTCGAGCTGATCACCCCGATCGCTATCGAGAAGGGCCTCCGCTTCGCTATCCGTGAAGGCGGCCGTACCGTTGGTTCCGGCGTCGTCATCGAGATCGACGAGTAATTTCGCCAAAAACCCATAAAGCAGCAGCGCCCGGCCTACGCCGGGCGCTGTTTTTATATTTATGGTGTGCTGCTGCAGGAGCGCCAGTTGTAGAAGCCAATGTGGGCATCGGTCCCTACAAACAGAACCGCGCAGCAAAACAGGTAAAACAATCTTCTCTTGATTGAGGTATTTATTTATAACACTCCGGCTTCAAAATGCCGATGTAGGGGAGGTTGCGGTAATAATTTGCGTAATCTAGGCCGTAGCCGACGACAAACTCGTCCGGAATCTCAAAGCCGCACATGTCAGTTTTATAACTCTCCGGGTGGCGCGATGCTTTGTCGAGGAACGAGATCGTCGTGATGGACGCAGGGTTCCGCGCGCCGAAAAGCTGACGCAGATACTGCATGGTAAGGCCGGAATCGATGATATCCTCGACAATGACCACATGGCGGCCGGTGATGTTGTTGTCCAGATCCTTGATGAGCCGGACGACGCCGGTGGACTGTGCAGACGCGCCGTAGCTGGAGACGGCGATGAAATCCATATCAATCGCGCAATTCATGCAGCGGCACAAATCAATGTAAAAAAACGACGCACCCTTGAGCACGCAGACCAGCACGGGACGCTTGTCTCCCAGCTTTGCGGTTAAGTCTGCGCCGAGCTGCTCGACGCGGGCGGCGATGGCTTTTTCAGTAAAAAGGACGCGTTCAATGTCCTGTTCAGGCGTTCTGATGAGCATAAATTCCTCCAAAAAAGCCGGAAAACCGGCGTTGTCAACTTTTTCATTATAAACAGAGAAATACAATAAGTAAAATAGATAAACCTAATTGAGCATATAATTTCCGCTTATTACAAACATTATAAAACAGACATTTACAAAACGTGAAAAATCGCATATAATCGGCCAGGAATGAAAAGATAAAACAGAAACTGTGGTAAAAAACGGATAAGGAGTTTTGAATTATGAGCAACTGCGCGATCGTAGGCATCAACTGGGGCGACGAAGGCAAGGGCCGTATGGTTGACCTCATTGCAAGAGATTATGACATCGTCTGCCGGTATCAGGGCGGCAATAACGCAGGACATACCATCGTGAACGAATACGGTAAATTTGCCCTCCATCTCATTCCCTCTGGTATCTGCCTGCCAGGTGTTGTGAATGTGCTGGGCAACGGCGTCGTGATCGATCTGGAGAGTCTGTGCGGCGAAATTGAAGCACTGCAGAACGCGGGCGTCCCTGTCACGCCGGAGAACTTCAAAATTTCCGAGCGCGCCACCATCGTCTTCCCGTACCATCGTGCGCTCGACGGCCTGGAGGAAGCCCGTCTGAAGGATAAGAAATACGGCTCTACCCTGCGCGGCATCGCGCCGGTCTATTCCGACAAATATCAGAAGAAGACCATCATGATGGGAGAACTGCTGTATCCGGCGTATCTTGAAAAGCGGCTGGCCAGCATTCTCGAATGGAAGAACCTGACTATTCAGAATGTCTACGGGGCAGAACCCTACAAGCTTGAGGATATGCTCGCGTGGTGCCGCGAATTTGGCTCGAAGCTGGCGCCTTACATCTGCGACACCAGCAAATATCTCTATGAGGCCGAAAAAGCCGGTAAAAACATCATGTTTGAGGCCCAGCTGGGCGCGCTGCGCGACATTGACTTCGGCATTTTCCCGTATACCTCCTCTTCGTCCTCCAATGCAGGCTATGCCTGCGTCGGCGCTGGTATTCCGGGCAGTCATGTTGACCGCACGGTCGGCATTGTCAAGGCGTATTCCACCTGCGTAGGCGAGGGCCCGTTCACGGCGGAATGGTTCGGTGATGAGGCCGAACAGCTGCGCGTAGCCGGCGGCGAATACGGCGCGTCCACGGGCCGTCCGCGCAGAGTTGGTCCCATCGATCTGGTTGCCACGCGCTATGGCTGCCGTATTCAGGGCGCGACCGAGGTTGCGCTCACGAAGCTGGATGTGCTGTCTTATATGAAGGAGATTCCCGTCTGCACGCAGTATGAGGTAAACGGCGAAAAGACTGACGATTTCCCGTTCACTGCTGTCATCGACGAAGCGAAGCCTGTCCTGACGACTGTGCCCGGCTGGGGCTGCGATATCTCCGGTGTCCGCAAATATGAAGATCTGCCGCAGGCTGCACGCGATTACGTCGAATATGTCGAAAAGGCCATCGGCGTGCATATCAGCTATGTTTCCGTCGGCGCAGGCCGCGACGAGATCATCTACCGCTAAAAGGAGCCGCCATGAAACCGACGTATGAAAGCCCGCTGGCTTCGCGCTACGCCTCGAAAACCATGCTGCACCTGTTCTCACCGGATATGCGCTACGAGACGTGGCGCAGGCTCTGGGTTGCGTTGGCGCGGGCGGAGCACAATCTGGGCCTGCCCGTCACGCAGGCGCAGGTGGACGAGTTGGCCGCGCATGTAAGCCCCATCGATTACGATGTGGTCGCAGCGCGGGAAAAAGAGGTTCGGCATGATGTGATGGCGCACATTTACGCTTACGGCCTCGATGCGCCGGGCGCGAAGGGCATCATTCACTTGGGCGCGACAAGCTGCTATGTAACGGACAATGCAGATCTGATCCTTTACCGCGAGGCGCTGCGATATCTGGAAAGAGAACTGGAGGCGGCCATGCGGAATCTGTGCGAGTTTGCCAACCGCTATGCCGCCATGCCCGCGCTTGCCTACACGCATTACCAGCCCGCGCAGCTGACGACCGTCGGCAAGCGCGCGTCGCTGTGGTTACAGGATCTGATGCTCGACCTTGAGGAGGTGCAGGACACGCTGCGCGCGTTCCGTTTCCTCGGCTGCCGGGGTACGACCGGCACGGAGGCCAGCTTCGTTGAACTGTTTGACGGCGATACGGCGAAGATCGACGAGATGAACCGGCAGATCGCCGCAGAGTTTGGCTTTAAGCGCTGCTATCCCGTCTGCGGGCAGACGTATCCCAGGAAACTCGACAGCCGGATTTTGAACGCGTTGTCGTCCATCTGCCAGAGCGCTTGCCGCATGGCGACGGACATCCGGCTTTTGCAGCACGACCGGCAGGTCGAGGAGCCGTTCGAGGACAAGCAGATCGGCTCGTCCGCCATGCCGTATAAGCGCAACCCCATGCGCTGCGAACGTATCTGCTCGCTTGCCCGCTATGTGATCGCTGATGCGCAGAACGCGCCCATGACGGCCATGACGCAGTGGCTCGAGCGGACACTGGACGACTCGGCAAACCGCCGCATCAGTCTGCCGGAGGCATTTCTTGCAACGGACGGTGTGCTGCGCCTTGTGCAGAACGTCACGAAGGGGCTGCATGTGAATGAGAAGATCGTGGAAAAGCTGGTTCGTGACTATCTGCCGTTCATTGCAACGGAAAATCTGATGATGGCCGCGGTCAAGCGCGGCGGCGACCGCCAGCAGCTGCACGAAATCATCCGCGAGGCATCCATGCAGGAGACGGCAAAGATGAAAAACGGCGAAAGCTGGGATCTGGTTGCCCAGCTGGCCGCCCGGCCGGAATTCGGTATGACGGCAGAAGAAATCAGGGCAGAACTTGAGCCCAGCCGCTATATCGGCCGCTGCCCCGAGCAGGTCGCGGCCATGACAGCCGCCTGCCGCACACTGATCGGAGCAGACGCACAGCAGGCGGAGGAATTGACGCTGTAACAGATAAAATGTGCCCGCGAAAGACGCGCTCAGGCGTCGTTTGCGGGCATTTTATCTTCCGCCGCGTTCAGATACTGTGCTTCCGCATCCAGAATCGCAACTTGCAGCTTCTCACGCGCATGCCGCGCCTCCGGAATGGTTCCCAGCTCGTCCAGAACTTCATCAATCGCCCCGCACAGCCGGGCATAGAGCTTTGCATAATCGGTCATAATAGAACCTCCTGTTTTTGGAATAAACTTATTATAACACGAATTTGCGGAATAGTACAGTTACAGGGACTAAAAATATACCACTGCTTCCTATAATCGTCATAGTACAAACGGGAGGCGGTGATGGGATGAAGCTGAATCAGGCGGTCAGTCTGCGGCTGGCAGAGTTGATGCAGGCGCGTGCTATGACGCAGTACCAGCTTTCGACAAAGAGCGGCGTCCCAAAATCGTCGATCGGCAATATTATGCACTGCGCATACGATTCCGTGAAACTCCGCGTCCTGCACGAGTTGTGTCAAGGCCTTTCCATCAGCCTGCCGGAATTTTTCGATTCTCCATTGTTTTTCGAGGAGAATCTGGAGCCATGATGGACACCCGCGAAGCCATTGCCAGACGAATCCGGGAGCTTTGCCGTCAGCGTGGGATCACGCCAAACGGGCTTGCGACGACCTCTGCGGTTCCGCAGGCGACGATCAAAAGCATTCTGAACGGCGAGAGCAAAAATCCCGGCGCCGTTACGATCAAAAAGCTCTGCGACGGCTTTGAAATCACACTCGGCGAGTTTTTCTCAACGCCGGAATTTGACGCGTTGGAGCAGGAGATCAAATAGGTATGTAGGGGCCGATGCCGGTCACAGCCCCTACAACGTGAAATGAACAGGCGCCTGCTTCATGGAAAGCAGACGCCTGTTGCGCTTACAGATATTCCGCGTCGTAATTGTTGAGGTACCGGTCGTGGCGGGACTGGCGCTTGATGAGGATGAAGGCAATCGTGAACAGAACAGCCACAAATGCGGCAAATAGCCAGCCGTAGTGGACGGACTCGATCGTTGCAATATAGTCATAGCAGCCGTGCAGGAACGCGGGCAGAAGCAAAGCAAGCACGCGGCAAAGCTTGGATGCGCGATCCTTTCCCTGCCCGTGCAGGCGCTTGGCAAGGCCGTACCACACGCCCATGAACACGCCGAAGCATGCGTGGCCCGGCACAGCGGTCACGGCGCGCACCAGCGCGGTCGATAGGCCGTACATTAGTACATAGCTGATATTTTCCCACAGCGCAAAGCCCAGCGCAACGAAAACCGCGTATACAACACCGTCAAACTGGCAGTTGAAGGCGGCGGAGCGCCATGTCCGGCGTTTGAGCAGGAAATATTTTGCGCCTTCCTCTGAAAACGCGACGACGCCAAAATACATGAGCACATTGTACGGCGTGCTGTTCTCGGGAAAATACCGGCCCAGCAGCCAGCTTCCAAAACGCTCGAGCAGGAGCGCAATGAACGTCGCGGCAATGCCGTACAGCACGAGTGAAATAAGCAGCGGTGCGGGCTCCGTTTCCAGCTTGTCCGCGCGGTAGACATGGACAAGCAGGAAAATAGCCGGGATTACAGCGGCGGCAATGAGAATCGGGTTGGTATAGAAGAAAATCATACGCATATCTCCCTATTGGTTTATGCGGATATTGAAGCACAAAAGCGGAAAAATGTCAATTTGCATTTTGCTTGCCGCCGCGCCCGCAGCGTGATATACTAAGAAAAAAAGCAGGGGAGGCAAAGGAATGCAGGACACAGCGCTGATGCTCCATACGCTTCTGGAGCTGGGCGAAAGCATGCTTGCCGACGGGGCGGACGTGCGCCGTGTGGAGCAGACGCTCACGCGCATGGGGCTGGCCTACGGCGCGGTGCGGATGGACGTTTTTGTCATCACGTCCAGCATTGTACTGACGATGTGCTTCCCGGACGAGACGAGCGTCACACAGACGCGAAGAATCGAAAAATCTGCTGTGACGGACTTTGGAAAGCTGGAGGCCATCAACGCTATCAGCCGCAGCTACTGTGAAAAGCCCTTTCCGGTGCAGGAACTGGCTGACCGGCTGCATCTGGCAAAAGGGTGCAGTCCTGCGCGGTGGAAGCTGTTTGCGGGCAGCAGTCTGGGAGCGGGCGCGCTGACGGTTTTCTTTGGCGGCGCGTGGTTCGACGGACTGGCAGCGGCGATTTTTGCGCTTGCGCTGTGCCTGCTGCAGACATATCTGCCGCTGATCTGCAAGAACAAGGTGCTGTTTAATTTTCTTGCTGCATTCTGCGTCGGGAGTTTGATCGGCCTTGTCTGCCACGCGATTCCGACGCTGCACGGCGACAAGATCATCATCGGCGATATCATGCTGCTGATTCCCGGCCTTGCGTTTACGAACGCGGTCAAGGATATCTTCATCGGCGATACAATTTCGGGCGTCATGCGCCTGATCGAGACGGTTCTATGGGCGGCGGCGCTGGCACTGGGCTTCGCGCTGTCCGGATGGCTGCTGGGGGTGTGATGAATGCAGAATGTAATCGGCCTGCTGACGGCGCTGCTCGGTTCTGCCGGATTTGCGCTGATCTTTAATGTACGCAAGCAGCTTTTGCCGCTGGCTGCTCTCGGAGGCGTGGTATGCTGGGGTGTTTATCTGCTGGCGGGATGCGCGACGAAGTCCGTTTTTTTGCAGTCCTTCGCAGCCAGCGCGGCAACAGCTGTCTGGTCGGAGGTGCTTGCACGCGTGAAAAAGACGCCTGCGCAGCAGTATCTCATCATCGGCCTCATTCCGCTTGTGCCCGGCGGGACGTTATATTATGCCATGAGCGCACTCGTCAGGCAGGACTGGGCACAGGCACAATTCTACGGCTACCGGGTCAGTGCGTTCGTGCTTGGCATTGCGGCGGGCGTGAGTTTGACACTGAGTTTATTGGATATGCTGCTGAACGCGCGCAGGCGCGTGCAAAAAAGAAAGTAGGAGCATTTTATGGAAAACCGCTGTATCATTATTTCCGGCGGCGTCTTCGGTCCTGTGCCGGAGAAGCAGCCGGGTGATTTTATCATCGCCTGCGACCGGGGCTATGTCTACTGTGAGCGGCTCGGTCTGACGCCGGATCTGTTTATTGGCGATTTTGATTCCTATTCCGGTGCGGTTGCGCCGGGCGTGGCCGTTGAACGTCTGATACCGGAGAAGGACGACACGGATACCGGCCATGCCATCACATACGCGCTGTCGCATGGCTTCCGGGAGTTGGTTCTCGTCTGCGCGCTGGGCGGGCGGCTGGATCACACGCTGGCAAATCTGCAGAACGCGGCGAATGCCGCCGTGCAGGGCATGTCTGTAACGATTCTGGATGAAAAATCGGAGATTACCTTCCTGACGCGCGGAATGCTCCGCCTGAAAAAGCGTCCCGGCTGGGGCTTGTCCGTGTTTTCACTCTCGGATACCAGCACGGGCGTGTGCCTGCGCGGCGTGAAATACGAGCTGGAAAACGCCGTGCTCGACAATCGTTTCCCGCTTGGCGTCAGCAACGAATTTGACGCGCCGGAGGCGGAGATCGCGGTCGAACAGGGCATTCTGCTGGTCATGCAGACGAAAAAATAAAAAACAGACAGAAAAAAGCGGCTGCCGAAGCAGCCGCTTTTTGTATGGGGGTTGAGACTTAGTTCAGCTCGGTGATGCCGTCGATGCGGATCTGGAAGGACGGAGCAGACTGATAGGAAGACTCATGGTAGTAGCCATCAGCAATGCCTTCTTCGCTGTCAGCGACCCAGTCGCCGTCGGTATCGACCATCATGGCGGAGGTCACATGGCCCTCGGCGTCACATTCGATCTTGCACTTCTGCGTATTGGTCAGCTCGAAGTTGTCACCGGTAACGGTGAACTTGCTGGTGTCGAAGACGTGCAGGCTGCCGTCCTTGATGGCTGCGATGGTCTCGTCAACCTTCTCCTGGGTGCCGGGAGCGCAGGACTCACCGAGCGGGGTGAGGGTAACGGCATCGACCTCATAGCCCTGGCACCAGTTCTGATCGAAGGACTCGCCGTTCATAACAGCGCGGAATGCGTACTCATAGAAGACTTCCCAAACGTTGGTCGGAGAGGTCAGCGCAGCATTCGGAGCAACCTTGAGCATATCGACGTTGTAGCCGACGCAGTAGACGGTCGTGCCGGCGTCGAGGGCTTCCTGGCAGGCGGCCGGAGCGCCGGTGGAGTCGGCGTGCTGGCTGACGATGATGCAGCCGTCGGCGATCAGAGCCTTGGCAGCCTCGTTCTCAGCGGTGATGTTGAACCAGGAGTTGGTGTACTGCACCTGCATGGCGACATCGGGAACGATGCTCTGCACGCCAAGGAAGAACGCGGTGTAGCCGGAAACGACCTCTGCGTACGGATAAGCGCCGACATAGCCGATCTTGATCTTGCCGTCAGCAGTCTTGTTCTTGTCTTCGACCTTGCCTTCGTCGATGAGCTCCTGCAGCTTCATGCCGGCGACGACGCCGCCGACGTAGCGGGCCTGATAGATGCCGGTGAAGGCATTGTGGAAGTTGTCGAGGCCAGAAGCCTTGGCGGTATCGCCGGTCATTGCAACAAACTGCACATCGGGATATTCCTCAGCAGCCTGCAGGCAGAAGGACTGATGGCCGTAGGAGTTGGTGATGACGATCTGGCAGCCCTGATCGACGCAGTCGACGCAGGCGTCATAGCAGGTCTCGTCCTCGCCGATGGAGTATTTCCAGACGATGTTGCTTTCGCTGATGCCCAGAGCCTTGGCGGCTTCCTGGATGCCCTTGATGTGGGAGTAGGTGTAGCCTTCGTTTTCGTCGCCGATCAGAACGACGCCGATCTTGATGTCGGTGCCGACAGCGTCGCCAGCGGGCTCAGCGGTTTCGTCCTCAGCCGGAGCGTCGGTCTCTTCTGCAGGAGCGGTGGTCTGTTCGTTGTTGGTCTCAGCCGGGGCGGGTTCGTCGGTCTTTTCTTCCGTCTTGGCAGTGGAAGCGCAGGCTACCAGAGCGAAGACCATGACCACGGCGAGAAGCAGAGCGATGATCTTTTTCATGAGTTCGTTCCTCCTAAAAAATTTTGCGGCGGATGCCGCGTTCCTGCCGCGCGAAATACGCGCAGCAAATACGGATAATTGTATTTTAATTGATTGTATGCAAAAAAGCAATCAGTATTTTCATGTTTATGGGCAGAAATACACAAAAAAATTCAGGAAAAGCTAAAAAATTTTTAGTTTTTCCGGCGCTTTGTTATAATTGCCCGATTCTGCCGGTTCGATTTCGTGAAGAACGCCCAAGAACATAAGTGGAAATTCTGCGGGCTATTATGATATGATATTTCGGTAGGGCCATGGGCTCACGCCTGATATGCCGCATATGAGGCGTTTTGCGCAAAGGAGCACAAAATTGTGAAGACGTTTGTTGTAAAGGGAAATCTCTGCTTCAGCCGCAGCATGGACGAGCTGGTCTGTATGGAGCACAGTTATATTGTCGTCGAAGACGGCCGCGCCGCAGGCATCTTCCGGACGCTGCCGGAGCGATACGCGCAGCTGCCGGTGCTGGATTATGGCGAGCAGCTGATCCTGCCGGGCATGACCGATCTGCACATCCACGCGCCGCAGTTTGCCTTCCGCGGACTCGGCATGGATATGGAACTGCTGGAATGGCTGAATACCTATACCTTCCCGGAGGAATCCAAATATAAGGAATTAGAGTACGCGGACAGGGCCTACAGTAGCTTTGTGGAGCATCTGCTGCACAGCACAACCACGCGCGCGGCCATTTTCGCCACCATCCATGTGCCCGCCACGAAGCTTCTTATGCAGAAGCTGGATGAAGCGGGGCTTTCGTGCTACGTCGGAAAGGTCAACATGAACCGCAACTCGCCGGTCTACCTGCGTGAGATCTCAACCAATCAGGCGCTGCGCGACACGGAAAGCTGGCTCTGCGAGACAAAAGAGGCGTACCGGAATGTGAAGCCCATCCTGACGCCGCGCTTTATTCCATCGTGTACAGACGATCTCATGTACGGACTGGCGCGGCTGCAGGCAAAGTACGGTGTGCCTGTACAGAGCCACCTGTCGGAGAATTACTCTGAGATCGCGTGGATTCGGGAATTGTGTCCGCGCTCGAAGCATTACGGCGATGCATACGAACAGTTCGGTCTCTTTGGCGGCGGATATCCGTGCATCATGGCGCACTGCGTCCACTCGAATGAGGATGAGCAGGCGCTGATGAAAAAGAATGGTGTGTTTATCGCACACTCGCCGGAATCGAATATGAACCTGGCCTCAGGCGTTGCGCCGATCAACAAATTCCTTGATAACGGCCTGCGTGTCGGCCTTGCAACTGATGTGGCCGGCGGCAGCCATGAGAGTATGCTGCGCGCCATGACCCACGCCATTCAGGCATCCAAGCTTCGCTGGCGGCTGTATGATCAGGACGTGAAGCCGCTGTCGTTCGAGCGCGCATTTTATCTGGCTACCATGGGCGGCGGCGCGTTCTTCGGAAACGTCGGCAGCTTTTTGGAAGGCTATGAATTTGATGCCGTCGTACTGGACGACGCGTCGCTCGACCATCCGCAGGAACTTTCCGTCCGCGCCCGGCTGGAGCGCGCGGCCTATCTGGCGGATGACCGGAACCTGACGGCGAAATTTGTTGCCGGACAGAAGATCCTCGGTTGACAAACCGGCGAGAATCCGGTACAATACAGCAGCAAACCGCATAGCGCCCGGTCAAAGACCGGGCGCAGACAGTTCGGAACCATCCTGTCTTTAAATAAAACTAGGGAAAGCAGGATGGGCGCAGTGCGCCCATTTTTTTATCATCATCTGACGCTATCCCTCCAATCTTCGCGGCTTGCAGAAGGAGGACAACCCATGAAAAAACTCACCACCCGCCAGATCGCGCTGAACGGCGTCGTTGCCGGACTCTACGCAGCTATCACGATCCTGACCGCCTCGTTTGCTTACGGAAATATCCAGTTCCGTATTGCAGACGCGCTGTGTGTGCTCGTCGTGCTGGAGCCGAGTCTGACCGTCGGCCTGACGCTCGGATGCCTGATCTCCAACATCTTCTCGACCGTGTCCGCACTCGATATCGTCATCGGCACAGCCGGAACGCTGCTTGGCTGTCTGCTGGCTGCGAGAGTGAAAAAGGACTGGCTCGTGCCGGTGCCCGTGATTCTTGCAAACGCCGTGCTGGTCGGCGCAATGCTGGCCTATGTGCTGACGCCGGATGCGCTGATACAGGGATTCTTTATCAACGGCGGCGAGGTCTTGGTCGGCGAAGCGGTCGTTTTATATCTGCTCGGTGTGCCGCTACTTCTGTTTTTCCGGCGCTCGGGGCTGATGGAAAAGCTTCTGCGCGGCACGCCGCATGCCCGGGGCTGAGATCGGAGCAACGATATACGAAACAGGCAGGGTCAAACGGCCCTGCCTGTTTTGCGTGTTCAGCCGTCCGGGACGGCGATCTCTTTGATTATAAACTCGTTACCCTGTATCAGCCATGTGTCCTCGCTTCCGCAGCGGGGGCAGAGCTTGCCTTGCGGAACAGTTGGATAGTCCTGTCCGCATGCGCCGCAGTGCGTCACGGCGGGGATGCGCTCAATCTCGAGCGCGCAGCCGGTTAGAAGCGGCGTGCGTTTGCAGTTCCAGTTCCAGACGTCGGTCAGATATTCCGGCACGACTGTGGATACCTCGCCAAGCTGGAGCGTGACGCGGCTGATCCGCGCGACATGGTTCTCTTCCGCGATTTTTGCCAGACTGTCTGCGATGTGGAAGACAACGCCAAGTTCGTGCATGACTCAGCCCTTTCTGCCGCGCAGCGTCTGGCCGAGACGCTTGCATGCCATGGATGCAATACCCTTGAGTTTATCCTCGGCTTTCATCATGGTAGAGCATTCGGGGTGGTCGCGCTTGAGATGGATGGCGTCGAAGACGCATTTTGTCGTACAGACGCCGCAGCCGATGCACTTGTTGGGATCGACCCAGCTTGCGCCGCAGCCGAGGCAGCGGGCCGTCTCGGTCTGCACCTGCTCGGACGTAAGCGTCTTGCGCGCGTCACGGAACGAATGCGCTTCCACGGCGGGATCAACGGCCTCGGTCTGCCGTGTGGCATGGTCGTAGCAGTTGACGGAGAAGTTTTCCTTATCCAGCATGACAAAGTCGCGGCGGTTGCGGCCAATGGTGAGGCTTGCACCCTTGTGGACATAACGGTGCAGCGATTCAGCAGCGCACTTGCCCTCTTCAATGGCGTCGATGACAAATTTCGGCCCGTGGTATACGTCGCCGCCGACGAAGATGTCCGCTTCCGCTGTCTGATAGGTCAGAGGATCGGCGACGGGATAATTGCCGCGATGGAATGTGACCTTTGTGTCCTTCAGAAGACCGCCCCATTCGATGGCCTGCCCGATGGCAAATACAACATGATCCGCCGGGAGCGTGATCGTTTCGGCTTCATCGTAGACCGGCGCAAATTTTCCCGTTTCCGGGTCGATGGTGCGCAGGCATTTTTTGAATACGACGGCAGTTACATGGCCGCTTTCATCCTGCAGCAACTCCTTCGGGCCCCAGCCGGTGTGAATTTCAATGTGCTCTTCCTCCGCCTCGGCAATCTCGTCTTTAGAAGCGGGCATGGTATCGCGCGATTCCAGACAGACCATCGAGACAGCCTCCGCACCGAAGCGCACCGCAGTGCGGGCGCAGTCAACTGCGACATTACCGCCGCCGATGACAACGACGCGGCCGTCCATATGCTGGTTCTCGTCGGCCAGCGCCTCATGCAGGAAGTGAACGGCGATGTCGGTGCCGGAGGCATGTTCGCCCGGGACGCCCGGAAGCCGTCCGCCCTGACAGCCGATGGCGATGTAGAATGCGAGGAAGCCCTGTTCACGCAGCTGCGGGATGGTCACATCCCTGCCGACCTCCACGCCGCAGCGGATCTCCACGCCAAGTTCACGCAGAACCTGAATTTCCGCGTCGATGATGGTTTTCTCCAGCTTGAATGACGGGATGCCGTAGGTCATCATGCCGCCGGGACGGGCGGATTTTTCAAAGACTGTGGGCTTATAGCCGCGCGTGGCCAGATAATAGGCGGCGGAAAGACCGGCCGGGCCAGCGCCGATGATGGCGATCTTCTGTTCCCAGCCGCTCAGACGGCTGGAGGCGACGATGACGGGCGGGATATAGCGTGTCTCGGCGTTCAGATCCTGCTCGGCGAGGAATTTCTTGACCGCGTCGATGGCGACAGCCTGATCGATCGTGCCGCGCGTACAGGCTTCCTCACAGCGCTTATTGCAGACGCGGCCGCAGACGGCAGGGAAGGGGTTGTCCTTTTTAATGAGCGCCAGCGCTTCCTGATACTTGCCCTGCGCGGCCAGCTTCAGATAGCCCTGTACAGCGACGTGTGCGGGACAGGCGGTTTTGCAGGGAGCGGTGCCCTTGTCATAGCAGTTTTTGCGGTTATTGTCGCGGTAATCAGGATCCCAGTGCTCTTCGCCCCACTTAAGGCCGTAGGGGAGTTCATGCTTCGGGTATTCGACGGGATTGCCGTGCTTGTCGCAAAGCTTCTGGCCAAGCTTTACTGCGCCCGCTGGACAGTATTCCACACATTTGCCGCAGGCGACGCACTTTGCGCGGTCAACCTCGGCCGTGTAGGCGCTGCGGGAGAGATTCGGCGTGTTGAATAGCTGCGAGGTACGCAGCGCGTTGCAGATATTGACATTGCAGTTGCAGATGCCGAAAATCTTGTTTTCACCGTCGATGTTCGTGATCTGATGGACAAAGCCGTTGTCCTCGGCGGCCTGCAGAATGTGCATGGCTTCTTCATAGGTGATGTCGTGGCCCTTGCCCGTCTCGCGGCAGTAGTCTGCAAAATCACCTACGCCGATGCACCAGCACATGTTGTCGTCCGCGCAGCCTTCGCCCAGAACGGCGCGGCTCGTGCGGCAGGAGCACTGGCCCACACCGATGTGGCCCTCATATTTTTTCAGCCAGTAGGACAGATGCTCAATGTCGAGCGTCTGATTTTCCATGGAGATGGCCTTTTCAACCGGGATGACGTGCATGCCCACGCCGCCGCCGCCCGGCGGCAGCAGGTGTGTCTTGCCGGCAAGCGGCACATAGGTCATGCGTTCAAAGAATTTGGCGAGTTCCGGATGCTGCTCCAGCCGCGGGTTGCGCCCGGACAGGTCTGCATCCTCTTCCATGTTGAACAGTTCTGCGCTGCCGGGGACGAACATGGGAAGAATGTAGCGCCGCTCCGACTGCGGCGCGGTGCGGCCATTGTGGTCATAGTGGTAACCGTAGTCATATTCCAGCAGGCCGATGTAACTCATCTGATCGAGCAATTCCTGAAAATGCGGCTTTTGCTCGTCTGTGACCTTGTTCATGCGCCAGAGTTCTTCGACGGTATACGGGGTGCGAAGCTTCATGGACAGGGCAATATCGGCCATTTCATCCGTCACGACGCCGGCCAGACCCCAGTATTCTGCGTCGCTCGCGTTCAGCTTGCCGAGTTTATGCTCAACAACGTCGGTGATCTTTTTGCCAAGCTTGAGGATTTTCTCCCGGGGCGCGGTCTCGTCCTTGGCGGCAGGATTCAGCGCGCGCTGCTTCAGTTCCTGATCGATCATAAGCGTGTCTCCTTTTTCTCTTTTTCTTTGCAGATCTGCGCACAAATCCAGGCGGCGAGCGCTTCGACGCCCTCGCCGGTTTTGGCGGAGATCGGGAAGATCTGCATGCCGGGGTTGCGCTGCCGTGCAAATTCCGTGACCTTGTCCAGATCAAAATCAAAATACGGAAGCACATCCGTCTTGTTGACGATCATTGCGCCGCAGCGCTGAAAGATGAGCGGGTATTTGAGCGGCTTGTCGTGGCCCTCGGGAACAGAAAGAATCATCAGATTCAGATGTGCGCCGGTGTCAAATTCCGCCGGACAGACAAGATTGCCGACATTCTCCAAAATGACGAGATCCAGTCCCTGCGTACCAAGCTGCTGCAGACCCTCGCGGGTCATGGCGGCGTCGAGATGGCACATGCCGCCCGTGTGCAGCTGAATGACCTTCGCGCCGGTGTGCGAGACGGTGTCCGCATCGACGTCGGAGTCGATATCCGCCTCCATCACGCCCACGCGCAGCGTTCTTTGCAGCAGCGGCAGCAGGCGCAGCAGCGTCGTCGTTTTGCCGGAGCCGGGCGAGGACATCAGATTGATGAGATAAGTGCCTTGCGCGCGCAGCTCGGCGCGAAGAGACGCAGCCTCTGCGTCGTTATCGGCAAAGACGCTCTGTTTGACTTCAATGATGCGGTAACGATCCATGCAATACCTCCCTTGCTTTCTGTGTAAAGCTAGCGTCAGTTGACAAGGGCACACATGGTTTTCCCGGGCCTGAACAGCAGCTGGCTGCGTTATCCTCGTTGATGGGCGTCGGCCCATCTGCCTCGTCTGCCTTGTCAACTGACGCTATAAAAAGTGTAAGCATATACGCTGAGGTTTTGCAAGATTATGTGTAAATGCTAGGGTGTATCTGAAAACTCCCAACGCACCCGGACAGCGGACCTTTTCACGCTGCGCTGCACCATTTTTCCTTGAAATACGTCAGTATTCCTGCGAAAAAATGTCTTGCTCAGCGCAAAAATTTCTCGCTGCCGGTCACATTGGGAGTTTTCAGATACACCCTAGAAAACATAAAAACGCATGGATGCAGCAAAGCAGAACAGACTGCTGCATCCATGCGTTCTTGTTGATCGGACAGCCGGGGCGGGCGCCGCTTATTGCTTCGCGGCATTGCGCCGGCGGTGCTTCTTTACCAGATACACTGTCAGGAATACTGCGCCTGTCAGCACAAGCACAAGCGCGCACACGGCCAGAAGAACGATGCTCTGCACATAGGTGCCCCATGTGCCTGCAAAGCCGAAAGGCAGCTTTGTGCCAATCAGGTCTTTATAATAAAGCATGCGCGTCTCATAGGCCGTGGGGTCAGATTCGCGCAGCGTTACGAGCCGCGCGCCGTGGTTCTCGCCTGCGCCGTAGATGTAAAAACCGGTGCTGTTGGTGTTGATCAGATCGATGCCCTCATAGGGAATAATGAAGTCGTTCACATGGTCATGTCCAAAGAAGCCCGCAACGATATCGCCGCCCTGCTTCCACGCGGCGAATTCACCGCCGTTCACATCCGGCGGGCACGGCGCTTCACCGAGTGTTCCGGCCTCCATTACGGACGCGGCGGAATAATATGTTCCCTTGCGGCAGCCGTAGCCCTCGACCGCGCCGTTTTTCTTCTCGCTGGACGGAACAATGTCCATTGCGTCGTAAATATCCGGCACAATGATATGCTGAAACGCATAGGCGGGGATGGGTGTTCCACCGTTTTGGGCGGCAAGCGCCGCCTCCGTTTCCAGATACCAGTCCAGCTGATCCTGCCGTACCCAGTCGTATTTGCCCTGTCCCTCCGGCGCGTAGGAGCCGGAGTCAAAGAACCAGAGGTTTACGACCGGCGTTTTGCCGTCGGAACCGTAGACGAGCAGATTATAGTTGCCTACGCCCGTCACGTTGCCCGCCGACGCGAGGCATCCGGGGTAACTCTGGTAGTATTCCATCTGGGTTTCCTTGCTGACGCCGCCTTCGTCGTCATGGTTGCCGAAGACGACGGCAAATTGCAGGCTGCGCTCGGCTATCGGCTGCAAAATCGCGGCCAGCGCTTTCTGCGTGCGTTCAACGCTCTTGCCAGTTGATGGGCCGTGGATCTGGTCGCCTAAAAACACGACGAGATCCGGCTGCGCCGCGTCCAGTTCGGCTTCCAGCAGAGCAATGGTTTCCTTCTGCGGCTTGTCGATGTCCTGCGTGTCGGCGACGATCAGAATTTTGAATTCCCCGTTTTCGTCAAATTGCAGCACAGGGGCCGCATCCGCTGCAAAAACCATGGAAATCAGCGATACCAGCAGCACTGCGCACAGCCCCAGCGCTGCGATTTTTCTGCAAATACGCATAGTTCTCTCCTTACGATTCAGTTCAGTTGGTCGGCCAGATCGCGGTATTTGCTGTCCTTCGCCGTTTCGCCGCTGGCCTGTGCCATATGCTGCGCCAGCTTTTTTGCTGCTGTGTCTGCCGAGACGACCGTACCCGCGCCCGCTACGCAGCCGCCGGGGCAGGCCATGCCCTCAAGCAGATATCCGTCAAGCTTTCCGGCCTTGGCAAGCATCAGCAGCTTCCGGCAGTCGCGCAGGCCGTCAGCCCGCTGTGTTTTGAGTTCGATATCCGGGTGCTCTTTATGAATCAGTTCCTCCACTGCGGCAGCCACGCCGCCTGCGACGGCGAAGCCGCGCCCGGCTCGCGTGCCTTCGTCCAGATCCGGGCTGTCGGGAAGCGTGGAGAAATTGATCTCCTTGGCCTCAAAGATGCCCATGAGTTCTTCGTAGGTCAGGACAAAATCAACGTCCGTGCGGATATCATCCTGCATGGCTTCCAGCTTTTTTGCCGCGCACGGGCCGATGAAGACAACCTTGCTGTTCGGGTGTTCTTTTTTGACGAGCCGCGCCGTGTAGACCATCGGGGTGTAGGTCATGGAAATATTGCCGGATTCCGCCGGGAAGAGCCTCCGCGCCATCATCCGCCACGACGGGCAGCAGGAGGTTGCCATGAAGCGCTGCTCGAGCGGGACCTTTTCCATAAAGTCATGTGCTTCTTCGATCGTGCAGATGTCTGCGCCGGCTGCGACTTCAACCACGTCGGAAAATCCCAACTGCTTCATGGCTGTCAGGAACTTCGGGACAGTCACGTCCTTGCCGAACTGTCCGACGAACGACGGCGCGACGATGGCTACGACCTCATTGCCCTCGAGTATGGAGCGGATGACCTGATAGATCTGACTCTTGTCCACGATTGCGCCGAACGGACAGCTGACCAGACACTGGCCGCAGGAGACGCAGCGGTCGTAGTCGATGCACGCCTTGCCGTATTCATCGACACCGATAGCGTCCATGCCGCATGCGGCTTGACAGGGGCGCTCAAGATAGGTGATGGCGTTATATGGGCAGGATTTGGCGCATTTGCCGCACTTGATGCACAGTTTCTGGTCAATGCGGCTCTTGCCGTTGACGAATTCGACGGCGCCCTTCGGGCACACGCGCTGACATGAGGAGGCAAGACAGCCCTGACAGAGTTCTGTCACGCGGTACTGCTTCGTCGGGCAGGCATGGCAGGCATAGGGGATAATATTGACGAGGGGCGGCTCATAATACTGCTCGGCGATGGCTGCCTGGTCCATGCCCTCGGTCAGAAGCGTGCGCGTCTGTACGGGCTGCAGGGACAGACCCATCGCAAGACGCGCGCGTTCGCCCGCGATGGCGCGCTCAAGAAAGACCGATTCGCGGTGCAGCGGGCTCTGGCCGGGGACGATCTTGAAGGGGATGTCCTCCATATCGGTATAGTCGCCGGAGTAGGCCATTCGGGCGACCTCAGTAAAGACTTTTTTCCGGATGTCGGTGATAAGAGATGGGATGCCGCGCATGATGAAACGCTCCTTTGTATAGTCTGGCAACAGTATACCACATTTCATGAGAAACGTCACTGTTTTCTTTTGCCTTGACAGCAGGAGAGGAATGTCGTAATCTGTGGAAAGAAAAGAGTATGGAGGTTGCTATGTCTAGGTTTCAGGTTTTTCTGATTGTCTTGTATCTATTCTTCTTCGGCGGTGTCGGCGGTTGGGTGCTGGAACTGTTTTTCCGCCGCTTCTTCTCCGGCGCGAACCCGGAGCGCAAATGGCTGAACCCCGGCTTCCTGTTCGGCCCCTGCCTGCCGCTCTACGGCTTCGGTACGGTGCTGCTGTTTATTCTTTCGGAACTCGATCATACGCTCTTCGGCTCGTTTTCCGGCACGTTCTGGTATTATCCCGTGATGTTTGTCGTTATGGCGCTGGCGATGACGCTGCTGGAATACATCGTCGGACTTGTAAGCTTCAAGGGCTTTCATCTGCGCCTCTGGGACTACAGCAAACTCTGGGGCAACATTCAGGGCATTATCTGCCCGCTGTTTACGTTTTTCTGGGGCGTTTTGTCGCTGGGGTATTACTTCCTGCTCTATCCGAGACTCCGGAAGCTGGTCGAGTGGTTCGTAGCGCACCCGCTGGCCTCGTTCATGGTCGGCGTGTGCTTCGGCATTTTCCTGATCGATCTGTGCTTCTCTGTCCATCTGGGTGCGGTCGTGCAGAAAAAGGCTGCGCAGATCGACAAGAGCGTCTATGACGCCATCGACGTGCAGAAGCTGTGGCATAAGATGCAATCGCGCGGCGGCTTCTTCCGTTTCGTGTCCATCAAACCCCTGACTGAGCGCATCGACGCCTTCGATGAATTCCTGCACCGCCGCCCAGGCGGCGCAAATACGGCGGACAAGCCGTAAGGTTGTCCGCCGTTCGGAAGAAAAACGCAAAAAAAGTTGAAAAAAGGCTTACACTTTCTGTTCGGAATCTGGTATACTGGTATCTGTAAGAAGTTACGTTTATCCGGGAAAGAAGGAGGAAGCCTATGTTTTCAATCGGGGAATATGTTGTTTATGGCGTAGAAGGTGTATGCCGGGTCGAGGAAGCAGGAAAGCTGAAGGTCGCGGGCCTGGACAAAAACCGCGCGTATTACCGCCTGCGCCCGTATTATCACGACGGCACAATCTACACGCCGGTCGATGGGAAGGCTGTGATGCGGCCTGTTCTGACGCGCGAAGAACTGGAACGGCTTCTTCCGCGTCTGCCGGAACTGGAGCCGCTCGGAGATGTGCCGCCGGACAGCCGCGCAGCAGGCGAATATTACCGCGCTATTTTATCCGGGCACGACTGCGTTGCGCTTCTGCGCCTGTGCAAGACACTCCACGCCAAGCAGAACAGCCCGTCTGCCAGCCGACGCGGCGTCAACTCGACCGAACTGCGCAGCTGGCGCATGGCCGAGGAGATGCTCTACGGGGAGTTCGGCTTTGCGCTTGGACTTCCACCTGCGCAGGTGCGGGACTATCTGCGCGAAAAGCTGGGCGGATAAGGCTCAGCGCAGCGCGCGGAGCGCTTCGATATACGCAGGCCCCGTGCCGCAGCAGCCGCCGAGAAGGTTTGCGCCGTCCGCCTTGAGCGCGTGCATGTGCCGCGCGAAGTCCTCGGGATTCATATGATAGACAGCCTCGCCGGTCTCCGTGATCGTGGGCAGCCCTGCGTTGGGCTTGGCCGCGATGGGAGTGTCCGGCGCGGCTTTTTTCATCATGCGCACGACCGTGCCCATCTGGTCAGGACCAGACGAGCAGTTGAGGCCCACGGCGTCCGCGCCGAGACTGGGCAGAACCTCCGCCGCTTCCTCGGCGGAGCCGTCAAAGTAGCATTTGCCGTCGGAATAGACGGAGAGCGTGCATAAAATGGGTACATCGCACAGGCTCCGGATGGCCTCGACCGCGGCCATGCACTCCGTCACGCCCATCATCGTCTCCACGGCGAACAGATCGATGCCTGCGTGCAGAAGCGCTTCGGCCTGTTCGCGGTAAATATCCAGAAGGGCGGCATACGCGCTGTCGTCGCCGGATAGGACGGGCTGGCCCGTCGTGGTCATGTCGCCTGCAAGAAGCGCTTCGGTTCCGACCGCTTCGCGGCTAAGCTGCACAAGGTCGCGGTTCAGAGCAGAAACCTCGTCCTGTAGGCCGTGATGGCCCAGAAGCACGCGGTTGGCCCCGAATGTGGGCGCATAGATCACCTCACTGCTCACGCTGAGATACGCACGTTGTAAGTCAAGCAGAGGCTGCGGGTGCGAAAGAATCCAGCTTTCAGAGCAGACGCCCGCCGGCATGCCGGCGGTGCGGAGCATGCTGCCCGTCGCACCGTCGAGCAGGCGGACAGAGCGGCACCATGCGGAAAATTCAGTTCTCGTCATCGTGTTAAACTGCCCCCAATACCTTGCCGATGGGATCGCGGAAGATCAGATTGGCATAGCCGTCATACGGTGTTTCGTCTCGGTTGATAAGTACGAGTTTGTTTCCTCGATAATAGCGAATGAGTCCCGCCGCCGGATAGACCGTCAGCGATGTGCCGCCGACGATGAGCACATCCGCGTCCGCGATTGCACGCACTGCGCCCTCGATCACCTTCTGGTCGAGGCTTTCTTCATATAAGACAACGTCCGGCTTGATCCGACCGCCGCAGGTGCAGCGCGGAATGCCGTCTGAATCCCGGATATACTCCGGCGGATAGAATTTGCCGCATTTTTCACAGTAGTTGCGGTAGATGGAGCCGTGCAGTTCAAAGACGGCTTTGCTGCCCGCTTTCTGGTGCAGGCCGTCGATGTTCTGCGTGACAATGGCGCGGAGTTTGCCCGCCTGTTCGAGCGCGGCAAGCTTTTTATGCGCCTCGTTCGGCTGATAGTCGAGCGGGAGCATTTTTTCACGGTAGAAGCGGAAAAAATACTCCGGATTTTGATAGAAAAACGTGTGGCTCAGAATCGTCTCCGGCGGGTACTCAAATTTCTGATGGTACAGGCCGTCCGTGCTGCGGAAATCCGGAATGCCGGACTCCGTTGACACGCCGGCTCCGCCAAAGAATACAATGTTATCACTTTCGGTAATCCAGGTTTTTAGGGTTTCGATCTCGGAATGCATCGTCCTCCGCCTCCAATTCCGCGATAAATTTACGCTCGGCCCGCGTTTTATACGGGAAGCGCAGCTTGTAAAACAAATCCGGCCTGCGGTGCAGCGTCCGCAAAATTGCCTGCTTTTTCTGCCACCGCGCAACCTTCGCATGGTCGCCGGAGCGCAAAACCTCCGGCACGCTCAGCCCGTGCCATTCGTCGGGCCGGGAATACTGCGGATATTCCAGAAGGCCGTTCCAATGGCTCTCGTCGGTAAAGCAGATATCGTCGCCGAGTACGCCGGGAATGAGGCGCGAGACGGCATCAACAATGGCCATGGCAGGAATTTCGCCGCCCGTGAGCACAAAATCGCCCATTGAAATTTCCTCATCGACGCATTCGTCCAGAAACCGCTGATCGATGCCCTCATAATGGCCGCAGACGAGGATGAGGTTGTCGTAGCCTGATTGCAGCTGCCGTGCCTTGGCCTGATCAAAAGCCGGGCCGCAGGGGGAAAGAAAAATCGTATGCACCGGCGCACCGATCTCATCGCAGACTGCACACCAGCAGCGCCACAGGGGGTCGCACTGCATGATGGCACCCCGGCCGCCGCCGTATGGGTAATCGTCAACCTGATTCTGACGGTTTGCGGTATAGTCCCGGATCTGGTGGGTGTGGATCTCAATCAGGCCCTTTTTCTGCGCCCGGCCGAGAATGCTGGCGTTCAGCATGGGAGAAACGGCCTCCGGGAACAGCGTCATGATATCAAATCGCATGGCGTTACATCCCTTCGATGAGGCGGACTCTGATATAGCCCTCGTCCAGATTGCGTTCGAGCACGAAATCCGGCACGGAGGGGATCAGGTGCTCCTGTCCATCCTCGGACTTTACGACGTAAACATCGTTCGCGGGCGTGGGCATGACCTCGGCCAGCGTTCCGAGCAGCGTTTCGCCGTCGTAGACCGGCAGACCTAGAAGATCGGCGATAAACAGACTGCCCTCTGGCAGCTTCGCGTCCGCACGCGCGATGGAGACGATTTTGTCCCGCAGTGCGCTTGCAGCTTCTACGGTGTCGATACCTTCCAGCTTCAGAAGCACGCAGGTCTTCTGCACGCGCGACTGCTCGACCTGATAGGGTCTGCCGTCCAGATAAAGCGTATGGAATTGCAGCAGGAACTCCGGGCCATCGGCCCATGGGAGAAGCTTGACCTCGCCATGCACGCCATGCGTGCTGACGATTTTTCCGGTTTGCAGATAGGGGTGTTTCATAGTAAACCTCCGTGAATGGGGTGGATGTTTTTGGGAGACGGCCTCCGACGGCCCTGTCTTTTCTCTCGCAAGAGAAAAGACAGGGGAGAAAAGAGTGCTTGGACGCGTTTGGTGCCTGCTGCGGGTACGATTCAGGTAAGCACCGATTTTTTCAGTCGTTACGAACACACATAGTTACCCTACGGGCGCTATGGTACGCGCCGCCTGTTACGGTGCTCCAAATTTGATAGCGGTTGCCTTTGAATGACTGCGGTAAAATCGCTTTGTAGTTGAAATTTACGGGGCAGTACGGATTCGCCGAGACGTTGTAGGGGCCGATGCCCACATCGGCCCGGCAAAACGCACCGTTTTTTATGGTAGTCTTCGGCAAATTCGCAACTTCCCAACGGGCCGATGTGGGCATCGGCCCCTACAACGCTTGTATGCACGGCGGCAGATTTTTAACCTAGTATACCGCCTTTTCCCTCGCCGGGCAAGAGGGAACATTCCTGAACGGCGGCTTTAACAGGGGCTGGTTGCAAAAAGGCAGGCAGCGTGGTACAATATTTTTTGCAAATTTAGAGCGGATGCAGAGAAAAGGAGTTGAGATTATGCGGATCGTGATCGTGGGCGACGGAAAGATCGGCAGCGCGCTGGCGGAGCAGCTTTCGCGCGAAGGGCATGAGATCACCATTGTTGACCGCAGTGAGACACCGCTGCAGCGGACGGTCGAGGATCTGGATATTCTGAGCATTGAAGGAAACGGCGCGACGTATGCCACGCAGATGGAGGCGGGCGTCGATGAGGCGGAACTGGTTATCGCTGTGACGGCGCAGGATGAACTGAATCTGCTGTGCTGCCTGATCGCCAAGAAGATCGGCGCGAAGCACACCATCGCCCGCGTTCGGAACCCGGAATACGCGGAGGAGTTGCCTCTGATTTCAGACGATCTGGGCCTGAGCCTGTCCGTCAATCCGGAGCTGATCTGTGCGACGGAAATGGCGCGCACGCTGCGCACGCCGTCGGCGATCAAGACTGACACATTCTTCGGCGGCAAGGTCGAACTTCTGAAATTCCAGCTGCCGGCGGATTCGCCGCTGGCGGGCCGGACGCTGATGGAACTGCCCAGCATCACAAAGGCAAAGGTTCTGATCTGCGCGGTCGAACGCGGGGAGCAGGAGATTCATATTCCTTCCGGCTCGTTCCGGCTGCAGGCGGGCGACCGCATTTCGTTCGTCGCATCCTATGCGGGCGCGCAGCAGTTCTTCCGGCAGATGAAGCTGGCGGCAGGGCGTGTGCGCAGCGCAATGCTTATCGGCGGCGGACGTATTGCATATTATCTGGCAAAGCAGCTGGTCGAGGCGGGACTTGACGTGAAGATCATCGAGAGCGACCCCGCACGCTGTGAGGAACTTTCTGTGCTGCTGCCAAAGGCGGAGATCCTGCGCGGAGACGGCACAAATGAGGCGTTTCTGCGCAAATGCGGCATCGAGACGACCGGAGCGGTCGCCGCGCTGACCGGCATCGATGAGGAAAACGTGCTCATCGGCATGTATATCCGAAAGACATGGCCGAAGGTCAAGGTCATCACCAAGGTCAACCGCACATCGTTCCAGTCCATCATCGACAGCATGGATTTGGGAAGCGTGTTTAACCCGCGAAACTCCGCGTCAAACCTTATCTGTCGTTATGTCCGGGCCATGCAGAACTCCGAAAGCAGTTCGCAGATCGAAACACTCTACAAGCTTGTCGGCGGTAAAGCTGAGGCACTGGAGTTCCGCGTATCCGAAACCTCAAAGCTGTGCGGCGTTCCGCTTCAGGAACTGAAGCTGCGGGAAAATCTGCTGATCGGCTGCATCGGCCGGGGCGGGCAGATCATCATCCCCAGCGGCCAGGACACCATCGAACCCGGCGACAGTGTGATCGTCGTGACGTGCAGCGCAGGGCTCGGCCGACTTGAGGATATCCTTGCAAGGGGGCCGGGACATGAATAAGCGGGTCATTGTATATGTGCTGGGCGCGGTGCTTCTGATCGAGGCCGCGCTCATGCTGCTGCCGCTGCTGGTGGCGGTCATTTATCGGGAAAAGAACGGCTGGTATTTTTTGTGGGTGCTGCTGGGCGCGGCTGTGCTGGGCGCGCTGGCGCTCGGTCTGGGCGGCAGGAAGCGCAGCGCCATGTACGCGAAGGAGGGCCTGATCGCCGTCGCGCTGAGCTGGATCGTACTGTCGCTCGTGGGGGCGCTGCCGTTCACGCTCTCGGGGCAGATCCCGTTTTATCTCGACGCGGTGTTCGAGATGATCTCCGGCTTTACGACGACCGGTTCGAGCATTCTGCCGGCGGTTGAGCCGCTTGACCGCTGCATGCTCTTCTGGCGAAGCCTGTCGCACTGGATTGGCGGCATGGGCATTCTCGTGTTCATGCTGGCCATCGTTCGCATGGACGGCGGGCAGGCCATCCATCTGCTGCGCGCCGAGAGCCCCGGACCGACAGTTTCCAAGATGGTCCCGCGCATGGTCGATTCGTCCAAAATTCTTTACGGCATTTATTTCGGCCTGACAGTTGTGCAGATTCTCTTATATCTGGCGGGCGGCGAACCGCTGTTCGATTCGCTCTGCAATGCGTTCGGCACGGCGGGCACGGGCGGTTTTGCCATCAGAAACGACTCTTTCGCCTCCTACAGCGCGTATACGCAGACAGTTACAACGATCTTTATGGCGCTGTTCGGCGTGAATTTCTCGATCTATTTCTTCCTGCTGCGCAGAAAATTTGATCTGGCGTGGAAGAACACAGAACTGCGTTGGTATGTGTCGATTATTGTGCTCTCGACGCTGCTGATTACGTTCAATATCCGGCCGCTTTATCACGGCGATTTCGGCTACAGTCTGCACCACGCGGCGTTTACCGTCTCGTCGGTCATCACCACGACCGGCTACGGCACGGAGAATTTTGACCTGTGGCCGGAGTTCTCGCGCGTGATTCTGGTGCTTCTCATGATCGTCGGCGCAAGCGCAGGCTCGACCGGCGGCGGGCTGAAGGTCTCGCGCGTCGTTATTCTCATGCGGGCGGCCAAGGCGGAACTGCGCAAGATTCTGCATCCGCACACCGTCAAGGTCATTACCGTTGACGGCAAGCCTGTCTCCGGCGAGACGGTGCGTGCGGTGAGTACCTATTTTATATTGTATGTGCTGATCGCCGCAGCCTCTGTGCTGCTCGTCTCGCTCGACGGCTATGACGGCTCGACGACGCTGACGGCCGTGCTCGCCACGTTCAACAACATCGGCCCCGGCCTCGGGCTGTGCGGCCCGGCGGGGAACTTCGCGTTTTTCTCGCCGCTGGCGAAGGTCGTGCTGTGCATCGATATGCTGCTGGGGCGGCTGGAACTCTATCCGATGCTGGTCCTGCTGATGCCCAGCACATGGCGGAAAAAATGATCGCCGGGATTCGGCAAAAGGGCCAAAACCGGGCACGAAAGTTCTGCTGTTTTGAACAAAAAATATTGAAAATCCCCCTTGACACCAAGGGGGATTTGTTATATGATATATGAGCGCGCGAAAAGGGTACGCAACGCACCCACGCGTGTCATTGCGATGATGCAGGAGATTGCGCCACGGGCGGTAACTTCTGCGGAGTATGTCCGGTCATCGGGCGGCTGAGGATCACAGTACAGCGTATATCGCTGCGGTGATAAATGGCCGACAACGTCGGCCTTTTTTCATGGCGCAGAATGATACGCACGGCTTAGCGTATTGCGAGACTCGACCGTACCCAGAGATCAAAGAAACCACTGAGTACGTTTTATTCAAGGAGGAAAAACACAACATGGCAAATCAGGAAATGATCAGAATCCGCCTCAAGGCTTACGATCATCAGCTCATCGACGCCAGCGCCGAGAAGATCGTTGAAACCGCCAAGCGCAACGGTGCTTCCGTTTCCGGCCCCATCCCGCTGCCGACCAAGAAAGAAGTCGTTACCATTCTCCGCGCTGTTCATAAGTACAAGGATTCCCGTGAGCAGTTCGAGCGCAGAACCCACAAGAGACTGATCGATATTCTCAACCCCAACCAGAAGACTGTGGAAGCTCTCATGAGCCTCGACCTTCCCGCTGGCGTTGAAATTGAGATAAAGCTGTAATCCAAACGTCAATTACAGCAGCCCGCCACGGTTCGCCACTATAGAGGACGGACGGGTCATGTTGACCGACCAATGCGTCCCAATGCGCAAGTCGCTCAACCAATAACCTTAACTTAGGAGGAAACACACATGCAAATGCAGAAAGCGATCATCGGCAAAAAAGTGGGCATGACCCAGATTTTCGATGAGAGCGGCAAGGTCATTCCGGTCACCGTTATCGAGGCAGGCCCCTGCGTCGTGACCCAGAAGAAGACCACCGAAAAAGACGGCTACAACGCCGTACAGCTTGGCTTTGAGGACGTCAAGGAATCCAAGCTGACCAAGCCGGAACTCGGCCATCTGAAGAAGGCAGAGGTTGCCCTCAAGAAGCACCTCAAGGAGTTCCGCGTGGAAAAGGCCGCCGAGATGAATGTCGGCGACGAGATTAAGGCAAGCGTTTTCGCAGTCGGCGACAAGGTTGATGTCACCGGTATCAGCAAGGGCCACGGCTACGAAGGCCCGGTCAAGCGCTGCGGCGGCCATCGCACCCCGATGACCCACGGCGGCGGCCCGGTTCACCGTCAGGCCGGTTCTATGGGCCCCACCTCTTCCCCCAGCCGTATTTTCAAGGGCCATCATGGCGCAGGCCAGATGGGCGTTGAGCAGGTCACGGTTGAGAACCTCGACATCGTCAAGGTTGACGACGAACTCAACATGATCGTCGTTCGCGGTGCGATTCCCGGCCCGAAGGGCGGCGTTGTCTACATCAAGAACACCGTCAAGAACTTCAAGGCAAAGGGCGCTGCTGCCAACGCGAGCATCAACCCGCAGAAGGCTTCCGCGCGTACCAACCCGCAGAAGGCTTCGGCAAGAAACCGCTGAGAGAGGAGAGTAAATCATGCAGACTAAAGTTTTTGATATGGCTGGTAAGCAGGTCGGCGAGATCGAGCTCTCTGATGCCATTTTCGGGATCGAACCCAATGCGGCTGTCGTTCATGACGTCGTAAAGAACCATCTGGCCAACTGCCGTCAGGGCACGCAGAGCTCCCTGACCCGTGCAGAGGTCTCCGGCGGCGGCATCAAGCCGTGGCGCCAGAAGGGCACCGGCCGTGCCCGCCAGGGCTCCATCCGCGCTCCGCAGTGGACCCACGGCGGCATCGTGTTCGCACCCAAGCCCCGCGATTACAGCTACACGCTCAACAAGAAGGTCAAGAGACTGGCTCTCAAGTCCGTTCTGAGCGCGAAGGCACAGGAAGAAAACGTTATCGTCATCGACGAGATCAAGCTGGACGCCATCAAGACCAAGCCCATGGCTTCGTTCCTGAAGGCTGTCGGCGCCGATACCAAGGCTCTGGTCGTCACCGCTGAAAACAACGAAGTCGTTGTCAAGAGCGCGGCCAACATCCCCGGTGTTCTGGTGACCTTCGCCAACCTGATCAACGTCTACGACATTCTGAACGCAAAGAAGCTCGTCGTTGACAAAGCTGCTCTTGCAAAGATTGAGGAGGTGTTCGCATAATGAAGACCGCTTACGATATCATCATCAAGCCCGTCATCACCGAACAGTCCATGGAAGCCACCGAAGACAAGAAATATGTCTTCCAGGTTGCGATCGACGCCAACAAGGTCGAGATTAAGAAGGCTGTCGAGGAGATCTTCGGCGTGAAGGTCGAGAAAGTCAACACCATCCGTATGGAAGGCAAGGAAAAGCGCCAGGGCGCCGCTCCCGCAGGCCGTCGCGCCAGCTGGAAGAAGGCCATGGTCAAGCTGACTGCCGATTCCAAGACCATCGAGTTCTTCGAGGGTATGGTCTAATCAATTTGTAAGGAGAGTAACGCAATATGGCGATCAAATCTTTTAAGCCGTATACCCCGTCGAGAAGAAACATGACTGTTTCCGCGTTCGACGGCGTAGACAAAAAGGCAAAGCCTGAACGCAGCCTTCTTGAGACTGTCAAGAAGAACGCGGGCCGCAACAGCTACGGCCGCATCACCGTCCGCCATCGCGGCGGCGGCAACAAGCGCAAGTACCGCATCATCGACTTCCGCCGCGACAAGCTTGATATGCCGGCGACTGTCCAGCGCATCGAGTATGACCCGAACCGCAGCGCGTTCATCGCTCTGGTCAAGTATGAAGACGGCGAACTCCGCTACATCCTCGCGCCTGTCGGCCTGAAGGCCGGCGACACCGTCGTCTCTTCCGCTGCCGCTGATATCAAGCCCGGCAACTGCCTGCCGCTTGCCAATATCCCCGTCGGTACCATCATCCACAACATTGAGATCAACCCCGGCCGCGGCGCACAGCTTGTCCGCTCCGCCGGCGACTACGCCCAACTGATGGCAAAGGACGCGCAGTTCGCGCAGGTCCGTCTGCCGTCCGGCGAAGTCCGCCTCGTTCGCCCGAACTGCGTTGCAGTAATCGGTCAGGTCGGCAACATCGACCATGAGAACGTGCACATCGGCAAGGCCGGCC
>ENA-UOOD01000101-UOOD01000101.1-human-gut-metagenome-genome-assembly--contig:-CS67-NODE-101-length-117931-cov-18.113662_pt1 | contig 117931 bp, 113 predicted proteins | sample MGYA00242464_ERZ724011 | MGnify/ENA metagenome assembly ERZ724011 | reverse complement strand
CCCGCCGTTGCCGATGATCAGCACCTGTCCCGCCCGGGGGTCCGCGCCGTGGGCCAGAAGCCCCGCCCGGATGCCCGGTGCGTCGGTGTTGTACCCCACGGCCCGGCCCCGGCGGAAGCACACGGTGTTCACCGCCCCGCAGGCGGCGGCCGCCGGGTCCAGCTCATCCAGCAGGGGCAGGATCGCCTGCTTCAGCGGCATGGTGATGTTGCAGCCGTCCCAGGCCCCGGCCCGTGCCGCCGCCAGGAACTCCGGCAGAGTGTCCGGGGTCACGGTGACGGTCTCATAGCTGCCCGTCAATCCCGCCCGGTCCAGCATCCGCCGGTGCAGCAGGGGGGACAGGCTGTGCCCCACCGGGTCGCCGATGACGCAGAGCCTCATGCCAGAGGACCACCTCCTGCCAGCAGGTCCATGGCCTCCATATAGCCCAGGAAGCCATGGCCCACGATCTGGGCCCGGCAGGCCGGAGCGGTGACGGAGACCCGGCGGAAGGACTCCCGCCGGTTGATATCGCTGAGGTGGACCTCTATCGCCGGGACGCTGACGGCCCGCAGGGCGTCATAGATGGCGTAGCTGTAGTGGGTATAGGCCCCAGGATTGATGACGATACCGTCATACACCCCGTCAGCGGCCTGTATTTCGTCAATGAGCGCCCCTTCGTGGTTGCTCTGGCGGATGTCCGCCCGGATGCCCCGGGCGGCGGCGTAGGCGGTGATCTCCATGCACAGGTCGTCGTAGCTGCCGGTGCCGTAGATGCCCGGCTCCCGCTTGCCCAGCAGGTTCAGATTGGGACCGTTGAGAACGAGTATTTTCATGACTGCTCCTCTCTCCACAGGCGGACGGCTTCCTCCGCCGCCTGGCGGGCTGTGGGTTTGTTGACGGAATGGTGGGCGGCGGCCCGGTACAGGTCCCGCCGCTGCCGGGCCAGGCGGAAAATGGCCTCGTCATCCGTCAGCAGGGGACGGCCCTGCCGCCGCAGGGTGCGGCGGATGGCCCAGGGGGACCGGTCCAGGAAGATGACCAGGCCCCCGTCCCGCAGCAGCGTCCGGTTCTCCCGCCGCAGCACCGCGCCGCCGCCGGTGGCCAGGACGATGCCCTCCCGGCGGCACAGCTCCGTCAGAACCCGGGACTCCAGATCCCGGAAATACCCCTCGCCGCTTGATGCGAAGATATCGGCGACGGAACGGCCCTCCCTCTGCTCCAGGAACTTGTCCGCGTCCACAAAGGGCAGGTTCAAGGCCTTGGCGCACAGCCGCCCCACGGTGCTCTTGCCGCTGCCGGGCAGGCCCACAAAAATCAGGTTCCTCACGACTGCTGCTCCCGGCTCAGGGCCATCAGCGTCTCATACAGGCGCTCCACCTCCGCCCGGTGCTCCGGGGCCAGGTCGCCCCGGCTGCGCAGCACCTGGGCCTCCCGCTCCGGGTCCCGCACCGGGAGGCCGTGGGCCGCCTTATAGGCCCCGATGTCCCGGGACAGCTCCTGCCGCCGGACCAGCAGCCCCACCAGCTGCCGGTCCACATCGTCCAGCTGCAGCCGCAGGGCTTCCAGGCCGCCGCCCCGGGGATCCAGCACCCGCCACAGGGCCAGGGCCGCCGCCGCCTCCACAATGGGGGCCGCCCGCAGGGCGATGCAGGGGTCGTGGCGGCCGGTAACGGCCACGGTGCAGTTTTCCATCCGGGACAGGTCCACCGTGTCCTGGGGCAGGGCGATGGAGGGGGTGGGCTTGAAGGTGACGGTAAAGGTCAGGGGCATACCGTTGGTGACGCCGCCGTTGATGCCGCCGTTGTGATTGGTGACGGTGCGGACGCGGGTACCGTCGGTGCGCAGGGGGTCGTTGGCCCGGCTGCCCCGCATATGGGCCAGGGACGCGCCGTCGCCGAAGCCCAGGGCCTTCACCGCCGGAATGGCGAACAGGTGCCGGGCCAGCTCCGACTCCACCGCCTCCCGCCAGCCGGGGCCGCCCAGCCCCGCCGGAAGCCCCGTGACGGTGCAGGCGATCTCCCCGCCTACGGAGTCCCCGTCGGCCTTGGCTTCTGCTGCCTGCTGCCGGAGGGCGTTTTCATCAATAACTTGCGCTTTCAGCTCAATATCTTGTTCTTTCAGCCAGGTCTTCACCATAGCGCCTGTCGCCACCAGAGGGGCCGTCAGGCGGCCGGAATAGGGCCCGCCGCCCCGGGGATCGTTGTGTCCCCCGCTGCGCACCCAAGCGGCGTAGTCCGCGTGGCCGGGCCGGGGCTTATTCCGCAGGGCCTCATAGTCCCCGGACCGGGCGTCCCGGTTTTCCAGAACCAGGCAGATGGGGTCGCCGGTGGTGAAGCCCTGATAGACGCCGCTGAGAATATGGAGCCGGTCCGGCTCATGCCGGGCGGTGGCCAGAGGCCCACCGGGGGCCCGGCGCTCCAGCTCCCGGCGGATGATCTCCCGGTCCACCGGCAGGCCCGGGGCCGCGCCGGTGACCAGCACCCCCACGGCGGGGCCGTGGGATTCGCCGAAAATCGTGTAATCCAGCATTTATACTTCCTCCGTTTGTCCCCCCAGGCGGCGGTAATCCGCCCAGAAGCCGGGGTAGGATTTATCGGTGCACCCGGCGTCGCGCAGCAGCACCGGGCCGGTGCAGAAGGGCGCGGCGCAGGCGCACAGCATGGCAATGCGATGGTCGCCGCAGCTGTGGGCCTCGCCGCCGGTGAGACGGTCCGTGCCCCATACGGTGAGACCCTCCGGCTCCTGCCGGACACGGCCCCCCAGGGCGGTCAGCGCCGCCGAAACCGACGCCAGGCGGTCGCTCTCCTTATCCCGCAGCCGGGCCGCGCCGGTGAAGCGGGTTTCCGTTCCCGGCCGCAGCGCCGCCAGCAGGGCCAGCGGCGGCAGCAGGTCCGGGATATCCGTCAGGTCTACCTCCTCCGGCAGACAACGGCACAGGGCCGCCGCCGCCCGGTCCCCCTGGAGGGAGTCCCGGCGCAGCCCCGTGACCTCCACGGGACAGCCCAGGGCGGCGATTGCCAGCCAGAAGGCCGCTGCGGACCAGTCCGGCTCCGGCTCCATGGGAACCGGGCGGAACCTTTGCCCGCCGGGGATAAGAAAGCCGCCGGGGCTTTCCTCGATGATAATGCCGCACCGCTCCAGCACCGCCAGGGTCAGGTCCACATACGGCCGGGAGGCGAGAGCCCCCGTGAGAACCAGCTCCGAGTCCGCCGCCAGGCCCGGCAGGGCCATCAGCAGACCGGAAACCAGCTGGGAGGTCCGGCTTCCGTCCACCGGGATGCGGCCCGGGGAAAGGGGGCGGGTGACCCGCAGACCGTTTTCCGTGGGCGCAAGGCCCCAATCACCCGGCAGGGGCCGGGACAGCAGCCGCCGGGTGCCGGTGAACCGGGTCCCTACCTGGCCCCGGGCCATGGCCAGGGGCAGAAGAAACCGCAGGGTGCTGCCGCTGGCCCCGCAGTCGATGGCCGGCTCCGGTTGGTGATACAGGGCCCACAGGCCCCGGACCGTGGCCAGAACGTCGTCGGCGGGGTCCGGGGGGCAGGGGAACTCCCCCGCCTGGGCCAGGCAGATCAGCTGCCGGTGCAGCAGGCTTTTGGAGGGCGGCGGCGTCACCGCGCCCCGCAAAGGGGCGGGATACAGGCGCAGGTCCATTACTCCACCTCCAGCAGGGACGCCAGGGGTACCGCCATCAGGCGGCCCGCCCCGGCCCGCTGAGCCACGGCGATGGTGACCTGATCTCCGGCCCGCTTCTTGTCCCGGGCCAGATAGTCCGCCGCCCCATCCCAGGGCAGCCGGACGGGAAGCCCCCACCGCTCCAGCAGGGGGGTGAGCCTGTCCAGCAGCTCCTGTCCGCCCAGCCCATGGGACACCTGCCAGCGGAGCATCTGCATCATTCCGGCGGCCACGGCCTCGCCGTGGGTATAGGCGTCGTACCCTCCGGCGGCCTCGTAGGCATGGCCGAAGGTATGGCCGAAGTTCAGCAGGCGGCGGTCCCCGCCGTCCCGCTCGTCCCGGGCTACCACCGCCGCCTTATACCGGCAGCAGCGCTCCACCAGCCAGGGAAGCTCCGGCTCCGCCGCCGCTTCCAGATGGCGGAGGATCTCCTCGTCCCCGATGACGCCGCACTTGATGACCTCCGCCATGCCGGAGGACAGCTGCCGCCGGGGCAGCGTACCCAGGCAATCGGTGTCCGCCAGCACCAGGGAGGGCTGATAGAAGCAGCCGATGAGGTTTTTCCCCTCCGGCAGGTCCAGGCCGGTTTTGCCGCCCACGCTGCTGTCCACCTGGGCCAGCAGGGTGGTGGGCATCTGGACCAGGGGGACGCCCCGCAGGATGGTCCCGGCCAGAAAGCCCGCCAGGTCGCCGGCAACGCCGCCGCCCAGGGCCACGATGCCGTCCGCCCGGGTGAAGCCGTCAGCCAGCATCCGGCGGCACAGGGACTCATACACCGCCAGGCACTTGCTGCCCTCCCCGGCGGGGAAGGTATACACCGGCAGCCCCAGGCTCCCGGCATAAAGGGACGCCGCAGTCTCGTCGGCCACCACGGCCCAGCGCTTTACCGGCAGGGTGCTCAGCCGCTCCGCCGCCCGGCCCAGCAGACCCGGGCCGATGAGAATGGGGTAGGACCGCTGTCCCAGGGATACGTTGATCTGACGCATAGACGGGCTTCCTCCGGCTTTAGTTATCCTCCACCAGCCGCCGCCTGCCCAGGGCGGCCCTGCGGTAATACAGCAGCGTGGCGGCGCTGCACACCAGCCATCCGGCGGGATAGCCCATGGCCAGGGGCAGCAGGGTATTGGTGATGAAATGGGACACGATATACAGATAGATCTGGCGGAACACCACAAAGGAGCCCAGCATGATGACCATGGGCACCTGGCTGTTGCCTGCGCCCCGGAGTGCGCCGGAGTAGATCTGGTTGATGCAGCACAGCAGATAGAAGGGGGAGATATACCGCAGCAGCAGGGTGCCGTAGGCCACCACCTCGGCCTTGCGGTTGAAGAAGGCCGTCAGCTGGGGAGCGAACACCAGCACCGGGACCATCAGCACCGCCGTCACCGCCAGGGAGATCCCCAGCGCCCGGCGGACGCCCTGCTGGGCACGGGGGGTGTCGCCTGCGCCCAGGTTCTGCCCCACAAAGGTGGTGGCGGACAGGGCCAGGGACTGCATGGGCAGGAACATCAGCTGATCGATCTTGGTATACGCCGTCCAGCCGGACATGCAGTCCGCGCCGAAATGGTTGATATAGGACTGGACGAACACGTTGGAAAAGGCGGTAACGGCCATCTGCAGAGCCGCCGGGATGCCCACCCGGACGATCTTTTTCAGCATATCCCAGTGGACCCGCAGCCGCCGCAGCTCCACCCGGACGCAGCTGTCCGTCCGCATCAGCACCGCCAGCACCAGCACCGCCGACACCGCCTGGGCGATGATGGTGGCCCAGGCCACACCGGCCACGCCCATGTGGAACCGGATCACAAACAGCAGGTCCAGCCCGGTGTTCAGCACCGCCGATACCACCAGGAAATAGAAGGGCCGCCGGGAGTCGCCCACGGCCCGGAGAATGCCGGAGCCCATGTTATAGATCAGCAGGCCCGTGATGCCGGAGAAATAGATGGACAGATACGCCGTGGACTCCGGCAGCACCTCCGCCGGGGTGTTCATCAGGTCCAGCATGGCCGGGATCAGGGCCAGGCCCAGGGCCGTAAACGCCGCGCACAGCACCAGGGTCAGCACCATGGCCGTGTGGACGGTGTCCCGGACCTTTTCGGGCCGGTGGGCCCCGTAGTATTGGCTGATGACCACCCCCGCGCCGCTGGACAGGCCCATGAAGAAGCCGATGAGCATGTTGACGATGGGCCCCACGGTGCCCACGGCGGAAAAGGCCTCGTTGGACACAAAGTTGCCCACCACCCAGGTGTCCACCATGTTGTAAAGCTGCTGGAACACGTTTCCGGCCAGCAGCGGCAGGGCAAACTGGATCAGGTGGCGGGTGATGCTGCCCTGGGTCATGTCCACGTCCCGCCGGGCAGGGGCGTGGGCGTGATGATGGCTGAATGTCATAGATGCAGTTCCTCAGTTCTCTCTTTTTATAATAGGATAACACCATTTCCCGGGGAAATCAACCACCCGGCCCTCTGGGGAAAACCCACAATTGACGGGGGAACGCAGATAGGGTATACTGGAGAAAAAGCGAGGGAGGAACTGCTATGGAATACGTTGCCATGATCGGCCTGCTGTTTGCGCCGATTGTCTGTCTGCTGTGCGCGGCCTGGTTCTATGTGCGGTGGCAGAACGAGCATGAGGACCAGGCCCTGGCCCAGCGGGACCGGAGGACCTGCTTCATCTTTCTGATCGCCGCTGCCGCGTCCCTGGTGGTCTTCGGCGTGCTGAAGCTGCTGTTTCCCATCTCGGCATAAAACTTCATGCACTGTGCGGCGCACCGCGAAAACAGGCAAAATCTTCTGTGCATGAAGTTTTGTGCATCATTCCCGGTTGCCCCGAAGGGGCGAGGGAATGGCACATTCTATTTTTTGCTATGCTTTTGCATAGCAAAAAATAAGCCCTCCGGCAGGAGGGCTTATTTTTTATGGTCACTTCCAGAGGGAGCAGACCAGGTCCGTGTAGGCGGAGGGGTTCTCGATGGGCAGACCCGCGATAAGGCAGGCCTGGTTATAGAGGATCTCCGCGTACTTCTTGGCCTTGTCCGGGTCGATGATCCGGGCGGTCTCGAAGGCGGCGAAGGCGGGATGATCCACGTTGATCTCCAGAATGCGCTTGGCCTTCATGCCCAGCTCCGGCTGCACGGCGGTGAAATACTTCTCCATCTCGAAGGTGATGCCCTGGCCGCTGGACAGGCACACCGGGTGGGTCCTGAGCTTGGTGGAGGCCTTCACCTGGTCCACCTTATCCCCCAGGGCCTCCTTCAGGAAGGCGAAGCCCTCCTGATAGCTGTCGGTCTCGTCGGGCTTCTGCTCATCGCCCAGCTCCAGATCCCCGTCAATGGCGGAGCGGAAGGGCTTGCCCTGGTACTTTTGCAGCATGTCCGGCAGAAACTCGTCGGCCTTGTCGGTGAAGTACAGGATCTCCATGTTGTGGTCCTTCAGCAGCTCCGTCTGGGGCATATGGTCGATGGCGTCCACGGTGTCGCCGGAGGCGAAATAGATGAACTTCTGCTCCGGCTGCATCCGGGACACATACTCCGCCAGGGTCACGGGCTTCTTCTCGGTGGAGGAGTAAAACAGCAGCAGGTCCTGCAGCTGCTCCTTCTTGGCCCCGTAGTTGTCCAGGGCGCACAGCTTCAGCTGGCGGCCGAAGCTGCGGTAGAACTTCTCATAGTTCTCCCGGTCGTCCTTCAGCATCCGCTCCAGTTCAGCCTTGATCTTCTTTTCCAGGTTGGCGGAGATGATCTTCAGCTGCCGGTCATGCTGCAGCAGCTCCCGGGAGATGTTCAGGCTCAGGTCCGGAGACTCCACCACACCCCGGACAAAGTTGAAATAGTCCGGCAGCAGGTCGGCGCAGCTGTCCATGATCATCACGCCGGAGGCGTACAGCTGCAGGCCGGGCTTATAGTCCTCGGTGTAATACTGGCTGGGGGCCTGGGAGGGGATATACAGCAGGGCCTTGTAGGTAACGGCGCCCTCGGCGGACACGGTGATGACGCTGAGAGGGGCGGCGGGATCGCCGAAGCGCTCCTGATAGAACTTGTCATACTCCTCCCGGGTGACGTCGGCCTTCTTCCGCTGCCACAGGGGCACCATGCTGTTGAGGGTCTCCCACGCAAAGACCTCCTCATACTCGGGCTTATCCTCGGGACTGCCCTCCTTCACCTGGGGGTGGGGCATGAGCATCTTGATGGGGAAGCGGATATAATCGGAGTATTTCTTCACCAGCTTATACAGGGGATACTCCCGGAGATACTGGCTGTATTCGTCCTTCTCCTCGCCGTCGGGCTTGATGTGCATGATGATGTCGGTGCCCACGGCGTCACGGGTGCAGGGCTCGATGGTGTAGCCCTCCAGGCCGTCGGAATCCCAGCGATAGGCCTGCTCCTGGCCATATTTCCGGGAAATAACGGTGATGTGGTCCGCCACCATGAAGGCCGAGTAGAAGCCCACGCCGAACTGACCGATGACGTCGGCCTCGGCCTCCTTGTCCAGCTCCTGCCGGAACTGGAAGGTGCCGCTGGAGGCGATGACGCCCAGGTTGTTCTCCAGCTCACTTTCGTCCATGCCGATGCCGTTGTCGCTGACGGTAAGGGTGCGGTTCTCCTTGTCGATGGACAGGGTGATGGCAAAATCCTCCCGCTTCAGGCCCACGTTTTCGTCCGTCAGGGACAGATAGCACAGCTTGTCGATGGCGTCGGAGGCGTTGGAGATGATCTCACGCAGGAAGATCTCCTTGTGGGTGTAGATGGAGTGGATCATCAGGTCCAGCAGCCGCTGGGACTCCGCCTTGAATGCCTTTTTTTCCATAAATTGACTCCTCTTTTCTGTCAGCAGCGGGGAGACGCACTGCGTCCCCCCGCTCTGTTATTGAACGTGCAGACTTATTTCTTCCGCCCTGTCAGCCACAGGATCAGAGAGCCGATGGCCAGCACGCCGGACACGGCGGCGGCCGCCAGCAGCAGGGGCTGGCGATGCTCCTTGGCCAGGGCGCAGGTCTTTTTGCCCACGAAGGAGGCGGCGGTACCGCCCAGGCGGGCAGCCAGCTGCACCACGCTGCGGCCCAGCTCCACGGCGCTGTTCAGCGCGGTCTTTCCGGCGGTCAGCAGGATTTCTTTCACCTTTTCCATAAGCTCGCTCCTTATTTCACGGAATTGTACCAGTCGATGACCGGCTGGAGATTTTCGGGACAGACGGCGCTGGCCCCCTTGGTGGCCATGTCATAGGTCAGCTGCTGGGCGGGGTTCAGAGCACCCTTCTCCTCCAGCTGCTTTTTGATCTGGCGGCACTTGACCTCCATAATCAGCCGGTAGGGGCCACGGAGTCGGTGCAGGTCGAAGCCGCCCTGCAGGGCGAACACGGCGCAGTCATCCGCAAGGCCCAGCTTTTCCTTCCGGGCGGCGGCAGCGGCGGCGCTGGCGGGGCCCATACCCACCTGACACACGGCCCGGACCTTGAAAAATGCGTTGGCCTTGGGCCAGCCCATGACCCGGTCCGCCATCAGCCAGCCCAGGAAGATGACCTCCTCGTCGGGCTGGGGGGTGTGGACCTGGCGCAGGTCGTTCACCGGCAGACCGGCGGCCCGGCCCAGCAGGCGGGCGTATTCGGCGGTGTAGCCGCTGTTGGAGGTGTAAACGATGGCAGAGATCATGGGAAACCCCTCGCTTTCTTCACAATAGCTTGCCTTCCTGCCTATGGTGCAATTATAGACACAATGTTGAAAAATGTCAATTGTTTTGGAAAAATGTTCACAAATTTTACCGCATAAATCGGTCAATGGCCTGGTTCAGGGACTCCACGGCCTCGTTGTCGCCGGACTCCACAGCGTCCACGATGCAGTGGGCAATGTGATCCTTGAGAATCACCCGGCCGGTGCTGTTCAGGGCGGAGATCACCGCCGCCAGCTGCACCAGCACCTCCGTGCAGTCCTCGCCCCGCTCCACCATCTTCCGCACGGATTCCAGGTGCCCCTGGGCCCGGGACAGGCGGTTGAGCACCGCCTTGGTCTGGGTGTGGCTGTGGGTATGCGGATGGGGGTGGTCGTGGTCATGCGGGTGCTGGTGGGGATGGGTGTGCCCGTCCATGGTCAGCGGGCCATGCCCTTCTGGCGGGCGTATTCGGCGGCGCCCAGAGCACCCATCAACTGGGGATCGGTCTTCAGGTCGATGACCTTCAGCTTCAGCACCCGCTCGATGGCCTGCTTCAGACCGGCGTTCTTGGCGCAGCCGCCGGTGAGGGTGATGGCGTCGGTGGCACCGGCCTTCTTGGCCATGACGAAGCAGCGCTTGGCCACGGCCATCTGGATGCCCGCGGCGATCTCGTCCATGGGCTTGCCCTCGCCCACCAGGGTGATGACCTCGGACTCGGCGAACACCGTGCACTGGGCGGTGATGGGGATCACGTTCCTGGCCGTCAGGGACAGGTTGGAGAACTCCGGCAGGCTCATTTCAAAGCTGCGGGCCATGGCCTCGTAGAAGCGACCGGTACCGGCGGCGCACTTGTCGTTCATGGCGAAGTTTTTCACGGTGCCGTCGGTGTCGATGGAGATGCCCTTGACGTCCTGGCCGCCGATGTCGATGATGGCCTTGACGCTGGGGTCGGTGACGTGGACGCCCATGGCGTGGCAGGAGATCTCGGAGATGTTCTCGTCGGCGAAGGGCACCTTATTGCGGCCGTAGCCGGTGCCGATCAGGTAAGCCAGGTCCTGGGAGGACTTCAGGCCCACCTTGTTCAGGACCTCCTCCATGGCCAGCTTTGCGGAGGTTTCAGAATTGATCTTGCTGCGGATGGTGGTATCGGCGCAGATTTTGCCGGTCTCGTCCAGGATCACTGCCTTGGTGTAGGTGGACCCTACGTCGCAGCCGCCGTAATATTTCATAGTCAATTACTCCTTATTTGTTGTACTCGTAGTGGGGCTTGGTGGTCTCATAGGGCTGCTTCAGGGGGTCGCGGCGCTCCATGCGGTCATAGTGGCGGCACAGGAACGGCTCCACGCCATAGAACAGGGCCTTGCCGTCCAGATCGAAGAAGAAGACGGCGAACAGGGCGGCATACACGCCCAGCCCGATGAACAGGACCTTTTTCAGAATTTTCAACACCTTACGCATTTTCTTTCCTCCTTACCAGCTCTGGGAATCGTCGAACTCCAGCAGGGACGGGTCGATGGGCTCCTCGTGCATGACGGTGGTCATGTAGTCGTTGATGATGGAGCGGATCTCCGCCCGGGAGACATTGCGCTTGTCGGGCAGGGCGTGGGGCAGCCAGATGGCGTGGATGTCACGGGCCCGGAACTCGTCCTCGAACATACCGTGAACGCCCTGCATGCCCTTGCACAGCAGCTGGTCATACATGACCACCATGTCGCAGTGGAACTTTTCCATGTTCTCCCACAGCTCGAAGATGTGGTGCATACCGCCAACGGCCATCCGGCGCATGGGGGCCCACTCGTGATACTGGGCCATGTCGGCCAGGGTGTGGCTGTAGCTGTCGGTGCGGATGGTCATGTTGAACATCAGGGAGTCCATGTTGATGATGGTGTTCAGGCCCCAGCAGTTATAGGCCCAGGTGCACCAGTTGGAGTAATACAGAGGGGCGCAGGACCAGGCGATGACACGATGGCGGGTCAGGGGGAAGCTGTTGATGCGCTGCTCCACGCACTTCTCCATGATCTTGCGGACCTTCTTGTCCATCTCGTGCCAGCCGGGCAGGTCGCCGTACTGGCTCTGGTAGATGCGGTACAGGGCCTGGGACACGCCGTTGATGGGATAGAAATCGGTATTGGCGGCCACGTCCCACTTCTCCCACTCGAAACGCTGCAGCTCGTTCTGGCTCTCCAGCCGCTTCACCAGCTGGTTCCAGTCGAAGGCCGCGCCGGTCTGCTCCCCGATGAACTTCCAGGCCTCCTCGATCTCCCGCTGGCAGTGCTCCTGGACCAGGGGATCGTCAAACTGCATGGGCTGGGGCATGGCGAACAGCGGCTTGTCCATCAGCCAGTCCTGGAGAATGGAGGTGGCCACGGAGCCGTCGCAGGCCTCGTTGGAGGTGATGACGGCCTTGTAGTAGTCGGGCACATCGTCCAGCACGAACAGGCCCGCCTCGGCCTGGCACATGGGGCAGGGATCGCCGGGCAGGCCCAGGGACTGCACCGCGTCGATGTAGTTGAGGACGGTGTGGTTGTTCACGTGGCAGGTGACGAAATAGGGGACCATCTGCAGGGGAACGTTCTCCACCTCCTTGCTGAAGGGGTAGAAGACGCCGCCCCACACGGTTTCGTCGTGGGCCATGGTCTTGTCGTGCTTGGCCCGGACCTTGTCGGACTTGTTCAGGTTCAGGTCGTTGCGGAACATCTGCATGAACTGGAAGATGGTGGCGTTGACCATGCCGCGATAGTGCCACGGGCAGGCCCGCAGCGCCTCGCCCCGGAGGCCCTCCATGCCGCGGTCGAACCAGTGCAGCACCGGCAGATAGGTCTGGCCCATCCAGCGGTAGCGCCAGCAGCCCTTGGCGAAGGTGACGATGCCGCCGTAGCGCATGACATCGTAGACCATCATGCCGTAGTTATACAGCCACACCTTGTTGAAGTAGTAGAAGGTGTCCTTGATGCCGCGCCACTCCCGGTGCTTGTACAGGCCGGTCTTGTCCATGTACAGGTCGCCCAGGCGGCGCTCGCCGGCGGGCTTGCCGTATACGAAGTCCCGGGCCAGCTTCTTATAGTCCAGGCTCCTGGCCTTGGCCACGGTCTTTTTCAGATCGAACTTTTTCATTTTCTTGCGCCCTCCTGAATCTTCTTGATCTCAACGCTTTCGATGAACGCCTGGAAGCGGGTGCGCAGCTGGCCGGAGGCGGCGTTGACGTATTCCTTCTCGATGGAGCATACGGGGATGCCGAAGTCCCGGTTGAGGACGATGGTGTCGATGGTGCGCTCATAGCTCCAGTATTCGCAGAACTTGTTGCTGGCCACGATGATGCCGTCGGCCTTGTACTCCTTCACCAGGTCCGCCAGATACTTCTTGCGGCCGCGCATCTCGTCCTGGCCCATGAACCGGGGGCACATGCTGACGTTGAGGTAATGCCGGGCGATGGCATCCAGCGGGGCCTGACCGGGCTGGACCACGATCTCCTCCCGGCCGGGCAGGCTGCCGTAGCAGTAGCGGTCCGCCACCACCAGGGCGCCGCAGCTTTCGATGAGCTTGGTGAAGTTGGGGTCGTCGTTCTCGGCGCCGGAGAGCACCAGCTTGCAGCGATAGGCGGGCTTGGCGTCGGGCTGGCGGGTCTTCAGCTCCTCCGCGGTCTCCCGCAGATAGGGCAGGATCAGGTCCTTGGGACAGGTGAGGCTGGCCAGCTGGATCACGTGGAACTCATACCCCGTGATGGTGGGCACGTCCAGCTTGCGGTAGCTGCCGATCTCGGTAATCAGGCGGCAGACCTCGTTGTGCTGCTCGATGGCCTTCAGCAGGGCCTCGTCGGAGGTGTCGATGCCGAAGTTCTGGGCCAGGGGATCCAGCACATGGGCCTGCAGCTGCTGGCGATAGTGCAGATAGCTGTTTTCGGTTTTCTTGAAGGGTACGTCGGTGAATTCGCAGAAGAAGTCGGGGTTCTGGATGATGTCCATGTCCTTCACGGAGTCCAGGTGCTTCTGCATCAGGTGCTCCTGGAACCGGCAGGTGACGGTGCACGTCTCGGTGGCCATCTGGGCATCCAGGAAGTTGAACCCGCCCTCCAACGCGCGCTCCATCAGGCTGCGGCCGAAGTGACAGGTCCGGGCGGACATGTAGTAGGTGGCCATGTCCGGCGAGCCGCTGCGGGGGGCCCGCAGGCGCACAGAGAAGCAGCCCGCGAGATCCAGCAGAACCTCCGGCATGAAGTTGCAGGTGTAGCCCAAAGCCCGGCGGCCCTCGGCCTTGGCCTGCTTGACCAGATCATTGTTGGCCTCCTGCAGCAGATCCTCCATAAAGATCAGGTGTTTCAGGTCCCTCATATTATCTCTTTCCTCCTAACGTCGTTTGTTCCATCCTGCATGGCACGACAAATTACTACTAAATTATACAGAATTGCGAAAAAAATGTCAATGATTTTATACATTTTATACATTATTGGCCAATGTGTTCATAATATGACAGAAACGGGACTTTGGTCGGGAAAAGTGGCCCCATCCGGGTTTGACTTTAGCCCCTTGCCGTGCTAAAATGGGCAAAAAAGCAGGGAGGAGCATCACTATGTGCGAGCATCATCACGACCATGACCACGATCACCCCCATGACCACGGCCACACCGGCCTGGAGGAGCGGGTGGCTATGCTGACCTATATGCTGGGCCACAACCAGCACCACGCCCAGGAGCTGCACGAGCTGGCCCACGACCTGGGGGACAGCGAGGCGGCCCAGCTGATCCACGACGCCGTGGTGGACTTTGAGGTGGGCAACAAGAAGCTGGCGGAGGCGCTGGCGGTGCTGAAGGGGGAGTAAGCCATGTGTCTTTCCACGGTTTATCGTATGCATGACGGCGAAAAACAGTTGGTGTGCAAAAATGTGGCCGCCGTCCGGCAGCAGGAGGGCGCCCTGGTGTTCACGGACATCATGGGCGTTCAGACCCGGGTGGAGGCCGTGCTGGACCGCATGGACCTGATGGAGAATTTCATCTTCATCAAGGACGCCAAGGCCTGACGCAGGATTATACACGCAAAAAGCCCCCGGATACCGGACAGCTTCCACTGCCCGGTATCCGGGGGCTTGCTGTGTCAGTCGGCGTAAATCTCGCCGGACAGGCTCAGTACGGCCCGGCCGCCCACCCGGATCAGGGCGTCGCCCTTTTCCACCGTCAGACGGCTGCGTATTTCCGAGGAACGGCGCATATGCTCTCCCTGGATGAACACGTTTTCCCGGTCCGGCTGCACCAGGCCATAGCGGTACAGGTAATAGGTCAAGGCCCCGTTGGAGGTGCCGGTGGCGCACTCCTCCGGAATGTCGTACAGAGGGGCGAAGTTGCTGCACCAGGCGGTGCAGGTCTTGTCCCCCAGGCAGAACATATGCACGCCGGTGACCTTCTGCCGCCGGGACAGCTCCGCCACCAGCGTCTCGTTCTGACGGGCCCGCAGCAGGGTCTCCCGGTCCCGCACCGGCATCATGATATCCGCCAGGCCCGTGGACACGATCTGGGGCGTCAGGTCCCGGGGCCGGTCCGCGCCGGTGAGGCCGAAGGCCCGGTACAGCGGCTCCCACTCCACCCGGGTCAGCTCTCCCAGCCACCGGGGCGGGGCCATGTCCATCCACACCACCTCGCCGTCCACGGAGATCTGTAAGTCGCCTGCCTTGGTGTGGGCCACATGGCGGCCGTCGGCCAGCAGGCCCAGCCGCCGCAGCAGGGCAAAGCTGGCAATGGTGGCATGGCCGCACAGCTCCACCTCCCCCGCCGGGGTAAAATAGCGCAGGTCCACGCTGCCGTCGGCCCGGGGCCGGACAAAGGCGGTTTCCGAGTGCTTCAGCTCCGCCGCGATCAGGCGCATGGTCTCGTCGCTGACGTCCCCCTCCGGCAGGGCCACCCCTGCCTGGTTGCCGCCGAACAGCTTGGCGGCGAATGCATCCATGACGTATATTTTCATGATAAAAACCTCCCCAAACTCTCTTTTTATTCATTATACTAAACTCTACGCCGGTTTTCAAGCGCCCGGGGACTTGACTGGCTGGAAAATTTCGGATATAATGGCAGTAGTATTTGCGGTACGCCGCTGAAAGGAAAGGAAAATCATCCAAAATGCTGAACAAGCGCAGTCTGCTCTCCCAGTTTCTCCACTTCTCCGCCGCTACGGTGGCCTCCCTGATGGTGTTCTCCCTGTACTCCATCGTGGACGGCCTGTTCGTGGCGAAGGGCGTGGGTGAATACGCCATGAGCGCTGTCAACCTGGCCGTCCCCTTCACCAACGTCATGTTCTCCATCGCCGTGCTGTTTGCCGTGGGCACCAGCACCATCATCGCCATCTACCTGGGCCAGGGCCGCCGGGAAAATGCCAACAGCCTGTTTTCCCAGAATCTGGCGGTGCTGGTGGTCATCGGCCTGGTGATCACCGCCCTGGTGCTGATCTTCCTGGAGCCCTTCGCCATGCTGCTGGGGGCCAAGGACGTGACGCTGGAGTACACCAAGGACTATCTCCGGGGACTTGCCCCCTTCGCCGTGTGCTTCATCGTTTCGTACAACATGGAGATCCTGGTGAAAACCGACGGACGGCCCACCCTGGCCATCGTCACGGTGATCACCGGGTGCCTGACCAACTGCGTGCTGGACTATGTGGCCATCTTCCTGCTGGACTGGGGCGCATGGGGCGCGGCCTTTGCCACGGGCCTGTCTCAGCTGCTGACGTGTGTGATCTACCTGACCCATTTCCTGGGCAAGCGCACCACCTTCCACCTGGTGCGCTTCCGGCCCGACTGGCATATCTACCGGCGGCTCCTGCCCATCGGCGTGTCCGACGGCGTTACGGAGCTGTGCAACGGCGTGATGATCTTCCTGTTCAACCGCACCATCCTGCGCTGCATCGGCCAGGACGGCCTGGTGAGCTACACCATCATCGCCTACATCAACACCCTGATCCTGAACATCATGCTGGGGGTGTCCCAGGGGTCCCAGCCCCTGGTCAGCTATCACTACGGTCAGAAGGACCGGGGCGGCTGCCGCCGCCTGCTGCGCTATGGCCTGGTAACTCTGGTGGGTATGACCGTTCTGTGCTTCGGCGCGGTGCAGCTGCTGGCGCCCCAGATCGTCCACGCCTTCCTGGGGGACGAAAACCCGGCGCTGAACCTCTCCTCGGTGGACGCCCTGCGGCGGTACGGCCTGTGCTATCTGATGGTGGGCTTCAACGTGCTGATGGGCGGCTTCCTGACGGCGGTGGAGCGGCCCCGCCCGGCCATCTGCATCTCCGTGGGCCGGGGGCTGGCGCTGCAGGCCGGCGCCCTGCTGCTGCTGGCGGCGGTATGGGGCGGCAGCGTCATCTGGTTCGCGCCGGTGATCTCCGAGGCCCTGTGCCTGGTGATGGCCCTGGTCTTTATGACCCGGTTCTGGCGAAAGACTCCGGACCCGGCCCAGATCAGCTGATACGCATCCCGAATAAATATCCAGCGGGCAACCGGCTTCTGCACCGGATGCCCGCTGATTTTTTCATTTTTTCAGGTGCTCCCAAATCACCGGCTGCCCGGCGGCCAGGGTTTTGGGCAGGTCCAGCACCCGCTGGTTCCGGCTGCCCCGGAACTGCAGACTGATGTCCTTCTCCGCCGCCACGAACCGTCCGTCCACCAGCACGTCGATGCACGAGAGCAGCCGGTCCGTTACCTCACACCGGGGATGGGACCCATCCCGCAGCAGCTCGTCCTCCAGCCGGAAGCCGGTGAAGCACCAGATGCTCTTGTCCGGATACCGCCGCCGGATCTCCTGCAGAAGCGGCAGCAGGTCCCGCTGGTTCTCCGGCTCAAAGGGCTCGCCCCCCAGCACCGTCAGCCCGTTGACATAGGTCTTGTCCAGCTCGGCGAAAATCTCCGCCCGGGTGTCATCGGTGAAGGGCTTTCCATAGTGAAAGTCCCAGGTCTGGGGCTGGAAGCAGTCGGGGCAGTGGTTGGTGCAGCCGGACACAAACAGCGTCACCCGCACCCCGATGCCGTTGGCAATATCACATTTTTTCAGGTTGCCATAGTACACGATATTGCTCCTTTTGGATAATATATACTACCAAACAGCGACCGAAGCGGAAACCCCTTACAGGTGCAGCACCCGGTCCTTGATCTCCTGGGTGCGGCCCTGGTTCCAGAACTGGGTCCCGATATAGCCGCAGGTGCGGCGGGCCACGTTCATCTTATCCTGGTCGGTGTTGCCGCACCGGGGACATTTCCAGATGAGCTTGCCGTCCTCCTCCACGATCTGGATCTCGCCGTCCCAGCCGCAGACCTGGCAATAGTCGCTTTTGGTGTTCAGCTCGGCGTAGATGATGTGGTCATAAATGAACTTCATGACCTCCAGCACCGCGGGGATGTTGTTCTGCATGTCCGGCACCTCCACATAGCTGATGGCGCCGCCGGGGGACAGGTGCTGGAACTGGGCCTCAAACTCCAGCTTGGTGAAGGCGTCGATCTCCTCGGTGACATTGACATGATAGCTGTTGGTGATATAGCCCTTGTCGGTGATGCCCTTGATGACGCCGAAGCGCTTTTGCAGGCACTTGGCAAACTTATAGGTGGTGGACTCCAGAGGCGTGCCGTACAGGGAATAGTCGATGTTCTCGGCGGTTTTCCACTCCTTGCACTTGTCGTTCATCTTCTGCATGATGTCCAGGGCGAAGGGGGTGGCGGCGGGGTCCGTGTGGCTCTTGCCGGTCATGTATTTCACGCACTCATACAGGCCCGCATAGCCCAGGGAGATGGTGGAATAGCCGTTATACAGCAGCTTGTCGATGGTTTCGCCCTTTTTCAGCCGGGCCAGCGCGCCGTATTGCCACAGGATGGGGGCGGCGTCCGACGTGGTGCCCAGCAGACGCTCGTGGCGGCACCGCAGCGCCCGGTGGCACAGCTCCAGCCGCTCCTCGAAGATCTGCCAGAACCTGTCCCTATTTCCGCCGGAGGACAGGGCCACGTCCGGCAGATTGATGGTGACCACGCCCTGATTGAACCGGCCATAGTATTTGTGCTTGCCGGGCTCGTAATTCCCGGCGTTGGCAACGTTGCCGATCCCGGCGTCGGTAAAACGGTCCGGGGTCAGGAAGGAGCGGCACCCCATGCAGGTGTACACGTCGCCCTTGAGCTCCTTCATCTTCTTTTCGGAGATATAGTCCGGCACCATGCGGCGGGCGGTGCATTTGGCGGCCAGCTCCGTCAGGTACCAATAGGGGGAGTCCTCATGGATGTTGTCCTCCTCCAGGGTATAGATCAGCTTGGGGAAGGCGGGGGTCACCCACACGCCCTGCTCATTCTTCACGCCCTGATAGCGCTGAAGGAGCATCTCCTCGATGATCATGGCCAGGTCCTTCTTCTCCCGCTCGTCCCGGGCCTCGTTCAGGTACATGAACACGGTGATGAAGGGGGCCTGTCCGTTGGTGGTCAGCAGGGTCACCACCTGATACTGGATGGTCTGCACACCCCGGCGGATCTCCTCCCGCAGACGGGCCTCCACCAGCTCGCTGATCTTCTCCTCGCCGGGGTCCACGCCGATGGACGCCATCTCCGCCAGCACGATGCGGCGGATCTTCTGGCGGCTGACCTCCACAAAGGGGGCCAGGTGGGTCAGACTGATGGACTGGCCGCCGTATTGGTTGGAGGCCACCTGGGCCACGATCTGGGTGGCGATGTTGCAGGCGGTGGCGAAGGAATGGGGCTTTTCGATCATGGTGCCGGTGATAACGGTGCCGTTTTGCAGCATGTCCTCCAGATTCACCAGGTCGCAGTTGTGCATATGCTGGGCGAAATAGTCGGTGTCGTGGAAATGGATGATGCCCTCCTCATGGGCCTCCACAATATCCTGGGGCAGCAGCAGACGGTTGGTGATATCCCGGGACACCTCGCCGGCCATATAATCCCGCTGGGTGGAGTTCACCACGGGATTCTTATTGGAGTTCTCCTGCTTGGCCTCCTCATTGTTGCACTCGATGAGGGAGAGGATCTTGTCGTCGGTGGTGTTGGCCCTGCGCACCAGGGACCGGGTATAGCGGTAGGTGATGTAGTGCTTGGCCACCTCAAAGGCCCCATGGGCCATGATGTGGTGCTCCACCATATCCTGGATCTCCTCCACCGTGGGAGCGCGGTTCATCTTCTGGCACTGCAGCTCCACGGACTCGGCGATGCGCCCGATCTGCACGGGAGTCATGCGGTCCGCCTCGGTCACAGAGTTGTTGGCCTTGGTGATGGCCCGCTCGATCTTCTGAATGTCAAAAGCAACCTCCGCTCCGTTGCGCTTGATGATCTTCATGTGTAACGTCCTCCCTCTCCTCAGATTTTTCTCTCTCCACAGGAAAAGCTGCCTCAATGGGCAGCGGTCAATCAGCCTCTTAATCATATACCATATCCTGTGCTGATGCAAGCCCAAAGCCCTAAATATGGGGAAAATGCCTGACGAAAATCCCCTGGATATTTTGTCGATTCTGTACAATGGACACAAGATATGGGAGTACCTGCCGCCCTGTCACCTACAATATATAGTATGACAAGACATTTCACAATTGCAAATGCAACAAAAACCCCCGGGCGCGGAAGATTTTCCGCACCCGGGGGAGAGCGCTTGCCGGTATAGGTTGTTACAGCTTTTCGGCCAGACGCTCCAGAGCCTCGGTCATGGCCTCCTCGAAGGAGGGATGGGGCCGCATAACGGACAGCAGCTGCCCCACCGTCAGGCCGTTTACCAGGGCGGCGCTGAGCTGGCTGATGATGTCGCTGGCGTGCTGGCACATCAGCTGCGCGCCGATGAGTCGTCCGGTATCCCGGTCGGCCACCAGCTTCATGAAGCAGCGGCCCGGGTCCTCGATGACCGTCCGGGCGTTGCCGAACATGGTGCACTTGCCGGACACGGCGTTGATGCCCTGCTCCTTGGCCTCGGCCTCGGTGAGGCCCACCACGGCGATCTCGGGGCTGCTGTAGATGCAGCTGGGCACCACGTTCAGGTCCGTGGCGGCCTGGCGGCCGCACATACGATTCACGCAGGCAATGCCCTGGGCGGCGGCCACATGGGCCAGCTGGATCACGGCGGACACGTCGCCGATGGCGTAGACCCCGGGGATGCTGGTGCGGAAGTCCTCATCCACCAGCAGGCTGCGGCCCCGGGTCTCGGGAACCAGCTCCGGGGCGAACAGCCCGTCCCAGCAGGGACGGCGTCCGATGGCGCACAGGACCTTTTCGCCGGACACGGCCTTTTCCTTGCCCTTCTGGTCCACATGGACCGTCAGGCCCTCCGGCGTCTGCTCCACCCGCCGGACCATGGCGGAGGTCAGCACCTCCACCCCCTGCTTTTTCAGGAGCTGGCCCAGGTTCTGACCCAGCTCCCGATCCATGGTGGGCAGCAGCCGGTCCATGCCCTCGATGAGGGTGACCCGGCAGCCCAGGTTTGCGTAAAACGTGGCAAATTCCACGCCGATGACGCCGCCGCCCATGATGACCAGGGACTCATACAGGCTGTCGCTGCCCTCCAGCAGCTCATCGGAGGTCATGACCCCCGGCAGGTCCAGTCCCGGGATAGGCGGGCGCACCGGCACGGAGCCGGTGGCGGCCAGAATGCGGTCGGCGGTGTAAACCGTGTCCCCCTCCGGGCCGGCAACGGTGACGCGGCCCGGGGCGTCGATGCGGGCGGCGCCCTCCAGCAGGTCCACTTTAGCTCCCTTCAGCAGGGCGTGGATGCCGCCCCGGAGCTTCTCGGAAACGGCCCGCTTATAGGCGAACATCTCCCCCAGGTCGAAGGCGATGTCCCCAGCGTGGACCCCGGCAGGGGAGCCGTCCACGGCGTCCCGGTATACCTGGGAGGCGTGGAGCAGGGTCTTGGTGGGGATGCAGCCCCGGTTCAGGCAGGTGCCGCCTACCTCCCGGCGCTCCACCACGGCGGTGTGCAGCCCCAGCCTGGCGGCCTCCAGGGCGGCGGTATAGCCGCCGGGCCCCGCGCCGATAACGATGAGCTGATAATCAGACATAGCTTCTTCCTCCGTTGATAAGATCACGCCCGTTTCCACCGCAGCACCGGGTGCCGGGCGGCCTTTACCTCGTCGGGACGGCCGATGGGCATATGGTGGGGTGCATCGTGCATGGCTTCGGGGTCATCGTAGGCCCGCTGGTACAGCATCCGCAGCACCTCCGCCGCCTGGTCCAGGACCTCGGGTCCCTCGGTCTCCGTGGGCTCCAGCATCAGGGCCTCATGGACGATCAGGGGGAAGTACATGGTGGGCGGATGAATGCCCTCGTCAATCAGGGACTTGGCCACATCCAGGGCGGAGACGCCGGTCTCCTTCTTCAGGCCGCTGAGATCCAGCACGAACTCGTGCATACAGATGCGGTCATAGGCCGGCTGGAAGGTGCCCCGGAGCTTCTCCTGCAGGTAGTTGGCATTGAGCACGGCGTTCTGCGCCGCCTCGGGGATGCCCTGGCGGCCCAGGGTCAGCAGATACGTCAGCGCCCGGACCACCACCAGGAAGTTGCCCATGAAGCTGCGGACCTGGATATGGCCGGGCTCCTCCGCCAGGGCAGAATGGGGCAGATAGGGGATCAGGAAATCCTTGCAGCCCACGGCGCCTGCGCCGGGACCGCCGCCGCCATGAGGCGTGGCGAAGGTCTTGTGCAGGTTCATGTGGATGCAGTCAAAGCCCATGTCGCCGGGGCGGACGATGCCCATAACGGCGTTGAGGTTGGCCCCGTCGTAGTAGCACAGGCCGCCGGCCTCATGGACCAGACGCGTGATCTCCAGGATGTTTTTGTCGAAGATGCCCACGGTGTTGGGGTTGGTGAGCATCAGACCGGCGGTATCGTCCCCCAGGGCAGAGCGCAGGCTGTCCAGGTCCACGCAGCCGTCGGGGCCGGAGGCGATGTTCACCACCTCATAGCCGCACATAGCCGCCGTGGCGGGGTTGGTGCCATGGGCCGAGTCGGGCACGATGATCTTGGTGCGCTTGTGGTCGCCCCGGGCATCGTGGTACTGCTTGATCAGCAGGACGCCGGTGAACTCGCCGTGGGCTCCGGCGGCAGGCTGAAAGGTCATGCCGTCCATGCCGGTGATCTGGCACAGGTACTCCTGCGCGGTGTCCAGCACATGGCGCATACCCGCCAGGGACTCCCGGGGAGCCAGGGGGTGGCAGCCGGTGAAGCCCGGCAGGGCTGCCATCTCCTCGTCGATGCGGGGATTGTACTTCATGGTGCAGGAGCCCAGGGGGTAGAAGCCGCAGTTGACGCCGTGTACCTGGTGGCACAGCTCCGTATAGTGGCGGGAGATGTCGGTCTCGCTGAGCTGGGGCAGGTCGGGCTTCGTCTCCCGGCGCAGGGACTCCGGCAGGGAGACGGCGTCCACGTCGCAGGGGGGCAGGATGGTGCACCGGCGGCCGGGCACGCTCTTTTCAAAAATCAGCTTCATTTGTCCAGCACCTCCTTGACGATGGATACGGCTTCGTCCAGCTCCCGGCGGCTGACCTTCTCCGTGGCGCACCACAGGACCCGGTCGTCGCCCAGAGGCAGACCGCCCAGGATGCCCCGGCGGTCCAGGGCCTCCAGCAGCTCCTGGCTGCGGGGCATTTTCAGGACAAACTCGTGGAAATACGCACCGCCGTATACCGGCTCCACCCCGGGCAGGGCGCACAGGGCCTTTTCCAGATAATGGGCCTTGGCCATGGACTGCTCCGCAGCCTCCGCCATGCCGTCGGGACCCATGGTGGCCATGTACAGCCCGGCGGTCAGGGCGCACAGCGCCTCGTTGGAGCAGATATTGCTGCTGGCCTTCTCCCGGCGGATGTGCTGCTCCCGGGCCTGGAGGCTCAGGACGTAGGCCCGGCGGCCCTGATGATCGGTGGTCTCGCCCACGATGCGGCCGGGGAGCTTGCGCATGAGCTTATCGGTGGCGGCCATATAGCCCAGATACGGGCCGCCGCAGCCCAGGGGCAGACCCAAGGGCTGCCCCTCGCCCACGGCGATGTCCGCTCCGCAGTCCCGGGGCGTTTTCATAACGGCCAGGGCAATGGGGTTGCAGCCCATGATGTACCTGGCCCCGGCCTGGTGGACGGCCTGGCCCAGGGCCTCGGCGTCCTCAAACAGGCCGAAGAAGTTGGGCTGCTGGACGTAGAAGGAGGCAACCTCCTCATCCAGCATGGAGGCCAGGGCCTCCAGGTCGGTTTTGCCGTCCTTGGCCGGCACCACGCGCAGCTCGTCGCCGGTGCCGTAGCAATAGGTGCGGACGGTGTTGATGGTGTCGGGGTGGGCCGCGCCGGAAATGAGGGTCACCCGGCGCTTGCGCTCGCGGCACATGGCCGCCGCCTCGGCGGCGGCAGTGGCCCCATCGTACACAGAGGCGTTGGACACGTCCATGCCGGTGAGCTCACAGATCATGGTCTGATATTCGAAGATAGACTGCAAAAGCCCCTGGCTCATTTCCGCCTGATAGGGGGTGTAGGCCGTGAGGAACTCCTCCTTGGCGGGGATATATTTGACGATGGAGGGGATGTAGTGGTCATAGGCCCCTGCGCCCCGGAGAACGGTGGCGTAGGTGCGGTTTTCGGCGGCCATGGCGGACACCGCCCGGCTTGCCTCCAGCTCGCTCATGCCGTCGGGGATGTTCAGGGGCTTCCGCAGGAGCATCTGCTCCGGCACATCCCGGTACAGATCCATGATGTTTTCCAGCCCCACGGCCCGGAGCATCTGCTCCCGCTGGGCCTGGGTGGAGGGGACATAGCTGCCCATGCTCAGCCCTCCTCGGCGCAGAATGCCTCGTAAGCGGCGGCGTCCAGCAGCTCCTCGGTGTCGGTGATGTTCTCCACCTTGATGATCCAGGCGTCATAGGGAGCCTTGTTCAGCAGCTCGGGCTGGTCCAGCAGGTCCTCGTTGACGGCGCAGACGGCGCCGGTGACGGGGCACACCAGGTCGGACACGGCCTTGACGGACTCCACATCGCCGAAGGCCTCGCCGGCGGTGACGTTGTCGCCCTCGCCGGGCAGGTTCACGAACACCACATCGCCCAGGGCGTCCTGTGCAAAGTCGGAAATGCCGATGACGGCCACGCCGTCCTCCATTTTCACCCACTCGTGGGACTTGGAATACTTCAGATCAGTCGGATACAGCATTGTGATTTACCTCCAAATTTAATATGTTTTGTTGTTTGTTCAAATGTCCAGCTTGCCGGCCAGCTGCTCCAGCGCGTCGTTGATGGCGGCATCGTCGAAGCAGTAGCGCATTTCGGTGTGACGGGCCCGGAGCTGCTCCACATCGGCCTTGATCTCGCGGCCCCGGAGGATGCAGTCGGCCATCAGGGAGGCCAGCTGGTCGAAGTCCTTCTCCTCGAAGCCGAAGCGGGTCATCTCGCTGACGCCCATGCGCAGGGCGCCGGAGGCGGTGAAGCCCTCCTCATCGGGGGTGGCCTGGTAGTTGACGATGACGTTGTTCTGCTCCAGGCGCTCGGCGATTTCCGCGCCCTCGCCGTAGCCCACGGAGACGATGACCTGGTGGGTCTCGGTGTAGTCGATGGCGGGATCGCCCACCACGTCCAGGCCATAGCTCTTCAGGCTGCGGGCGAAGGACTTGGCGTTGCGGATAATGGCGCTCTGATACGTGTCGCGGAACTGGTTCATTTCATAGGCCGCCATGAGCATACCCAACTGGGTGCCCAGGTGGTGGTTGGATACGCTGCCGGGGAAGGTGCGGCTCTCGATGGTCTTCCACAGGCCGTATTTCAGGTCCTCCTCCTTATAGTTGACGCCGATGACGCCGCGCTGGGGTCCGAAGAAGGTCTTGTGGGTGGAGCCGGTGACAATCTCCGCGCCCTCCTGGAAGGGGTTCTGGAAGTGATCGCCGATGAGGCCCAGCACATGGGCCATGTCGTACATAATGGTGGTGGGGATCTTCTGCTCATCCACAAACTGCCGGATCTGGGCCACAGGCTCCTTGTGCAGGACCATGGACTTGCCGAAGATGATCAGCTCCGGACGATAGCGGTCGATGAGCTTCTTGGTCTCCTCCACGTCCATCTTATAGGGGTTATCCCGGCACACGGGGAAGTTCACCACGGCGGGCTTCTCGGTAACGGGGTCGATGGCGATGTAGTCGTGCAGAGCGCCCATGGGCTGGGCGGACAGGTGGCCGCCCTTGATGATGTGGTTGTTCATGACATAGCCCAGGCGCTTGGCCTCGTTCTTGCGGTCGAAGCGGTTTTTCCAGTCCATCAGGGCGGAGAACACCGCCATGTTGGACATCTGGCCGCTGAGGGTCCGGGTCTCCACCTCGGTGCAGCCGAAATAGGCCCGCATTTCCTCGGCCAGCATCCGCTCCACCTGGTCGATGAACTTGGTGCCCTGATAATAGAACACTTCCTTCTCATAGAAGGCCAGGATCTTCTTGTGCTCGGCATAGCGGCAGGCAGGGTCGCTGCCGGACAGCAGGCGCACGGCCCGGCTGGGGGTATTCTCCGAGGGGATCAGGTTCACGCACTGCTCCTGCCGCCAGACGTGGTTCTCGATGGCCTTGTGCAGCAGAGTCAGGGCCTTGCCGGTGCGGTCGCCGCCGGCCACGGTGCGGACCTCCTCCTGCTCGCCGTACAGCAGGGGACGGGCGAAGGGAGGCGCGCCCACGCTCATGTGCCGGGCGGGGATCACGGCCTTGAGCCGCTTGCCCCGGATGTCCACCTCCACGGTGTCATCCACCAGCACGTCGCTGTCGATGTAGCACAGGCCGATGGCCCGCTTGCCGCTGGCCTCCAGGATCACGGTGGACAGACCCTGGCCCTGGGTCTTGAAATAGGGCACCATGGTGCCGCTGGTGACCCAACCCACCAGCTTATCGCCCTTGTAGATCTCCATTCCGGCCCGCATGACGCCGCGGTCCAGCAGGGCGATGGGGGCGATCCTCCGGGGCAGGGCGGACATGTCGGAGAAGTCCCGGTCCATATACCGGACAAAGGCCCGGTGCTGGCGCTCCAGGGCGGCCCGGCCGATGAAATCACCCTTCTGGGCGGAGAAGCTCACGGCGAACTTGGCCAGGGGCACGGCGAAGATGGGGATCTCGCTGCCGTCGGGGGCGGTGCCCATCTCGTGACCGTACAGGGGGAAGGACGCCTCCATCCGCAGGGTATCCCGTGCGCCCAGGCCGGCAGGCCGCGCGCCCAGCTCCACCAGACGGTTCCACAGCCACACGGCGTCCTCGCTGCGGACGTATACCTCGTAGCCCAGAGGCTCGCCGGTGTAGCCGGTCTTGGCGATGCGGGCCTGGCGGCCCTCCAGGGACACGGTGCCCAGGGAGTTCTTGGTGGGCTCCTTGGTGGGGGACTCGCCGCCGGAGAGGGTCATGAGCATTTCCTTGCTCTTGGGGCCCTGGACGGCGATGGAGGCCCATTCGGCGCTGATGTTGGTGATGGTGCAGTCGAAGCCGGACAGAGCACGGTTCAGGTACTCCAGGTCCTTGTCGATGTTGGCGGCGTTGACCACCAGCAGATAGTTGTCCTCCTGGAACAGATACAGATACGCGTCGTCCACGGCCCCGCCGTTTTCGTTGGGAATGATGCAGTACTGGGCCATGTTCAGGTCCAGGGCGCTGACGTTGCTGGTCAGCACGTGCTGAAGAAATTCCTTGCGCTGGGGCCCCTCGATCAGCAGGCGGCCCATGTGGGACACATCGAACAGACTGCACACCTGGCGGGTATACAGGTGCTCGGCGATGATGCCGGAGGGATACTGGATGGGCATCTCCCACCCGCCGAAATCCACCATGGTGGCCCCGGCGGAAACATGCACGTCGTACAGCTGCGTGCGCTTCAGTTCGCTCATTTTCTAAGCTCCTCCTTCAAAGTTGTTCCTTCCTGTTTTTGGGCAGCAAAAAAGGGCGCAAAGCCGTTGCCTTGCGCCCCCGTATCCTAACCTGAGAGATTCCCCGCCCCGGATGAGGCGAGTTGCACCTTCGGTGGCCGGACATACCCGGCCTTTTCGGAGTATCGTCCGGACCCGGTCCCTTTTGCCTGAGAGCTTCTGCGTTCCCCTTCGGCGCCGCGCAGAGCACGGTCTCTCCCGAGTCCATCCACCGATGATCCCTATTCCGTTGTTATGTCCATTCTATCACGGGGCGGGAAATGGTGTCAATCGGAATTGTTCGCCGCAGGAAACATTCGGCTGATTGCCGAAAAACCGGGCCCCTCTTTGGGCTATCTGCCCAACGCCTCTCTCATACGGAGATTTTCCGCACCCCGGGATTCTCCTTGACACCGGAAGGATTTACCACAGAAAAATTCTGGAAAAACACTGGACATCCGCCTGCTGCGGCGTTATACTCACACCACAGTGCTGCCCATATATAGTTCACAATATACACTTATTCGCGCAATTTTGCGAATACCCACACAGAGCGGTGTCTGTTCCACCCATTCAGATTTTGCTAAGATTTTGAGAGAGCTTGCCGCGGCATGCATTCCGGCGGAAAGTGCAGCGTTTTACAACGATAAAGCAGACGCAACAAAAAATTCTCACCATTCCGGCGGGTTGATTTTTCTCAAAACGAAACGAAGCCGCCGAAAATTGTCATTTATCTACAAAAATCGCCGCCGCAAATGGGCCGAAATGGAGAAACCAAAAAAAAGTAATGCATTTTACATACTGGAAAAATCCTTTTTGCTACTATTTTTTTAACGACAGCGGATGGGCCGGCGTTGTGGGCAGCCGTATGAAGTACGCCCTGGTGGCCGCTGCCGCCGCCACCGTCTGTTTCGCCCTGTTCGGCGGTACCGGTGCTGACGTCAACGCGGCTGAGGCCGAGGCCATCCTGGCTCAGTACAGCAATCCCAAGGGCCTGATCATGCTGATTCCCGTGGCCATCCTGCTGATTGTGGCCTTCATCAAGCGCACCATGAGCCCCGCCTATATCCCCGATATGGTCCGCAAGCTGGAGAAGGCCATGGCCGTGGACAACGGCCTGGTGTACCTGCATGTGTACAATCCCTGCGTCACCGGCTGGGGCTGCAAGTCCGATGAGAGCATCGAGGTGGCCCGCCTGGCGGTGGAGACCAACTTCGCTCCCCTGTACGAGGTGGAAAACGGCGTCTTCAAGATGTCCGTGGACGTGAAGAACCCCAAGCCCGTCAAGGAGTTTGTCACCCGCTTCAAGAAGTTCCGTCACCTGACGGAGCAGGATATCGAGGAGCTGCAGGAGTTCACCGACCGCCGCCTGGCCCGCCTGAAGAAGCTCTGCGGCGAATAAGCCCCCTCTTACCACACAATTACCCTCCACACATACACTTTGCTCCGACGCCCGGCAGACTTCCTCCTGCCGGGCGTCGGAGCATTGTTGGCCCTTCGCCGATGGCTGCTGTGTAGGGGCGTGGGCTCTGCCCCGCCCCTAAGACCAGATGTATCCGCCCCCTTATTTCCCCAGCCACTGGCGCAGCATTTCCCACAGCTCCACTGACCGGAACCGGATCTCGTACCCGGCGTCCTCCTCCGCCATCAGGGACAGGTCATCCTCCTCCAACCCGGCGGCCCGTCCCGCGTCCTGCCACTGGCAGGCGGCGGCGGTGCACAGAGGCGGAAACACCACGCACCACCAGTTCTGCCCCCGGCCCTCCCCGATGATCACCCGCAGGGCCAGGTATTTCCCGGCGGGCAGGGAGAAGCCGTCATAGTCCTTGGTGGGGAACTCCGCCGGCTCCAGCCGGGCCTGGACCGGTTGGGTGCAGCCCTCTGCCGCCAGGGTCTCCCGGGCCTCCCGGGTCAGCTCCGGCAAGGCGGCGGTCAGGGCCTGCTCCGCCTGCTCCATGTCCGCCGACTGCTCCAGAATTTCCTGGGCCCGGGCCAGCACCCGGTCCCGGACCCGCAGCTTCAGGGCCTGGTCCTCTAGGGAGTCGGAGTTGGCGATGACGTGGAGGCGGATGACCTTCCGGCCCAGCTCCTCCTGCTGCCCCAGGGACGCCGCCCCCCACAGAATGGTCACGGCCAGGGCCAGCAGCAGCGCCAGCTCCCAGTATCGGAAATGCGATTTTTTCATACAAAAACACCGTCCTATGCAGGAATTTCCTACAGTATGGACGGCGTTTTTGTATTTTATACCGGTTTCACAGCCGGGGGGCCAAAAAAGTCAGGGGATAGGATTTTTCCAGCTCCCGGGCGGCCAGCCGGGCGGTTTCCTCCCGGCGGAACAGCCCCATCACAGCGGAGCCGGAGCCGGTCATGCACGCGGCGTCGGCTCCCAGACGAGAAAGCTGGCGGCGAATGGTGAAAACCTCACTGTCCGGCGGCAGGGCCTGTTCAAATACATTCCCCACCAGGCGGCAAATCTGCGCCAGGTCGCCAATTTCCAACGCTTTGGCCATGGCATCGGAATCCGGGCGGTTTGCAATGGCGATCTCGTCCAGCTTCCGGAACATCACGGCGGTGGAGTGGGCCACCGGGGGCTTTATAATAACGAACCAGCACATAGGAAGCGGCGAAAGAGCGGTAAGCCGTTCACCCCGGCCCCGGGCCAGGGCGGTTCCGCCCCGGACACAGTAGGGAACGTCGCTGCCCACCCGGGCGGCCATGGATTCTAACGCTTCATCGGACACATTTGCGCCGAATAAACGCCTCATGCCCCGCAATACGGCGGCGGCGTCACTGCTGCCGCCTCCAAGACCGGCCTGGGAGGGGATCTTCTTCTCCAATCGGATGAAAATCCCTGTATGGGGGATATTTGTCTCCTGGAAAAAGACGTCCGCCGCTTTCCAGGCCAGGTTGTCCGGCCCGGTGGGCAGGTCGGTGCCGGGGCATTCCACCACAATATCGTCTGTTTCGACGGTTTCCAGCGTTACAACGTCATATAGAGCGGCGCTCTGCATGACGGAGGTGACCTCGTGGTACCCGTCCGGGCGGCGGGCCCCTACGTCCAGGGTCAGGTTCAGCTTGGCAGGAGCCAGCTCGGTGATGCTCATGTTTCATCCTCCTGGTCGTCAAAATACGCTTTTAGATTGCGCTCCACCGGCAATATCAGGGCCACCGCCCCGACAATTTGCAGAATTACGGCGATATACAGCAGAATCTGCTGCCCAGTGCTTGCCATCAGCCGCACAGAACGCATAATCATAAACGACAGGGCCGCAAAGACCAGGCCGGACTGCCGCAGCAGCTTCAGAAACAGGCCGTCAGCGAATTTCTGCCGCTCGGGAGCCAGGGGGCCCTGGGGACTGCGGTATTTCCGGCCCGGCAGCAGCTGCCCCGCAAAGCCCGCCAGCACCATCAGGCCCGGGACAATATACGCGGGCCACCAGATATAAAGCATGAACTTACCTCATTTATCGCGAATTTTGTCCCGATACACCCTGGGATGTCCCGGGCTTTGACCCGGGACAGGGCAGGGACACACCGGGTCAATGCATACGCTTGAGGGTCTCCACCACCATGGCGTACACCCGCTGCACGGAGGCCACGGACATGGACTCCCGGAAGGTGTGAATTTCCTTCAGGTCGGGACCGAAGGACACGCAGTCCAGACCCGGCAGCTTGGCGGAGAACAGACCGCACTCCAGACCGGCGTGGATGGCCTCCACCTTGGGGGCGTAGCCATACTGGTCGGTGAACACCTGAACCATCAGGTCCCGCAGGGGGGACTGGGGCATATACTCCCAGCCGGGGTATTCGCCGTGGGTGCTGACGGAGCCGCCCAGCCGCTCCATCAGGCAGCGAAGGCGCTGGATGAGCATCTGCTTCTGGGTGGCCACGCTGCTGCGGACGCTGAAGGAGGCGTGAACGGCGTCATCCCCGGTGGTGAGGATGCCCAGGTTCAGGGAGGTCTGCACCAGGCCGGGCATATCGGCGCTCATGGCCTGGATGCCGTTGGGCAGGCAGGTGAGCATACACACCACGCTGCGGCTGGAATTTTCATCCAGGGGCAGCAGGTCGGTTTCCGCCGGACGGGCGGAGACGGTGATGGCGGGGTCGTTGACCCGGTATTCCTTTTTGAAGGCGGCGTCCATTTCGGCGCAGACGGCCTGGACGGCGCCGGCGTCGGCGGCCACCAGGGCCACGGAGGCGGTGGGGATGGCGTTGTCCTTCAGGCCGCCGCTGACGGAGATCACCCGCAGGGGCGTTTTCTGCTCCAGGGCGCACAGGACCCGGCCCAGCAGCATACTGCTGTTGGCCCGGCCCTTGTCGATCTCGGCGCCGGAGTGACCGCCCACCAGGCCGGTGACGGAGATCTCCAGCACCGGGGCGCTGAAGGCACTGCGGGTCACGGGCAGGCAGCAGTCGGCCCGGGCGCCGCCGGCACAGCTGACGGTGAAAATGCCCTCGTCCTCGGAGTCCATGTTCAGCATCCGGCGGCCCTTGAGAACGGACACGTCCAGGCCCTCGGCGCCGTACATACCGGTTTCCTCGTCCACGGTGAAGATGGCCTCGATGGCCGGGTGGGACAGGGAATCATCGTCCAGAATGGCCATGGCCATGGCCACGGCAATGCCGTCGTCGCCGCCCAGGGTGGTGCCCCTGGCGGAAACGGTGTCCCCCTCCAGCACCAGGTCCAGGCCCTCGGCGGCCATGTCCTTGGTGCAGCCGGGCTCCTTTTCGCAGACCATGTCCATGTGACCCTGGAGGATCACAGGCTCCGCCGACTCATAGCCGGGGGTGGCGTCCCGGAAGATCACCACGTTGTTCAGCTGGTCCTGGACATACCGCAGGCCCCGGGCCTTGGCAAAATCCACCAGCCAGTCGCTGACGGCCTTGGTGTTGCCGGAACCGTGGGGGATGGCGCACAGCTCCTCGAAGAAACGAAAAACACGCTGGGGCTCCAGATGATTCAAAACGGCCATAATGCACGCTCCTTTTTTATATTTTCCAGGGTCAGTATACCCTATTTCCCGGGGATTTGCAAGGGGGGAAGGGAACGGTGGTTATCGCGGCAGAGAATCGCCGATAGAGCGCCTGTAGGGGCCGACGTCCCCGGCGGGCCGCATAAAAACCCGCTGCCGGGAGAACGGCAGCGGGTTTTTTGCAGCAGGGGAGAGGAGAATTTACTGGCCGGAGTTGGCGGCGCGGTAGGCGCTGGGGGTCATGAGGCGGTATTTCAGGAAATTCCGGTTCAGGGTTTTGGCGTTGCGGTAGCCCACCTCCAGGGCGATGTCCAGCACCGTCATGCGGGTGGTGGTCAGCAGCTTACAGGCCCGGTTCACCCGGATCAGGGCCAGGAAATCCTCAAAATTCAGCTCCACCTGGCACAGCAGGGTGCGGTTGAGCTGCTGGACGGAAATGCCGAAGGCCCGGGCTACCCCGGCGGCGCTGAGGTCCTCCCGGTAGTGACGGCAGATGTGCTGCACCAGACTGTACCCCAGGCGGCTCTCCTCGATCTGGCAGATGTTCTGCACCTTCTGATAGGTAGCCCGGTACTGGCCGATGCGGGTGCCCAGCCGGGCGGCGAACACCTTGGAGATGTGGGACTCGTCCACATAGCCCAGAATTTCCGCCAGCTCCTTCAGGGTCAGGTCCGTATACAGCAGATAGTCGGCGGTTTTGCCGATGCGCATTTCGTTGAGCAGGTCGAAAAAGGACAGCCCCGTCATGGCGGTGATCCGGGCGCTGACGGTGGAGCGGCTGCACCCGAACACGTCCGCCAGCTGCTGGAGCGTCAGCTTCTGGCCGCAGTGGAGGTACATATACCGCAGCAGCTCCCGGTGGTCGGGACCCTGGGCGCCCGAGGGGCGGTCCGCTGCCAGGGCCTGCCGGGCAAACAGCACCGTCAGCTGCACCAGCAGACTCACGGCATTGAGACTGGAAAACAGCTGTCCCTCCTCCTGAAGGGACGCAAGACTCAGCTCCCGGGACAGACCGTCAGCAATGCGTCCGGCCTCCGTCCGCTGCCGGGGAGACAGCTCCAGCACTGGCACCGTCTCCATCAGCCGGGCCATGGGCATGGGCTGGCCATCCTCGCCGCGGAACAGATGGGCGGCCCGGGCCACGGTGTCGTAGTGATAGGCGATGACGCTGCAGGCCAACGGCTCGTCCACCCGGACGATCTCGCTGATCTGCCAGGGCAGGATGGCCGCCAGCGTCCCAGGGGCCAGAGGATACTCCCGGCCCTGGAGCCGCAGGATGCCGCTGCCGCTGCGGACCAGGAGAAACCGGGCGTCCCGGTGGATCACCGGGGCCGTGGGCCGGGCGGCGGTGAATTGGTCAAAAGAGAACAGGCTGCTTTGGTCCAGGTCGGACCGCCCGGGGGTTTGCAGGGCGATGGTCTGTTTCATGAATATCCCCTCCTTATGGGGGTTATTTTACCACATACGGGCGGCGCTGCCAAGGGGGGTGGGACATTTTACGCAGATAATCTTGTACAAAAACGGCCTGTTTTACCTGAACGGCCGGGCAAAAAACGCATGAATTTACAGAGTAACCCGGTGGGAAGCGAGTATTATTACAATAAAGTGTCAAAGTACCGGGACAAAACATCGGTTAAAATACAAAAATCGGGCCGCGTCAGGGTGAGAAATCGGGCTGGGAATCTGGTAAAATAGGGGGGAACTGGAGAGGAGGAAATTCCATGCCCATTTGCGTTAAAAGCGAGATCGGCCCTTTGAAGCGGGTGCTTCTGCAGCGGCCGGGCCGGGAGCTGGAGCATCTGAGCCCCAATACCATGGGGCAGCTGCTGTTTGACGATATTCCCTATCTGTACGGCGCTCAGCGGGAGCACGACTGCTTTGCCCAGATCCTGCGGGACAACGGAGCGGAGGTGGTCTATCTGGAGGACCTGACGGCCCAGGTGCTGGCAGGAGACGAGGAGCTGCGCCGCCGGTTTGTGGAGGAGACCATCCGCCGGGCTGGCAGCACCGCCATGGGATACCGGGGCGACCTGAAGCGGTATCTGCTGGATATCCAGGACCCCCTGGAGCTGGTGCTGAAAACCATGGAGGGCGTGTCGTATCAGGATGTGTTCCCCAATGAGCAGGGACGGCTGTCCAGCCTGGTGCACACCGGAGCCCGGTTCCTGATGCCGCCGATCCCCAACCTGTATTTCACCCGGGACCCCTTCGCCTGCATCGGCCGGGGCGTGAGCCTGAACCATATGTTCACGGACACCCGCAACCGGGAGACCCTGTACGGCGACTATGTGCTGCGGCATCATCCGGACTACGCCGGGCAGGTGCCTCTGTACTATACGCCGGACCAGTATTTCTGGATCGAGGGCGGGGACATCCTGAACCTGAGCCGCCGGGTGCTGGGAGTGGGTATCTCCCAGCGGACCCAGCCGGAGGCCATCGAGCAGCTGGCATCGGCCATCTTCGCCGACGAGAGCTCCGAGATCGACACGGTGCTGGCCTTTGAAATTCCCAGCACCCGGGCGTTCATGCATCTGGATACCGTGTTCACCCAGGTGGACGTGGACAAATTCACGGTGCATCCGGGGATCCTGGGCACCCTGCGGATCTTCGAGCTGACGGGCCGGGGACAGGGCAAGCTCACCACCCGGGAGGTCAGCGGCCCCCTGGAGCAGGTGCTGGCGGGCTATCTGGGTCTGGACCGGGTGCAGCTGATCCGCTGCGGCGGCAGCAGCCAGATCGCCGCCGAGCGGGAGCAGTGGAACGACGGGTCCAACACCCTGTGCATCGCCCCCGGCGTGGTGGTGGTGTACGACCGGAACTATGTCACCAACCAGATCCTGGAGGACAGCGGCATCCGGGTGCTGAAAATGCCCAGCGCCGAGCTGTCCCGGGGCCGGGGCGGCCCCCGGTGCATGAGCATGCCCCTGTGGCGGGACGAGATCTGAGAGAATATCCATCAATATTTATCAATAGAAAGGGAGAACATCATCATGGCTGTGAATATCAGAGGAAGAAGCTTTCTGAAGCTGCTGGACTATACCCCGGCGGAGATCCGTTATCTGCTGGACCTGTCCAAAAATTTCAAGGATATGAAGCGCGCCGGTGTGCCCCACCGCTGGCTGGAGGGGAAGAACATCGTGCTGCTGTTTGAAAAGACCTCCACCCGGACCCGGTGCTCCTTCGAGGTGGCCGGTATGGACCTGGGCATGGGCGTGACGTATCTGGAGCCCGGCAGCAGCCAGATGGGCAAGAAGGAGTCCATCGCCGATACCGCCCGGGTGCTGGGCCGGATGTATGACGGCATCGAGTATCGCGGCTTCAGCCAGGATCTGGTGCAGGAGCTGTCCGACCATGCGGGCGTGCCCGTGTGGAACGGCCTCACCGATCAGTTCCACCCCACCCAGATGCTGGCGGACCTGCTGACCATCGAGGAGAAGCTGGGCCGGCTGAAGGGCGTGCGCTTCACCTATTTCGGCGATGCCCGCAACAACATGGGCAACTCCCTGATGGTGGCCTGCGCCAAGATGGGCATGCACTTCACCGCCTGCGCTCCCAAGGAGCTGTTCCCCGAGGAGTGGCTGGTGGAGAAGGCCCGGGACATCGCCCGGGAGACCGGCGGCAGCGTGACCCTCACCGAGGATGTGACCCAGGGCGCCACCAACGCCGACGTGATCTACACCGATATCTGGGTCTCCATGGGTGAGCCCGACAGCGTGTGGTCCGAGCGCATCCGCCTGCTGACCCCCTATCAGGTCAACGCCAAGGTCATGTCCATGACCGCCCCCGGCGCCATCTTCATGCACTGCCTGCCCTCCTTCCACGACACCCGCACCACCATCGGCGCAGACATCGCCAAGAAGTTCGGCATCACCGAGATGGAGGTCACCGACCAGGTGTTCGAGAGCAAGCAGTCCGTGGTGTTTGACGAGGCCGAGAACCGGATGCACACCATCAAGGCCGTGATCTACGCCACCCTGCACTGAGAAAGGAGACGCCCCATGGCTTTTGCATTTCCCGCCTATCACCATCCCGACTTTGACCAGCCGTCCCTGAAAAATGCGCCGGACGCCCGCTGGGAGACGGTGGAAAAGGACGGCGTGGCTCCCGAGGAGTTCCACAGCACGTCCATGTATCCCGAATATTTCAAGATCAACGGCCGCTGGACCCTGGCGGAGGAGAGCCGCATGGACAGCTGCGTGGTGCTGGAGGACGACGGACACCTGTCCGTGGTGGAGAGCCGCAACCTGAAAAAGGGCCAGCGGGTGATCCTGGGCCGCACCGAGCACGGCCAGGACGGCATTTATATGCACTGCAATGGCTTCACCCAGGACAGCGAGACGCTGGAGGATCAGTTCGTGTTCCGTCAGGGCCGCAGCCGGGAGACCTCCTATGCCAAGGACTATGACCGGCTGGTGGAGCTGCTGCGCCACGAGAAGGACCACGGCAACATCGTGTGGGTCATGGGCCCCGCCTTCGCCTTTGACGACGGCGCCCGGAAGGCCATGCAGGCCCTGATCGACAACGGCTACTGCCACGGCCTGCTGGCGGGCAACGCCCTGGGTACCCACGACCTGGAGGGCGCGCTGCTGCACACCGCCCTGGGTCAGGACATCTATACCCAGCAGTCCCAGCCCAACGGCCACTATAACCACCTGGATGTGCTGAACAAGGTCCGCCGCAGCGGGTCCATTCCTCAGTTTATCGAGGATTACCACATCGACAACGGCATCATCTACGGCTGCGTGAAGAACCACGTGCCCTTTGTGCTGACCGGCTCCATCCGGGACGACGGGCCGCTGCCGGAGGTGTACGGCAACGCCTACGAGGGCGCAGCCGCCATGCGGGAGCTGGTGCGCAAGTCCACCACCGTGATCTGCCTTGCCACCATGCTGCACACCATCGCCACCGGCAACATGACCCCCTCCTTCCGGGTAATGCCCGACGGCACCATCCGCCCGGTGTATCTGTACGCCGTGGACGCGGCGGAGTTTGTGGTGAACAAGCTGCTGGACCGCGGCAGCCTGTCCGCCACCACCATGGTCACCAACGTGCAGGACTTCATCGGCAAGGTCGCCACCGGCCTGGGCGTGATCTGAGAAGAATTTTCGTCCAGGTACACGCTCCGGACGAAAATGATCTCAATTGATTTGCCGCCTGCGGGCGGCAAACTCCGCGAGGCTTTTTTGACAAACTGAGACATCCCCGATGCCATGCATCGGGGATGTCTTTTGTATACGGATTGTTATTTTTGAGAAAAATACTGTGAACAGGAATCAGAATTCCTGGGACTCCGGGTGCATCTGCTGCTTGACCCGGCGGCCGGTGGGGGTGGCGGCCAGGCCGCCCAGGGCGGTTTCCCGGAACTCCACCGGCATGCGGCGGCCCACCTCGCCCATGGCATCGATGACCTCGTCCACGGGGATGCGGCTTTCGATGCCGGCCAGGGCCATGTCCGCCGCGCTGATGGCATTCACCGCGCCGATGACGTTGCGCTTGACGCAGGGGACCTCCACCAGGCCCGCCACGGGGTCGCACACCAGGCCCATGAGGTTCTTCAGGGCCATGGCCACGGCGTGGCCGATCTGCTGGCCGGTGCCGTCCCGCAGGGCCACCAGGGCTCCTGCGGCCATGGCGGAGGCGGTGCCGATCTCCGCCTGACAGCCGCCGGAGGCACCGGCGATGCAGGCCTTGTAGGCGATCACCGCGCCGATACCGCTGGCCACATACAGGGCCTCCAGGATCCGGTGCTGGCTCAGCTCCTCATACTTGCACATGGGCAGCAGCACCGCCGGAAGCACGCCGCAGGCGCCCGCCGTGGGGGCCGCCACAATGCGGCGCATGCAGGCGTTGGACTCCGCCATGGACAGGGCCTCGGCGATGACCTCGCTGACGTAGCCGCCGGACATGGCCCGGCCCCGGATGGAATACTGCCGCATTTTCAGGCCGTCGCCGCCTACCAGGCCGCTGACGCTGCGGCGGCGGCCGGTGTAGGTGTCCGCCGCGTCCACCATGTATTGCCAGGTGGTCAGCATTTTTGCCATGGATTGCTGACGGGTCACCTGGCGCTCGTCCATGTCCGTTTCCAGCACGATCTCCCAGAAGGGCTTGTGCTCGGCTTCCATGCGGTCAAAGATTTCCTTCATTGAATCCAGCGACATCGTCATCATCCTCCTTATCGTAATAGGTCACCGACAGAATGCCCGTCAGCTCCGAAAGAAACGCCACCTGGTGGGGCTTGATATGCTGGTCGGTCTCGATGACCATCAGCGCGTCGCCGCCCCGCTTGTGGCGGCACAGGCTCATATTGGCCACGTTGATGCGCAGCTGGTTCAGCACCGAGGTTACCGCCGCCACGGCGCCGTTTTCATCCTGGTTCCGGATAACCAGGGTGTTGAACATGCCGTCGAAGCTGACGTCGATGCCGTCCACCTTGTTCACCAGGATGCGGCCGCCGCCTACGCTGCAGGCCTGTAGCTCCAGCTTTTTGCCGCCGGCGTCCCAGGTTTCGATCACAGCGGTGTTAGGGTGAGCGTCCCGCAGCTCCACAGTGTCGATGGTGAACTCCAGCCCACGCTTTTTAGCCTCCTGGTAGGCGTAGGGTATGCGGAGATCGTCGGGCTTCATGCCCAGAAGACCGGCCACCAGGGCCCGGTCCGTGCCGTGACCGGGGCCGGTCTCGGCAAAGGAGCCGTGCAGATGGATCTTGGCCTCCACCGGCTCGTCGCCCAGCAACGTCCGGGCCATGCTGCCGATGCGGACCGCTCCCGCCGTATGGGAGCTGGACGGGCCCACCATCACCGGGCCCAGAATATCAAAAATATCCAGCATGTGATCGTTCCTCGCTTTCTCTGTGCAATCAGGGCCATGATAGCACAGAGTACCAAAAAAAGCGATAGGGTTTCTGAAATTTTTTGAGATTTTACAGAGTAACGCAAAATTTTACCAGATGCGCCCGGCGCATATTCGGGGCATCGGCGGCACAATCTATGGTTGCGATACCCAACGGCGGTTTTCGCTGAAAACGCAAGAAAGGAGAACGCAATCATGTCTACCAAGAATACCAACAAGCTGAACGTGCCCCAGGCCCGTGCCGCCATGGATAAGTTCAAGATGGAGGCTGCCAGCGACCTTGATGTTCCGACCTCATATCGAAAAATAACATATACTTACAGATTCGGCCCATTAAATTGAATTATCATGATATATATTCCATTTATTTCTTATAAAATCCATATTTAGCTGATAAATGGGTTGTTCGTCAAAATGACGAAACATTTTCCGCCACGAATTCCTTTTGTATACAATTTCGTATTTGGTCATCCACTTTGCAAGAATTCATTCATTTGACCTGATACATAGCGCCTGTCCTGCACGGCTCCACTCCCGCAGGACAGGCGCTATTTCTGTTTACAGGGGGTGATATACGACTCGGGAAAACGAAGCAGCCACAGAAACTTGACCGGAGGTAATGTTTATGCTTGATTATATCTATTCCGAGCAGGCCAGCCAATACGCCTACTACCGAATTCCGAAGATTCTGTTCATCGATGACCGCTACCGGGACATTCCCACCGACGCCAAGGTACTCTATGGGCTGCTGCTGGATCGGGTCTCCCTGTCCATCAAAAACAAATGGGTGGATGACCAGAATCGTGTGTTCATCATTTTCTCCCTGGCAGATGTGCAGGAGTCCTTAAATTGCGGCCCGCAAAAGGCAACCGCCCTGTTCCGGGAACTTGAGAAAAAGGCGGGTCTGATCGAGCGAAAACGTCAGGGCCTGGGGAAGCCAAATCTGATCTATGTAAAGAACTTCAGCGAAGCACCTCGAGAATCAGCAATCCAGAATCATGAAAATCATCCATCTGGAATGATGAAAACCGAGATTCCAGAGTCTACGGAAATCATCATTCCAGAATCTCGAAAATCATCAGGAATCAATACGAATCTAATCAAGACTGAATCCAGTAATCTTAAATCGAGTCATTCTATTCTGGACGAAGGATATGAAGCGAAGCGCGATGCCTATGATCGCTATTTGGATGGTCAGCTTCAGTTGGAGGTTCTGCGTCAGGAATATCCCCTCCAGCAGAAAATGCTGGAGGAAATCAAAAGTCTGATTCTCAGCGTGTTGCTAACCGATGCGCATACCGTTCGCGTGCGGAAGCAGAACATGCCCGCCGCCGTGGTCAAGTCCCAATTCATGAAACTGGACGCCGACCACATCCGCATGGTCATGGACGGCCTGACTAAGACCACCACCCAAATCAAGGACGTTCGGCAGTATCTGCTGGCGGTAATCTACAACGCCCCGGATACCATCGACACCTACTATCAGCTCCGGGTCAACCACGATATGGCTCAGAGCAAAAATCCACAGGAGGCAAATTCATGTCAAAACCAACTGTAATCGCCATCGTCAACCAGAAGGGCGGCACCGGCAAGACCTGCACCGCAGAAAACCTGGGCGTTGGCCTGGCATCCTCGGGCCGGAAGGTGCTGCTGGTGGACTTTGACCCACAGGGCAGTCTGACCATCAGTCTGGGCTATCCTCGGCCTGACGAGCTCTCGCCCACCATCTCGGATGTGCTGGCAGGCATTCTGCGGGAACAGTCCATCCCTTCCGGTTTGGGGATTCTCCGGAATTCCGAGGGTGTGGAACTGATGCCAGCCAATATCGAGCTCTCCGGTCTGGAAGTTTCCCTGGTGAACGCCATGAGCCGGGAGACCATTCTCCGGCAGTATCTGGACACCGTGAAGCGGAACTATGACGTCATTCTGATCGACTGCTCCCCCAGTCTGGGCATGTTGACCGTCAACGCTCTGGCTGCTGCGGACAGCGTCATCATCCCGGTACAGGCCCAGTACCTCTCGGCCAAAGGTCTGGAACAGCTGCTGGGCACCATCAACCGGGTCAAGCGGCAGATCAACCCCAAGCTGCGGATTGAGGGCGTGCTTCTGACCATGGTGGACAGCCGCACCAACTATGGCCGGGACATCAGCAGTCTAATCCGGGATACCTACGGTGGAAAACTCCGGGTGTTTGATGCGGAGATTCCCCGTTCCGTCCGGGCTGAAGAAATCAGTGCAGAGGGCAAAAGCATTTTTGCCCATGATCCCAGGGGCAAGGTGGCCGATGCCTACCGCGCCCTCACAAAGGAGGTACTGAGCGATGCCGAAAAGAGGCGCAAACGTCAGCTTGAGCAGCTACGATGAGATTTTTTCCACCGAAGAAACCCGCAGTCAGGACAATCTGGAGAAGATTCAGAATCTTCCGCTGGCAGAACTTCACCCCTTTCAGAATCACCCCTTCAAGGTGGTGGATGACGAGGCCATGCAGCGGACGGTGGAAAGCGTTGCCCGGTATGGGGTGCTTGCTCCGGCCATTGCCCGGCCCCGGCCAGAGGGCGGCTATGAGATCATCTCCGGCCATCGCCGACTGCACGCCGCAGCATTGGCAGGACTGAAAACCATTCCGGTGATTGTGCGAAATATGGACGACGATGCGGCTGTAATTGCCATGGTGGATGCCAATTTACAGCGGGAGACCATTCTCCCCAGCGAGCGGGCTTTCGCCTACAAGATGAAGCTGGAAGCCATGAAACATCAGGGACAGCGCACGGATTTAACTTCGTGCCAACTTGGCACGAAGTTGCGGACAGATGCCCTTGTTGCAGAAGGGACAAACGAAAGTGCCCGAACCGTCCAACGTTTTATCCGTCTCACAGAGCTGATTCCCGAGCTGCTGGACATGGTGGATCAGAAGCAGCTTTCCTTCAATCCGGCGGTGGAGCTGTCTTATCTCTCCCAGCCGGAGCAACACGACCTTCTGGACGCCATGGACTACGCCCAGTCCACCCCCTCGCTGTCCCAGGCCCAGCGCCTGAAAAAGCTCAGCCAGGAGGGAACCCTGGATCTGGGCACCATGCGAACCATCATGAGCGAAATCAAAAAGCCGGAGCTGGGCAATGTCACCCTCAAGGACGCCACGCTGCGGAAGTACTTTCCCCGCTCTTACACGCCCCGGCAGATGCAGGAAACCATCATCAAGCTGCTGGAACAGTGGCAGAAACGACGTCAGCGCGATATGGAGCGCTGAAAACACCATTCATATCCGGTAAACCATGCGCCCAAATAACCGGGGCGCTGTTTTTATACCCATTTTCAGAAAAGGAGACAGTTTGTATGGAAATCATGAAGAATCTGTTCGATCAGTCCGCCGTAAATGCACATTCCCCGATGACGCTGCCCACTAGCTTTCAGCAGCTGCGCCGGGAGCTTATGAGGGACTGGAAGCAGGCGGCACTGGAATCTCTCGGGGCGATGCCTGTGGACGACATGGAGGAAGCGCCCCTGCTGATTGCCGCAGCCGCCGATGAAGCAACGGTGATCGTGTCCTTTGCCGATCTGGACGGAAGTCGAATGCCCGAAAATCTGGTCTTTGCCCAGGAAATCTACACCGGCCTCATGGTAGGCTTTGATGCGGATCAGGCCATTCTGGACAGTGAAGTGCTGATCTATGGGCCGGTCTGGTTCTTCCGCTGCAATGACCGTGGAACGATTTGTTCCGTGACCGCGGAGGACTATTACCGCATCCGCAGGCTGTGCCAGCTGTGCCGGGACACAATCTATTGTCTGGAGGCCGACGGTACCTGTGATGCTCTGCGGCTGAATCTCAAGGGCTATGCGCCCAAGGACTGACAGATTGACCGCAAAACAAGAAAATGGAGGTATGCTATGAGTAAGAATGCGGGCCGCAAGCTGGTCTATGTGTCCACTTCCTGGGACAAGAATTTTCCCGCCGTGATGGAACGGGCCGGCAACTATTGTCAGCTGCTCTATCAGGCGGGCTACGCCCCGGTTTGCCCCATGCTGATGTTCAGTTGCTTTTTGAAGCTGGAGGACCCCAAGGCCCGGACAGAAATGTTGGGCATGTGCAAGTCTTTGATGAGCAAATGCTGGTGCCTGTTCGCGTGCGGCGACCCCGGCTGTGAGGACATCGCCCGGGATATTGCCACCGCCAAGGCGCTCCATGTGGAGGTTATGAGTCTCAGCGGCATCATCGACTTTGGAAGGAAATCCTGATGACCGCTTTCTTTGGGGCTCCGCCCTGACCTTCTGCTGACCCAATCCATCCACAGGAGGTTTTTTCATGCAAGAAGAAGTTGAAAACCGGACCGTGAACTTAGCCATCAGCACCACAAAGCTCACCCTCCGGGCAATCATCACCGGCTACCGGAAATACCAGTCCCATCACTCCAAATCCAAGGCAGCCAAAGCCGCTAAGCAGGTTAAAACGCCCCAGAGAAGGCAAACCGTTAAGGAGCTGGTGGGTCAGGGTCAGGGCGTCAGCTCCATTCCATTGGATCAGACCAATCTCCGGGACTTCCATCGGGTGGCCCGGAAGTACGGCATTGACTATGCCATCACCAGGGATAAATCCCGGCAGCCGCCTCGCTATATCGTATTCTTTAAGGCCAGGGATGCCGATGCCCTAAATGCCGCCTTCCGGGAGTTCATGGTGAAAAAGCTGGGCAAACGTAGGGCCGCCAGCGTGCTGGGCGAACTGGAGCAGGAGAAGTCCAGAGTGAAGCCGGACAAGACCCGGGAGAAAAATATGGAGCGGAGCCTGTAAGCGCTTTTCTCCAGGAAAACAGGAGGTATTTATGACACGAAACACACCCATCCGCATGATTGCGCTGCTGTTATTGGCCGTCCTTCTGGGGATGCTGCCCGCCGTGTTTGCGGCAGATATGGAGGACAGCGCCGCACCGGAAAGCGTTCTGGACAGCAGTGCAGCCGATGCGGAAGCCGTTTCTTCCGCTGAGGAAGATTCCCTACCAGAGGATTATGATTCTATATCCGTGGACAGTTCATTGGAAGACGCCCAAGAGGATGATGACAGTTGGGACTTTGACGACGACTGGGACGGCCCATGCGGTGACGATGGCGCGCCCCTGACCCGGAATGAGGTTGCAGCATGCGCATCCGCTACCGCCATGGGCAAGACCGACTGCGTTACTTTCCCGCAGTACACCTCGCCCACCTGGTACTGCAATCGCTATTACACGGATGGCACCCACAAATACGGCCACTATTTCTATGCCAGCGCCATTGCCTACCACTCCATGGACGATGAGCCTGCCTACTGCATCGAGCCGAACACCACCTCCATCGCCGGGGCCAGCTATTCCGGCTACTCCGGCAACAGTGCCAGCAGCACCAGTTACTGGATGTATGAGCTGGACGCCACCCAGCGTTGTAGTATTCAGAAGATCCTCGCCTTCGGCTATCCCAACCGCACCTACGGCTACAGCTGGAAGGCCGAATATGCCGCCACGCAGGTGCTGATCTGGGAGGTCATCATGCGGCAGCGATACGGGGATATTCAGAATTGCTCAGACTACGGCCTCTATTATGCGGTCAAGAAAACTCTGGGGGACGACCTGTACTACCCCTATATGGCAATCCTCGATGCCATTTCCACCGGGATCTCCAATGGTTCCGTGCCCAGCTTTTCCGGCAGCTCCAGCCCCGGCACTGTGAACCTGACCTTTAACAAGGCCACGAGTTGCTATGAAGCAACTGTCACCGATGCCAACGGCGTGCTGAGCTATTTCACGTTCCGCTATCCCGGCGTGACCTTTACTCGTTCCGGAAACAATCTGAGTATCTCGGTTCCCGCCGATTCCATCGACAATGTGGCAGGGCAAACCATCACCGGCACCAGCAGCCAGTTGGATATGGGCACCTCCAACCCGACCATTTGGGAGAACAGCACCTATCAGACGGTGCTCACCAATGGCGGCGCTTCCAATCCCAAGGCGTATCTGACCCTCAGCTACACGCCTCCGGCCCCGGAAACAGGAACATTAAAGCTCATCAAGCGGGTATCGGACAGCAGCATTGGCCTTGGCGGCTGGACTTTTACCATCCAGAATAACAGCACCGGCGCTTCCGTTACCCGGACTACAGACAGCGGCGGTACCATCACCGTTTCGGATTTGGAGGCCGGAACCTATACCGTCACGGAGCAAACCGTCCCCGGCTATGTAACTCAGCCTGCCCAGACGGTAACGCTGACAGCCGGTGAAACCAGTACCGTTTCCTTTACAAACACGCCCCTAACCGGCGGGCTGGCAGTGCAGAAATCCGTAAACTATGGCAGTCTCAAGGGCTTTCAGTTTCGGCTCTACGGTACCTCTACCATTGGTAAAAACGTGGACGTGACTGTGAGCACCAATTCCTCCGGTGTGGCGTCGTTTCCCAGCATCTATGTGGGAACCTACACGTTGGAGGAGCTGGACCCCGGCAATGCCTATCTGCCTGTCCGCTCCAAAACCGTGACCATTTCCGCAGACAGTACAACCGGCGCTGGAAGCGCAGAAACCATCAGCTTCACCAACACCTATAAATATTGGCACGCCACCGTTGCCAAGGTCGATGCGGACACTGCCAGTGCCCAGGGAGATGCCACTCTGGACGGCGCGGAATACACCCTCTACCGGAATGGCACCGCCGTGAAAACCTACACCATTCAAAACGGCAGCTTCACCACGGATTCTTATCCCTGCACGGAGAGTGACGCGGTTTACACGCTGAAAGAGACGAAAGCCCCCAAAGGCTATCAGCTGGATGCTACAGTCTATCCCCTGAAAACCAGCTACAACCACTATTCCGAGGCGGACAATCACATTGCCCTGATGGTATCGGATCAGGTCATCACCGGGAAAATTCAGGTCAGCAAGTACGCCCGGAATCAGATCGCGGGAACCCAGCAGCCGGAGGATGGAGCCGTTTTCCGCATCTGGCTGAAATCCGCTGGCAGCTACGATAAGGCCAAGGATTCTGAGCGCGACATGATTACCGTCGGCAAGGATGGCAAGGGCACCTCCAAGGACCTACCCTATGGTACCTACTGTCTCCAGCAAGTCTCCGGCTGGACGGGCTATGATCTGGACGAGACGATTTACGAAGCGGCAATCACGGAGCACGGCAAAACCGTCACCGCCGACATCAGCGGCAATCAGCTGGAATTGTACAACGACATCTGGACCGGCAAGCTGACCATCCGCAAGGTAGACGGCGACACCCAGGAGCCCCTGGCCAACGCCATATTTACCTTAACGGGCAGCGACGGCAGTAAGCAGGTCATGGGCACAGACGCAAGCGGTACTGCGTTCTTTGAAAATCTGGTCTACGGTGTTACCTACACCTGGACGGAGACCGCAGCGCCCCACGGCTACCTGCTGGACGAAAGCAGCACCGGCACCTGGACGGTGGGCAAACACGATGATTCCATCACCGTCACCTGTGAAAACAAACGGCGGCCCGGAAGCATTTCCGTTATAAAGCAGGATGCAGATGGCAGCCTGCTCTCCGGCTGTACCTTCCTGCTGGAATACTACGACGGAAGCCAGTGGAAGCCCGTTGCAACGCGCTCCAATGACGTAATCGCCAAGGGCTATACCAGCACCGCAGACGTTCAGAACGGTCAGCTCACTACGGATAATAATGGTACCGTAACCTATGAAGGGCTTTGGGCAGACGGCGAGACAAAATACCGTCTCACCGAGGTCAGCGCGCCCGATGGCTATGCGCTTCTGTCCGAGCCGGTATTTGAGGGCGTGATCCCTGCGGAATATCCGGAGCAGGACGTTACCCTGGAGCCTGACGAAACGGAGAATGGCAGGGCTTATTTCTACGACCTGACCTTCACCGTCAAGAACAATCACATCTACACGCTGCCCCTGACCGGCGGACGGAACTTTCCCTTTGTGCCTCTGGCGCTACTTTTGATTGCCATGGGCGCATTTTTCTTTGTCCGCTATGGACGGCGCAAGCTGTTTCACCACATCTAACAGGAGGATGATTCTATGAAAAAGATGCACTTAAAGCGGCTCACGGCACTGGCGCTGGGCCTCAGTCTGATGGCAAGCGCCCTGATTCCCGGTGTATCCGCCGCCGATGAAGCGTCGGCCACGGTGGATACCGAAAAGCCGGCATCCCTGACCCTTTATAAGTACGACACCACCACCGCCGCTCAGGACGGAGCCTGGGATGTCAGCAGCTACGTTTCCACCGGCAGCTATGATTCCGATGTGAATGCGGCACTCAGCCAGTACGCCATTCAGGGCGTGGAGTTCAGCTACATTCGGCTGGGCCAGCTGTCCATGTACAAGGGCGCGTCCAAGGACGGCCAGCAGGAGACCATTCCCCTGTATGGCTTCACCGAGAATACCAAAACTGGCAGCAAGGAGACCATTCAGTTTCTCTCCGCCTTGGGGCTCACCACCAACGACGCCTATCGTGTAGATCACGATACCCAGCAGAACCGTGTCTGGTATTTTGAGAGCGATACCCTCATCAACGCGCTGTCCGATGCTCTGAGCCGAAACTCCACCGCTACCAAGGCGGCGCTGGAACAGTATATGCGGGACTGCGGCGGCATCGCTCTGCCTGAAACCGATCAGAACGGTAAGACCGGAGCATCCAATCTGGAACAGGGGCTTTATCTGGTCATCGAAACCCGGGTGCCGGAGAACATCACCTCCACCACTGATCCCTTCCTAGTAAGTCTCCCCATGACCACCATTGACGGCACTGGCTGGAACTACGACGTCACCGTGTATCCCAAGAATGAAACCGGTATGCCGGACCTTAGCAAGACAGTTCGGGAAGCCCAGGCCGACACCGGTAAGAACAACGGTTCTACCGATGACATTACCGACGGTTACGCCCATACCGCCACGGTCTCTGACGGCAACGTGATAGAGTATCAGGTGATCTCCACTCTTCCCACCATCACCTCTCCTGCTACGGCGCTGACCACCTATACCTTTGTGGACAGTCTCTCCAAGGGCATCCAGTACAACAGAAGCGATGTGAAGCTGGAGTTCTTCCGGGACAAAGCCTGCACCGATTTGGTGGCCGCATGGACGGAGACTGACGGCAAATTCACTGCCAGCTACACAGATTACGACCCAATGAACGGTTCTTCCATGACCATTGAAATGACCCAGGCGGGCCTGGACGAAATCAACAGCTCTGAAACTGTCTATGCTCCCGCCGTCAGCCTGCGCCGGGGCTACAGCGACCTCACTCTGCGGATCACCTATGCCTGCACCGTGGGCAGTGATGCCGCCACCGTCTATGGCGATTCCGGCAATCCCAATGAGGTAGAGCTGACCTGGAAGCGCACCAACACCGACTATTATCATGACAGAACTGACCTACACACAGCAGGGCGATTACCTGATTCCCAACCTTCAAATGAACCAGAGCCAGCCGGAACCCCTGGGCCGGTACGGGAGAATGCGGAGGGCGTTCCTTCGGGAGCACCGGGAACTGACCTACAACCACCTGTGCCTGACCGAGCAGCTGTTCCCGCATCTTCAGGAAGTCCAGCGCACCGCATCCCAGCGGATGGAGCAGCTGATGACCGAACTGCTCCGGAAGAATCCGCCCCCGAACAAGGAGACGGATCAGCTGGGGTGGGTCCGGCACATGAACAGCCTGAAAGCCCAGGCGGAGGAGATCATTCAGGCAGAGCTGATCTACATCTGAATTTCGATGGATCGGAACAGCTTTCCTTCCTGAACCTGATGGGCGTTCCGCCCAGTGAAGCAGAACAAATACAGAGGATCGACGAAGCGGAGCGCGCAATGCCCTCCGCTTTTTCCGTTTCTCAGGCAGTCATTGACCAGTTCCTGCGCTTTGGCAGCAACACCGCAGACAGCCGAATGAACATTGTCTCCGAGTTTTCCAGGGGCAAGCCTATTTCCGATCTGGTTCCGTTCCTCATGACGCAGTATCACGGCGGCTATGGCATTGAGGCAGACGGCGTGCAGTATTCCGTCTGGTATGCGGACGAAGGAATTCGGATTTCAGTCGGAAAGGCCGCCCGATATGCAAATCCTCACGTTCTGATTTCCTGGGAAACCGCCGCCCAGCGCATAGAAGAACTGCTGCTGGAAGGCGGCTTTGCAACGAATCTGGAGGTAGTGGAGGCTCCCACGCACGAGCGTGAACAGCTTGCCTCCAGCCTGTGGAATGTGCAGCGGGATCGTTCCGATTTGGCCCGGGAAAGCGGCTATCTCTCCGGACTGGCAGCGCTGGGGGATGGCGTTTATCCCGAGGCAGTCCAGAAGATTGCAGCTGCGCTGGGGGTCCCCGTTCGCCGGGATGCGCTGATCGCCGAGTATCAGGTGTTCTATGCTGCTCTGGCTCAGGAACCTCAGCTGCTTAATTTTCGGAATCGGGATGTTGCATGGCTGGCAGCTGCATTGCCGGAGCTGCCGATGCCCCGGAAGGATTACCCGGCAACGCTGCCGGAACTGTCAGTTGTTTCGTCCTTTATTACCACGGACGAAATCAATGCGGCCATCGCCTCCCATGGCAGTGGGATGGCCGGCGGCCGACACAGAATTTATGCGTATTTTGAGACCCATGCGCTTCGGGCTGACCGTGCCAAATTTCTGAAGCAGGAATACGGCATCGGCGGGCACGCCCCGGCACTCTCCGGAGCACAGCATTCCTCCGAGGATCACGATTTCAAGGGCGTCTGCTTCAAAAAGGGAGGCTGTGAAAACGTCCTGCTCTCCTGGCTCAGCCTTGCAAAGCGCATCGGAGAATTGATGGAGGACCGGCGCTATCTCACAGAGGAAGAGCTTGCCCAGCTGGATGATTGGGAATATGACGTAGAACAGGACCTTACCAAGGATTCCGAAGAAGCCAACGCCGTGGCCGAAGCAGAATCTGCCGCCGAAACCAACTGGGAGCCCCAGCCGGGACAGGCGGTATATCTGGACGACACCCGCTATGTCATCGAATCCGTTGGGCTCTTTGATGTTCAGCTCACCGATGACACCCAGACCTATCCCATCACCCGCGTAGAAAGTAAGGAGCGCCTACCGTCCCTTGCGCAGCTGGATGAGCGCAACAATCCGCTCTTTGCGGTTCCTGCACAGGAGTCTGTTCCCATTTCCGTGGAGCCAGATGTTACCGTGGAGCAGGCGGCGATTCCCGAAAGTGCGGCGCTTCCCGCAGAGAATTTCCACATCACTGATGACCATCTTGGAGAGGGCGGCCCTAAGACAAAGTTCCGCAGAAATCTGGATGCCATTCGTCTGCTCAAGGAGCTGGAGCAGAATTGCAGACAGGCCAGCGCCGAGGAACAGGAAATTCTGTCTCAGTATGTGGGCTGGGGCGGTCTGGCAGATGCCTTTGACGAAAGTAAAACGGACTGGGCATCGGAGTTTCAGGCGCTTTCTTCGGTGCTTACCCCAGAGGAATATGCCGATGCCAGGGCTTCCACGCTAAATGCCCATTACACCAGCCCCACGGTCATCCGCGCCATCTATAATGCAGTGGAACAGCTGGGCTTTCACACCGGCAACATTCTGGAGCCCTCCATGGGCGTGGGCAATTTCTTTGGAATGCTGCCGGATTCCATGGCGGGAAGCAGCCTCTACGGCGTGGAGCTGGACAGCATCTCCGGACGGATTGCGAAGCAGCTTTATCCCAACGCCGACATCACCGTGGCAGGCTTTGAAACCACCGACCGCCGGGATTTCTTTGATCTTGCCGTTGGCAATGTGCCCTTCGGGAACTACAAGGTCAATGACCGCCCCTATAACAAGCTGGGCTTTTCCATCCACAACTATTTCTTTGCCAAGGCCATTGACCAGGTGCGTCCCGGCGGGATTATCGCCTTCGTCACCAGCCGTTACACCATGGACTCCGCCAATATGGAAGCGCGGAAGTATATTGCCCAGCGGGCGGAGCTGCTGGGTGCCATTCGTCTGCCCAACAATGCGTTCCGCGCCAACGCTGGAACCGATGTGGTTTCAGACATTCTCTTTCTCCAAAAGCGGGAGCAGCCCATTGATTTGGAGCCCGATTGGGTTCACCTCGGCATGACCGAGGATGGTCTGCCGCTGAACAGTTATTATCTCGATCACCCGGAAATGGTGCTGGGGACGCTGACCAGCGAAAGCACCCAATACGGAAAAGACAGCCTGACAGTTCTGCCTCTGGAGGAAGCTGATTTGAGCGTACAGCTGTCCGAAGCCATATCGCATATCCATGGCAGCTATCAGGCGGTGCAGCTGGACAGCATGGATCTGGAGCCGGAAACAAAGGTAATCCCCGCTGATCCAAACGTCAAGAATTTCTCCTATGCAGTAGTAGACAATGAGGTATACTTCCGGGAGAACTCCGTGATGACGCCGGTGACGCTGAATCAGACCGCCAAGGAGCGCATGAAAGGTATGGTGGCGCTCCGCCAAACCTTAGAGGAACTCATTGCGTACCAGTTGGAGGATTACCCCAGTGACGCCATCTCGGCAAAACAGCAGGCGCTGAACACCGCCTATGATGCGTTCTCTGCCAAGTACGGTCTGATCAATGACCGTGCCAATGCCAAGTTGTTCGATCAGGACAGCAGCTATTATCTGCTCTGCTCGTTAGAAAATCTGGACGAAAACGGAGCACTCAAAAGCAAGGCAGATATTTTCACCAAGCGTACCATTCGGCCAACGAAAGCCATCACCAGCGCTGACACGCCCAGCGAGGCACTAGCGATTTCCATTGGGGAGCGCGGCAAGGTGGATCTTCCCTATATGTCGGAGCTGCTGGGCGCGCCGGGAGATTATGCGTCGATCATTCAGGCACTTCATGGCGTGATCTTCAAAGATCCCATGGCTCCCGATGATTTGGAGCAGGGCTGGCAGACGGCAGACGAATATCTCTCCGGCAACGTCCGGGACAAGCTGCGGATTGCCCGACTGGCAGCGGAAAAGGGAGCTGCCTTTGCGGTCAATGTGGAAGCGCTGGAAAAAGCCCAGCCCAAGGATTTGGATGCTTCCGAAATTGACGTGCGTCTGGGCGCAACCTGGATTGATCCCAAGTACATTCAGCAGTTCATGGTAGAGACCTTTGATACGCCCTTTTACCTCCGCCGCAATATTCAGGTGCAGTATGCCAACGTAACGGCGGAGTGGCGCATTTCGGGTAAGAACGACATCAGCTACAACGATGTGGCGGCCTACACCACCTTCGGCACTGCCCGGGCCAACGCCTATAAGATTCTGGAGGAAACTCTGAATCTAAAGGACGTCAGAATTTACGATACGGTTGAGGACGCGGAAGGTAAGCAAAAGCGCATTCTCAACAAAAAGGAAACCACTCTGGCCCAGCAGAAGCAGCAGGCCATCAAGGACGCGTTTTCCACCTGGGTCTGGAAGGAGCCTCAGCGGCGGGAGACTCTAGTGACCAGGTATAACGAGCTGTTCAACAGCACTCGCCCCCGGGAGTACGACGGCAGTCACATTGTATTTGGGGGCATGAATCCGGAAATCACCCTCCGTGAGCATCAGCGCGGGGCCATCGCCCATGTGCTCTACGGTGGAAATACACTGCTGGCGCACGAGGTGGGCGCAGGCAAGACCTTTGAAATGGCGGCCAGCGCCATGGAGAGCAAGCGTCTGGGGCTCTGCCAGAAAAGTCTCTTTGTGGTGCCCAACCACCTGACCGGCCAGTGGGCCAGCGAATTTCTGACCCTCTATCCCAGCGCCAAGCTGCTGGTGGCCACAAAGAAGGACTTTGAAACCGCACGGCGGAAGAAGTTCTGCTCCAGAATTGCCACCGGCGACTATGACGCAGTGATTATCGGCCACAGCCAGTTTGAGAAAATCCCCATTTCCCCGGAACGGCAGGAACGCTTGCTTCAGGAGCAGATCGACGAACTGACGGAAACCATCGAGTCCATGAAATACCGCAGCGGTGAACGCTTCACGGTAAAGCAGATGGAGAAAACCCGGAAATCCCTGCAAGCCCGCCTTGAAAAGCTCACGGATACCCAGCGAAAGGACGATGTGATTTACTTTGAGCAGTTGGGTGTGGATCGGCTGTTCGTGGACGAGGCGCATGCCTATAAGAACCTGTTTTTGTACACAAAAATGCGGAATGTGGCGGGACTATCCACCTCTGAGGCGCAGAAAAGTTCAGATATGTTCATGAAGTGCCGCTATATGGACGAGCTCACCGGAGGCCGCAGCGTAATCTTTGCCACGGGTACCCCGGTCAGTAACTCCATGACAGAACTCTACACCATGCAGCGCTATCTCCAGTACAGCACCCTCCAGCGGATGGGACTGGGGCACTTCGATTGCTGGGCCTCCACCTTTGGCGAGACCACAACCGCCATTGAGCTGGCCCCCGAAGGCACCGGCTATCGGGCCAGAACGCGGTTCGCCAAATTCTTTAATCTCCCAGAACTGATGAATATGTTCAAAGAGATTGCGGACATCAAAACGGCGGATCAGCTGGATCTTCCGCGCCCGGAAGCAAAGTATGAAACCATTGTGGTGGAGCCTTCGGAGCTCCAGCAGGAGATGGTGCAGAGTCTGTCCCAGCGGGCCGCAGCGGTTCACGCCGGAATTGTGGATTCCTCCGTGGACAATATGCTCTGCATCACCAACGATGGGCGAAAAATCGGACTGGATCAGCGGCTCATGAATCCCATGCTGCCAGATGATCCGAACAGCAAGCTGAATGCCTGCGTCCGCAAGGTGCTGGACATCTATGAAGCCGGGCAGGCGGACAAGCTGACCCAGCTCATCTTCTGCGATCTCTCCACTCCGAAAAACGACGGTAATTTCAACGTCTATGAGGATATCAAAGGAAAGCTGCTTGCGTCCGGTATTCCGGAATCGGAGGTCGCCTTTATCCATGATGCGGACACCGATGCGAAAAAGACGGCGCTGTTTTCCAAGGTTCGCTCCGGGGACGTGCGGATTCTCATGGGCAGTACACAGAAGATGGGCGCAGGAACCAACGTCCAGGATCGGCTGATTGCCGTGCATCATCTGGATGTGGGCTGGAAGCCTGCGGACCTCACCCAGCGCAACGGGCGTATCATCCGTCAGGGCAACCGGAATCCGGAAGTGCAGATCTACAATTATGTGACCAACGGCACCTTTGACGCCTATCTGTTTCAGACGCTGGAAAACAAGCAGAAGTTCATCTCCCAGATCATGACCAGCAAATCCCCGGTTCGTGCCTGTGAGGACGTGGACGAGCAGGCCCTGAGTTTTGCGGAAATCAAAGCTCTGTGCGCCGGAAATCCCGCCATCAAGGAAAAGATGGATCTGGACATTGAGGTGGCGCGGCTGAAAGTGCTTCGTGCGGACCATCTGAGCCAGCAGTATCGGTTGGAGGATCGACTTCTGAAATACTTCCCGGCGGAGATCGAAAAGTATCAGAATCTGGTCAGCAGTCTCACTGTGGATATGCAGACCGCCCAGAACCATCCCACACCGGCAGAGGGCTTTGTGGGCATAGAGCTGCAAGGCAAATTCTTTGCAGAAAAGGAGTTGGCCGGTGAAGCATTGCTGGCAGCCTGTAAAAGCTACACGGGAGCGGAAAATGTCCAAATCGGTTCCTATCGCGGCTTCCAGGTAGAGCTGGATTATGACCATTTTCAGAATGCTTTTCTGGCAGTTTTGCACGGTCAGCTCCGCCATGCGGTCACGTTGGGAGCCGATGCCCGTGGCAATCTCACACGTCTGGACAATGCACTGAGTAAGATTCCCTCCCGCATTGAAGCCGCCAATGCCCAGCTGGAGAACCTGTATAATCAGCAGGCCGCCGCGAAGGATGAGCTGGGCAAGCCCTTTCCCCAGGAGCAGGAACTCCAGCAAAAAAGCGCCCGGCTGGCAGAGTTGGACGCGGAACTCAGCATGGATGGCCCGGCAGAACCGGAAACTCCCGCTCCGGAGGAACGCCCTTCGGTGCTCAAGGAGCTTCGGGAACGCATGGCACAGCTGGCAGATTCTCGCAGCAGAGATGACATGGAGGTGGCTCTGTAATGGCGGATAAATCAAGGCGCTTTGAGCTTCGCCTCTCTGAGGCTGAGTATGCGCGGATTCAAGAGAACATGCAGGAGCTGGGCACCCGGAACATGAGTGCCTATCTCCGCAAGATGGCTCTGGATGGCTACTGCATCCAGCTGGACACCACCGACATCAAGGAGCTGGTGCGCCTGCTCCGCATTTGCAGCAACAACTTAAACCAGTATGCCAAGGTTGCCAACACCTACGGCACCGTGTTTCAGGAGGACATCATCAGTCTGCAAATCAAGCTGGACGCGCTTTGGACAAAGGCAAAAGAGATTCTATCCGCACTCGCGCAGCTGGAATAGCCGCTCCGCATCCTTGCCGCAGTTCGTCCGCTCTGGTACAATGGTGCCACAAGAAAGGACTGGTGAGAACCATGCTGAAAAAGATCGCACTGCTTCCCTTGAAGCTTTTCCTGCTGCCCCTATTGCTCATCACTGCAACGGTATCCATTTTATTTGAGATCGCCGCCCATCTTTCCTGCTATGTAATCGGGCCGTTTTTGCTGTTCCTGTTGGGCAGCGGGATTTACACGGTAGTTCATCAGTTCTGGAGCCAGACATTCCTTCTGGGACTGGCGGCCGTCCTTTGCGTGGCACTGCTGATGGGCTCGGCAATGATCCAGGGGCTGCTGGACAGCTTGCAGGATCGACTGCTTTGGCTGTTCTGGATATAGCTTCAAGGCTTGCTATTTGAACAGCATTGCCCTAAACAATTTGCCTTGGGAATGTGAGTTTGTGCTCACGTTCCCAAGGCTTTTTTCGAGGTGATTTCATGGCAGCCACCAGGTTGATTGCGCTGCACCGAAACAAAAAGCGCTCCGTCCGGCTGTGTCTGGCGGATCGGATGGATTACGCGCTGAATCCGGACAAAACGGAGGCAGGCACTTTTCTTTCCTCCTATGAGTGTGATCCACGCACAGCTGCGGAGGAGTTTATGTTGACCAAGCGGCTCTATCATCAAAAGACAGGACTGGACGCGGATTCCGATGTCATTGCCTATCAGATTCGGCAGTCCTTCAAGCCCGGTGAGATCACCCCGGCAGAAGCCAATCGGCTGGGCTATGAGACCGCCATGCGATGGACGAAGGGCAAGCACGCCTTTGTGGTGGCAACCCACACGGACAAGGCCCACATCCACAATCACATCATCTATAACTCCACCACGCTGGACGGTCTCCACAAATACCGGGATTTCCTGCGGTCAGGGCTGGCCTTACAGCGGGTCAGCGATACGGTCTGCATCGAGGCGGGCTTGTCGGTTATCACGCCCCGTCCCCAGCGTCTGCGGGAAAAGCAGACCTATAATCAGGACACCTTCCGCAACGAAATTCGCCGGGCCATTGACGATGCCCTGCGCAAGGAGCCGCAGGATTTCGAGGCATTCCTGCGTCAGCTCCGAGAAGCGGGCTATGAGATAAAGACCGGGAAATACACGGCTGCCAAAGGTACGGGACAGCAGCGATTTATCCGCTTCCGCTCTTTGGGTGCAGGCTACACGGACGAGGAGATTCGGGCTGTCATTGCCGGGAAGGCGGTCCATCGACCCAAGCAGAAGAGCATTCAGGTGCATCAGGTGGTGCGCTTCTCCCTGATTTTTGATCTTCAGCAGAAGCTGGAGGAAAAAGGCCCGGCCTATGAGCGCTGGGCATCGATGTTCAACCTCAAGCAGATGGCAAACGTGATGCTGTTTCTGAGTGAGAATCACATTGACAGCATGGAAGCTCTGGTTACTCAGGCCGAGGATATGCACCAGCGGACAGATTCCCTCCAAGCGCAGCTTCGGCAGTGTGATGACCGGCTCAGTGAGATCAAGGCACTGAAAACCAACATCATCAACTATTCCAAGACCAGAGACACCTATGTGGCCTATCGAAAGGCCGGGTACAGCAAGAAGTTCCTGGAGGCCCATCGCGAGGACATTCTGATTCACAAGGCTGCCAAGCAGGCGTTTGAGGGGCTGGAACACATTCCAAGGGGCAAGGAGCTGAACGCCGAATATACCCAGATTCAGGCCCAGCGAAGCGAGCTGCGGTCAGAGCTGCAAGCCGCCCGGAAGAAGAGCCGGGAATATGAACTGGCCAAGGAAAATATCCGGATGTTCTTTGAGCAGGATACTCGCCGGGAAGAGGAACGGCGGAGAGGGCAGCAGAGATAAATCCAGCTCACTAGGAATAAAACGTACCCCTCATTTGCCGCCCTTGCAGGTGGTGAAATGAGGGGTGTTATTGTATATTTACAGTATTTCATTTTCGTCATTTTCAGGAATCTCAATATCGTACTTTTTTAGCAAATCCTCAATTGCCTCGTCCAGCAATCGACTTTTGGGAATCCGAGTTTGGGCTGCAAGCTGATTGAACAATGGAATCAGTTCATTCTTGAGCGACGAGGTAAATCGGGTGCGATATTTCAAGTATGGTTCTGCCATGGCTTCAACCTCCTGCAATTATAGTTCCATTTTACCCTAGAAACTATGTGCAAACAATTGGTTGAATATAGTGCCTATATAGTGTATATTAAAGAAAATGCTATAAAGAAATCTGGAGGTATTATATCATGGACGTCAAAACCTGCGGTTTCCTATCCCACGTTCCAACCCGTTTCAAGTTCGGCTGGGATGAAGAAGATCCCCTGTGCCTTGGCCTGAAACAGGTGCTCTTACAGCAAATCCAACTCTTGCGCCGGGCGGGTTGTACGAACTTCCATGTCGTTCCCGATTCCGGAGCAGGTCTCTGGGCCGGTGAAATTCTCAACCTTCTTCGCCATGATGATCCCTCCCTGCTCCTGCAATGTCTCCTGCCCCATGAGGAAATCGCCACCAAGTGGTCTCCGGAACTTCGTGACCGGTATTTCACATTGCTGGAGCAGTGTACCCATCTTGCCGCTGTGTCCAGACCAGACGATCCAAACGCCGTGAAAAACGCCCTGAGCCGTATGATCGACTACTCCGATTTCGTCATAGCCATCTATGATCCTGCTTCCCGCCGAGGGGATACCGTAGATCAGGCTATGGATGATCTTCAATCGTCAGGGAAACCGTATCTCATGATCCACCCGGACACATTGGAATTGCAGCTCTGCCAAGTGAACCATTGATTACGCACACAGCCACCTGCGTCAGCCGTTACGGCCGGATTCAGGTGGCTGCTTATAATATTTCAGTTGGCAACAATACGAATCAATTTGACAAAACGGCATTTATCCTATATACTGAATGAACAATGTGAGCATGCAGCATTGTACCGCATAAGTCCATACCAACCTATAAAGAGATGCGCGAGGGACAAGCCCAATGACCGCACGGCAACCTCCCAGAGAGAAAGGTGCCAACGCTTGCACGATAGGTAATATCCTGTCTCGCGACGGGAATTTTTGCACCCTTTTTCCGGGAGAACAATGTAAAAAGCAAAAATTATGCAAATCAAGGAGTGTTTTTTATGGAAAAATGGGCAATTGGTGTCGCGAAAAAGGACGTGGAAATCGTAGCCGTGAATACGTCGAAAGAAACGATAATGGAGACAGCGCAGCAGTATAAAGACATCCCGCGTTCTACGGCAACCGTGTGTATATTTACCGCTGATTTCGATGAGCAAAATCAGAGAACCGATCATCGGATGCGAATCTACGAGGTTATCAACTGAGGGAACCGTATAAGCCCGGCATGGAATGCCACCGGAAGACGAGGCACTTCCCTGCCGCTGCGGGGTTCCGGATTGGTTTGTGTCTCATGTGAAAAATGTCCGTTATCTGTTTCCAAAGGGACATTGCATTGACCGGTTGCTGCGGATGTGCGCGCAGGAGATGTAAGGCTGTAATATGATTGATACCCCATTATGCCCAAATTGAATGGGTATAATGGGGTAGTATTATGAGGTTATTTCTTCAAGACACTTTTCATTAAGTCCGTTTTTTTGTACTGATTCTTGTGTAAAATGGTTCATAGTACCAAGGAATCACTGAAGGATATCGCATGGAAGGAGCCGAGAATCAAATGGCCTTCAAAATAGGATTCGCCACTGGAAGTGTAGAAGACACACTGCGAGAGCTGGAAGATGATCTTCCAGTAACGCAACACAAATCATTCCCGCGCCAGTCAATTGTAAAGGTCCGCTTCATAGAGCGCAACATGACACTTGCATATTACAACGACCTATTTGATTTACATAACGGTGATGTTGTTTATGTAGACGGAAAAATGGAAGGGCTGCCCGGACGAGTCATTGATATCAATTACAATTTCAGAATTAAGCGATCCGACTACCGTCGAGTGGTTGCGCTTGCAGATTCCGATGTTCATGGAACATTCTACATGACATTGACTCATTTCATCTCTTTTGATCGTCACGCAGTTTCGCGCAGTAAAGCAGCAACATGGTTTCTGGCTCCGCTCAGCCAGGAAGATGAATATGTTACAGGCAGTGACGATACCGATTACTTCAGCTTAGATAATCTCAATGGAATGCGGGTTAGCTCTGCTATTGCTGAGCGTGGTTATGACTACTTTATCAGCAATCACGTCCAATATCTCTGCCTGGATGACACAGATGGCTATGCGATCGTTGAAGGAAGTGATTGCAACTACTATGAAGTAGAATTTCAATATACAAGCGACGGCGCAGTCGGCGGCATCACCTGTACCTGTCCATGCGGTTACCACTGCAAGCATGAATATGCCGTGATGCTGCAATTACGCGAATTGCTGGATCTTGTTGAAACCGAGTACTCAGATGAGTATAGCCGCAGCAATTATGTGTCTATCATTTATAAGGAGGCATTGTTCCGTTATGCTGTGGACTGGAAGGAAAGCGGAAGTATTACGTTATAGCATCGCTTGCATACCATAAGTTACAGTTTATACAAGCAAATGAACGCACTATAGAAGTAAAAATTGATCTAGCCACCGGGGGGCTTGCAGTCTGTGAATTACAGGCTACAAGCCCTTTGATGCTACTTCCGCTGGCCTCACTTCCTCAAGTTTTCACGCTCCAGCAGTACAGCCTCTCGATTATGGAATCGGAAGGCTAGTTTTGAAGGTTACGTAGGTTTCATGGGGGCTCCTGTCTCGATAATGGGTAAAGCAAAAGCGACCAACTTTACGATTGATCGCCTTTTCTTTGCAAATCTGGTTTCTCTCCGCTCCCAGCCCCGTTTTCACATTTTAGGGGCTTGCGGAGTGGACTCTAAATAAAAGCAATAGCTTTTCTACAGATTTCTAACAAAATCTTAAGATTCCGTGTATTTAATTACAAATAGTGTTAAAGATTGGATGAAAATGGACGGTTAACCCGGAGGAGAGCAGGGAATTGGATGCGTTCCAGGGGAGGACATCTCCCAATGAAATAGTTTTCGGGTGAAAAGAACAGTTGACAAATGGCGTTTAGGGTGTATAATAAACCCATCAAATATATTGGTCTTCAGGGCGGGGTGTGATTCCCCACCGGCGGTAAAGCCCGCGAGCGCTTTTTTGTGCTGATCTGGTGAAATTCCAGAGCCGACAGTATAGTCTGGATGAAAGAAGACGGCATCGAGTAGCAGATGTTCTCCCCTGAAACGAGCAGTCGTTTCAGGTTTTTTGTTTCTCAGTGATGATTTGCCCTGTGGATGATTCCATGGGGCATTTTTTGCGCCATGGGGAAAGGAGACAGATGGACGACGAAAGATGGATGCGAAGAGCCATAGCCCTTGCCTGGCAAGGGGCTGGGTGGACCAATCCCAACCCCATGGTGGGGGCGGTTATTGTGAAGGACGGAAACATCATTGGAGAGGGCTACCATGAAGCCTGTGGTCAGCTCCATGCGGAGCGAAATGCTCTGGCCAGACTGACGGAATCGGCCCAGGGGGCGACCATGTATGTAACCCTGGAGCCCTGCTGCCATCAGGGACGGACACCGCCTTGCACCGATGCTGTGATTCAGCACGGGCTGGCCCGAGTGGTCATTGGATCCCGGGATCCCAACCCGCTGGTGTCCGGAAAGGGAGTGGAGATCCTCCGGAACCATGGAATTCAGGTGGATACAGACTTCCTCCGGGAGGAGTGTGACGCGCTAAATCCGGTGTTTTTCCACTACATTACCACGGGAACGCCCTATGTGGTGATGAAATACGCCATGACGCTGGATGGAAAAATCGCATCCTATACCGGCGCCTCCCAGTGGATCACCGGGGAGACCGCAAGAAAGCATGTCCACCGGCTCAGAGGCCGGTACAGCGCGATTCTGGCGGGGATCGGGACGGTGCTGGCGGATGATCCCATGCTGAATTGCCGTGTGCCCGGAGCCCATCAGCCCCTGCGGATTGTAGCGGACAGCAGACTGCAAATCCCGCTGCACTGCGCTCTGGTGGAAACGGCTCGGGAATATCCCACGGTGGTGGCCTGTGCCCAGGGCGATCCCTCCAAGAAAGAGGCCCTGACGGAAAAAGGGGTGACGGTGCTGGAGCTTCCCGGGCCGGAGGGGCGTGTGGACCTGAACGGGCTGGTGGAGTGGCTGGGCGGCCAGAAGAAAGACAGCCTGCTGATAGAGGGGGGCGGTACGCTCCACGAGGCGGCGCTCCGTGCCGGGATCGTGCATCACCTTTGCGCCTACATCGCCCCCAAGCTGTTGGGCGGCAAAGAGGCTAAGACGCCGGTGGAGGGGCAGGGAGCCCCCGACCCAGATGCCGGCCCCCGGCTAAGTCACCCTCAGATCACCAGGCTGGGAGAGGATCTTCTGCTGGAGTATGATGTGACAGGAGGTATGGGATATGTTCACCGGGATCGTTGAGGAGATCGGCACCGTCAGAAGCGTGCAGCAAAGCGACCGCACCGGGCGGCTGAGTGTGCAGGCCAGACAGGTGCTGGAAGGAACAAAAATCGGGGATTCCATTGCGGTCAACGGTGTGTGCCTGACGGTGGTATCTCTGGATTCGGAGGGATTTGTGGCAGATGTGATGCCGGAGACCCTGCGAAGGAGCAACCTGGGAACGCTTCGCTGTGGCCACAGAGTGGATTTGGAGCGGGCCATGGCAGCCGACGGAAGATTCGGCGGGCACATGGTTTCCGGCCACATTGACGGGACCGGAACCATAATTGGCAGCCGCCGGGAGGGAAATGCCGTCTGGGTGACGGTGGCGGCCCCAAGGGAGATTTTGCGGCTGATTGTGGAGAAGGGCTCCGTTGCCATTGATGGAATCAGCCTGACCGTGGCGGCGGTTTCGGATTCGGACTTTTCCGTTTCCCTGATTCCCCATACCGCCAGCGAGACAATTCTTCTGAGCAAGCCGGAGGGCAGTCAGGTGAATCTGGAAAACGACATAGTGGGGAAGTATGTACAGCGGCTGCTACAGCCTCGGGAGGCGGAAGCCGGACCGCAGAGCCACATTACCATGGAATTCCTGCGGCAGCATGGATTTTAAGTCTGCTGATACCTGAAATTATTAACTATAAAACTTATTATACGAGGAGGCCTTTTGATGAATTTTCAATACAACACCATTCCGGAGGCCCTGGAGGCGTTACGCCAGGGAAAACTGATTCTCTGCACCGATGACCCGGAGCGGGAAAATGAGGGGGACCTGATCTGTGCGGCGGAGTTTGCCACCACGGAAAATGTGAACTTTATGGCGGTCCACGGCAAAGGACTGATTTGCACGCCTATGTCCCAGGAGATTGCCCATCGGCTGAATCTTCCCCAGATGGTTTCGGAGAACACCGATAACCACAGCACCGCCTTTACCGTTTCCATTGACCATGTCAACACCACTACAGGCATCTCCGCAGAGGAGCGGGGCTTTACATGCAGAAGCTGTGTGGACGAGAACACAAAGCCCGGAGACCTGCGTCGTCCCGGCCATGTATTTCCCCTGGTGTCCAGAAGGGGCGGCGTCCTGGTGCGAAACGGCCACACCGAGGCCACCGTGGATCTGTGCCGGTTGGCGGGGCTGAAGGAATGCGGCCTCTGCTGTGAGATCATGGATGAGAACGGCACCATGATGCGGACTCCCGCACTGCAGGAGATGGCAAGGAAATACGGCCTGTGCTTTATCACCATTAAGGACCTCCAGGACTATATTCGCCGATATGAGTGCCATATGAAGCGGGAGGCCTGTGTCAAGCTGCCCACCGACCACGGAGAATTTCAGCTCTATGGGTATGTGAACGACATCAGCGGGGAGCACCATGTGGCCCTGGTCTGCGGGGACCTGGGAGACGGGGAGAATGTGCTGTGCCGGGTGCATTCCGAGTGCCTCACCGGGGACGTGTTCGGCTCCGGACGGTGTGACTGCGGCGCCCAGCTGAAAACCGCCATGGACATGGTGCAAAAAGAGGGTCGGGGCGTGATTCTGTATATGCGCCAGGAGGGCCGGGGCATCGGTCTCATCAACAAGCTCAAGGCCTACGAGCTTCAGGAGCGGGGCAGAGACACGGTGGAGGCCAATCTGGAGCTGGGCTTTGCGCCGGATCTCCGGGAGTACTGGAGCGGCGCGCAGATTTTACAGGATCTGGGTATCAAGTCTCTGCGGCTGATGACCAACAACCCCAGCAAGGTCTATGGCCTGGAGGGGTTCAACTTTGAAATCCGGGAGCGTGTACCCATTGAGATCGCCCCCGGAAAGGACGACGCCTTTTATCTGAAGACCAAGCAGGACAAAATGGGACATATTTTTACAAGAATTCAGCTTTAATCAAACCAAGGAGGAAAACATTATGCATATCAATCTGATCGAAGGTAAGGTCGTAGCCCCCAAGGACATGAAGGTGGGCATCGTGGCATCCCGTTTCAACAGCATTATTGTGGAAAAGCTGCTGGCCGGAGCGGTGGATGGGCTGGTGCGCCATGGCGTGGAGGAGGAGAATATCTCCGCCTGCTGGGTTCCCGGAGCCTTTGAAATTCCCGTGGTGGCCCAGAGAATGGCCCAGTCCGACCGGTACGATGCGGTGATCTGTGTTGGGGCTGTGATTCGTGGCTCCACCAGCCACTACGACTATGTGTGCTCAGAGGTGTCCAAGGGAATCGCCACAGTGGGCCTGCAGACCGGAAAACCTGTGCTGTTCGGTGTAATCACCACGGAGAACATCGAGCAGGCCATTGAGCGTGCAGGTTCCAAGGCGGGGAACAAGGGCTATGACTGTGCGCTCAGTGCCATCGAGATGGTAAATCTCATGGCCCAGGTGTAATCAGCAGGCTTCGGCAGAGGAGTATTTGCTGGAGGGGGTCCTCCGCTTTGGCAGAGGGTCCCCTCTTGGCTGCGGTGGATATGCCGGAATCAGTCCCAGGGGAATGGGGGCTCCGCCTGATCCGTGGAGAAATCATATACGGTATCATGTCCCTGCGACTCTGCGGAAACCGTTCCGCCGAGTTTCCGGTACAGTGCGTTTGCGCCCCAGTTGGTGTCGGAGGTATACAGAAAAATTTTGAGGATATGACGGCGCCGACACTCCTCCTTGAGTGCTGTCAGCAGCCCTGTGCCGATGCCCTGGCGCTGAAAGGCGGGGACAACGGCAAGCTCGTGGATATATATCACCGGAGGACCGGCAATGAATCTCCATGCTGATATTGCGGTTGCTGAGCTCCAGCCGGTTTTCGCTGAGTATGTTGAACTGAATATCCTCCTGACTATCCCAGTAAGCATCATGCATGTTAACAATGAAACCGGAAACATTCAGCCCGTCCAGGAAATGGGCGACTATCTTCTCGACAAAGATGTTTTTTCATGTAGATGCAACGCAAAGTCTTGGAAAACTTGTTGATGAGCTATGTTCTTTAAAATAGTGCCTACTGAACAAGCAAAAAAGTGCGAAAACTGTTGAAAACACTGAAAAAACAAGCGAAACAGAGTATACTATCTGCAAGAGGATTTATCGAGTCCCGAGAAAAATGCTTGCAGGTGATGAAGGTGTATCGGCACGAAGACTATGACCAGTTAAAGCTGGAGATGCCATTTGGTGTCACATTGCGGGAGGATAACCGGTGGGTGGTTCTCAGCAAGAAGTTCCCTTGGGAAGAGATTGACCGGGAGTACCGGGAACATTTCAAGAGCAGTGAGGGCCAGGCTGCCATTCCATCTCGTCTGGCCTTCGGGGCACTGTACATCCAGGCCGAGGAAGGCTACACAGATGAACAGACCAGACGAAATATCCAGGAGAACCCCTATCTGCAGTACTTCTGCGGATTTGAGTGCTACACCATGGACTCGCCCTTCGACGCATCCATGATGACACATTTCAGGAAGCGCATCTCTCGTGAGATGATCCAACGGATCAACGATCTGGTTTTTGCGCCAGAAGCGGTTGCCACCATGGATAACCCCGAGGAAGATGATTCCGTTAATCAGGAAGATAGCGAGGACCCTCTCTCGGCACAGCCAACGGAAGGATCTGAGAACCGTGGAACGCTGATCCTTGACGCGACCTGTTGTCCGGCAGATATCCATTATCCGACGGATGTCGGATTGCTGAACCACGCCCGGGAACTGGTAGAGAAGATGATCGATTTGCTGTATCCTGCCGCCCGTGATCTGTACCCCGAGAAGCCCCGGACCTATCGCCAGCAGGCTCGGAAAAGATATTTGGCATACACCAAGAAGCGTACCCATACTGTACGAGAAACGCGGATGGTGCTCCGTGGGAATTTGCAATATATCCAGCGAGATATCGGCTACATCGAGAAGATGGTGGCCCACGGCGTGTCCTTATCGCTGTTGGGGAATGACCTATACAGGAAGCTGTTGGTGATCCAGGAACTGCGCCGTCAGCAGTGGGACATGTATAAGCGGAAGAGCCATCAGATAGAAGATCGCATCGTCAGCATCGATCAGCCGCACATTCGTCCCATTGTGCGGGGGAAGGCGGGGCACCCGGTTGAGTTTGGTGCCAAGGTCATAGTAGGTCTTGTGGGTGGTTACGCTTTCCTGATGAAGGCTGACTGGAACAACTACTCTGAGAGCAGAAGTCTGAAGCAGGTCGTTGAGGAATACAAAGAGACCTTTGGCTTCTATCCAAAGACGATTCTGGCAGACCGGGCTTATCCCGGCAGAGAAAATCGGCTTTGGTGCACCTCGCTGGGGATCCGCCTTTCAGGTCCCAGGCTGGGACGAAAGTCAGCAGAGGAGAAGCAGGCGGAAAGCAAACAGATCTACCAGGATGGCTGTGACCGCGTCGTGATTGAGGGAACATTTGGTGTCGTCAAGCGCCGGTATAGCTTGGACCGGGTCATGACTCGTTTGCCCGACACTTCCATGACCTCAATTGCGATGGGCTTCTTTGCTGCAAATATGGAGCGCAAGCTGCGTCTCCTTTTTGCGCCTGAATGCGGCTGGGCTCTGGACTACGATTTTGACCTCGGCGAGCTGGTCATTTTTCCGAGATTTCCAGATGTTTCAGCCATTCAGTAGGCACTAAAATACGACATGCTTTCAATAAGTGCGCATAAACTCGGGGGACCTCAGGGAATCGGTGCATTGATTCTGAGAAAGAAAAGATTCGTTTGATCTGAGGTAGATGCCGGGTGAGTTGGCGCTTACGTGGTGCCGTCTGGATTCCAGCATTCTCCGAATGCGCAGCTCATCATTTATGATGATTCTGGGGGATTGGGGGTCGCCCCAACAAGCGAAAAAAATCAGGATTTCCGAAGGAGGGAAATCCTGATTTTTGCAGATGTACGGACATCTGCCCTGCTTGCGGCTATGAGAAGTGGGTAAGTACGAGGCGATTTCTTGACAAGCTGTATTTGAGCCAATGTTGCAAAGCCGTCGTCTATCGATTCTAAGTTTAGAACTTTATTATTGTCTAAACGTAAAAAGTCATTACTCAATTCTCTATTTAGATGCAATCATATGAAAGCGTTTCTGAAGAAAATCATCTATCGCCTGCTCGTCCCCATCCGCTTTATATTTGAGTAATTCGCAAAAATCATCATCCACTAATGGGAGTATAAGCCCGCGAGAATCCGTATAAGTATCACTGCACCGATTGATTAATTTGTTTAAATCGTCGGCTGATCTACAGGCGATTATCCCCATTTGCCCTCTGTTAGGACTGAACCTGCCTGCAATTTGGTCCACTTCGGGATTTGCTATATCACGAGAATAGTTTTTGCATTCGACCATAATAAAGCGAGAAGGTATGCCGTGTGTGTTGCATAAGCGAAAGAAGAACCCCGATTCTGCGCAGTTGTCAAAAACTATGTCTATTCTTTTCCGCCCCTCATGAATTTCATGCTCGATTACAGGGTTGCACAGATAGGGATAAAATAGCAATTCCAAAACACCAACTATCGTCCGATGGTACACTGTTGCACTGTCAGATCCCATCGGTATTGAGTTTAAGCGGTCAACTAAAAAAGAACAAATCGTTTGAATCGGCTCTGCTGATATTTCTTCATTTGATACTGCAGAAATCTTTGATCGCGTTTGATTGCGAAAATCGCCAAAGACATCAGGGTGCTTTTCTGTAAAATCAGCCAACCATTTTTTATCAACAGCATCCCCCAGATGATTATGCTCCCGTATGGACTTTTTTGTTACATAAGGAGTTCCTTCTTTATCTTTGCGTCTTAGAACCAATGGGCCATTAAGACGCAGTTGCTCGTTCTGAAGGAAATTGAGTACAAAATGTTGCATATATTTTTGAGGAGTGTATTCAGAAGAAAACGAAACCAATCGTTTGGGAACCAGTAGGATTTTTCGATCATCAGCAATAAGCATATCTGTATAGCAATTCTCCCATGTATTGGAGGTATAATCCCAGTAGAATCCAGAAGGAACGCTGGGCGTCAGATCAATCCCCCAAATTGCACATTGAGATTGAGTGTATTCAATCAGTTGCTTTTTAATAATATTGGCAGTCATGTCAGACATTTTGTCTTTATCGACATTGTCAACAAAAATACGAAAGTCTTCGATATCTTCCATAATTCCAGTTCGCAAGGCCGGGCTCTCCTTAAGGCTCTTAAAAATTTTAGAAGCATCAGAAGGGCCCATGCCTTTACCTTGAGGTTTCATCCGCGAAAAACCGAGGCAAACCTCGTTTGATTCGCCCAAATGACTAAACATTTCTTCAGCATCAGCCATACGATTTTCCCGCAAAGCTCTAAGCAGGCATTCGAAATACGATCTCAGTGACAGATGCGCTTCATAGGCTAAGGGGAAATCATTCTTGCCAATAAAATACGGATCCAAAAAAAGCGGGGTATCAAAATCAATATCTACATCTACAAAATCTAATTCGTGTTGAGACTTTTTTATTCCAAACAATTCACTTATTTTCATATGGACCTCCCATCTTATTGAATACCCCCTGCAGTGTTAAGAGGATTACAGGATGTCACCCAGTTTTTCCGTGCTACACATCCAACACAACATTTTATTATTACATTTCAAACCGCTTCACCAACTGCATAAACGACGAATTGGGCATTACCTGCATTGACGGAATAAATAGATACCGCCATTGCTTATACCCATTTGCTTTTCCCCAGTGGGAGGCAACTTCACAGTACTGGATGCCGCGATTTTTCTTTGCAATAACCTCAGGATTTTTCAGCTTATCCTCGCCCTTTACCTCCACGAGATAAATCGTATCCTCGGTCTCCACAACGAAATCTGGCTCATAGTTATGCCCGTGATTGTAGGTGATATTGAACTCCTGCGGAGCGGGTCGAAGCCAGTTTTGCACATCGGTGTCCGTCTCCAACACCCGTGCAAGCACCAGTTCGGGACGGCTGTCAAACTTGGCGGCGCTAAATACGCCCCGCTTGACTCCTTCAAACAGAACCGATTGGATATTTCCGGTATAATCATCGGAGAAAAGGCCGACCCGTTCGGAAAAGCTATAAGACTGTTGTAGATTGTAATTTCTCGTTCCAACTACATCTTCCTGCAAAAAGCCGTTCTCACAATAGAAGTGCTGCAACATTTGCTTATAGATCTTGTTTCCGATATCACGCTTATACATCATAATGATGTTCCGCATTCCATTGGTACCGTACTGTGCTTCGTAATGGTCGCAAACCTGTGTAATCAATTTGAATAACAGCTTGGAAGATTTTTCGTAATCGATCTCCGGCTTTTGACGGAGCTGTGCCAATATGACCTTTTTCGGATTGTAGCCCTCAAAATCGATTGCATCGCCCTTGATGCGCTGCCGGTCCTGCATATCCTCCAGATTCTGAACGAGCAGCTCATTCTTGATCGGCACATGGGTAAAATCTGCCATGTCCAAATCAAAGTCTACGAACACATATTCCTCAACACCGGCATCCGTTACCTTGATACGGGGAATCGGAATAAATTTGTTCACGGCAGCTCTGCGCGTTTCCTCGGTTTGGTAGAGCATCCATGCTGCCAGCGGCATTTCATTCTCCTTGAAGGTCTGTCCCAGATCCTTATCCTCAGCGACCTTCTGTTTGACTGTTTCTACAATTTGCTGTGCCTGCACAGGGGTGACCGTATGCGCCGGGGTATGCTGAATGTGCTGCTCAACCTCTGCTTTGATCAAGTCAGCTGCCTTCTTGAGCAGTGCATCTGTGGTATCCGTCTTTTCAATTTGAGTATGAGCATACGCTTTTTCCAGCTCGGCATCCGTATCGGTTTCTATTGTCAGCTGAGTATAGACCACTTCTTCGGGCTTGATTTCTTCTGCTTTAATGACATTCCCAGCCTTAAAAATAGAATCACCCTTCTGTGCCTCCGCCAGAATATCATTGAATTTATCATGGGCAGTCAGCATGACGGCATCCACATCCCGATCACCGGTGCGCTCTCCATAGGGTAGGCGCAAGCCGCGACCGACCATCTGCTCTCGCAGAATTTTGGATGCGGCCGTCCGAAGCGGAACGATGGTATAGAGGTTGTTGACATCCCAGCCTTCTTTGAGCATATTGACATGGATCACGATCTCCACCGGATTTTCCGGATTTTCCACATCCAGAAGCAGTCGAGTGTTCGCTTCGGTCTCTGCGCCTTTCTGCTTAGAGTGGACGATGATCGTTTTGTTGCGATACACACCACCACGGAATTCGTCTGACTTTACGAATTGCTCCACCCAGGTTGCGTGATCCGTATCCTTGCAAACTACGAGCATAAACGGCTTCACCACAGGCTTGCCGTGATTGGCAGCGTAGACTTCCAATTTGCGCTTTGTGCTTTCATGGCAGGTGATGCCGTCCAGCAGCATCATTTTATCCAGCTGTTCATCACCGAAGTTATAGAAATCAATGTCCGAGCGGGTCACGGCATATGGGGTGCGGGTATAGCCATCCTCGATCGCTTTGGACAGAGGGTATTCATATACCACATTTTTGAACGGCACCTGCTTATTTCCCTTGGTCACCAACGGTGTCGCTGTCAATTCCAATCCCAGCAGCGGATGCAGCTCGTTCAGTGCCTGCGCACCCTTTTCTGCCCGGTAATGGTGCGACTCATCCATAATGAGCACAAGGTCCGGTAAGTCGGACAACGCCTGATAGAACGAGTCCCCGATGAGCTCGTTCACCTTTTTCATATTTGCGCCCTCTTTGTTGAATTTATCGATGTTATACACGAAGATGTGAACATCGGATTCAAACAGGGAGAGCGTTTTTTCACGGTAATCGTCATCCGTAATGATCTGCGGCGGCGTGCTGAAACAGCCAAGCCCCTTGAACACATACTTGGCACTGTTGTTATCACTGAGATCCTTTTTGAGTTTTTCAAAAATCGTAGTATTGGGAGCAACCACGAAAAAGTTCCTGATATGGTGCTGCGTGTAGAGGTAGGCGATAAAGGCTCCCATTAAACGAGTCTTGCCGACACCGGTCGCCAGAGCAAAAGTCAGGGACATAAAATCGCGCTCAAAATCGGAACAGATCGGATACATAGCGTGGACAGCACCCAGTGCCGCTTTCAGATTCATGCCCTTGCGGAGTTGCACGGCGTTGGTGATCTCTTCAAGAATTTTCAGGGATTGCGTCTGCGGCTTGCGGAGGGACATGACGCCGCTGATGTAGTCCGTGGTATAGAGCGGAAAATCGTTAGACATCCTGTTCCTCCTCGTCGTAGTCATCATACACCGGCGGGTGTACAATATTCAGGTTATAATCTGTTTTGCCAAACTCGCAGCGTTCCAGCAGCATTTGCGGGATCTTCTTCACAGTGATGTTGTCATAAGCCTTGTCCAGCCCACTGTCAAAGGAGCGGCAAGCGATGATCAGATACTCGCCCTCCTCCATGGTGTCCTTGATAGAATCCAGATAAGGGCTGTTCACGTGGCGGGTTGTCGCAAAGAGGTAGCTGTTCTCGTTGCCTACAGACTGTTTCCAGAACAGGTTATCGTCCGGTTGATAGCGGAATCCCTCGTGCAGGGCTACCGCTGCTGCCAGCATATTGGCATCATAGTCCTCGTTGATGACATATTCGTCAAAAGGGTCTTTGTTAATGAGCGTAGGTGCAACCTCATAGAAGCGGTACCCTCCGCCGCCCTGCCAGTTCTGCGCCTGGGTAATGCCGCCAGGGTCTTCTCCGGCAATGACCTTATCCATGCGCACTTTGCAGTGGGTATAGGCGTGATTGCCCATTTCTACGCCGATCCAGCGCCGCCCCATTTTTTGTGCAACGGCAGCAGTGGTACCGGAGCCAAGGAAGGAATCGAGGACCAAATCGCCGGGATTGGAAGCAATGTGGATGATGCGCTGGATGAGTTGCTCAGGCTTTGGCGTTGCAAAAGCATTGTCCTTTCCGAAAATCGCCATATTCTCTTTCTTTGACGAATCTGTGTGCCCAACCTCCTCACATGGCCACCATGTCCACGGCACTACGCCTGGGACTTCAGACAAATAGCGTATTGTACTCGGTTGGGAGTCATTATTCTTTCCAAAATAGATTCTCCCTTGCTCCTGCAATTTTTTGAATTCTGATTCAACAGTACTCCAGCATCGACCTTCTGGGGGATAGTGAACATTCCCTTTCGGATCAGTGATTGGGTACATTTGATTGGGCCGATATCCCTGTGCAGTCATTGGCACACCCCTCCACCGCCCTTTAGGGTCGTTATTAGGGTTTTTATACACCTTTGCTTGTTCTTCAGACATTGGAACAAGATTCCTGCTTTCCTTAAAATGTGTAGGATTTTTGGCATAGACAATGATATACTCGTGTGCGTCGCCTATAGCCTCTCGGTTTTCACGGGAGTATCTTTTTTGCCATACATTTTGAGCAATAAAATTATGTCGCCCAAACAGTTCATCACACATGACTCGTATGTATGCTTGTTCTGAATCATCAATGCTGATCCACAAACTACCGACTTCATTATCAAGAAGATTCCAGAGAATTTCGAGGCGTGGACGTATGAGATTGAGCCAAATACTATGTTCCAGATTATCATCATAGTGCTCGAATGCCGAGCCGGTATTGTACGGCGGATCGATATAGATGCACTTCACCTGTCCGGCAAATTTGCTTTCCAACGCCTTCAGCGCCAGCAGATTATCCCCATGGATCAACATATTCTGCGTCTCCGGATCGGCGGCGGTGTTGGAAAGCTCCGTATTTTCAATCAGTAGGCGAGGCTCGACCCGAATCGGCTCGTCCTTACCATACCAGGTCAGTTCCAGTTTGTTAGCCATTGGTTGACCACCCCTCTTTCGAAACAAGTGCCTCAAGCTGTTTCCCTAAATTGTATCGGATATCGGATTCTGTTACCTGATCAAAAGGACGTAGAACCGTTGTTGGAAGCGCCGTGATTGCAGCGAGAATCTCAGGATATTTCTCATTGTTTTGCAAAATCTGCGTTTGTGCAGAATTACGGTCAAATGGGATTTTCTGAATCTCGTTATATGTGTCCAGAATGTCTTTTTCCAGTGGTGTGATTCTTTCCTTTTGCCGCAAGTACTCAATTAATAAGCTGAAATCCATTTTTCGTCCTCCGTTATGTACGCAAATAATACTTCAACGCTTTTGATCCTGAAGCCATTTTTGCAAAGTACCGATATATCTACATGTTGTGTTATTTTATTTATTATCTAAGGCTTACTTTACATTATATTGGTGGGAGCGATCTTCGTCAAGCCAGCATTTAGCACCATCCCCTGCAAATAGTGTGTCAACTAAGATGGTGTCAATTTCCAAGGGAATATGGTATAATAAAGCAAAAAACTATCCCCATCAGGAATATACACGCTGCCCGCTAGGCAAACACAGGTACTTTACGAGGTGGAATTATAGTGGACGAAGAATTAAGAATCAAATTTTATGGTGACAATGATATGGGGGCAGTGTGGTATCTGCCGCGCATAACAGAGTATTTTACTCATTGGGATGAAAAAACTGCTTCCGCAGATATCAACGCTGTGCTTGAGTTGTATAATATTAAAAAAATTCTTGATGCGCATTTTCGTCCCGTAGAATGGACTGAATTGCAATACGAGGACTACAAAAATAAATGCAAACAAATTCCCGGAATTGTAGGCCGGTTTTGTGGTAGCCTAACAGATGATAATCTACAAGAAAATTATAAATCACTGCATAGACAGTATTCTGATGACTTTTGGCAGCTAATTAGTAGAAATAAGGCCTATCAACGTATCAAGCCGCAAACAATTGAAAAAATCATGGCGGACAACGAAAGTGCCGTATGGAGCATTGTACGAAACAAGGAGCTGGTAAAGTTCTATGGGCAGTGCGTTGCAAAACATTTGGAACTCAACAACCAAACTGCCGAAAAATTAATCGAAACTTATCTTGCAACCCACGAATTAAGCAACGAAACTCTATACTTTCCCGATGAACTTACACAGGAACAACGTTCAAATATACTGGCAGCCTATCTTGACCGCGAAGATGAAAATTTTAATCATGTTGATCTGTTGAGCCAAGCGCAAAGCACAAATACCTTCCCCGTATCAGATAGGCTCCGATTGAAGGCAAAGAAAAGGCGCGAAATGCTTCGCCAAAAGATGCTGTCAAACGGTGTACCAGTGTCTATTGATATTAGTGTTTCATTTAAGTCCATTCCAGATGGCAATGTTGAGGAGACACTTACAGATCGTGAGGCGGCTTATTCCTATAGCATAGAATGGATTGAAGAAAATCAAGATTATCCTACGCTATTGAATAATTTTATTTTCCTTTTCAAATACGTTGACAGTAGTTACCGATGTACTTTTATTTCGCTTAAATCCGAACTCAGTGTGTTTGAGCATTTTCTTGGGTTAAAAGGCGATCGAGATTACGAGATAGGTTTTAGCTTTAATACAAAGCAAACTCTTAGTACATTTCAAATGTTAGCATATATCCGCCAACTGGAGCGCTTGAATATCCAACTCGAATCTGTTTTTAAGTGGTTCTTCGAGAACTATTTGAAAAGCGAGTTCCACGCAGAAGGTTTTATATATAATCCTCCTTCTAATGGAACGACATACGTCGAAAAGTGCAAATTGATATCGAGTGCCATTGATGGGGTATTGAAACAGTTTCGTTTATACTGCGAAGATGGATATGTTGATCGTGAATTGCTGGAGATGTCGTCTGGTCATATAGTCTTTAGCGAGATTGGCAGTGTTATGAAAAACAAGTACGCTTATGTCAATTCGACAGAACTAGATAATGAAATGGCACTACTTTTTTCTGATCAAACAATAATGCACTTTACTCAGAAAACCGGAGGCAAATACCCCACGCTTTCGGCGTTACTGCTGGCGGAACACCTTACGTTAGAAGACTTTCAACCATATCAGCAAAGCAATCTGAAATGGTTAGTAGAACGTCAGGTAATATATACTGACATCCACGGATTCCTACATCTAAATCTATTGCGAGCGTTCATTTTGAAGGACTTATACCAACACGAGGTAATTTGCCCGACCTATTATGATAAAACGCTAAAAAAGGAAGTTTCCAAACTTATAGCCGCTGGAGATCTTCTTTATGAAAGCACATTATTTTCTAAGCCAGAGCAATCGTACTTAAATTACGTCCTAAACAAGTCTGAATTTAGCAATGGTATGGACCTGCGCAACAAATACATCCATGACACGAACTCACTTAACGAAAATATCCAGCATATGGACTACATAACACTGTTAAAAATTATGGTGTTAATTATCATAAAAATTAACGAGGAACTCCGAGCGAGAACAGAATTGTACTGCGACGAAAGCGATTTCTCTGTGTGAGTAGGCACCGCTGCTTCCTGATATAGAAAGAGAACATGAAGCGTATGCGGCGATACACCTAGGGGACTACCTGGATAAAATAACAGCTGCCCCATCCAGTGCCTGAACAACGATACTTTCTGAAGCAGACATAAATTTCCACTTTCAGAGTGAACAAAAAGTGAAAATTCACTTTGCAGTATAACAACCGGTATATTGTTTTTATACGGCTAACCGGAGGTGGGGCTTGCGCAGTATCATAACAAACGTGTTGAAGTTGCCGGAGGCGCAACTATCGTGCGGCTAAGGAGCTGACGTAGAAAGAGTCCAACGGGCAACAATCCATATTCTTTCAGGAGGGTGTCATGCAGAGATTAACCAAGAAACAAATAGCGGACTATGAGCAGCTATGCCAGGATCGCATCCATGGCCGATTGCTTACCCCGGATGGACTGCGCTTCATCTGCGAAGCCTATCACTTTAACCCGGAAGCTATCGGACAGCACTTCTTAGAAGTGTTGGGGCATATGAATTCAGAGCATAGATAACAGTTGATGAGGTAAAAGCATCGTCTCCTCCATCGGTTCCTATCTGGGCTTCTCCTCACCCAGCCATTTTCCCGGGTGTTCAAGGCATATGTGGGGACAAGCCCACGGGATTATCGGGATAAGCACTAGTTCGTGATGGGCGATGCAGGTTTCTGTCAATTCCGCGTACCCAGCGGCCCGGAAGATGGCTCCGCAGACGCCGCCTCCGGCTGCCAACCGATCATTGGCAGCATTGACAATGCAGTCTGCATCCAAATCCGTAATGCTGATTTTCTTGATTTTAATCTCGCTCATTTCGTTTGCTCCCCGGTTAATCATTCATATCGTCCCAATAGTCCTCTGCATCTTCAAAACCGTCAAAATCATCGTAATGATCGTCGTAAAAATCCTCAACGTCATCGTAGTCCCTGGCTCCGTATTCATCCTCGTCATCGTTGTGGTGCCTGCGGTACGAATAACCACTGGTAGACGGTTTCCTCGTGGGGGTCGGTGTCGGGGTAGGTCTGGGCGTCTGCACATAGGCGGGCTTGGGCGTTGCCGCAGGTCTGGGCGTCGCAGTTGGCCTCGGCGATACAGATACAACGTGAGTGGATCTTGGCTGCTCGGTCTCCTTGGGTGTGGAAGCCCCACCACAAGCACAAAGCAATCCAATGAGTATCACACATACCAATACGAAGAATTGCATCTGTTTTTTCATTTCAATTTCCTCCCTTGAAGTTCTGCCGCATCGGGCAGCTTCCTCACTCGTCCATGTGGAACTCTCTATACAGTTGATCTCTGAACTTTGCGTTTTCCGCCGCGCGGAACAAATCCTCCTGACGGCCCGCATGGGTCAGTAATACCGCCAGCTTCTCAGCTCGAGCGTTGTCCTGTTTTTTCCGCCTTTGATACTGTTCTTCAAAATGCTCCATTGGTAGTTCCTCCTTCACCCCGCCTTCGGCTCTGCAAAGAATTCACTGAGTGTAATCCCCAGTGCATTACAGATCCGCTCGATGGTATCCACGCTGAGCTGCGTATTACGGCTTTCCGCCATCTTGATCGTAGAGTAGGCAACGCCGCTCATCTCTGCCAGCTTGGTAAGCGACAGCGCCCGATCATCCAGCAGCTCATACACCCGGGTAATTGTGTTCATCATCATACCTTCTTCTTTCCGAATTTTTAGTTGCCAGCCTGGATCATGCTCTTATTCTACCATAAACAAAGTACGATAAATGGGACTTTACTGGCGACTTGGTCAAAAATTATAGCTTGCTGCGTCGGACATTCAGCACCCGCCCAACGATGCAGAAGCTGGCATTGGGATTCACCGGTCGGGGCGCATATTCCTCATTATAGGAGACCAGCACCGGCTGGGGCAGCACCTGACCGTCGCTGGTGGTATATTCGTCCAGGAAGTTCTCCTCGGGGTACTGCTCATCGTACATCTTTACATAGCCGTTGCCGTCGTATTCAAAAATACCCACCTCGCCGGGTCGAAGCTGTTTGCAGAGCTGAACCCAGATAATCTGTCCGTCGCTGTACACGGGCTCCATGCTGTCGCCGCTGACCCGAATGGCAAACTCAGCCCCATCGGGAATCTCGTCCTCCGGAAAGCGTTTCAGTTCAAAATTGTTCTCGTCCAAAAATGCACCGGGACCTGCAGATACCGGAAGCATGCTCATGGGCATCTCGCGGAACTTCAGCACATTGCTTCCCGCGACCGGCGCAGGCCGATACTTCCCGGATGCAATCAGATCCTCCTTGTACTCCCGTACCTTCCGAAGTCCCTCTTCATTCAGGGCATCCGACGCCGCAGGGCCGTCCATGAAGAACGTCTTGGAATCTTCGATATTGAAAATATGGCTCAGGGCCATGAGCTGATAGGCGTTGGGGATTACCGTGCCGCTTTCCCAGCGGCCAATGCCGGTCTGCTTCATATCAATGCCATATTGCCTTAGAACATAGCTCAGGCCTTCCAGACTGACGCCCTTTTCCTTGCGGACCTCTTGAATGCGTTTCCCGATGATATTTTCACTACGCTCCTTCTCGGCATTGTAGAAGGGGCCTCTTTTTTTATTTTCCTCCAGAAGACGGTTTGCCATTTCCAGACCTTTTCCTCTGCGTACTGCCATATGGAATTCCTCCTGACAAAATCTCTTTTTAGGCTGATTGTATTATATACGCTGTGCGGTACGATGTCAATAAATTATGCTGATATTATCACATATGCGAAGTTGACACATCAAAATAAGCATATTATAATGCAATTACAGTCCAAACGAAGGAAGGCGCAGCTACATGGGCAGCCAGAGAACCATACTGCACAGCGACATGAATTCCTGCTATGCAAGCATTGAGCTTCTCTACCACCCGGAGCTCAGAGGGAAGCCTCTGGCCGTGGGCGGTGATCCTGAGGCCCGGCACGGAATCATTCTGGCAAAGGATCAGCTGGCAAAGAAGTCCGGTGTCAAAACCGGCATGGCCCTGTGGCAGGCCCGCGAATGCTGCCCTGACCTTCAGATTATACCGCCCAGAATGGACATCTATTTGCGGTTCTCCAAACTGGCCCACAAGATCTACGCAGACTATACAGACTTGCAGGAGGCATTTGGGTTGGACGAATCCTGGCTCGACGTGACAGCCAGCACCCGGATTAAGGGCGATGGTATGCGTATCGCCGAAGAAATCCGTCAGCGCATCAAACGTGAGCTTGGGATCACCGTCAGCATTGGCATCAGCTGGAACAAGATTTTCGCAAAGTTCGGGTCTGACTACAAAAAGCCGGATGCCATCACCGAGATCACCCGGGACAACTATCGGGAGATTGTCTGGACAAAGCCTGTGGAAGATCTTTTGTATGTGGGCCCGGCAACCCGGAAAAAGCTGCACCGATACGGCATTTACACCATTGGACAGCTGGCAGCATGCGACGACACCTTTCTGAAATCCACTCTCGGAAAGATGGGGTTGGTGCTGGGGGCGTTCGCCAATGGCACCGATCAAACGCCGGTCAGTCTGGAGAACTCATCCGCGCCCATCAAGAGTATTGGAAACAGCACCACCACCTTCCGGGATCTGACCACAGACCAGGATGTGTCCATCATCGTTCATCTTCTCGCTGAAAGCGTTGCCGCCCGGCTCCGTGAGAATGGATTTGTTGGATACGTTGTGGAACTGTCGGTTCGGGATAACGAGCTGTTCACCTTTACCCGGCAGAGAAAGGGTGAGATTCCCACCAATATTTCCTCTGAAATCGCCGCTGCGGCATTGGAGCTGTTCCGGGCCAATTATCACTGGGATAAGCCCATCCGGAGCATCGGCATCCGGGTTTCCGAACTGGTGGTGGATACCTGTCCATATCAGCTGAATCTCTATGCGGATCCTCGGAAGCGTGAGAATCAGCTCAAGGTGGAGCAAACCGTAGACGATCTCCGCAGACGATTCGGATTTCAGGCGGTACAGCGGGGCTGTATGTACAAAGACCGCAAGCTGGCGTCCCTGAACGCCAAGGAAGATAATATCGTCCACCCGCGGGGCTATATGCAGCGCGGCAATCAGGTGGGCGTATGAGTGGGAGGTGCTCATTTTGGTCACATCCAAGGTGGAATCCACCAAATTCAAGATTTATGTGGATGTCATTGCGGAGTTTACAAAAGACGGCAAGCTGCGTCCTCTTTGGCTGATCTGGGAGGATGGCCGGAAATATGAAATTGACCGGATTAAGTCCTGCCAGCGGGCAGCCAGTCGAAAGGCTGGAGGTGTTGGGCTCCGATATACCATTATGGTGCAGGGGCAGGAGCGCTATCTCTACTATGAGGAAAATTACCACTGGTTCGTAGAAGCGAAGGGAGCGGATTAAAAAGTGATACCGGAAACGCACGCCGTAGATCATATGCTTGCAGCGCACAGCATTCGCAGCAGTCAACATCCTGCAAAGGTTCAGCAGCTAAAGCAGAGGCGAATGCTGAAGGAACAGGCAATTTCCCGGCTGCAACGGGAAATTGCGGAGATTGACCGCTTATTATATGAGGCAGAGGATTAGATTGCAGGAAATTGATATTGAGTACAACCTGAAAGGAAAAATCCAATATGCCTGCGGCTGCAAAGCGCAGGTTCTGGTTTACCATGGCACCCACGGGAAATCATCCATGAAGTGTCCTGTGTGCGGAAAGTTCTCACTGTTTGATTTTGACGCCATGGCAGCCACCCGTGTAAAGCCCCTTCGGCATGGCCTTACACAGAAGAAAGTCGTTTCTTAAGGCAACACCACACAAATGCGTCTGCGGATTCTGACGGATTCTTTCCGCCAGAAATGCGTTAGGAAAACCTTGCAATACACAAAGTATTCCTGCGGTTTCCCACCTTTTTCTGACACAAATTCTCTCGTCAGACTCTCTTGCCGATTTGTGCGGTATTGCCATAAATCACTGCGCCACCGGGGCGCTGGATCGTCCAGAGCAGACGATTACGGGACCGGGGTATGAACATCATCAGTACAACGCTGGTGGTGCCATACCCCGGTCCCTTTTTGTTTTTTCTGTATGGTCCTTCCCGGCAAATCAAAATATTGTAGCCTGACATGCATTAAGGGCTGAGGATACATATGCTGTTCCGTTTCAAGTGGAGGACAGTATCGGTACCCTTACCTTGGTGCGCCCATCAGGCTCCGCAGGTATCGGACCGATCTGACCCTACAAGCAGTTGTACATCAGCCCTGACCGCAGAACGGCGGAAAGGACAGATCATGAAATACGATCCATCTGAAACCGGAAGAAGAATAAAAGAACTTAGACGGAAAAATGGCATCACGCAGGAGGATCTTGCGGATAGATTGTGCATCACCGATAGCTACCTTAGAAAAATCGAAAGTGGTATCCGCTCCGCATCCATCGAAACGCTGGTTGATATTGCTTTCTCGTTTCATGTATCGCTGGATTACTTAATTGTCGGAGAACCTACATCAGATTCCGCGCTTCAAGAACGGATCAACAAGGCCATTCAAATATTAAATGGCTCAGTCTAATACCAACATCTAAAAAACCGGGACAAACTGTCCCGGTAATCGACACAACCAGTCCCTAAAAAAGCATCAATTTATCCGTTACAATATAGGCACAGTTGAAAAACAGCTGTAATCCAATTGAATCAGTCATTTCGTCAGGAAAAGTCTGCTGTCGTACTTCGGTACAAGCCGCACCTCTGCCGCAAGGCAAATGCGTGAACAGGTCGCGCTGTTCATATTCCATTTTGGATTGGCCATGACAGGCAGCAGTTAAATAATGATACGTCTGTCCGAATGCGAGGCAGCCCGGTGAGACCCACGGGGAGGTGCGATTCCTATGAGACCAGAGGCAAATGGTCGCCTGACGATTTCCCGCAAAACAGCGTTTGGGGTGTTGAGAACAAGTAAAAGGCTGTTCGTTATAGAAGTTGACAACATTCCATGGCTCGGAAAGCAATTTCAGTCATGGGATATACATAGGAGGCATGAACATGGAAGCTAGACCCATTCTTCGAGGAGACCTGTACTATGCGGATCTGGAGCACGCAGTTCCGCAGTCTGTCTACGGAAGCGCCCAGCGCGGCGCACGTCCCATTGTGATTCTTTCCAACAATGTGGGCAACCGATACAGTCATACGGTGATCGGCGCAGTTCTGACAACCGCCAGCAAAAAGGAACTGCCAACACACGTCCACATTGGCAAGAACTTTGGGCTCCCGCGCAATTCGCTGATTCTTACGGAACAGCTTGTCACGCTGGATAAGCTCTACTTGCGCGGTTATATCGGTTCGCTGGATTTGGAGGCCCTGCGGGAGCTCAATAAAGCGCTGAAAATCAGCATTGGCACTGTCCGGGACAATTCCGAAACAATGATGCTCTGCCGCAACTGTGCCGGACTGCTGTATGAGTCCGCCGCCTTCCAGATTATCAAAGCAGCCACGGAAGACGCCGACAACGGCGCACTCAGCAGACGCTGCGGTCTGTGCGGCAAAAAGGGCAATCGAGCCTATCGTGTACGCATCCAAACATCCAACGCACCGATCAGGAGGTAAACATATGATTTCCTATCAACAGTATCGATCTTGCAGAAGCTGCATATTCTTCGACAAGCTGGCTGACAACTGCACCCGGCCCAGCGGCGACTGTCTGGGTCAGCGGGGGCGCATTCCCTTTCATCCCTGCGCAGGCTGCCCCTACGCCGTAGATTCTGCCTGCGTTGGCAGCTGCCACCGAATGCTGCTGGAAATGGTGCAGCCCAAAGCGCCCCAGGCGCTGTACATTCCGTCCGATCCCATTGCCATTTGAACAGGAGGTTTCCACTATGACGTTTGAAAAACGCAGATATGAAGCGGCAAAGTACCTGCTTCTCAAGGATAAAGAGCTCTCAGAGCTGTCTCTGGATTGTTTCGAGGACGAGAAGATCTTTTTCAACCGCTTGTGCCGCCAGTCGCTGACCAGCGAAGCCTATGCTTCTCTTCAGGCTGCCAAGGCGCTCTATGACGGCTCCGGGAACATCTCTCTGGACGAGCTAGCAAGCCGACGGGACGTCAACGATCCCTGTTTCCGCAGAATTGTTCGAGCCATTGCCATTGCGCGATTTGGCCCAGATGGAGCGCAGGCAAGCGCGTCCGGCAAGCAGAAGGGGGCAATCGCCCATGAACTGTGAACCTGCTGCAATTACGCTTTGCCCTCGCTGCCGCTGCATTTTTGGCCGCAGGGTCAGAGCAACGCCCCAGTATCAGTGGCTCAAAGAGCCCTGTGATGTGTGCCGTGTCCGGCGCGGCTATGAATATTACTACACAGAATATCAGAGAGAAGGAGTTCGGAAGCATGCGTAATCTACATCGCGGAGACATCTATCAGGTCCGTTTTGCACCGACGGTTTTCTATCCCTCCGGCACACCCGGCTATGTGCTGATTATGAAGAACGATGACGGAAGCATTCCCTGCGAGACCGCCGATGTCATTCTGGTCAATCCGGTCTGCAACCGTTCCAAGGGGATCGTACTTGGGCAGGGTTTTCGACCTGACCTTGGGCGGTGCATCCGGATTCCGAAGCGCTGTCTCCGCCGCAGAGTCGATTCCATCAGCCCGGAGCAGCTTTGGGCCGTGGATCGCAGCTTTTATAATAGATACGGATGCTGCCCCACAGAGTCCGTGCAGCTGCCGTAACGTGCTCCATTGGGAAGACAGGATAAATCCGGCAATACCGGTCAAACTAGTTGTGGAGGTGTCTTTATGGAAAATACAATTCAGATTGGGCATTCGACCTATGAGGTTCATCGGGTATTTCGCGGGAATCAGCCCTTGGAGGACGTGATTTTGGAGTCCCTGACCAAGCACAATCACCAAATTATACCCTTGACGAAGCAGTCTCCATCTCGATATAATACAGTGAATGGGTCGGCTCTGTAGAAGGAGGCAACATGAGAGCTGACAGAGATAAAAAGACATTTGCCTACCTTCGGCTGTCTCGAGAAGAAGCGCAGTCCGGAGAGTCGGCAAGTATTAAAAACCAACGCCTGATGATTACCAACTATTGTACGCAGCATGGGCTGAATTTGGTTCGCACCTTTGTGGACGATGGCTGGTCAGGCGGCAACTTTGAACGTCCCGGTTTTCAGGAAATGATGCGGGAGCTGGAAAAAGGAAGGGCCGATATTGTAATCACCAAGGACCTTTCCCGCTTGGGCCGTGACATGGTCGAGGCCAGCTACTACGCCGAGCAGTATTATCCAGAGCATGGCATCCGCTATATTGCCATTGCCGATAACTTTGATACGGAACACGAGAACATCATGGCACCCTTCCAGTTTGCAATGAACGAGGTATATCTTCGGGACGGCTCCCGGAAGGTAAAAGACGTTCTCCGTACCAAGCGGGAGCAGGGACAGTATTGCGCTTGTCCGCCCTATGGATACAAAAAGGAAAAGGGCAATAAAAACCATCTGGTTCCGGACGAAGTAACCGCCCCTGTGGTAAAGCGGATTTTCCGTCAAGCCGCAAATGGAGATTCCTCCCGCAGGATTGCGCTGGATCTCAATCAGGACGGAATCATTCCGCCTCTGAAATACAGAGTGCTCTACCGAGACGATTTTTCAGAGGTCGGCGCATCCCGAATGTCTGACATCTGGAACTATACCACAGTAAAACGCATTTTGAAGAACCGCGTCTATTTAGGGCATACCGTGCTGGGGCGAAGTCGTAAGGTCAGCGTGAAGTCCAAGAAAAAGGTCGCAATCCCCAAAGAGGATTGGGCTGTCACCGAAAACACCCATGAAGCGCTGGTGACGACGGAGATTTTTGAGCTGGCGCAGGAAAATCTGGGCCGTGGCACCAGCTGCTACAAAGCCTACGACCATGTTCGGAAAAGCATCTTTTCCGGGATTGCCGTGTGCAGCAAGTGCGGGTATTCCCTCTGTTCCTGCGGAACCGTCTACAAGGGCGAGCGCGAGAAATACTGGTTCTTATCCTGTACCCACCAGCGGAAGGAAATTGCAAATCCCTGCGATGGTGTCCGGATTCGGTATGCTGATCTGGTGGAAGTCGTTCGTCAGGAGCTGAGCTATGTGATTAGTCTGAGTGACGATCAGATTCAGGCGATGGCCAAGGAAGCAATCGACCGGGAGATTTCCGAAGATAATCTTGCCCTAAAAAAGGTGCAGCGGGAAAAAGCGAAAGCGCGTCTTGTGGTAATCGACAAGATGATCTCCAAGCTGTATTTGGACAACGCAGAGGGAAGATTGGCGGATAATCGTCTGGAGAAGATGGTTGCCGATTTGGAGGCCGAATCGGATCAGCTCTCCCAGCAGATGGAAGAATTGAACCCGGTGGAAATCGCAGCGGATATCCAGCGCCAATACGATCAGTTTGCGGAGCATATCCGGCGCTATACGGATATGACCACACTGGATCGAGAAAAGCTGGTTACGTTTGTTGACCGCATCGAAGTTGGTCCCAAAATTCTGGAGGGCGGCGCAGTGAGAGCCACCCACCGAAACCAGCCGTATCGGCAGAGTATTCGGATTTTCTATCGCTTTATCGGGGAGCTGAACGCGGAAAATGCCGAGCGAGCACTGCCAATTGCCGTCGGAAGTTTGTAACACGTGTTACAAACACCTTGATGTAACCATCTTAAAATGCCCATTTTATCCATCATAAACAGTAAGCAATTCCTATAAATGGGCGTAATTCGCCTATTATATGGCAGAAATAAGGCTTTAAGATGGAGACGGAACACCAAGGGAGGTGGGCGTCAACCTGAAGGAAGGCTACAACGGCGACCTGACCTCCCGCGAGGCCGGTTCCGTGGGCGGCCAGATGGTCAAGAAGATGATCGAGTCCTACGAGAAGAACCTGTAACCATATACGCATAATAAAACTGACGCTGCGGCAGCAGCGTCAGTTTTATTATGGAGGTCTGAGGGGGGTGGCTGCGGCTTTCTTGGTCAGTCCACAATCGTCCGGGCCATTTCCTCCGGCGTGATGCGGTACACGGCCCCGCCAAGGGGCTCAAGCGCCGCCAGCACCGCGCCGCGCTCATAACGGCAGCCTGGCAGCACGGAGCAAATTGCTTCCGCGTCCAGAGTGGAAAAAAAGTCGCCGTAAACCGAGGCGCTGCGGATGATACCCTTCCGGACCTCGATTTTAAATTGAATTTTTCCCCCTGCAAAGCGGCCGGTGCGCTCAATGTTGAATTGGGGGTCCGCGCCGAAGATACGGTCCCAGCTGTTGAATTTTTCCCGGGCCAGCTCCCGGATGCGGGCATCGTCCTCCGGCGTGACGGTGTAGACGGCGGTGCTGCCGTTCATGATATGGCGCACCATGGTCTCCTTGAAGGTCTCCGGGTCCATGGGCTGGGGCAGATGGTCGGAGATGTTGGTGACCCGGTCCCGGACGGATTTGATGCTCTTGGAGGTGATCTTGTAGCTGTCCGGCGTGGTGGCCTCCGCCATCTGCCGGATATCCGTGTCAAACAGCAGGGAGCCGTGATGCACGATGCAGTCGCCCAGCCGGTACTGGGCGTTGCCGGAGAACTTTTTGCCGTCAATGGTCAGGTCGTTGCGGCCGTTGAAGGCGGCACTCACCCCCATCTCCCCCAGCGCGCCGATCACCGGGGCGATGTACTGGCTGAATTCGATCTCCCCGGCCTCCTTATGCTGAATGAACGTGATCTGCCAGCCGCCCATGTCCGTATAGATGGTGCCGCCGCCGCTCATGCGGCGCACCAGATGGATGCCGTGTTCGTCGGCATAGGGCTTGTTGATCTCCTCCAGCACATTCTGGTACTTGCCCACCATCAGCGTGGGCGTGGTGCGCCAGAAAAGGAATACCGTCTCCGGCAGACGCTTTTCCAGCGTGAAGTAGTATTCCAGCCCGAAGTTGTAGTACACATCCGTGGAGCCGGTCTCAATATAGATCATGCACGTCCTCCAGTGCCTCCCACGCCTTGTAGGAGCTGCGGGCCAGCGGCGCGGACGCCACGTGGCGGAAGCCCTTGGCAAGCGCCAGCTCCTTCCAGCGGGCGAAGTCCTCCGGCGTGGCATACCGCGCCAGCGGGTAGTGCTGGGGCGAGGGCTGGAGATACTGCCCGATGGTGAGGATGTCGCAGCCCGTCTCCAGAATGTCGTCCATGAGACGGCTGATCTGCTCCTCCGTCTCTCCCAGTCCCACCATGAAGCCGGTCTTGGTCAGCAGCGTGGGGTCCTGCTCCTTGCAGTAGCGCAGCACGCCCAGGGACCGCTCGTACCGCGCCTGGGGACGCACGGCACCTTGCAGCTCCTTCACCGTCTCCACATTGTGGTTCAGCACCTCCGGATGGGCGGCGATCACCGTGTCCAAAGCGACGTGGTCGCCCTTCATGTCGGAGATCAGCGTCTCCACGGTAGTACCGGGGCAGACCTCCCGAATGGCCCGGACGCACTTGGCGAACTGCTCCGCACCCCCGTCCGGCAGGTCGTCACGGGTGGAGCAGGTCAGCACCACATGCCGCAGATTCAGCTTTTTGGCGGCTCTTGCCACGTTTATCGGCTCCTCCGGGTCGGGGGGCAGCGGATGGCCGGTGGTCACATTGCAGAACCGGCAGTTCCGTGTGCAGACGCTGCCGAGTATCATAAAGGTGGAGGTGTGCTTCTGGTAGCACTCACCCAGATTGGGGCAGTTGGCCTCCTTGCAGACGGTGTTCAGCTTCAGATCCCGCATCAGTGCCGCCACCTCGTTGACAGCGTCCTGGTTATAGCGTACCTTCAGCCATTCCGGTTTCTTTTCCATGTCTTACTCCGCTTCCACCACCGCCACGGCGGTGTCCACACAGACGGTGTCGCCCTCCTCCGCCAGCTGCTTTTTCAGCACGCCGGAGACGGTGGCCTCCACCTGATTGACAACCTTATTCGTCTCGATCTCAAAGAGCGGCTCGCCTGCGGCGACGGTGTCGCCCTCCTCCTTCAGCCACGCGCACAGAACGCCGCTTTCCATTTCCGGTGCCAGCTTGGGCATATTGATCTTCTTTTCCATCGTGTTGTTCCTTTCTGCCGTACCCGGCGATACGATTATCAAAAGTGTCTTATAGCCGCTTCACATGAGATAGTCCATCAATTCCTCCGCCCCATCGCCCGCCAGATGGCGGCAGATGGCGGCAAACCCCTCCGGGTCTAAGCGCGCGCCGTTGAGCAGCTGCGTCGCCAGCGCGCCGTCGATAGCATCGCAGTCGATGACCGCGCTTGAAACGATACCGCGCTTGGCTTGGTAGGCGACGCGGATAGGCGCGCCGTGGAATTGTCCGGATTTCTCGTAGGTAAAGGCAGGCGTCTTGCCCCACGTCCACTCCCAGCTGCGGTACTTCTCGTCCCGCAAACGGCAGACCTCCGCCTCCTGCTCCGCTGTCAGCGTCAGATGGGGACATCCGGGCGGCACCATCTGCCCCAGCAGCCGATCCTGAAACTCCTCAATGGTCATGGGGCTTGCCAGATGCTCCCGAATATTGGTGACAGTGCAGATGGCGGACTGCGTCCCCCGGCTCTGGAAGCAGTCGTTTTTCCGGCGGGTGGTGATCCGGTCCAGAACCTCCAGGTCGGAGGAAAACAGCAGGGTGCCGTGGTGCAGCAGCCGCCCCTTTGTCATCCGCTGGGCGCTGCCGGAGATCTTCAAATCGCCGATGGCGATGTCACAGGTCCGGTTTTTCCGGGCCGGAACGCCGATGTCGTTCAGCGCCCGGATGACCGGCAGCAGCACCCCGTCATAGCTGACGCCGCCGTCGGCCTGGGTGATATAGGTGTAGTTCACGTTGCCCAGGTCATGGTAAACGGTTCCGCCGCCGGTGATGCGCCGGATCACCGGGATCCCCAGCTGCCGCAGACGCTCCACGTGCACCTCCCGGCAGATGTTCTGATAACTGCCCACGATCACGGCGGGGGCGTTCTGCCACAGCAGGAATATCTCACCCTCGCGGAAATGCTCGAACACATACTCCTCAAACGCCTGGTTGTAAAACGGGTCGTGGGAGGAATTCAGCACCGTCAGCATAGCGGCACCTCCTTTCAGCGCTGTGTCGATATGGCATTCTCATTTTATCGGACCCTGTCCCTGATGTCAATAGTGTGAGGGCACTACGTTTTTGTGAAGAAATGGGACGGGCCGGAGGAATTCCTGTGTATGGGAAGCACCGGAGGATAAAAAACTGACGCCGCGGCAGCAGCGTCAGTTTTGTTATGGGTTCGGTTTATTCGGCTTTGGCCTTCTTTTTCTGGGGCATGGGGATCTGAGCCAGGATCACGGCCGCAAACATCAGCACGCAGCCCAGGTATTCCCGGGCGGTCATCTGCTGGTGCAGGACAACGGCGCCGGCGATGACAGCGAACACGCTCTCCAGGCTCAGCAGAATGGTGACCACTGTGGGATTGGAGCCCTTCTGAGCCAGGATTTGCAGGGTGTAGCCCACGCCGCAGGAGAACACGCCCACATACAGCAGGGGCCAGATGCAGTCCAGCAGCACCTGGAAGCTGATGGTGTCGAAAAACAGGGCCAGAATGGTGGACCAGGTGCCGGCAAACAGGAATTGCAGGCAGCTGAGCTTCACACCGTCACAGGTGGCGGTGAAATGGTCGATCACCAGGATATGTACGGAAAAGCATATGGCACATACCAGCACCAGCAGGTCGCCGGGGGCCAGGGAGAAGCTGCCCTTGATACACAGCAGGTACAGAGCGCCCACGGACAGGGCCACGGCGATCCACACCGGCAGGCTGACCCTCCGCCGGAAGAACAGGCCGAACACCGGCACCAGCACCACATACAGGGCGGTGATGAACCCGGCCTTGCCGCCGTCGGTACCGGCCACAAGGCCTGCCTGCTGGAAGTTGGAGGCAATGGCCAGCACCGTGCCGCAGCAGAAGCCGCCCAGCCACAGCTGCCTGCGCTGGGCCTTCTTCTCCGCAGGGGAGACCTGGGGCCGGTCCTTCCTGAAGCCGCTTGAAACGGCCAGAACCACCAGCAGGGACAGCACGGCGATGTAATACCGGGTGCCGTTGAAGGTAAACGCGCCCATGGCGTCGGCGCAGACGTCCTGGGCCACGAAGGCCGTGCCCCAGATAAAGGCCGCCAGAATGGGAAATACCACCTGGCGAAGCTGATTGTTTTTCATACGAATGCTCTCTCTCTTTCTTCTTATGCTTGCGGGCCGTCCTCGCCCCCGGCCGGGGCATCGACATGCCAATGAAACTTCTTTTCGGTGCCGGACAGCAGCCGCTGGATGTTGCCCCGGTGGCACCAGATCACAAGGGCCGCTATCGCCGCAGACAGGACGGTATACAGCCAGTTATGGCCCAGCAGGAAAAACACGGATACCGGCATGCTGGCCGTGGCGGTCACGGAGCCCAGGGACACATAGCGGGTCAGCAGCCACAGGCTCACGAACAGGCCCCAGGCGATCAGAGCCACCCGCCAGTCCAGCAGCAGCACCAGCACGCCGCCGGAGAGGATGCCCTTGCCGCCCCGCAGGCCGAAGAACACCGGGAACATGTGCCCCAGCTCGCAGCCGATGCCTGCAATCAGCAGGCCCAGGGTCCAGTCGCCCACTACCCAGTGCATCAGATATCCGCCGATGAGGCAGGCCAGCACGGTTTTCCCCATGTCGCAGATGATGACGCACAGGGCATACCGGGCGCCGTAGGTCCGGTAGAAGTTCGTCAGGCCCGCGTTGCCGCTGCCGTGCTGGCGGACATCGTCCCGGATGATGAAATGGGAGGTCATCACCGACCCGTTGAAGCAGCCCAGCAGATACGACACCAGCAGCGTCAGGGCCACGGTAAATACCACAGACACGTCAGCTATCCTCCTCGCCCTTCTGGCGCACGGTCATGATGATGGGGGTGCCCTCCAGGCCGAACACGCTGCGGATCTGATTTTCCAGATACCGGCGGTAGGAAAAGTGGAACAGCTTCTTGTCGTTGCAGAACACCACAAAATGGGGGGGACGGATGCCCACCTGGGTCATATAGTAGATCTTCAGGCGGCGGCCCTTGTCCGTGGGGGGCTGGACCCGGGTCTGGGCATCGGCCAGGACGGAGTTGAGCATTCCGGTGGTGATGCGCATGGACGCCTGCTCCCGGACATAGTTGATGAGCTCAAACAGCCGGCTGACCCGCTGACCGGTCATGGCGGAGATGAACACAATGGGGGCGTAGGGCATATAGCTCAGGTCCCGGCGGATGTCCTCCCGCATACGGTCCATGGTCTTGCCGTCCTTTTCCACCAGGTCCCACTTGTTCACCACAATGATGCAGGCCTTTCCGGCGTCGTGGGCCAGGCCCGCCACCTTGGTGTCCTGCTCAGTGACGCCGTCCTGGGCGTCGATCATAATGAGGCACACGTCGCTGCGCTCAATGGCCATGGTGGCCCGGAGGACGCTGTATTTCTCGATGGCGTCGTCCACCTTGGACTTCTTTCGCATACCGGCGGTGTCGATGAAGTTATACTTGCCGGTGGCGTTTTCAAAGTAGCTGTCGATGGCGTCCCGGGTGGTACCGGCCACGTCGCTGACGATGACCCGCTGCTCGCCCAGGATCCGGTTGGTGAGGCTGGACTTGCCCACGTTGGGCTTGCCGATGATGGCCACCTGGACCACGTCGCTGTCCTCCTCCTCGTCCGTTTCCGGGGGGAAGTATTGCAGACAGGCGTCCAGCAGGTCGCCGGTGCCGTGACCATGGACGGCGGACACGGCGATGGGGTCGCCCAGACCCAGGTTGTAAAACTCATAGAACTCCGGGTCCGTGACGCCGGTGGAGTCCATCTTGTTCACTGCCAGAACGATGGGCTTTTTGGACCGCTGGAGCATTCCGGCCACCTCCTGGTCGGCGGCGGTCATACCGGTCTTGATGTCCGTTACCAGGACAATGACAGTGGCGTTGTCAATGGCGATCTGGGCCTGTTGGCGCATGAAGGCCAGGATCTGGTTGTCGGTGTTGGGCTCGATGCCGCCGGTGTCCACCAGGGTGAACTTGCGGCCGTTCCAGTCGGATTCACCGTAAATGCGGTCCCGGGTGACGCCGGGGGTGTCCTCCACAATGGAAAGACGCCGCCCGATGATCTTGTTGAACAGCATGGACTTGCCCACGTTGGGCCGGCCCACGATGGCAATCAGGGGCTTGGACATAAGGGTTTACCTCCTTCTATTTGGATGCGGCGGTCATTCCGCCGCGAACATGGCGTCCACCAGGGCGAAGCCGTCCTCGTCCACCACCTGGACGGGAACGCCCAGCTCCCGGCTCAGACGCTCCACGGTGTAGTCGTCCAGAAACACGGTCTCGCCGTGGCGCATCATGTGGATGGGGATCAGCACCCGATCCCCCAGGTCCCGGCCCCGCAGCTGGGCGGAGATATCCTGCCCGGTAAGCAGGCCCGCCACGTCGATGGTGTGGCCGAAGAAGTCGTTTTCCACGGCGATGACCTGGCCCCGCAGCCCGGGATAGTCCGCCTGGGCCCGCTGCACCAGGCCCCGGAGAAACGGAGCCGCCGCCGTGCCGGTGGCGATGGTGAAGGGAGAGAAGCGAACGGGCACGTCCACAGTGGCAAGGCCCGCCAGGAAATCATCCTCCAGAGAGCGCATGAGGCCCACGCCGTTTTCCAGCTGACGGTAGCCCTCGTAATACTCTGCCTGTGGCAGGGGACGGCCTGCCCGCAGATACAGCTCGTCGGCGCAGAAGAAGCGCCGGGTGCCGAAGCGCTCCAGATTCTCCCGGCCGTATTCGTCGGCGATGTCGATGATCTCGGCGGCGGTGGCCGCATCCACGGGCCGGAGCTTAGCCAGGCCCTGGCGGTATTTGGTGATGCCCACCGGCACCAGGGAGCAGCTGGAAAACTGCATCTCCGTCAGGTCCCGGAGGGTGCGGCGCAGCTGGTCCCCGTCGTTCCAGCCGGGGCAGACCACGATCTGGCCGTTCATCACGATTCCCGCCTTGCAGAAAGCCCGGATATAGTCCAGGGAGCGCAGGGCGTTTTTGTTGCCCAGCATGGTACAGTGGAGCTGAGGGTCCGTGGTGTGGACGGAGACGTTGATGGGGCTGATGCGCAGGTCGATGATGCGCTGGGCCTCCCGGTCCGTCAGGTTGGTCAGGGTGATGTAGTTCCCCTGGAGGAAGCTGAGCCGGGCGTCGTCGTCCTTGAAATACAGGGTCTTGCGCATACCGGGAGGCATCTGGTCCACGAAGCAGAAGATGCAGTGGTTGGCGCAGGAGCGCATATCGTCCATGAGGACGGTGTCGAAATTCAGGCCCAGGTCCCGGCCCTCGGGCTTGCGCAGGGACACGGTGCGCACGGTACCCGCAGGCTCCCGCAGCTCCAGGCAGCAGTCAGTATCGTAGCCGTAAAAGCGATAGTCCAGCACGTCGATGATCTGGTGCCCGTTGATGGTCAGCAGCTGCTCCCCGGGGGTGATCCCGGCCCGCTCCGCCGGACTGTGCCGGTCCACGGAGTTGATGATGGTGCTCATGTGTTGTTCCTCTTTACCTCAGGCGGCATAATACCGCAGTTTATCCAAACTATTATACCCAAGTTCTGCCGGTTTTGCAAGACCGATTCCGGTCATTTCTGCCGGGAAAAAATCACCCCTTTTCTTTTGACAAAATATACGCTATAATATGATTTTAGATTGACTTACACCGGGAGGGAATCATATGTCCTCACAGCTGCTTGAGATATTGAACGGCGTGAAAACCATGTCCATTGTGGGCATGTGCAAAAACGCGGGAAAAACCACCATGCTCAACTGGATGCTGCACCATGACCGGCTCCGGGGGACCCTGGGGCTGACGTCCATCGGCCGGGACGGCGAGTCCACCGACGTGGTGACGGGCACGGAGAAGCCCGGCATCTTCGTCCGGGAGGGGACGCTGATCGCCACGGCCCGGGATATGCTGCGGCTGGGCGACGTGACCACGGAGATCCTGGCCACCACCGGCATCCCCACGCCTCTGGGCGAGGTGGTGATCCTCCGGGCCCGCAGCGCCGGAAACGTCCAGCTGGCGGGGCCGTCCATCACCAGCCAGCTGCGGGAGGTATCCCGGATGTTTTTTGAGCTGGGGGCGGACAAGTCCATCATCGACGGGGCACTGGGCCGGAAATCCCTGGGAGCCCGGGCGGTGGCCGAGGGCGTGGTGCTGTGCACCGGCGCGTCCTATCACATGAGCATGGAAAAGGTGGTGGCGGACACCGCCAACATCTATCGCATCATGAACCTGCCCAAGGCGGAGACTCTGCCGCCGGAGGCGGAGGAGGGCCTGGAAAAGTGCCTGAAGGAGCACGGCGAGGCCCTGGCCCCCGGGGCGCTGACGGACTCCATGGTGGTGCCCCTGCTGCGCAGCGGCGTGCTGCGGGGCGGCCGCCTGGTGGTCAAGGACCCCAGCCGGGTGCTGCTGACGCCGGACACCCTGGATAAGCTCCGGACCCGCCAGGTGCGGCTGGAAACCGCCGAGGCCGCCCGGACCCTGTGCGTCACCATCAACCCCGTGTCCGCCTACGGGTGGAAATTCGACAAGGACGAGTTCATGGCCCGGATGAAGGAGGCCGTGGACGTACCGGTCATCAATGTAAAGGAGGAGCTGGCATGATCCAGATTCGTTTTGAGGAGAGAGAGAAGATCGGCCTGCAATACATCCTGGAGAGCCTGCACGGGTGCAGTCCCTTCGGCCAGGAGCGCATCCGCCGCCTGCGGTACTATACCCCGGACGAGCGGGAGGAGCTGGAGCAGGAGCTGCGCAACGTGGAGCGGGCCGCCGCCCATGCGGAGGAGCTGAAGGACCTGTATGACCAGATCTGCGTGGTGCTGTGCCAGATGAAGGACATCCGGGGCTCCCTGCGCCGGTGCCGGGAGCTGGAGGTGCCGGACCATGTGGAGCTGTTCGAGCTCAAGGGCTATCTCCAGCGGCTGGAGACCCTGCGCCCCCTGTTTGAAAAGCTGCGGGACACGGCGGGCCTGACGGGCCTTGCCTTCCACGATCCGGCGGCGGCCCTGGCCATCCTGGACCCGGAAAACACCCGCAGCCGGGGCTTTTACATTCCCGATGCCGCCACCCCCAGACTCCGGGAGATCCGCTCCGCCAAAAAGCAGGTGGAGGAGCAGCTGTACCGGGCCCAGACCGATGCGGAGAAGGACGATCTGCGGCAGAAGCGGGTGCGCATCTGCGCCGAGGAGGACAGCGAGGAGATGAAGGTCCGCCGGGCCATGGGCGCGGCTCTGGCCCCCATGGCCGATGACCTGCTGGCCGATGCCGACACCGCCGGACGGCTGGACTTCCTGATCCAGAAGGCCCTGTTTGCCCACCGGTTCGGCGGCGTCCGGCCGGAGCTGACCGACACCGCCCTGGAGCTGACGGATATGATCAATCCGGAGCTGTGCGACCTGCTGCAGGAGCAGGGCCGGGCCTTTGTGCCGGTGTCCATCTCCCTGGACCGGGGAGCGGCGGTGATCACCGGCGCCAACATGGGCGGCAAGTCCGTGGCCATGAAGACCGTGGCCCTGAACGTGCTGCTGCTGCAGGCGGGCTTCCTGGTCTGCGCCAGGAGCGCCCGGATGCCCCTGTTCTGGAGCGTGCATATGCTGTTTGACGATCTGCAGTCCATCCAGTCGGGCCTGTCCGGCTTCGGCAGCGAGATCGTCCAGTTCCAGAAGGCCCTGGCGGAGGTGGAGCAGGGCTACTCCCTGTTCCTGCTGGACGAGTTCGCCCGGGGCACCAACCCCGACGAGGGAGCCATCATCGTCCAGGCGGTGACCCGGTATCTCAACGACGTCAACGCCATCTCCCTGCTGACCACCCACTATGACAAGGTGGCCGAGCACGCCCGGGTCCACTATCAGATCATCGGCCTGCGGGATGTGGACCCCGAGCAGATCCGCCGGGAGCTGGCCGCCACCAACGAGGACGGCGTGGCCGTTATCGCCCGGCACATGAACTATGGCCTGTACCGGGTGGAGGGCCGGTCCGACTGCCCCCGGGACGCCCTGAACATCTGCCGGATGCTGTCGCTGAAGCCGGAGATTCTGGAGAAAATCGAACAGAGCTATTGACGCCTTCACAGGGGGAAATGTCCGCGCACGGCGGACATTTCCCCCTGTGCGTTCTGTCGCCCCCGGCGTTTATTCAGGAGAAACGGAGTGCGAAATTTTGTCAGATGTGCAAAAAAGTTATTGTGATTTCTGTCACAAATTCTATTGACAAATTCGAGGCCATCGCGATATAATGGGTACACAGAAGTTCATACTACAATCAATAGAGGCGCGGGCGACAGGGTACTGCTTCGCAGGGGACAGACATCCGGTATAACCGGAGCAGGAAGGGGCCGCCCGCCGAAAGGACAATGCCGGTCTGTGACCTTGCCCTTGGGGACGTCTGCGTAAGCGGCGTTACTGTCATGTTATCGTGTTTGTAACATGGAGCGCTATTGGTCAATGACCTTGACCGATAGCGCTCTTTTTATGCCCGAAGGAGCGCCGGAGAGAAGGAAGGCCTGTTTGCAGCAAGGCTTCTGTTGAAGGCGATCCCAAAAAATCTGAAGGAGGAAAATACTTATGGAAAAGATGACTTCTCTGCTGCGTCTGCGTATGAGCGCCAAGGATGCTCATTACGGCGGAAACCTGGTGGACGGCGCACACATGGTGCACCTGTTCGGCGACGTGGCCACCGAGCTGCTGATTAAGTGCGACGGCGACGAGGGCCTGTTCTGTGCCTATGACAACGTGGAGTTCCTGGCTCCCGTGTACGCCGGCGACTACATCGAGGCTTATGGCGAGATCGAGAAGGTCGGCAACACCTCCCGCACCATGAAGTTCGAGGCCCGCAAGGTCATCGTGTCCCGTCCCGACATCAGTGCTTCCGCTGCCGACGTTCTGGAAGAGCCCATCGTGGTCTGCCGCGCCCACGGCACCTGCGTGACTCCCAAGGACTGCCAGCGCAAGAAGATCGAGAAGTAAGGGAGCGGCAGAAATGGAAAAGCTGATTATCACCGCTGCTATCTGCGGCGCCGAGGTCACCAAGGCGCAGAATCCCGCCGTGCCCTACACCGTGGAGGAGATGGTCCGCGAGGCCAAGTCCGCCTACGAGGCCGGCGCCGCCATTCTGCACATCCATGTCCGCGAGGACGACGGCACCCCCACCCAGGACCGCGAGCGCTTCCGGGTGGTCATGGACGCCATCCGCAAGGAGCTGCCCGACGTCATCATGATCCCCTCCACCGGCGGCGCCACCGGCATGTCCCCCGAGGAGCGTCTGCAGCCCACCGAGCTGTTCCCCGAGATGGCCACGCTGGACTGCGGCACCTGCAACTTCGGCGACGAGGTGTTCGACAACACCATGCCCACCATGCGCGCCTTCGGCAAGCGCATGCTGGAAAACAACATCAAGCCCGAGTACGAGTGCTTCGAGCTGGGCCACATCGACACCATCCTTGGCATGGCCAAGAAGGGTGAGGTGCCTGCCCATCCCATGCAGTTCAACTTCGTCCTGGGCGTCCACGGCTGCACCCCCGCCACCGTGGAGAACCTGGCCTTCTTCGCCAGCAAGATCCCTGCCGGTTCCACCTGGACCGTGTCCGGCGTGGGCCGGGCCGCCTGGACCATGGCGGCCGCTGCCATCGCTATGGGCGGCAACGTCCGCGTTGGCTTTGAGGACAACATCTATCTGGGCAAGGGCCAGAAGGCCGCGTCCAACGGCGAGCTGGTGGCCAAGGTGGTCCGCATCGCCAAGGAGCTGGGCCGCGAGATCGCCAACCCCGCCGAGGCCCGCGAGATCCTGAGCCTCAAGCCCCTGCAGTAACCCGACAAACAATTAAGAGAAATATATTAGGAGGATTTTTACAATGGCTGAACTGAAAGGCAACAAGTACGGTACCCACCGCGTTATCGAGCCCAAGGGCGTTCTGACCCAGGCTGCTTGGAAGATCGACAACGACATGAGCAAGGTCTATTCCAACGAGATCGTCTGCGATGTCACCTCCCTGAACATCGACTCCGCTTCCTTCACCCAGATCTCCGAGGCCTGCGGCGGCGACGAGAAGAAGATCGGCGAAATGATCCTGGGCATCGTCGCTGAGCGCGGCAAGCAGCAGAATCCTGTCACCGGTTCCGGCGGTATGTTCAAGGGCGTCGTCGCTCACATCGGCGAGGACCTGAAGAACAAGCCCGGCTTCGACCTGAAGGAAGGCGACAAGATCGTCTCCCTGGTCTCCCTGTCCATGACCCCCCTGAAGATCGAGAAGATCCTGGCTATCCACAAGGATATCGACCGCGTTGACATCGTGGGTAAGGCCATCCTGTTTGAGTCCGCCCTGTATGCCAAGATGCCCGAGGATATGTCCGAGCCTCTGGCCCTGGCCGCCCTGGACGTGGCCGGTGCTCCCGCTCAGGCCCGCAAGCTGCCCAAGGAGGGCGACAGCGTTCTGATCCTGGGCGCCAACGGCAAGTCCGGCGTTCTGTGCGGCTGGGAAGCTATGAAGAAGGTCGGCCCCAACGGCAAGGTCGTGGGCGTCGTCCGCAACCCCAAGCAGGTCCCCGGCCTGATGGAGCTGGGCGTGTACACCGACGTGATCGTCGCCGACTGCACCAAGCCCGTTGAGGTCATGGAGGCTGCTCTGGCTGCCAACGACGGCAAGGAGTACGATCTGTCCATCTGCTGCGTGAACATTGAGTCCTGCGAGATGTCCGCCATCCTGCCCGTCCACGATGACGGTCTGGTGTACTTCTTCTCTATGGCTACCTCCTTCACCAAGGCTGCCCTGGGCGCCGAGGGTATCGGCAAGGATGTCACCATGATCATCGGCAACGGCTACACCAAGAACCATGCCCAGATCACCCTGGACGTGCTGCGCGAGAACCCCAAGCTGCGCAAGCTGTTCGACGAGAAGTACTGCTAAACGAAGTTACGCGAGTGCAGGGCGGCCGGGTCTCTGGCCTCCCTGCCTTCGCCCTATCCATCTTTTTGGAATCCATTCTTATTAAGGAGATACGAATATGAAGACTCGCAATGGTCTGTTCGCCGATGTCCCCGAAAATCTGTGGAATGACTGGCATTGGCAGGTTGCCAACCGCGCCGAGACGGTTGAGGATCTGAAGAAGTACATGAACCTGACCCCCGACGAGGAGGAGGGTGTCCGCAAGACCCTGGGCAAGCTGCGCATGGCCGTGACCCCCTACTATCTGTCCCTGATCGATCTGGACGATCCCTTTGATCCCATCCGCAAGATGGCCATCCCCCGGGCCGAGGAGCTGGAGTATGCCGACTATGAGGACGCCGATCCCCTGCACGAGGATACCGACTCCCCCACCCCCGGCCTGACCCACCGCTATCCTGACCGCGTGCTGCTGCTGATCACCGACCAGTGCTCCATGTACTGCCGTCACTGCACCCGTCGTCGTTTCGCCGGTCAGAATGACTGCGAGGTGCCTATGGCCCAGATCGACAAGTGCATCGATTATGTGGCCGCTCATCCCGAGGTCCGTGACGTCCTGCTGTCCGGCGGTGACTGTCTGATGGTCTCCGATGAGAACCTGGAGTACATCATCAAGCGCCTGCGGGCCATCCCCCACGTGGAGATCGTCCGTCTGGGCTCCCGCACCCCCGTGGTGTGCCCCCAGCGTATCACCCCCGAGCTGTGCGCCATGCTGCGTAAGTATCATCCCATCTGGCTGAACACCCACTTCAACACCCCCAAGGAGTTCACCGATGAGGCCGCCAAGGCCTGCGCCATGCTGGCCGATGCCGGTATCCCCCTGGGCAACCAGTCCGTGCTGCTGGCCGGCGTCAACGACTGCTCCCACGTGATGATGGAACTGGTCCACGGCCTGGTGAAGATGCGCGTGCGTCCTTACTACATCTACGCCTGCGATCCCTCCCTGGGCCTGAGCCACTTCCGCACCCCCGTGTCCAAGGGCATCGAGATCATGGAAGCCCTGCGCGGCCACACCTCCGGCTACTGCATCCCCACCTTCGTGGTGGACGCCCCCGGCGGCGGCGGCAAGACCCCCGTTATGCCCAACTACCTGATCTCCGAGACCCCCCGCAAGGTCATCCTGCGCAACTTCGAGGGCGTCATCACCTCCTATACTCAGCCTGAGCACTATGTCCAGAACTGCCACTGCGACGTCTGCACCGGCAAGAAGAAGGCGGAGAAGACCGGCGTGGCCTGGGTCGCTGAGGGCACCAAGCAGCGCTATCTGGAGCCCACCAAGCTGCTGCGCAACGAGCGTCACGTGAAGAAATAAGAGGTAAAACTATGGAAAGCAAACTCGGCTTGAACTTAGAGCTGGTCAACCAGGCCCGCCAGTCCGCTGCCCATGTGGCAGACGACACCCAGCGGTTCATTGACCAGCACACCACGGTCACCGTGGAGCGCGCGGTTTGCCGCCTGCTGGGCATTGACGGCGTCAATGATATGGACGTTCCCCTGCCCAACGTGGTGGTGGACCACATGATGGCAACGTCCTTCCTGCCTATGGGCGCGGCGTGGGCCATCGGCAACGCCATGCTCGAAACCGGCAAGGATCCCCAGGCCGTGGCTGAGGCTATCGACAAGGGTGAGCTGGACCTGTCCAAGGTTCCCGCCCACTCCGACGAGGAGATCCGCGCTGCCATCACTCCCGTGGTCAACGCCACCGTGGAGCGCATCAACAAGAACGTTGCCAAGCGCAATTCCTATCTGAAGGAATGGGGCGACAAGGAAGGCCCCTACCTGTATATCATCGTGGCCACCGGCAATATCTATGAGGATATTATCCAGGCCAAGGCCGGTGCCAAGCAGGGCGCCGACATCATCGCCGTCATCCGTACCACCGGCCAGTCCCTGCTGGACTATGTGCCTTACGGCGCCACCACCGAGGGCTTCGGCGGCACCTACGCCACCCAGGAGAACTTCCGCCTGATGCGCGCGGCTCTGGACGAGGTGGGCGAGGAGCAGCACCGCTACATCCGGCTGTGCAACTACTGCTCCGGTCTGTGCATGCCCGAGATCGCCGCCATGGGCGCTCTGGAGCGTCTGGACGTGATGCTGAACGACGCCCTGTACGGCATTCTGTTCCGCGACATCAACATGCAGCGCACCATCGTGGACCAGTATTTCTCCCGCGTGATCAACGGCTATGCCGGCGTGATCATCAACACCGGCGAGGACAACTATCTGACCACCGACGACGCCATCACCGCCGCCCACACCGTTCTGGCCTCCCAGTTCCTGAACGAGGCCTTTGCCAAGGACGCCGGTATGCGTGAGGAGCAGATGGGTCTGGGCCATGCCTTTGAAATGGACCCCGCCGTGGAGAATACCTTCCTCTACGAGCTGGCCCAGGCGCAGATGGCCCGCGAGATCTTCCCCAACGCCCCGCTGAAGTATATGCCCCCCACGAAGTTCATGACCGGCAACATCTTCCGCGGTCACATCCAGGATGCCCTGTTCAACATGGTGACCATCCTCACCAACCAGCGGCTGTGCCTGCTGGGCATGATGACCGAGGCCATCCACACCCCGTTCATGTCCGACCGCGCCCTGTCCATCGAGAATGCGCAGTACATCTTCCGCACCATGAAGGACCTGGGCAGCGAGCTGACCTATAAAGAGAACGGCATCATTCGCAACCGTGCCAACGAGGTGCTGACCAAGGCCACCGATCTGCTGAAGGAGATCGAGAAGCTGGGCCTGTTCACCACCATCGAGAAGGGCATCTTCGCCGACGTGAAGCGTCCCAAGGACGGCGGCAAGGGCCTGGCCGGCGTGGTTGTGAAGGACGACAAATACTTCAATCCCTTTATTGAAGTCATGAAAGGGAAGGTGGCAGCAGAATGAGCAGCGGACTGTATAATACCCACAAGATCGATTTCGATACTACGCTGGACCTGACCCGTCTGAAGCCCTACGGCGACACCATGAACGACGGCAAGGTGCAGACCAGCTTCACTCTGCCCGTCAAGGACGATGAGCGGGGCGAGGAAGCTGCCCGCCAGATCGCCAAGAAGATGGGCCTGGAAGAGCCCAACGTGGCCTATCACGCCGCCCTGGACAAGGAGTTCACCTTCTATGTGGTCTACGGCAGCTGCGTCCACTCCGTGAACTATGAGGACATCCACGTCATCACCGTGGAGTCCGATGTCATGAGCATGGAGGACACCAACGACTATATCCGCGAGCACATCGGCCGGAAGGTCGTTATGGTGGGCGCTTCCACCGGCACCGACGCCCACACCGTGGGCATCGACGCCATCATGAACCGCAAGGGCTTCGCCGGTCACTACGGCCTGGAGCGCTACGAGATGATCGAGGCTTACAACCTGGGTTCCCAGGTGCCCAATGAGGAGTTCATCAAGAAGGCCCTGGAGCTGCACGCCGACGTGCTGCTGGTGTCCCAGACGGTGACCCAGAAGGACGTGCACATCCAGAACCTCACCAACCTCATCGAGCTGCTGGAGGCCGAGGGCCTGCGCGACAAGTTCGTTGTCTGCTGCGGCGGTCCCCGTATCACCCACGAGCTGGCCAAGGAGCTGGGCTACGACGCCGGCTTCGGCGCCGGCAAGTATGCCGACGACGTGGCTTCCTTCGCCGTGACCGAGATGGTCAAGCGGGGCATGAAGTAAAATAAACCATCACGCCAGACGGTCACTTTTTCCGGTGGCCGTCTGGTCGTGTTGCCAAACAGACAATTCGCCACATATCGGACACTGCCCAAGTTTTTTGACGGCGAACCTGTCTGCTTGTGAAAAAATCGACCAATCATCTCTTGTATTTTCCACACAGGAGTGTTATGATTACAGGTGAGAAAATAGAAGGGATTCTATTTTTTGGGAGAACGACAAATAACAAGGAGGAACTGAAATGGCAAAGAAACCTGTTATCACTGCCAAAGAGGCAGCGGCTATGATCCCCAATGGCGCCACCATTATGTGCGGCGGCTTCCTGGCCTGCGGCCAGGCCAGAGCGATCGTCAAGGAGCTGGTGGCTCTGGGCACCAAGGACCTGACCCTGATCGCCAACGATATGGGCCGCGCGGTGGGCCCCAAGGGTGAGGAGTTCTTCGGTATCGCCGAGCTGATCCACAATCATCAGGTCAAGCGCGTCATCGCCACCCACGTCGGCATGACTCCCGAAGTCGGCCAGCAGAACACCGAGGGCACCCTGGAAGTGAACCTGCTGCCCCAGGGCACCCTGGCCGAGTGCGTCCGCGCCGGCGGCGCCGGCCTTGGCGGCGTGCTGACCCCCGTGGGCATCGACACCCTGGTGGAGGAGAGCCCCTTCTGCCTGGGCCGCAAGACCGTCGAGGGCAAGGATTACCTGCTGATGAAGCCCATCCACGCTGACTTCGCCCTGCTGGGCACCTATAAGTGCGACGAGTTCGGCAACTGCTGGTACAAGGGCACCATGCGCAACTTCAACGTTGTCATGGCCACCGCCGCCGACACCGTCATCGCCGAGACCGAGTATCTGGTTCCCGTGGGCGAGATCGAGCCCGAGAACATCCACACCTATGGTATGTGTGTTGACTACATCGTGGAAGGAGAAAGAAAGTAATGGAAAAGAGCGAGATCAAAGGCTTTATCGCCAAGCGCTGCGCCAAAGAGCTGAAGAACGGCGACGTCGTGAACCTGGGCATCGGCCTGCCCACCCTGATCCCCAACTATCTGCCCAAGGACGTGGAGCTGATCATCCACGCTGAGCTGGGTATCGTCTCCGCCGGCAAGTCCCCCAAGGAAGGCGACGACAATTACGATCCTTACCACGTGGTGGATGCCGGTGGTTCTCCCTCCTCCGTGGCTTTCGGCGGCGGCTTCATCGACTCCGCCTCCAACTTCGGCCTGATCCGCGGCGGTCACGTGGACGCCTGCTTCCTGGGCGCTCTGGAAGTGGATGCCCAGGGCAACCTGGCCAACTGGATCATCCCCGGCAAGAAGATGCCCGGCATGGGCGGCGCTATGGACCTGTGCGTCGGCGCCCGCAAGTGCATCGTCTGCATGGAGCACACCGCCAAGGGCAACCCCAAGATCTTCGAGAAGTGCCGCCTGCCCCTGACCGCTTCCCACTGCGTCAACAAGATCATCACCGAGATGTGCGTGCTGGAAGTCACCGAGAACGGCCTGGTCATGACCGAGATCAACCCCGAGTTCACCGTCGAGCAGGTGAAGGCCGCCACCGCTGCCCCCATCACTGTCGCCGAGAACCTGAAGTCCATGGTCGACTGATTGATAGAATCCCTGCAAACAGAGGGGCTGCCGGAAGGCAGCCCCTTTTGCCGTTTATTTCAGACTTGTCAAAAAAGCCTTTTTTGACAAGCTGAACCGGACTCCGGCAGACGCCGGAGTCCGGTTTTTATACCCCGGCGTACCGGGAGAGGAACTGGCGGGTGCGCTCCATCCGGGGATGGTTGATCACCTGCCGGGGGTCCCCCTGCTCCACGATGACGCCGCCGTCCATGAAGATCAGCCGGTCCGCCACGTCCCGGGCGAAGGCCATCTCGTGGGTCACCACGATCATGGTGGTGCGGCGGTCGGCCAGCTGGCGGATGACCCGCAGCACCTCGCCGGTAAGCTCCGGGTCCAGGGCGGAGGTGGGCTCGTCGAAGCACAGCACGTCCGGCTCCATGCACAGGGCCCGGGCGATGGCTACCCGCTGCTTCTGGCCGCCGGAGAGCTGGTGGGGATAGTGCCCCGCCCGGTCGGACAGGCCCATCTGCTCCAGCAGGGCCAGCCCCCGGTCCCGGATGTCCGCCTCCGATTCGCCGGGCAACTTGGCAAGACGCCTGGCCAGGGTCACGTTTTCCAGGGCGGTGTATTGTGGAAACAGGTTGAAATCCTGGAACACCAGACCGAAATGCAGGCGCTTTTCCCGCAGCTCCCGCTCCCGCACCGGGGGGCGGGACCCGTCCAGCAGGGTCTGGTCCCGCAGGGAGATCACCCCGGCGTCCGGCTGCTCCAGAAAATTCAGACACCGCAGCAGGGTGGTTTTCCCGCTGCCGGAGGAGCCGATGACGGACAGCGTCTCCCCTTCCGGCAGGTCGAAGCTCACATCCCGCAGCACCCGGGTGCTGCCGAAGGATTTTTCCAGGTGCGCAACGCTCAGATAGGACATATGCTCCCCCCTTTCAGCGGAAATAGCTCAGACGGCGCTCCAGATACCGGAACAGCAGCGTCAGAAGCCCCACAAACAGCAGATAGTATACCCCGGTATAGAACAGGGGCCAGGTGATCCCGGCGGACTTCACATAGTCCTCACCGGCCTTGGTCAGCTCCACGATGGCGATGATCCGGGCCAGGGACGTGTCCTTCACCAGGGTGATGATCTCGTTGGACATGGGAGGCAGGATCCGCTTCACCACCTGAAGCAGGGTGATTTTGAAGAAGATCTGGCGGCGGGTGAGGCCCAGCACCTGACCGGCCTCCCACTGACCCGCCGGGACGGCCTGGATGCCGCCCCGGTAGATCACGGAGAAATAGCAGGCGTAGTTCAGCACAAAGGCCACGGTGCACGCCAGCATCCGGTTGCTGCCCCAGATGTTGTGACCGAACCACAGGCCGGGGCCGTAGAAAATGATGATCAGCTGCAGCACCAGGGGCGTGCCCCGGATCACCCACACCAGGGCGTCGAACACCGCCCGCACCGGGCGGCAGCGGCTCATGGAGCCCAGGGCTGCCAGCAGGCCCAGCGGCAGGGAGAACGCCAACGTCAGCCCAAACAGGACGGCGGCCTGGCGCATCCCCTGGAGCAGGGAAAGGGTTACGGTCCAGAACATGGCCTTATGCGGCGGGGACCACGATGACCTGGGCGTTGCGGCAGTAGGCGGGGGTGCAGGTCATGGCGGTCTGCACGCCGTCGGTGAGGGTCATGCCGTTCCACACCACGTCGATGGCCTTGCTGTTGAGCTCGTTGACCTTCTGGCCCCACTCGATGACGACGAACTCCACGTCCACCTCCAGGCGCTGGGCCACCAGCCGGGCCAGCTCCGCGTCGAAGCCGGTCCACTGGCCGTTGTCGTCCTTATAGTCCATGGGGGCAAACTCCGTGATGCCCACCACCAGGGTGCCCTTGCCCCGGATATAAGCCACGTCGCCGCCGGCGTCCTCGGTATAGCCGGTCTGGGGCATTTCCGCCAGCAGGTCCTCCCGGATGCCGAACTGCCGGGCCAGGGTCTGGGTGGTGCCGTCCTGATAGGCCTCGGCCAGAACGGAGGTGATGAAGTCCGCCAGGTCGGAGCCCTGGCGGCAGCCGATGCCGTATTCCTCCTCCGTGAGGCTGTCGGTATAGGTGAGGTTGGGATAGCTGGTGTCGGGTCCGATCATGGCGCCGGCCATCAGCAGGTCAATAACGGCGGCGTCGGAGGTCCCGGCGGCTACCTCCATCAGGGCGGCTGCCTGATCCTGGACACTGTTGACGGTCCAGCCCTTTTCCTTGGCCACCTCCTCGCCGGCGGAACCGGCCTCCACGGCGTAGACCATGGTTTTCTCGTCGGTGCCGGTGTTGGTGTTCTTCTGGCCGCAGGCGGCCATAGCGGCGGTCATAGCCAGCAGCAGGAGCAGGCACAGCCCGCGGCGGATGATATTTTTCATGATTTCCTCCATTCCCCGGCCCCTACCGCCGGGCGATTTAGTATGCTAATACACTAACACGCTACTGAGATAAAGTAAAGATGGGAAAAGCCACAAATTTACACGGTGGCGGCTGTGTAATTTGCACGAACGACACAAAATGGCAAAAAGTACGCGCGACACGGACAAATATGCAAAGCCAAGACGGCTCTTATTTCGGTCATTGCGCGACCAGTCCGCAGACTGGTCGCGGCAATCCGTTCTGAGTTGTGAAGGACTGGTATCCACTTGAACACACAGAGGACGGATTCCCACGTCGGCCCGTCAAGCGGGCCTCCTCGGAATGACAGACCAGCGGTATTTGGCAGATTGACAGCGATTGAGGGGGACGGCAGCGGGGCATGCTAAAGGGGAGAGGAGGCGCGCATGGACATTTTTGACGGATTGACCGCCCTGGGCGGACTGTGCCTGTTTCTGTTCGGCATGCAGATCATGGCGGAGGCGCTGCAGCGCCGGGCCGGGGGACGGCTGGAGGGCCTGCTGCGGCGGATGACCCGCAGCCGCTGGGCGGGGTTCTTCACGGGCCTGGCGGTGACGGCGGCGGTGCAGAGCTCATCGGCGGCCATGGTGATGGTGGTGGGCTTCGTGAACTCCGGTATGCTGACCCTCCGCCAGGCGGTGGGGGTCATCATGGGCACCAACGTGGGCACCACGGTGACGCCCTGGCTGCTGAGCCTGGGAGGTCTGGAGGGCGGCGGCGTCCTGGGGCGGCTGCTGCGCCCGGCGGGCTTTGTGCCGCTGCTGAGTCTGTGGGGCATTGCGGCGTATCTGGCCGGAAAGGGCAGCCGCCGGGACACCGGCCAGGCCCTGCTGGGCTTTGCCGTTCTGATGCAGGGCATGGAGATCATGACCGCCGCCGTGTCGGGCCTGGCCCGGGCGGAGGGGTTCCGGCAGCTGTTCACGGCCTTCGGCAGCCCTCTGCTGGGGGTGCTGGCCGGGGCGGTGCTGACGGCGGTGATCCAGTCCAGCTCCGCCTCGGTGGGGATACTGCAGGCCCTGGCCGCCAGCGGACAGGTGACGGTGGGGGCCGCCATCCCCATCGTCATGGGCCAGAACATCGGCACCTGCGTGACGGCGATGCTGTCCTCCGTGGGGGCCAGCCACAGCGCCCGGCGGGCGGCGCTGGTGCATCTGCTGTTCAACCTGGCCGGGGCGGGCATCTGGCTGGGGGTGTTCTGGCTGGTGAAGACGCTGGCGGCTCCGGCCATTCTGGACCGGGCCGTGACCCTGCCGGGGGTGGCCGTTATCCACACGGCCTTCAACCTGCTGTGTACGGCGGCGCTGTTTCCGGCGGCGGGCCTGCTGGAGCGGGCGGTGCTGCGGCTGCTGCCCGGAGAGGAGACGCCCTCTGCGGAGCCGGATCCCCGTCTGCTGGCGGCTCCGGCGGCGGCCCTGGAAAGGTGCCGGGAGCTGACCCTGGAAATGGCGGACCTGGCTCGGGACAACCTGCGCCGGGGGATTCAGGCCCTGACGGAGGTGCACCCCGACTCGGCCCGGGTGCTGCGGCGGCAGGAGGAGCGCATCGACGGCCTGGAGGACGCCCTGGGCACGTTTCTGGTGCGGCTGGGCGGACGGACCCTGACCCGCCGGGACAGCGCCCGGGCGGCGGAGCTGCTGATGCTCATGGGCGACCTGGAGCGGCTGGGGGATCACGCCATGAACCTGCTGGAAAGCGGGGAGGAGCTGCGGGACCGGAAAATTGAGCTGCCGCCGGAGGACCGGCGGCAGCTCCGGGTGCTGACGGAGGCGGTGGAGGAGATCGCGGACCTGGCGTTGGCGGCCTTCCGCCGGGAGGACGCCGCCGCCCTGGGGCAGGTGGAGGCCCTGGAGCAGGTCATCGACGGCCTGCGGCAGCGGCTGCGGGCCAGGCGCATCCGGGAAACGCAGCCGGGGGAGGGGGCCATGGAGCTGAGCTTCGTGTGGTCGGACGTGCTGACGGACCTGGAGCGGGCGGCGGACCACTGCTGCAACATCATGGAGTGCGTGGCGGACCTGTCCGCCGGGAACCGGAATCTCCATGCCGCCCAGCTGGCGGTCCGGCAGCGGGACCCGGCCTTCGACAGCCGGGTCCGGGCCTATGAGCAGAAGTATCGAATATAAAAAGCCTGTGTATTCGGTGCAATTGCACCGAATACACAGGCTTTTTTTATCCGTTCAGCAGGGCCAGCTGGTAAAAGGCCACGGCGCTGGCGGCGGCCACGTTCAGGGAATCCACCCCGTGGGACATGGGAATTTTCACGGTATAGTCGCAGGCGGCGATGGTGGAGGAGGCCAGGCCGTCCCCCTCGGTGCCCAGCACCATGGCCAGCTTCGGCTCCGCCAGCAGGCGGGGATCGTTCAGGGCCAGGGAGTCGTCCCGCAGGGCCAGGGCCACGGTTTTGAAGCCCAGCTCATGCAGCAGCTCCGGCCAGCGCTCCTCCTCCGGCAGATACGTCCAGGGCACCAGGAACACGTTGCCCATGCTGACCCGGGCGGCCCGGCGGTACAGGGGGTCGCTGCCGGCGGCGGTCAGCAGCACCGCGTCCACGTTCAGAGCGGCGGCGGACCGGAAAATGGCCCCGATGTTGGTGGGGTTCATGATGTTTTCCAGCACGGCAATGCGCCGGGCATTGGCGCAGACCTCCGCCACGGAGGGGAGCCGGGGCCGCCGCATGGCGCACAGCATCCCCCGGGTCAGGTGGAAACCCGTCAGCTGGGTCAGCACCGGCAGGTCCGCCGCGTATACCGGGATATCCGCCGGGCAGCGGGCCAGCACCTCCGCGCCTTTTCCCTCGATGTGCTTGCGCTCCATCAGGAAGGACACCGGCGTGCACCCGGCGTCCAGAGCCCGGCCGATGACCAGGGGACTCTCCGCCACGAACAGGGCGTTCTCCGGGTCGGCCCGGTTCACCAGCTGATTTTCCGTCAGCCGGGCGTAGATATCCAGCTCCGGGGCGGAAAAATCGGTGATTTCGATGATATGGGCCATGTTACTTGGCTTCTCTTGCCCGGCGGGCGGCTTCCTCCCGCTGGCGGCAGATGTCGGCCCAGCTGGGGATCTTCTTCAGCACCTCGTTCAGGTCCGCCAGGGCGGCGGGAATGTCGATGTTCTGGGGACAGACCCGGGCGCACTGGCCGCAGCCCACGCAGGCGGCGGGGCGCTTGTCCTCCGGCAAAGCCTCCACCCGCATGCCGATGTTGAAGTTGGGGGAGAACTTGGCCTCGTTATACAGCTTCAGCAGCATGGGAATGTCCAGGCCCATGGGGCAGCCGTCGCAGCAGTAGCGGCAGGCGGTGCAGGGCACGGCGCCGTACATGCCCTTGGCGATGTCCAGCAGGACCTTCTCCTCCTGGTCCGTCAGGGGGCGGCGTTCTTCAAAGGTACGGACGTTGTCCTCCATCTGGGCGGGGGTGGTCATGCCGCTGAGGATCATCTGGACTCCCTCCACCCCCTGGAGGAAGCGGAAGGCCCAGGCAGCGGTGGACTCCTCCGGCCGCAGGGCGTGGAGCTCGGACTCCGCCTCCGGCGTCAGGGAGGCCAGGCGGCCGCCCCGGACGGGCTCCATGACCCAGATGGGGATGCTGTACCGGCGCAGCAGCTCGCACTTGGCCTTGGCGTCCTGCATGGTCCAGTCCAGATAGTTCAGCTGAATCTGACAGAACTCCATGTCCTTGCCGTAGCGGGACAGGAAGCTCTCCAGCAGCTCCACGCCGCCGTGGGAGGAGAAGCCCAGGTGACGGATGCGGCCGTTCTTCTTCTGCTCCAGAAAATAGTCGATGATGCCCCAGCGGGGATCGGTATACGTCTCGATGGACTTTTCATACACATTGTGCAGCAGGTAGAAGTCGAAATACTCCACGCCGCACTTCTGGAGCTGCTCCTCAAAGATGGCGGCGGGGTCGTAGCTGTCGCTGATCTGGTGGCCGGGGTATTTGGTGGCCAGATAGAAGCTCTGGCGGTCATAGTCCTTCAGCACCCGGCCGATGACCCGCTCGGTCATGCCGCCGTGGTAGGGATAGGCGGTGTCGAAATAGTTGACGCCGTGGTCCATGGCATAGCGGACCATGTCCGCCGTGGTTTTCTCGTCGATGTCCGCCGGGCCGCCGCCGGGAACCAGCGGCAGACGCATGGTGCCGAAGCCCAGCAGGGACAGCTTCTCTCCGTGAAAATCGGTGTAGATCATGTAAGGCTCCTCCTTGGTTGGGATGTTTCCCCCATTATAGCACGGAGGGAAAGGACCCTGCAAGGCGGATTTTCACCCCGGGGGGCGGTCTATAGGAAAAATTCCTCCGGCTCCGCCGGCCGCATGATGGACACCTCATAGGCGGTGCGCTCCTGGCCCACGCCGTCCACGGTTTTCGTGTAGCCCCGGCTCTGGACCCGGCCCTCCACCGTCAGCCGGGAGCCCACCGGCAGGATGGCCGTCTGCTGGGCGATGGCGCCCCAGGCAATGCAGGGCAGATAGTCCGCCCGGCCGTACCGGCGGTTCACCGCCAGGATCAGGTCGCAGATTTCCCGGCCCAGAGGCGTCCGGCGCAGGGTAGGAGTTTTGCACAGAATGCCGGAGAGCTGAATCTGGTTAAAGGGGGCCGCACCTCCGGGAATCAGCTCCCGGACGAACACGGAGATCACCAGCCGGGGACCCTGGCCGCTGCGGTTGTTGAAGGAGCGCAGCTGGCCGGTAAGGGTCAGCACGTCCCCGGTATGTACGGGGTGGGCCTCCAGCAGCGGCCGGGGCAAAATCACCGGCAGCCGGTCCTCCTGGCCGGAAAGCCGCTCCACCGACAGGGGAAAGCGGTAAAAGCTCTCGCCGTGGTTTATGTGGGACAGCTCCGGCTCCCCGGTGGCCCGCCCGCACAGGCGCACGCGGTTGAAGTTGTTGTCCATAGTCATCCTCCTCGTTTGTTGAAGCTGGTCCAGCTTATGCCGGAGCGATGAGAAATAGACCCTTTTCAAACCGGGAAAAGTATGCGATAATAGCGGGGAAAAGGAGGAATTGCCCATGCGATACAAGGGAAAGGTCTACCGTCCCCCCAGCGAGGCCTACAGCCTCATCATCCAGGTGACCTATGGGTGCAGCCACAACCGCTGCGCCTTCTGCGATATGTATGACGACAAGCACTTTGCCCTGCGGCCCATGGAGGAGATCCGGGAGGATTTCCGCCTGGCCCGGCAGGTATACCGCCGGGTGGAGCGGGTGTTTCTGGCCGACGGCGACGCGATGATGCGGAAAACCCAGGACCTGCTGGAGATTCTGGCCATGGTGTACAGCCTGTTTCCCGAGTGCCAGCGGGTCACCTGCTACGCCTCGCCACGGAGTCTCCAGGTGAAGACGGAGGAGGAGCTGCGGCGGCTGCGGGAGGGCGGACTGAAAATGGTGTATATGGGCCTGGAATCTGGCTGTGACGCGGTGCTGGAGCGGATGCGCAAGGGCCACACCGCCGCAGCCATTGTGGCGGCGGGGCAGAAGGCCCGGCAGGCGGGCCTGGCCCTGTCGGTGACGGCTATTTCCGGGCTTGGCAGCCGGGAGCTGCTGCGGGAGCACGCCGTGGACACCGCCCGGGCCCTCAGCGCCATGAAGCCGGAATATATCGGCCTGCTGACGCTGATGGTGGAGCCGGGAACGCCGCTGGAGCAGTGGGTCCGGGAGGGCAGCTTCCGGGTGCTGGGCCCGGCGGAGATTCTGCAGGAGACGGCCCTGCTGCTGGACCACATCGACAGCGAGGGCAGCGTATTCCGGATGAACCACGCCTCCAACTACCTGACCCTGAAGGGGACCCTAAACCGGGACCTGCCCGCCCTGCGGCAGCAGGTGCAGGAGGGCCTCATGGGTCACGGCCTGCGGCCGGAGAGCTGGCGGGCCCTGTAAAAAACGAACGCACCCCCTGTATCCCGTGGGATACAGGGGGCGCGGGCAGCATGTCAAAAAAGGACAAAGACCTTTTTTGACAAAAGGTTTGCAGTCTGCCGCGCGCATAATTTGTTCGCTGGAAGCGAACAAATTCCACACTTGCAGACTGAGAAGTATTTTTTGCCAGGTACACGCCCCGGCAAAAAATGATTCCATTTTATTTGCCGCCTGCGGGCGGCAAACTCTGCGAGGCTTTTGGACAATATCTACACCCCCTGTATCCCATGGGATACAGGGGGTGGGCGTTTATTCTTCTGAAGATTCTTCCGGCACCTCCGGCACCTCCGGAACCCCCGGTGCTTCCACCGGTTCGGCGGTTTCCGGGGCTTCAGTGGGCTCCTCCGCCTGGGCGGCTTCCCGGGCGGCCACGATGTTCACATACAGCTCCTCCGGCTTGTGGGGGTGGAGCCTGATGTTGTAAAACAGCACCGCCAGGGCGGCGATCATCAGCACCAGGCTCAGCACCTGGGACACCCGGATGGGCTGGCCGGCAATGGTCCAGTCGAACAGATACAGGCTGTCGGTGCGCAGACCCTCGATCCAGAAGCGGCCCACACCGTACCACAGGAAGTAGAAGCAGGTGTTCTCGCCGTCGAACCGCCGGGCCTTGGATACCACAAAAACGATCAGCAGCAGGCCAATGACGTTCCACAGGCTCTCATACAGGAAGGTGGGGTGGACCTCCACCAGCTCACCGGCCCGGGTGGTCAGCTGCATGCGCCAGGGCAGGGTGGTTTCGGAGCCGAAGGCCTCCCGGTTCAGGAAGTTGCCCCAGCGGCCGATGGCCTGGCCGATGAGCAGCCCCATGACCACCAGGTCCATCATGGCCCCCAGCTTGATATGGCGGCTGCGGCAGAGAATGATGGCCACGATCACCACGGCGATGACGCCGCCGTAGATGGCCAGGCCGCCGTCCCAGATGGCGATGGCCTTGGACCAGCTGAAGTGGCCCTCATGGTCCTTGAACTCGCTGAGATAGAACAGAACATAGTATAGCCGGGCCCCCACGATGGCCGAGGGGATGCCCCACAGCAGCCCGTCGATGAGGTCATCCTCGCGGATGCCGTATTTGGTGCGCTGGCGCATGCACCACCACAGGGCCAGCAGCATGCCCAGGGCGATGAGGATGCCATACCAATAGATGCCGTTGCCGATGTCGATGGCCTTGGAACTGATGGTGATGGCCCAGTCGCCAAAAAGCCCCGGGAAGCGGATGGGGCTGTCGGTCATGATCTTCATAATGTCACTCCTTGCTCAGAAAACTTCCCCTATTATACCGCAGAGCGGGGCCGTTGAAAAGCCCTATTTTTCGGAGGAAGGGGAGCAATCAGGCGGTCCGGTATTTCCGCCGGAGCCACCGGGCCAGCAGGAAGCCGCCTGCCGTCAGGGCGGCGCAGAGCAGGAAGTCCGGGATCTGGGACAGGATCAGCGCCTGTCTGTACCGGGAGGAGAGATCGGTGAAGATCGGACTTGTGCTGAGTCCCTCCAGCCACTGGGGATCGACGGATCCGAAGTCCGCGATGCCGCCCAGCCGGAAGCCTGCAGCCAGAGTGGCGGCGATCCGGACCAGGCCCAGGATCCCCACCAGCGACATCAGGTATCCGGAGACGAAGCCGTATGTACGCCAGAAGCGGGCAAAACCGCTTTTCCTCGGCCCGGCGGAGGTGGGAGCAGGGTCCGTCTGTTCATCGTCCAGCAGATAGTCCACCGTGACGCCCAGCAGACGGCCGATGGCCAGGAGCTTGTTGGTGTCGGGCAGGGACTCGCCGGTTTCCCACTTGCTGACGGCCTGACGGGACACGTCCAGCTGCTGGGCCATCTGTTCCTGGGACAGACCGGCTTTGCGGCGCAGGTCGATGAGCTTTTCACACAGGGTCATAGAGAATGCCTCCTTTGATGTTGATGGCGTCAGCATACCGAAAAAGGCCGCAACTGTCCACCAAGTGGGGCTGGAAGTTCCGCAACCGACGGTTGCGGGCCGTTTTTTTAGCCCCAGAACTGGCGGGCCAGGTCCTGGGACAGGCTCTCCACCACGCCGGGAGCGTAGGGCAGGGGCAGTCCGGCATCCGAAAGGGTCTCGGCATACAGCTTGCTGCCGCCGGAGGCACACAGGGCGTGATACCGGGCCCAACCGTCTGCGGGGTCGGCGTCATAGGCAGCCTTCAGCTGCTGGGCGCAGACGATGGACAGGGCGTAGCTGATGACATACCGGGGGGACATATACAGGGCCATGTTGGTGAATAGGTCGCACCCGGCCAGCACCTGCTGCCGCCAGGGTTCGTTGTTCCGGGCCCGGCCGAAGGACTTCTCGATGCGGTCGAACTTCTCTGCCCACTGGGCCAGAGAGGCGTCCGGATGCTCATACAGCCACGTCTCAAAGGTGTGGATGGAGCAGAAGGCGCACAGCTCCTTGATGAAGTCATAGCGGTGCTCCGTCAGGAACTGGGGGGCGTGGTTCCCGAAGAAGTCCCGGGCGTAGGGCTGGGCCAGCAGCTCCATGGTCTTGGAGTGGACCTCCGCCAGATCGGGACTCAGCCCCACATAGTCCGCCAGAGGCTGGCTGCGGATGGAGAGATACCCCTGGAGCCCGTGGCCCAGCTCGTGGGTGTATACGGTGACGTCATCGGAGGTGCCGTCGCAGTTGGCAAAGACAAAGGGCATGTTATAGGGCGCGCCCAGCATATCGCAGAAGCCCATGCCGGAGATTTTATTGGGAGAGCCTGCCACGTCCAACAGGTCGTGGCGGACCATCTCGTCGAAAAACTCCCCTGCCTCCGGGCTCAGGGCATGGTACATCCGGCGGGCGGCCTCAGGCAGCTCCTCCGCCGCCACCGGCACGGCGTTGCCCTCCGGGAACACCAGGGCCCGGTCATAGGGCATCAGCGTGTCCACCCCCAGGCGCCGGCGCTGCTCCTCCTGCAGCCGCAGATACAGGGGGGTGATATGGGTCTGCACCTGGCGGCAGAACGCGTCCAGCTCCGCCCGGCCATAGCCCAGGCGCTGCTGGGCCAGGTCGCCGTAATCGGCGAAGCTGTCGAAGCCGTTGGCCCGGGCCAGGTCGATGCGGGCATGGACCAGCTGCCGCAGGATGTCCTCCAGCTGTCCGGCGTTCTCCAGCACCGTCTGCTGCTGGGCGTCATAGGCGGCCTTGCGGCGCGCCCGGTCCCGGCTGGCCAGAGCGGCCCGCAGCTGTCCGCCGCTGAGCAGCTCCCCATGGACCGGGTACCTGGCGGAGGCCGTCAGCTGCTGATACAGGGCGGTCAGCTGGGAGATGCGGGCCTGCAGGTCCCTGCCCCCGGCGTGAATCCGATGGTCCAGGGTCAGCAGGCGGCGCAGATGAGGGCCGAAGGCCCGGTCCAGAGCCGGGGCATAGGGGCTTTCGGCAATGGCGGCGGCCAGGGACTGGCTGTCCAGGCTGCCCTCCAGCCGGGGCAGGGTCTCCTGCAGCTCCGTCTGGTAAAATTCGTCGGTGACGTCGTGGAAGGCCCGGATGAAGGCCACCGCCTGGCACAGGCCCACTTCCTGCTGGAGGGCGTCCCGCTGGCGGACGATCTCCACCAGCTCCTCCGGGCTCCGGGCCTCCCTGGCCCGGCGGGTCAGGTCGTCATACCGGGCCTGGAGGGCCTCCACATCGGGACGGTGATAGGGGATATCGGAAAATTTCCAGTTTTCGTTCATAGAATTGCTCCCATCTTACTCTTTCGGATAGATCACGGACAGGGCCATGCGCTCCGGGCGGATGTTGTCCCGGATGAAGTCCAGCAGATCCTGCTGGGTAATGGAGTCGTACACCTCCGGGAAGCGGAAGGGATCGTATCCCTGGAAGCAGCCCTCGGATACGGTGGAGGCGATGGCCTCGAAGGAGTTCAGGCTCTTGATGGACGCGCCGAAGCTGGCCCGGCGGAGACGCTGGACATAGGCCGGGTCCACTCCCTCCCGGACCACCCGGCGTGCTTCGTCCAGAACGGCCTGCTGCACGGCCTCGGGGTCGTTGCTGTCGCCGCCGCAGAACACATAGGCGGCTCCCGGCAGCAGGTCATAGGCGCTGTCGAAGGTGCCGTTGATAAGGCCCTGGCTGTACAGCCGGGTGAACAGGGGGCTGGACTCGCCCATGAGAACGTCGCAGGCCAGGTCCCCCAGAATGTCCAGGCGCATGCGGTCCGGCCCCTCCGGCACCGGGGGGCACTTGAAGCCCAGCAGGAAGGTGGGCATGGCCACCTCCATCCGGTCCTCGATGCGGGCCATGTGGGGGGCCAGGTCCTCCTCCCGGCCATAGTCCCGGGGGATGGCGGGGCCACTCTCCCGGGGCAGAATTTCCCGGGCGGCCCAGACGACCTCCGCCGGGTCCACGTCGCCCACCACCACCAGGCACATATTGGCGGGGGTATAGAAGGCCTTGTGGCAGTCGTACAGGGTCTGGGCGGTGATCTGGCGGATGCTCTCCACGGACCCGGCCACGGACTGGCGGACGGGGCTGTGGCGGTACAGGGCCTGCATCATCTGGCGATAGACCTGCCACTCGGGGTTGTCCTCGATCATGCCGATCTCCTGGGCGATGATGCCCTGCTCCTTCTCCACGCTCTCGTCGGTGAAGTAGGGGACGGACACGAAGGACAGCAGAATCCGGAGATTGTCGTAAAAATGCTCGGTGCAGTCGAAATAGTAGGCGGTGACGGCGTTGCTGGTGTAGGCGTTGGGCTCGGCCCCGCCCCGGGCCAGGTCCTGCATGGCGCTGCCGTCGGCGGTGTCGAACATCTTGTGCTCCAGATAGTGGGCGATGCCGGCGGGGGTGTCCAGCCACTGGCCGTCCAGTTGAAAGCGCATATCCATGCCGCCGTAGCGGGTGGTGAAGAAGGCGAATTTCCGGGCATAGCCGGGCTTGGGCACCACGCAGACGGGCAGGCCGTTGAGCAGGGTCTCCCAGATGGCCTTTTCCCCGATGCGGGGGTAGGTAAGGGTTTTCATCAGGCCTCCTCCTTTCCGTGCAGGAAGTATACGGTGTCCAGGGTCACGCTCTGGGCGGCGGCCCGGATGCGCTCCGGCGTCACCTGATCCAGCAGGCGCTGCATGGTCTCCGGGTCCTCGCTCTGGCCGGTGGCGGCCTGACCCAGGCAGTAGTTCTCCAGGGCACCCTGGGAATCCGACAGGGAGGCCAGGGCGCTGCGCATGGTGCTGCGGGCGCCCTCCAGCTCCCAGGGCTCCCAGTGGCCGTCCCGGATCTCCTGCAATTGGTGAAGAATCTCGTCCAGGGCCCGCTGATAGTCGGCGGTCTCGATGCCGGAGGACACCGTGAGGATGCCCTTGGAGCGGACATAAGTGCTGGAGGCGTAGTAGCACAGGGACAGCTTCTCCCGGACGTTCATAAAGAGCTTGGAATTGCTGGTGCCGCCGAACAGAAGGTTTGCCAGGATCATGGCGGGCACATCGTCGGTGGCGCAGCGGAAGCCCATGGACAGCTTCCCCTGGGTCACGTCCATGGCTTCGTGGATGATGCGGGGCTCCGCCGGGGCGGCCACGGCACGGGGCGGCTCCGGGTCCTGGCCCGCGCCCCGGGGCAGGGCGGCGAAGGCCTCCAGCAGGGCGTCCTCCACCCGTGAGATGGGGGCGCTGCCGCAGTAGAACAGCTCCAGCCGGGAGGCGGCCATCATCTGCCGGCTGTAGGCATGGAGCTTCTGGTTGTTGATGGCGGCGGCAGCCTCGTCTCCCAGGCGGCTGACGCCGTAGGGCTCATAGCGGCACATCTCCTGCAGAAGCCGCAGGTCCGCCCAGTCCCGCTTGTCGTTGCGGATGGAGCGGATGCTGTCCAGCAGGTTGGCCCGCTCACTGTCCACATACTCCGGCAGATACCGGCCATTGCGGGTGACGGGGTCCAGCAGCAGCTCCCCCAGCAGGGCGGCGGTGGGCTCCAGCAGCTTTTCTCCCTGGGGGGCGAAGCTGTCGTCCATTACCGAGGCCACAAAGCCGATGCACTGGCACTCCGCCCGCTTGCGGATGGTGGGGTTGATCTGTGCGCCGTAGAGCTGGTCCATGGCGGCGGACAGCTGCTGGATATCCGGACAGCGCATGGTGCCCCGCTGGAGCACCAGCGGCAGCAGCGCCCCATAGGACGCCGTTTCCCGGCACAGGGGGGTGATGAACTGGGCGGACAGGCAGCTGGTTTTGAACTTTTTGGCAGGCAGATAGGTGAGATATACCCGGTCCATGATCTCGCGGCGGGTCTTCTCCATATGCGGCACCTCCAGGATACAATAATAAACTATTATATCGCAGGCGGCGGGAAATGAAAAGGACTTTTCTATAAAATAAGGCTCCC